>ENA-ORBV01005885-ORBV01005885.1-microbial-mat-metagenome-genome-assembly--contig:-NODE-5885-length-22069-cov-7.419471_pt1 | contig 22069 bp, 21 predicted proteins | sample MGYA00237777_ERZ505514 | MGnify/ENA primary metagenome ERZ505514 (study PRJEB26160, sample SAMN06269048) | microbial mat metagenome | isolation source: Oligotrophic lake microbial mat | place... | reverse complement strand
ACCCCCCACTCGACACGCTGGAGGCCGCCAATGCCCATCGCCCACGACTCCGACCCGTCGCTGACCGAGTACGCCCACCCCGAACGCCTCGTCACAACCGCGTGGCTGTCCGAGAACCTAGGCACGCCAGGCCTGGTCGTCGTCGAGAGCGACGAGGACATCCTGCTCTACGACACGGGCCACATCCCGGGTGCGGTCAAGATCGACTGGCACACCGAGCTCAACGACCCGGTGACCCGCGACTACGTCGACGGTGAGGGCTTCGCCAAGCTGCTGAGCAGCAAGGGCATCTCGCGTGACACCACCGTCGTCATCTACGGCGACAAGAGCAATTGGTGGGCCGCCTACGCACTGTGGGTGTTCACGCTGTTCGGCCACCCGGATGTTCGACTGCTCAACGGCGGACGTGCCCTGTGGGAGGCCGAGGGCCGTGAGCTGACCACCGACAAGGTCGAGATCGACGCCGCCGAATACCCGGTCATCGAGCGCCAGGACGCCCCGATACGCGCCTTCAAGGACGAGGTGCTCGCCCACATCGGCCAGCCGATGATCGACGTCCGCTCACCGCAGGAATACACCGGCGAGCGCACCCACATGCCCGCCTACCCCGAGGAGGGCGCCCTGCGCGGCGGTCACATTCCGGGTGCGCAGTCGGTGCCGTGGGCCCGGGCGGCCGCCGAGGACGGCAGGTTCAAGTCGCGCGCCGACCTGGAGGCCATCTACACCGGCGAGAAGGGCCTGCAGCCCACCGACGACGTCATCGCCTACTGCCGGATCGGTGAGCGTTCCAGCCACACCTGGTTCGTGCTCACCCACCTGCTCGGCTTCGACAAGGTCCGCAACTACGACGGCTCCTGGACCGAATGGGGCAACGCCGTGCGGGTCCCGATCGTCAAGGGCGAGAGCCCCGAGGGCACAATTGCCGCGTGACAACGCCTCGCATTGACGACCTGCCACCGCGGCTCGCGGCCATCGTGGAGGAGTTCCAGGAGCTGGACAAACCCCAGCGCCTGGAACTCCTGCTGGAGTTCAGCCAGGGGCTGCCCCCGTTGCCCAGCCGGTACGAGGAGCACCCCGAACTGCTGGAACCCGTCCCCGAGTGCCAGTCGCCGATCTTCGTGGTCTCCGAGGTCGAGCCCCGTGAGGGGGACGACCCGCAGGTGCGCGTCTACTTTCGTGCCCCCCGGGAGGCGCCGACCACGCGCGGCTTCGCCGGCATCCTCGCCGAGGGCGTCGACGGGCTCAGCGCCGCGCAGGTGAGCGCACTGCCGGACGACGTCTGCGCCCGGCTCGGGCTGGAGGAGGCGGTCAGCCCGCTGCGGCTGCGCGGCATGACCGGCATGCTGCGCCGGATCAAGCGCCAGGTCGCCGAGCGTTCCGTCGCGGCGTGAGCGGCGAGCCCGCAGCAGCGCTGCACATTCTGCTCGGGCCTGGCGCGGGCGGCACCATCGAGCCCGAGGACCTCAGCGCGCTGGCGGACTGGTACCTGCAGTCGCCAGCAGGATCCGGCCGCTACGTCAGGGCCTCGATGGTCAGCACCGTGGACGGCGCGGCCGCCGTGGCTGGGCGCTCCGGCACGATCAGCCCGCCGGTCGACCGGGCGGTGTTCCGCGCGTTGCGGGGGATCAGCGACGTCATCCTGGTCGGCGCCGGGACCGCCCGGGCGGAGAACTACGGGCCGTGGCAGGTTCCCGACGCGCTGGCCGCGACGCGGAATAGCCGTGGGCAGGCCCTCGCGCCGGTCATCGCCCAGGTCAGCCGCTCCGGCCAGGTACACACCGGCCGAGGTCTCTTCGAATCACAGCCAGGCCTGCCGCGTCACCTGGCCATCGTGGCCCAGCCGGGCGAGGCGGCGGGGTCCCTCCTGGCCGACCGGGTCGGTGCCGACGCGGTCATCCACGCCCCGGACGGCCACGGTGGCGTGGACCTGGGGCAGGCACTGCAGGCGCTGGCCGACCGTGGCCTGACCCGCGTGCTGTGCGAGGGCGGTCCCGCCCTGCTCGCTGCCATGGTCGAGGCGGGTCTGGTGGACGAGCTGTGCCTGACCGTCTCACCACTCATCGGTGTCGGCGACTCGGTGCGCATCGTGCAGGGCACCGCCGACCAAGTCCCTCGCACCGCCGCCCTGCACGCCCTAGCCGCCAGCGGCTCGACCCTGCTCACCCGTTGGCTGATCGGGCCGGCGACGCCGCCCGCATCGTCCGATTAGGCTCACCGACGTGGCCCGGACCCGCACGCCGCAGGTCACCACCTCGTCGTTGCTGGCGGTGCTGGCGGTGCTACTGCTGGGGGTTGCCTCGCAAGCGGCGTCGAGGGGTGGCGCGACAGGGCGGGATTGGTGGTCGCGCTGGAGCGCTGCCGAGCTGGAACGGGACGTCGCCGGCGAGGTCGCCGCAGCGGGTGCCGGCTGGCTCGCGCGTCCGCTGCAGATCCTACTGGCGGTGGCACTGGTCGGGCTGACCTTGCTGCTGGCTCGCCGACTGCTGACCTTGCTGGCATTGCGCCGGATGGCGGCACGGGAACGCGGCCAGCCGGGGCTGCTCGGTGGCAGGCTCAGGTACGCGGCGGGTGACACCGACCACGCGGCGTACGCCGATGCCCTCGCCGATGCCGCGTTGCTGGGGGCCGGTTCACTCCACACGGCTCTCGCGTCCGGCGCCCCGGGAGCGGTGTCCGACGCGGTCATCGAGTCCTGGGTGCTGCTGGAGTCGGTCGCCGCGGACGCCGGGGCAATTCGCCGCAGTCCCGACACGGCCGCCGAGTTCGCCGACGGCCTCCTGGCGCGCCGGATGGTCGGCCCCGACGCGCTGGGGGCACTGTCGGAGCTGTACAGCCGGGCGCGGTTCTCCGACGAGCAGCTCGATGCAGCCGATGGCAGGCGCGCGAGCGCAGCACTGTCGGCGCTGCGCGGCGACCTCCTCGAGGCGGCGCGATGAACCGACGACTGCTGACCGCCCTGGTCGTGGTACCGACGGCCGGCGCCGCAGCCGGGTTCGTCACCCTGCTCGCGGGCCTGCGGGTGCTCGATGCCGTGGCCGCGGCGGTGTGTGTCGCGGTGGGATGCTCCGGGGTGCTGCTGGCTGCGGGCGAGACGGTCCGGTGGCCCTCCCCCGCCGGCCCAGAACGGACGTCGGCGGGATGGCATGACGTGCGGCTACTGGCCGAGACGCTGTCGAGCGCCGGCTCGGACTCCGCCCTGCGACGCCACGTGACTGCGAGGATCAGCGCCGCTCTGCCCCTCGACCCCGCACGGCCCAGCCCCGCGGAGGAGACCGACCGGCGCAGCGGCGTCACCCGGCGCCAGTACGAGGCCGCCCTGGCACAGTTGCGACGGACGGGACGCCCATGACGACCACGTCCAGCTCCGCCGGGTTGACGCAGATCACGCCGCTGCCACCCAACGAGATCGCCGGCCTGGCCGCGGCCGTTCTGGACCGGATCTCGACGGTCGTCGTCGGCGCCGACCGGGCGCTCGCGCTGGCGCTGGCCGCCGTCCTGGCCCGGGGCCACGTGCTGTTCGAGGACGTCCCCGGGCTGGGCAAGACACTGGCGGCCAGGACGCTGGCAGCGGTGCTCGGGTTGTCGTTCCGGCGGCTGCAGTGCACCCCTGACCTGCTGCCCGGCGACGTCACCGGATCCTTCGTGTTCTCCCCCGGCAGCAGCACTTTCGACTTCCACCCGGGGCCTGTCTTCACCGGCCTGCTGCTGGCGGACGAGATCAACCGGGCCACTCCCAAGACCCAGTCGGCGCTGCTGGAGGCCATGCAGGAGGCGCAGGTCACGGTAGAGGGCAGCACGTTCGCACTGCCGCAGCCGTTCCACCTCCTCGCCACGTCCAACCCGATCGAGTACGAGGGCACCTTCGCGCTGCCGGAGGCGCAGCTCGACCGCTTCCTGGTCCGGCTGGAGTTCGGGTACCCCGACGACAACCGGGAACGGGAGATCCTGCGCCGCGCCCTGCGGGCCGGCGCGTCGCCCACATTGCCCGGGCCCGTCATCGACACCGCCACATTGCTGGCCGCCCAGGCCGGTATGGAGACCGTGGCCGTCGAGGAGGATGTCATCGGCTACTGCGTGGCCATCGCTGCCGGCACCCGCCAACACGCCGCCGTCGAGGTCGGTGCGTCACCACGCGCAACGGTCGCGCTCGTGAGCGTCGCCCGGGCGCTCGCCGCCATGGCCGGCCGCGCGTTCGTGCTGCCGGACGACGTCAAGCGAGCCGCCGGGCCGGTCCTGGCGCACCGGCTGACGCTGACCCCGGACGCGTGGGCCCGCCGGGTGCGCAGTACCGCCGTCGTCGAGGACGTCCTCGGTGCCGTGGCGGCACCCGGTGCCGCCCGCTCGCTGCGGGTCGGTCACCGCAGCGTGCCGTGAGCGCCGGCACGGGATGGCTCGCGACTCGGGCGCTGTCGCGTGGCCTGGCGGTCGGTGCGGCGTCCGCCGCCGCCGGGATCTGGTTCGGCCGGCCCGACGTCGCCGTCACCGGCGGTGCCCTGGTGCTCGCGGTGGCCCTGGCGAGCGGTCCCGGCCCCCCCCGTAGCAGCGCGGGGCTACGGGGGTCGGCGCCGGCCGCCGTGACATCAGGGGACACCGTCGTGCTGCAGCTCTCGGCGACGACACCGCCGGGCACCCAACTGCTGACGGTTCGGCTGCCCGACCCGGAGCGACCGGGCTTCATCCGTAGCCTGACGGTGGCGACACCGTCTCAACTGACCACCCTGGAACGGCGGTTCAGCGTCACGGGCTGGGGCAGCCTGCGGCTGGCCCGCCCGGACTGGGTCGCCGCCACGGGCGACGGCTTGTTCGTCACTGGCCCGGTCGAGGCGCGTGAACTGCGGGTCGCGGTGATCCCGGCACCGAGCGCGGGCGGCGGCGTCGCGGTGCCGCCGAGGACATCCGGGCAGCTCGGAAGTCACCGGGCCCGGACCCCCGGCGAGGGTTCGGAGGTCCTCGGCGTGCGCGAGTTCCGGCCCGGTGACCTCCTGCGCCGGATCGACTGGCGGGTCACCAATCGCCGGCTCGCCTCACGGCATCCCGCTGTGCGGCAGGCGGCGCTGTATGTCCGGACGACGGTGGCCGAAACCGACAGCGAGGTGCTGCTGCTCGTGGACACCAGGCTCGATATCTCCCCGGCGATGGCCGACTGGGACCTCGACCTGTCCCGGCGCGCCCGCGAGGCGAGCCGGCCGCCGCTGCCGGTGCGGTTGCTGCGACGGCTGCGCTCCCGGCTGTCCCGGGTCGGGCGACGCGAGGCCACCCCGGCCCGCCCGCCGGACGCTCCCCCGGCCCTGCGTCCCGCCGTCGCAACCGCCGGCGGCAGCCTGGATGCGACGGTGGCGGCCGCGGTGTCGGTGGCCGCCGACCACGTCCGGGCCGGTGACCGGGTCACCCTGATCGACCTCGGCCGGCCCCGCGCCAGCCTGGCCGCCGGCGCAGGCCGACGTCACCTGGACCGCATCCGCTTCCGGCTCGGTCAGGTGACCGTGGACAAGCTGGGCGTGTGGCGGCCGGGCTCATTGGGTCCCTCGATCGCCCCGCTGCTCAACCGGTCCGCCTCGCATGCGGTCACCGTGGTCGTCTCGGCGTTCTACGACGCCGAGATCGTCGATCTCACCGTGTCGCTCGCCCGCGGCGGCCGGGACGTGGTGGCCCTGGACACGGCGCCCCGCACGGTCGTGCCCGATCCCCGAATGCCCTACTCGGCGGAGGCGCTGGCCCTGGTCCTCGCCGAGCGGCGGCAGCGGTTGGCGCGGCTGCGCAACGCCGGTGTCAGCGTCCGGGCGTGGCTCGGCCCGGACGACCGCGGCCGGCCGAGCGAGACCACCGGTGCGCGAGGGCCCGGGCGGGGTCACGCCCCGGTTCGCCGGGCAAGCCGTCGATGACCGCCTCCGCCCTGCCCCAGGCTGCTCGCGCGGTCTCGGTGCCGGTCACCCTGCTGCGGGTCGTGCTGCTCGCGGCCGGCCTGGGGGCGTGGGCGGCCAGTGGGGTGCCGATGGTGCTGACGCAGGCGCCGCCGTGGGCGGCCATGCTGATCGCGGTCGTCGCGGCTGTGTCGGTGGTGCTGCTCGTCACCAACCCCGGCAACCGAGGACCGGCCGGGTTTCTGCTGGTGGTGATCATCGCCCGGCTCGCCGTGGCCCCGGCCCTGCTGACCTGGCCGCAGACGATGCTCGCGGCGGCCTTCGTCGCGGCCGTCGTCGCCTGCCACAGCCTGGCGGGGCTGTGCGCCGTCCTGCCGGGCGACGGTGAGGTCGCCGTGCGTGCGCTGTTGCCGGGAGCACGCCGCCTGGCCCTCGTCACGGCCACCGCTTCGGCGGCGCTGGTGATACCCGCTGTGAGCGGCGCCGTCTCCGCCGAGCTGGGTCTGGTGGTCCTCGTCATGGCCGCCGGTGCGGTGCTCGCCGTGATCGTCCTGGCGACCTCGGCGGCCCGCCGCCGGTGAGGGCGCGCGATCCGGTTCAGAGCTTCGTGACGAACTCCTCGACCAGGGCCTCCCAGCGCTCGGGATCGATGTTCCACTCCTTGGTGTGGTAGGCCCCCCGGAACGAGGCCAGCGTGACGATGTCCGGTCGGGCGTTGGCCAGCGCACGGCTGGGGCCGGAGGGGACGAACTCGTCGTCGTCGGAATGGATGATGAGCATCGGGGTGCGCAGCTCGTTGGCGCGCGCGACCCAGTCGAACCGGGTGAGGTCGACCGGCCCCTCGACGCCGAACAGGGCACCGGCCTGCTTCTGCGCCAGCGCCGCCAGTCCCAGCCGAGCCACCCACACCGGCAGCCGGTTCACCCGCGCCTGGTGGTCCAGGACGTTCTGCCAGTCCAGCACCGGCGCGTCGAGGACCAGTCCGGCGATCCGTCCAGCCGTGCGCGAACGGGACAGCAGTTGCAGGCCGATCGCCCCACCCATCGACCAACCGACCACCACGACCCGGTCGGCACCACGGGCAAGCGCGAGCCTGACCGCCGGCTCGACATCGGCCCATTCCGTGTCACCCAGGTGATACCGCCCACCGGGGATGACCGGGGTGTCGATGTCGTTGCGGTAACTCGGTACCACCGAGTCGATGCCGAGCCGATGGAAGACGGTCAACCCCCGCAGGCACTCCTCCCTCGTCGCGCCGCGCCCGTGGATGTGGACGGCCCAGGTGCGCGACGGGACCGGGCCGGACGGCACCACCCAGGCGGGCAGCTTCCCGACAGCGGTGTCCAGGTCGACGGCTTCGAAGCCCAACCCCAGCGCCGAGTCCGGGTTACCGGCGAAGTAGTACTGGTCCCACCGAGCCGGACCGACCCGCATCGAGCCCATGTCGACAGCGGTCAGCGTGCGCGTGACGGTCGGGCCGTCCGCCCGGATCACCTCGCCCAGCTGCAAGTGCGTGGCGCGGCCCCCGATGAACAGGCCGTACCTGCCACCGGCGACCGTCTCGTCGGAGGCGCGGATCGTGACAGTGCCCGGACCGACGCTCAGCACCTCGGTGTCGTCGACCTTCTGGCGCACCGGGACCAGCAGCCGGCGGACGAAGTACCCGGCACTGGCCGAGACCGCCACCGAGGCCAGCAGGGCCCCGGTGACGGCCGCGCCGACCAGGACGAGGATGCGGGTCAGGCGCCGGGAGGCGCGACGGATCCGGCGGGGATTGGCAGCCACCCGCTCAGTGTCCCAGCCCCGCCGGGGCTTACGGATCTGTGACGCGGGGAACAGCGGGCATCGGCGGCGCCGTTGGACCGGGTGTGACCGACACGACGAGGACCAGCTACCCCAAGGGACGCCCCGACGAGGAATGGCGGGAAGCCCTGAGCCCGCAGGAGTACCAGGTGCTGCGGCGAGCGGGCACCGAGCGGCCGCACGTCGGGGAGTACACCGACCTCAAGGAGGTCGGGGTGTACTCCTGCCGCGCCTGCGGCACCGAGCTGTTCCGCTCGACCGAGAAGTTCGACAGCCACTGCGGCTGGCCGTCCTTCTACTCCGCGCTGGCCGGGGACCGGGTCGAGGAGATCACCGACCGCGCCGGCGGCATGGTCCGGACCGAGGTCCGCTGCGCCGCGTGCGGGTCACACATGGGCCACGTCTTCGCCGGCGAGGGCTACGACACCCCCACCGATCTGCGCTACTGCATCAACTCGATCTCGTTGCGTTTCGAGCCCGCCTGAAAGCGGCGGCGCGTCACAATTAGGGCAGGGTGGCGATGAGCGCGGCGAGGTCCATTCGGGGGCCTGTGTAGAAGGGGATCTCCTCGCGGACGTGGCGGCGGGCGCCGGTCGCGCGGAGGTCACGCATCAGGTCGACGATGCGGTGCAGTTCCTCGGCCTCGAAGGCCAGGATCCACTCGTAATCCGACAACGCGAATGACGAGACGGTGTTGGCGCGCACGTCCGGGTACGGCTTCGCGGCGACGCCGTGCTCGACCAGCAGGTCACGTCGCTCGCCGTCGGGCAGTAGATACCACTCGTAGCTGCGGACGAACGGGTAGACACAGATGTAGCCGCCCGCCGGTTCGCCCGCCATGAACGCAGGGACGTGGCCGCGGTTGAACTCCGCCGGGCGGTGCAGCCCGGTCACCGACCACACCGGGCGCAGCGCCGCGCCCAGCGTCGAGCGGCGCAGACAGTGGTAGGCGGCCTGCAGGGTCTCGATGCGCGGTGCGTGCCACCACACCATGAGGTCGGCGTCGGCGGTCATCCCGCCGAGGTCGTACCAGCCGCGCACCACCAGGCCGTGCGCCTCGGCCGGTGCCAGCGCCTCCTGCAGCTCGCCGGCCAGCCCGGCCCGCTCGCCCCCCGTCGGCCCCTCGGCAGCGAAGACCGACCACATGGCATAGCGGATCGTCGCGTTGATCTGGTCTGCCGCGTCCTGATCGTGACTCATCTGGCGCCCTTCATAACGTCGTGAATCGTGACTGACTCGTGTCGTCGAGCTCGTCGAGGCTGGCCCGCCCGGTGAGGTCGATGATCACCTTCGACGCGGCCGCCCGGCCGGTGGCGATACAGGCCGGGATGCCGACCCCGGCCAGGACAGCACCGGCGAGCGCCAGCCCGGGGTGGCCGTCGACCTCTGCGGACACCCTAGCCATCGCGCTGACGTGGCCGACCGGGTACTGCGGCAGCGCACCCGGCCAGCGGGCCACGACCGCGTCGGCGACCCTCAGCTGGACACCGAGCAGCACGCCGGCATCACGCCGCGCCAGCGCCACCAGGTCGGTGTCGCTCAGCCCGGCCCCGCCCGGCTCGCCCGCCCGGCCGATGGAGGCACGGATGATGGCGAGGGTGGGGTCCTGCGCGGCGACCCAGCCCCACTTGGCACTGGAGAACGTCATCGCCTTGACGGCGAGGCCACGCGCCGACCCTTCGACGGCGGGAACGAGAACGCCCGAGGTGGCATCGTCGGGCAGTCGGCCGACCGGCAGTTGATCGACCGGCACGGCGAGGGCGACGACGGCGACGGCGGCGAGGTCGATCCCGGCCAGTCCCGCCGCGGCGCCCGGCGCCACTGTGCTGAGCAAGCGGCCGGCGACTGGGGCCGGCGTTGCCAGGACGACGCCCGCGGCGGGTCGCGTCCGTAGCCCGCCGTCGGCCGTGCGGGAGGTGACCGACCAGGCGCCACGCTCACGGGCCACGCAGACGACACCCTCGCCCAGCCAGACCCGACCACCGGCGGTGGTGAACCGGTCGACCAGGCTGGTGACCAGGCGGCCGACCCCGCCGCTCAACCCCCCGAACACCGGAGCCCGCCCCGGTCCTACCGCCCCGGTCACCGCTCGCACCGCTGCCCGCAACGTCGAGCCGGCCTTTACCGCTACGACCAGTTGTGGCAGCGTCGCCTGCGCCGACAGTGCAGCAGCACGACCGGCATAGACCCCACCGAGCAGCGGATCGACCAGCCGCTCCACCACCGCCTCACCCAGCCTCTGCCCCACGAATTCCGCGACGCTGACGTCACCGGTCCACGCCACGTCCACCTCGGCGACAGCGCGCTCGATCTCCTCGGCAGTCAGGACGCCGGCCAGCAGGGCCGGGTCCGCGGGCACCCCGAACACGGTGCCGGGGGCCAGCGGGTGCGGCACCCCGTCGCGATGGATCATCGGCGTACTGCGGGCCGGGTGCACCAGGTCGCCCCACAGACCCAGCTCGGCCACCAGGTCGAGCGCCTCCGGCCGGCGGGCCAGGAACGATTCTGCGCCGAGATCGACGACGACTCCCCCGACCTCGCCGGTCAGCAACGGACCACCGCACCGGCCGGAGGCCTCGACCAGCTCGACGTCGAAACCGGCCAGGCGCAACTCCCACGCGGCCACCAGCCCGGCGATCCCGCCACCCACGACGACCACCGGGCCGGAGGCCGTGGCCCCATCCAGGCTCATCCTCGGCTCACTGCCCGGGGGGTGCGTCAGCCGGGTCGAAGCCGTGCACCAGGTCGACCAGGCGGGCCAGCTGGTCAGGGTCGGTCTGAGGCAGCACCCCGTGGCCGAGGTTGGCGATGTGCCCGGGCGCCGCCCGGCCGGCACGCAGCATGTCCAGCGCGCGGGGCGCCACGGCGTCCCAGGGTGCCAGCAGCATGGCCGGGTCCAGGTTGCCCTGCAGCGGACGAGGCCCGACGGCCGCGGTGATCCGCCGCTGCGCCTCGTCGAGCGGCAGGTGGTAGTCCACGCCCATGACGTCGGCTCCAGCCGCGGCCATCGAGCCCAGCAGCTCCGCTGTGCCCACACCGAAGTGGATCCGCGGCGCGCTCGAATGCTCCGCGACCTCCGCCAACACCCTCGCCGAGTAGGGCGCCGCGAACCGCTCGTAGTCCGCCCGCGACAGCGCCCCCGCCCAGGAGTCGAACAGCTGCACCACGCTGACCCCCGCGCTCAGCTGGGCTACCAGCGCGGTGGCCGCGATGCCGGCGATCCGGCTCAGCAAGGCGTCCCACAGGCCCGGGTCGGAGATCATCAGCGCCTTGGTCCGCTCGTGGTGCCGGCTCGGGCCGCCCTCGATGAGGTAGCTGGCCAGCGTGAACGGCGCACCCGCGAACCCGATGAGCGGGGTGCCGCCGAGCTCGGCCACCAGCATCCGGATCGCCTCACCGACCGGGGCCATCGCGGCCGGGTCCAGGTCCGGCAACGCGTCGACCTCGGCGGCCGTACGCACGGCCCGGCCCATCACCGGGCCCACCCCCGGCTCGATCCGGACATCGATGCCGGCGGCGGCCAGCGGCACCACGATGTCGGAGTACAGGACCGCGGCGTCGACGCCGTAGCGGCGCACCGGCTGCAGCGTGATCTCGGTGACCAGTTCCGGCATGGCGCAGGCCTCGAGCATCCCGACCCCGGTCCGCGACGCGCGGTACTCCGGCAGCGACCGCCCGGCCTGGCGCATGAACCACACCGGAGTGGTGTCCACGGGCAGGCCGCGACAGGCCCTGAAGAAGTCCGAGGCTGCAGGATCCGGCACGACCCGATCGTCTCAGACCCCGCCGCCCCGGCGCGGATCGCCCAGGGTCGCCCGCCGACGGATTACCCTGACCAGGTGGCGATCATCGAGACCATCCGACGGTCCGACGGGTCACGATCCGCGCCGGCCGCCGGTGCATCCCCCACCGGTGCGGGTGACGATCTGCCGGCCGCCTTCGCCACCGCGCTGGCTCAGATTCGCGGCGCCTCGATCCGCTCCGACGTCATCATCGAGGAGGTGCCGCCGCCGCGGCGCGTCGCCCCCTTCGCCGTCGCTCTCGACGGCCAGATCGATGTCGAGGCCGTCACCAACCGGTTGGCGAGGCCCCGGGCCGGCGCCCTTCGGCCGGTGTCGCAGCACGCCCGGCACCGCCCGGTCGATCACGACCGTGACGACAGTGACGACAGTGACGACGGGGACGGGATCACGGCCGATCTGGCCGACGCTGGTGGCCGGTTCGTGTTGCTGCACGATCCCGCCCGGCCGGTCGACTGGCAGGGCGACCAGCGGGTGATCGCCCTCATCAAGGCGGTCGTCGAGCCGGAACTGGTCACCGACCCGATGCTGCCCGACATCGCGTGGGCCTGGCTCGGTGAGGAACTGCGATCCGCCGGGGCGCAGTGGAGCGAGCTGGGTGGCACTGTCACCCAGGTGTCCTCCCGCTCCTTCGGCGCGCTGCAGAGCCGCCGAGCCAGCGTCCAGGTGGAGCTGCGGGCCTCATGGACCCCCACGGGCCCGATGGACGCCCATGTCGTGGCGTGGGGGGCGGCGCTGTGCCGGTTCGCCGGGGTGCCGCCGATGTCCCCGGACGTCATCTCCCTCGATTCCCGCCGGGGCACTGGGCTGAACGGCTGATCAACCCCTCGGGGGCACCCGTGGGGGAGCTCAAGCGGGTCATCCGGGTTGCCGATGCAGGGCAGGAGTGCTGGACGGAACCGGCGCCTGACCCTGGAGGCTTCCATGACGGTGATGACCGATCGGGCGCGACTGCCACTCACCCGCGGCCGGTTCACCGCGGCTGTCGTCTGCGCCAGCCCCCAGTTGCGGGAGTCGCTGGCGCGGGCCTTACGCGCCCTCGGTGCCGCGGAGGTCGAGACGCTCTCACACGTCGGTCATGCCCGGCGGTTGGGCCGTGGGCGGCCTGGTTCGCTCATCGTCGCCGACGCGCAGCTGCCCGACGGCTCCGGCATCGGCCTGGTGCACGACCTGCGGCCCTTCGGCTGGACGCGCTCCGTGGTCCTGTCGACCTCGACGGACCCGTTCGCGGTCCGCGGCGCGGTCGGTGCCGGCGTGCGGTGCTACCTGGTGACCACCGGGCCGCAGGCGACGCCCGACCCGAAGGTCAACGCCGATCTCGACCAGCTGTCGGCCCGCGAGCTGGAGGTGCTGCAGCTGGTCGCCGACGGGCAGTCGAACAAGGACGTCGGCGTGGCACTGGGCCTGTCCGCATTGACGGTCAAGAGCCACCTGGCCCGTATCGCGCGCAAGCTCGGCACCGGCGACCGGGCCGAGATGGTGGCGATGGCCATGCGCGGCGCGGCCATTCACTGACGCACCTGGGCGGGCGCCAGGTCCCGGGCGAACATCCCTGGGCGGCACCCAGCGTCGCCGACCACTTACTCTCGTGGCTGTGGCATCACCGGAGCCGGTCGCGAGCGAGCCGGAACCGCCACTGTTGAGCGAGCCGACCGGAGGCGTGCCCGAGGCCATCGTCAGCCAGGACGCTTTGGACGAGGCCGTCGCCGGCCTCCAGGCGGAATCGGGACCGGTCGCCGTCGACGCCGAGCGCGCGTCGGGCTACCGCTACGGGCAGCGTGCGTACCTGGTCCAGCTGCGCCGTGGCCAGGCCGCCCCCGTCCTGCTCGATCCGGTCGCCGGCCTGGACCTGACCGGGCTGGCGGACATGCTCGACGGGCCGGAATGGGTGCTGCACGCCGCCAATCAAGACCTGCCGTGCCTGGCCGAGCTGGGCCTGGCGCCGCGACTGCTGTTCGACACCGAGCTGGGGTCGCGGCTGGCCGGCCTGCCGAAGGTGGGACTGTCCGCCGTGGTCGAGCAGCTGCTCGGGGTCCGATTGGCCAAGGAGCACTCCGCGGTCGACTGGTCGACCCGGCCGATGCCGCAGTCCTGGCTGCGCTACGCGGCCCTGGATGTGGAACTGCTGCTGGACCTGCGCCTGATCCTGCGGGAAATGCTGGAGGCGCAGGGAAAGCTGCACTGGGCCGAGGAGGAGTTCGCCGCCGTCGCTGCAGCGCCGCCGACCCCACCCCGGATGGACCCGTGGCGGCGCACCAGCGGGATGCACACCGTCCGCAACCGCCGTAATCTCGCCGCTGTCCGGGCGCTGTGGCAGGCCCGGGAGGACATGGCACGCGCCCGCGACCTCGCGCCCGGGCGGCTGCTGCCGGACAGCGCGATCGTCGAGGCGGCCTTGCAGATGCCCTCCTCGGCCGCGGAACTGGCCGCCCTGAAGGTCTTCTCCGGCCCGGCGAACCGGCGCCTGGCCGCGGTCTGGCTCGGCGCCATCGAGCGCGCCCGCCGGATGCCGGAAGCGGAGTTGCCGATGCCTGCGGCGGCGCCCGAGGGACCGCCGCCGGTCCGGTCCTGGCCCGAGCGCGACCCGGCCGCAGCGGCGAGGCTGAGCCGGGTACGGCCTGCCCTGGCGGACCTGGCGGCCCAGCACCGGCTGCCCGTGGAGAACCTGCTGTCCCCCGACACCGTCCGCCGTCTCGCCTGGCAGCCGCCCGAGGAGCTGAGTGTCGACGCGGTGGCCGCGACGCTGCGCTCCCGAGGGGCACGGCAGTGGCAGATCGAGACGACCACACCGGTACTGCTCGCCACACTGCTCGCTGTGCCCGAACCGGTGGTTGTTACCAACGGGTAGCATCGGCGCCAGAGCAGGCGCGCCGCAGCGCCTGACCGCCAACCGGGAGGTCCCATGCCAGGTCAACTGCGCGACGTCGTGTTCGTCGACGGGGTCCGGACGCCGTTCGGCCGGGCCGGCGAGAAGGGCATGTACGCCCAGACCCGGGCCGACGATCTCGTGGTCCGTTGCATCCGCGAACTGCTCGACCGCAATCCTGCGCTGCCCCCGGAGCGGGTGGACGAGGTGGCCGTCGCCGCCTCCACCCAGACCGGTGACCAGGGACTGACGATCGGGCGGACGGCCGCGCTGCTGGCCGGGCTGCCCCCGTCTGTGCCCGGCTTCGCCATCGACCGGATGTGCGCCGGCGCCATGACCGCCGTCACGACGACCGCCTCGGGGATCGCCTTCGGTGCTTACGACGTGGCCATCGCCGGCGGCGTTGAGCACATGGGACACCATCCGATGGGCTCCGGCGCCGACCCCAATCCCCGGTTCGTGGCCGAGAAGATCGTCGACCCGGCGGCGCTGGTGATGGGCCGCACCGCGGAGAACCTGCACGACCGCTTCCCGCACCTGACCCGCCGGCGGGCCGATGCATTCGCCGCGGCCAGCCAGCACAAGCTTGCTCAGGCCTATGCCGACGGCAAGATCCAGCCCGGGTTGGTGACGATGGCGACCCGGCACACCGAACGCGGCTGGGGCCTTGCCACCACCGACGAACCGCCACGGCCGGAGACCACCGTGGAGGGCCTGGCCGGGTTGCGGACGCCCTTCCGGCCGCACGGCCGGGTCAGTGCGGGCAACGCCGCGGGCCTGAACGACGGCGCCACCGCCTGCCTGCTGATGGCCGCCGACGTCGCCACCGAACTGGGACTGAGCCCGCGGATGCGGCTGGTCGGTTACGCCTTTGCCGGAGTGGACCCCGAGGTGATGGGGGTCGGGCCGGTGCCCGCGACGGAGAAGCTGCTCGCCCGCACCGGGGTCGCCATCGACGACATCGGGCTGTTCGAGATCAACGAGGCGTTCGCCGTGCAGGTGCTGGCCTTCCTCGACCACTTCGGGATCGCCGACGACGACCCGCGGGTCAACCCCTGGGGCGGGGCGATCGCGGTGGGTCACCCGCTGGCCTCCTCCGGCGTGCGGTTGATGACCCAGTTGGCCGCGCAGTTCGCCGAGCGCCCCGACGTCCGGTATGGGCTGACCGCGATGTGCGTCGGCCTGGGCCAGGGCGGTGCCGTGCTGTGGGAGAACCCGGCGTTCGCCATGACATCCGAAGGAGCCGCCGTCACAGAGGGAGCCGCAGCATGAGCGTCAGCACGAGCATCGACCGCGACGCCCTGGTCGCCGCCTCCGAGGGCGAGCTGGTCACCAGCACCCACGTGCAGCACGTGGCATTGCCCGGCGGCCGCACCCTGGCGCTGCTGACCATCGACAACGGCCATGACCACACCAAGCCGACGGTGCTGGGCCCGATCGGGCTGTTCGGCCTGGCAGACGCGGTCGACGGACTGCGCGACGCCATCGTGGCCGGTCGGATCGACGCGGTCGCGGTCACCGGCAAGCCCTTCGTGTTCGCCGCGGGCGCCGACCTCAAGGGCGCCGCCCGGATCGTCACGCGCACCCACGCCCTGGGCATCGCGCAGCTGGGCCACGACGTCTTCCGCCGGTTCGGTGAACTGGGCGTGCCGACGTTCGGTTTCGTCAACGGCGCCGCTCTGGGGGGCGGCCTGGAACTGCCGCTGAACTGCACGTACCGGACGCTGTCCAGCGGCGTGACAGCGATCGCGCTGCCGGAGTGCTTCCTCGGCCTGGTGCCCGGCTGGGGTGGGGCGTACCTGCTGCCCCGGCTCATCGGCGCCGAGCGGGCCCTGCAGGTCATCTTGGGCAACCCGCTGAGCCAGAACCGGATGCTCCGCGCCGAGCAGGCCTACGCGCTCGGCATCGCCGATGTGCTTCTGGAACCGGCCGACTTCCTGGAGCGCAGCATCGCGTGGGCCGCATCGGTCGTCGGGGGCGAGACCGTCGTCGAACGCGTGGACCACACGGTCGACGCAGCCGGCTGGGACGCTGCGGTAGCCGCGGCCCGGGACTTCGTCGACGCCAAGCTGGCCGGCGCGGCACCTGCCCCCTACCGCGCCCTTGACCTGGTCGGGGCCGCCCGCACTCGCAGCCGCGACGAGGGGTTCGCGGCCGAGGACGACACGCTGGCCGACCTGCTGATCAGCAACGAGTTCCGAGCCGGGTTGTACGCCTTCGACCTGGTGCAGCGCCGCGCGAAGCGCCCGGTCGCTGACCCCGGCAAGGCGCTGGCGCGGCCGGTCACGAAGGTGGGCCTGGTCGGGGCCGGGCTGATGGCCAGTCAGCTCGCCCTGCTGATCGCACGCCACCTCGACGTCCCCGTGGTGATGAGCGACCTGGACACCGAGAAGGTCGAGCGTGGGCTGGGCTTCGTCGCAGCGGAGATCGACAAGCTGCTGGCCAAGGGCCGGATCAGCGGTGATACCGGCAACCGGATGAAGGCCGCGGTCACCGGCACGACCGACCTGGCCGACTTCGCCGACGCCGACCTCGTCATCGAGGCGGTCTTCGAGCGGCTGGACGTCAAGCAGCAGGTGTTAACGCAACTGGAGGCGGTGGTGACGCCCGAGTGCGTGCTCGCCACCAACACCTCCAGCCTGTCGATCGCCGAGATGTCGGCGGGCCTCGCCCACCCCGAGCGGGTCGTCGGCATCCACTTCTTCAACCCCGTCGCCGTCATGCCGCTGGTCGAAGTGATCAGGTCCAAGGCCACCGATGACGCCACGGCGGCGACCGCCTTCGCATTCGCCGCCTCGCTGCGCAAGTCGTGTGTCGGCGTGGCCGACGCGCCGGGCTTCGTGGTCAACCGACTGCTGATGCGATTCATCGGTGACATCACCGGCGCGCTGGACACCGGCACGGACCCCGCGGTGGCCGACCAGGCGCTGGCACCGCTGGGCCTGCCGATGAGCCCCCTGGTGCTGGTTCAGCTGGTCGGCCCTGCAGTGGCGATGCACGCCTCGCAGACCATGGTCGACGCCTTTCCGGACCGCTTTACGGTGGCCGACAACCTGCGCCGGATCGTCGATGCGGGGCTGCCCGGGGTGTGGTCGTGGGATGGCGCAGGCAAGCCGTACCTCTCCGAGGAGACGCGCGCCGTCCTGGAGTTCGGTGACTCCCCCGAGACCGGCGAGGAGTTGCGAGCCCGTGCCCTGAACGCGCTGGCCCGGGAGATCCGGTTCATGCTCGACGAGGGCGTCGTCGCGGAGCCCGCCGACATCGACCTGTGCATGCTGCTCGGGGCGGGCTGGCCCTTCCACCTCGGCGGCATCACGCCCTATCTGGACCGCGAGGGCATCTCCGAGCGGGCGACCGGGTCGCGGTTCCTGGCACCCGGCGTCGCCGACCCGGTGCTGACCGACTGAACTGACCACCAGATCGAGGGTCGTCACAGCAGGTCACCGAGGTCGCCCCGACGCGGGCTACCCGTCTCCGGCGCCGACGTTCACGCTGGTGAGGTGGACCGTCCGTGTACGCCCCCCGGCCGTCACCGCGGCGGCACGTGGGACGTCGCGCTGCGACAGGCCATGCTGGCGGTCGCGGTGATGGACGACCTGGACGTCACCCCGCACGGTGACGGCTTCGAGGTCGCCCGAGACGGCCTCCTGACGTGGGAGGACATCGCCACGGCGTTGGGTGACTGGGCCAAGCACCCTGCTCACCCGGTCAGCCGCGCCCGGCTGGCCACGCTGATCACTGCGGCGCGGCTGGTCGCCGCCGGTGGTCCGGCCGCCCTGGCACGGTCGATGCAGGTCCATGTGGAGCCCGCTGCATCGGTGCTGAACCCAGGCAGCGCATGGCCGGTGGAGCGGGTCGGCGCCGGTCCGTTGGTAGCGGGGTGGGGGCTGGTGGGCGTCGCCGGCACGGAGCTGACCCGGCCGCTGCCACTGTCGCCGTCGATCCGGGCCGCGATCCGGGCCGCCATCGTCGCCGGCGATCTGCAGTGGTCGTCGAGGCGTGCCGACGTCGACCGGTTGACCGACCTGTTGACCGAGCGGTTGGCCCAGGACGTCGCCGCCGGTCGCACCGTCGTGCTGCGGCCGCAGCGGCGCACCGACGTTCCGACGCTTTTGCTGTCGCGGGGGCTGCGGTCGTGGCTCGCGGCGCGGGACGGTTCGGGCATGGCCGCGGTCGCCGTCCCCACCCGCAGCCGGGGCTGGAGTGACCTCCGCCGCATCGATCCCGGCTTCGTGCGGGCTGCCTGGTCGGCGACCGAACCCCTCGACCGTGGTTTCGAGGCGGCCCTGCTGGTCACCGCTGACGACGCTGTGCTGCCCCGCGGGGCCTCAGCGGGCGGGGTCGGACACGCCCTCGGCTCGCCGCTGGCCGATCCCCTCGTCCATCCCGTTGCGGCTCATCCCGGTCGGCACTGAACCGGTCGGCACAGAACTGGTCGGCACTGAACCGGTCGGCACTGAACCGGTCGACACAGAACGCCGGGCCGTCTCCTCGATCAGCCGCCGCGCGATGTCCTGCGGCTGCAGGCCGCAGCCGGCCAGCACCTCGGCGCGCGACCCGTAGTTCAGGAACTCCTGGGTGATACCGAAGCCGATGACCGGGGTGTCCACGCTGGCGTCGGCCAACTGCTGCCGGACGGCGGCGGCGACCCCGCCGATCCGCCCGGAGTCCTCGACCACCGCGACCAGGCGGTGCTCACGCGCCAGCTCGACGATCGCGTCGTCCAGCGGCTTGACCCATCCGGGATCGACGACCGAGGTGTCCAACCCCTGCTCGGCCAGCCGGTCGGCGACGACCAGGCAGGTCTGCGCCATCGCGCCGACCGAGACCAGCAGGACGTCAGCCGGCACCGAGGAGCACTCGCGCAGCACGTCGACACCGCCGATGCGGCGCACCGCGGGGATGTCGTCGGGTAGGGCTCCCTTGGGGAACCGGACCGCCGTGGGCGCGTCCGAGACGTCCAGTGCCTGCCGCAGCTGGGCGCGCAACCGGGTGCCGTCCCGGGGCGCCGCCAACCGCAGGCCCGGCACCACCTGCAGGATCGACATGTCCCACATGCCGTTGTGGCTGGCTCCGTCGTCGCCCGTCACCCCGGCCCGGTCGAGCACGAAGGTCACGCCGGCGCGGTGGAGCGCGACGTCCATGAGGACCTGGTCGAACGCGCGGTTGAGGAAAGTGGCGTAGACGGCGACGACCGGGTGCAGCCCGGTCAGGGCCATGCCGGCGGCCGCGGTTGCGGCGTGCTGCTCGGCGATCCCGACGTCGAAGACCCGATCCGGGTAGGCGGCGGCGAACCGATCCAGCCCGACCGGGATGAGCATGGCCGCGGTGATACCGACGACGTCGGGCCGTTGTGCCCCGACCGCCACCATTTCCTCGGCGAACGCCGAGGTCCACGACGGCCCGGACGACTTCAGCTTGGCTCCGGTGAGCGGGTCCATCGCCGAGATGCCGTGGAAGCGGTCCGCCTCGTCGGCCTCCGCCAGCTCGTACCCGCGGCCCTTCTGCGTGATGACGTGGACGATGACAGTGCCACCGAACGCCTTGGCATGCGTCAGCGCCTGCTCGACGGCGGCACGGTCATGACCGTCGACGGGGCCGACATACTTCAACCCCAGGTCGGAGAACATCGTCTGCGGCGCCACGAAGTCCTTGACAGCGACCTTCGCTGCGTGAAGCGCACCGAACGCGAGCCGCCCCACGGGGCCCCGCTCGTTGAGGTTGCGCTTGCCCCAGCCCAGCACCTGCTCGTAGGTGGGCGACGTGCGCAGGGCCGACAGATGCTCGGCGAGCCCACCGATCGTGGGGGCGTAGGAGCGCGCGTTGTCGTTGACGACGATAATCAGTGGCCGGTGGCGGCCGCCGGCGACGTTGTTCAGCGCCTCCCAGGCCATGCCACCGGTCAGGGCGCCGTCGCCGATCACGGCGACGGCATGGCGGCCGGTGATGCCCTGAACCTCGAAACCGCGGGCAATGCCGTCAGCCCACGAGATCGCCGTCGAGGCGTGCGAGTTCTCGACGATGTCGTGCTCGGACTCCGCGCGCGACGGGTATCCGGACACGCCACCGCGCTGCTTGAGCTGGGACAGGTCCCGCCGGCCGGTGAGGATCTTGTGGACGTACGCCTGGTGGCCCGTGTCGAAGACGAGCCGGTCACGGGGCGAGTCGAAGACCCGGTGAAGGGCGATGGTGAGCTCGACGACACCGAGGTTGGGCCCGAGGTGTCCGCCGGTCGCGGTCACGGTCGCCACGAGGTGTGCCCGGATCTCCTGAGCCAACTGGTCGAGCTCCGCGGCGGTCAGCTCGCGGAGATCACCGGGGTTGTGGATCCGGTCGAGCACCGACGCCGGCGCGGCGTCGGAGGAGGTGTCGTTCACGGCGCCTCTCCTGGTCGGCGGGTCGTCGATGTGCATCGACGCCCAGGTCGCTTGAGTCTACGGAGTTGCTGCGCCCGTCGTGCACCCGCCGCCGAGCATCACAGCCTGGGCACGAATCTGACGTCGGACAGTGCCTGCTCGACCAGCCGCGCTGCCCGCAGGTCGGCCATGAGCAACGTGGACTCCTGGTCGAGCGCCAGCAGCACCTGCGCAAGGGCGCGAGCATCGACCCGGGCGGTTGCGGTGCCACCCAACTCTGCCCGCGCGGCCGCGATCGCCTCGATGACTGCGCGGGACTCTGCCTGGACGTGGCGCACCGCCAGCCAGGCGAGCACCCGGGGTTGCCGCCGCAACACCGGGTGGTCTCGGTAGCGGGGCGGGCACAGCTCGAACAGCCAGCCCGGCGCCCGGGCCGCGAACTCCTGGGTCCCCGGTGGTGGCAGCGACGGCGGCCAGCCGGGCGGTCCGCCGACCACAAGCTCTGCCTACCCCGCGGGTTGACGGCGGCGCGACAGTGCGTCGACGATTGTCAGAGGGAGCACCATCTCGTAATGATGTACTGCGCTCAGGACTCTTCGGTGATCAGTGGCAGGCCGCTGCCGATTAGTCCGCGCATTCCAAAGGGATGGACTGTGCCTCATGCCCTGTGTCAAGCTGGATAAACCTCGTAAGCACTGGTACAACCGCTACATCCCGATCGCTTGTACCAGGCGCCCGCGCCGTAAGAGGTCAGCACGTATTGCCTTTCGGGGTACACGAAAAGTATGTCATTGGTAGGTACATATATGCCATCCGCATCTTGCCAGCCACATTTTGTCTTGGAGTTTTCCCCAGCGTACAGACGGCATCGAGGGGAGTCCGAGCGGCAACTGGTTGTCCCCCAGTTTTGACAAACTACGAACGACGCTCCTGTCTGATTCTTGATGACTAAGTCGCCGACGGCCGCGTTAGCCGGGGATGCGACTCCACCGAAGGCGAGCGATGCGATCACTAGTACCAGAACCGTGCGGATCCTCTTCATGATCGTCCCACTTTCTGTAGTAAATCTGTAACAATAGTATGGCCCGATTTGAGTAGAGGTGTCAATAGCGTCAGTGCTTTCAGGTTCGCGATCAGAGGCAGACCCCTTCGGCTCAAGATCACTCGGGTGGCGGCGTGATCTTGGACCTGCTGAGTCTCACTTAGACCGGATCCACCGCTGGACCTTGGTCAGGGCCTGTTCAAAGTCGTCGGTGCGGCGTGGTGTCGCGGGGACACGCCGGTGAGGAGGTAATGGGGCGGGCAGGGCAGGTGCCGGGATCGTGGTGGGTATCTGACATCCGCCCCGAGTCACCGGGAGGCCCGCCGTGCCCGCACCCGTAT
>ENA-ORBV01005884-ORBV01005884.1-microbial-mat-metagenome-genome-assembly--contig:-NODE-5884-length-22074-cov-13.179115_pt1 | contig 22074 bp, 19 predicted proteins | sample MGYA00237777_ERZ505514 | MGnify/ENA primary metagenome ERZ505514 (study PRJEB26160, sample SAMN06269048) | microbial mat metagenome | isolation source: Oligotrophic lake microbial mat | place... | reverse complement strand
TAGGTCCTTCTCGTAAGTCCTTTATTGACAAGTGGGCCGGGAGGGATTCGAACCCTCGACCAACGGCTTAAAAGGCCGCTGCTCTACCGCTGAGCTACCAGCCCGATGTTTCGGGCCGGAAACTGTACGTGTTGAACGTGAACACGTCAAACCATGCGCGCCGATTGTCTTGCGAATGCGATGCGTTTCTTTCATTCTTCCTGCTACTTTTCGTGTCGCATTTTGGTTGACATCGCCAAGACCTTGGTGGCAAAAACGCTCGCCCTTTTGCGACTTTCACGGGACACTTATTCATGGCGATTTCGTTTAGCTGCTCATCATGCGACAGGCCGTTTCAGGGCAGAACTCGCAGTCGCAACTGATCCCACTCGCCAAAGGCAAGCAGCTTAATTTTTCGATTCGCAGCGCGGCTGCCAGAGCGGTGATCGCGATTCAGGAGCGGATTAAGAGTGAGAAGTGAGGTTGCGAGGTTATGTACGAACAGGTCCGCGCGGAGCGACGGCGGCCCTTTGCTCCGCGGCTAAACGCAAACATGTCATCGTCGCTCGCATGCCACACGTAAAAAAAACACGCCGCCTCAATGGCGGCGTGTTTTCATTATCAGATGTTTCGATTGCCTGTTACTTCTTCGTCATCGCCACCATGTTCTTCATGAAGGTGATGCCTTGCTGATAGACATCTTCTTTCTTATTGAAGAAGTCGCGCCAGACCTTGGTGGCGGCGGCGAGATCGGGCAAAGCACGGCCGAAGGCTTCGATGGTGAGCCAGCCGTCGTAACCGATTTCGTTGATAGCGCGGAAGGTTTCGATCCAGGGCACGTGGCCGGTGCCGGGCACGCCGCGATCGTTCTCGCTGATGTGGATGTGAAAAATCTCTTTCGCAGCACGGCGGAGTTCGCCGGGGCCATCTTTCTCTTCGATGTTGGCGTGGAAGGTATCGTACATGGTGCCCAGCCAAGGATGATCGACCTGCTTCACATAAGCGGCCGCGTCAGCCATGGTGGTGAGGAAGTAGCACTCGAAACGATTGAGGTATTCGAGGACGATCTTGACGCCGACCTTCTTGGCATGATCAGCGGCTTTGCGATGAACATCAGCGGCCCACTTGCGTTCGTCCTTGGTCGGCGGGTCGCCTGAGAAAACGCCCAGCGTCTGGTGCATCGGGCCGCAGATCAGTTCGCTGCCCATCGCCGCTGAGCAATCGAGTGCCCACTTGAAGCGATCCAGTGCCGCAGCGCGGATATTTTTATCTGGGCTGATGCAGTTGGCATCGGGGGTCATGACGGTGACGCTGGTGCAACCGAGCTTGAGTTTTTTGAGAGCCTTGCCGATTTTAGTGAAGTGTTTGAGATCGCCTTCGAAGCAGGGGATTTCGACGCCGTCGTAGCCAGCTTCTTTCATGGTGTCGAACAGATGAAACTGATCTTCCGTAATGTGAGTGGACCAGAGCAGGAGATTCATGCCGAATTTCATGGGAGTGCCTCGTGATGAATAGGAGCGAGCCGGGCTGCGACTGCCGGTAGGAAATCGAAGATTAGCAACGGTCGGTACAATGCACAAGCGGAAAAGCGAGAAAGTGCGAAAGCAGGAAAGCGAAAAATTCAGAGGCGTGTCGCGCCAGACCAGTTTCCTATTTTTCGCTTTCGCGCTTTCCTGCTTTTTCGCTTTCCCCCTCCCGTACCCCTGCACTAGTTTGCTGCAATACACCCTGTCCACGTATAAGTCTTACGCTTATTCTTTCCAATCCTCGTTCATGCCAACCCCGGAGTACCGTGATGAAATTTCTACGCTTTCTTCTGCTTGCGATGACCCTCTTCGCAGTGCAGGCCCCCTTCGCTCATGCTGCTGAAGAAGAAGGATTCAAATCCATCTTCAACGGCAAAGACCTCACCGACTGGGAGGGCGACCCCAAATTCTGGTCCGTCGAAGAGGGCGCCATCACTGGCACAACGACGAAGGAAAATCCCACCAGTGGCAACACCTTCATCCTCTGGACCGCTGGCGAAACCGCTGACTTCGATCTTCGCTTCGATTACAAAATCGTCAACGGCAACAGCGGCGTGCAGTACCGCTCCTTCGGACTCAATAAAAACGACAAGTACCGCATCGGCGGCTACCAAGCTGACTTTGAAGCAGGCAAGACCTACTCAGGCATCCTTTATGGCGAAGCCTTCCGCGGCATCCTCGCCAACCGTGGCCAGAAGACCGAACTGGTCAATGTCGATGGCAAGTTCAAAGTGAACGTCACCGGCAAGGTCGGCGACTCCAACGAAATCCAAGCGAAGATCAAACACGAAGAGTGGAACAGCTACCGCATCGTCGCGGAAGGTTTCACCTTCAAGCATTACATCAACGATGTGCAGACGATCGAGTGCGTGGACAACGATGAGAAGGCCCGTCGCGCTTCGGGAATCCTCGCGCTTCAGCTTCACGCTGGCCCGCCGATGAAGGTGCAGTTCAAGAACATCCGCATCAAAGGCGAGACGAAGAAAGCCGCAGCCGCTGTGCCTCTCGAAGAAGCTGCTCCTGCAACGACGACGACATCCACCCGCACCACTGCTGATGCCGCGAAAAAAAAAATAGTCTTCGTGGCGGGTAATCCCAGCCACGGCTTTGGCTCACACGATCACAAAGCCGGCTGCAATCTGCTCGCCAATCAGCTCAATGCTTCAGGCCTGGGATTTGATTGCGTCGTCACCGGGCCCGGCTGGCCTAAGGATCAATCGATCTTCGATGGTGCAGCAGCGATCGTCGTCTATGCTGACGGCGGCGGCGGGCACCCGATGCTTCGCAACCTCAAGGAACTGGACAAGGTTCTGAGCACCGGCGTCGGCTTTGGCTGTATCCACTATGCGGTCGAAGTGCCGCGCGGTTCGGGCGGCGATGCGATGCTCAAATACACCGGCGGGTACTTCGAGACCAAGTGGTCCGTCAATCCGCACTGGACTCTCAAAGAGGCCAAGCTCAATACCGATCATCCGATTACCAACGGCGTCAAGCCGTTCGAGACCAATGATGAGTGGTACTACCACATGAGATTCAAGGGCGACCTGTCGCCTGAGAGCGGCGTTGTGCCGATCCTTTCCGCACTGCCTCCTCCTGAAACGGTCACCGGTCGATGGAAAGTCGGCCAGGAAGATGGAAGCCACAACGGCAACAAGGCCGTGTATGAAAGCGTCGTTGAAAAGAAGGAACTTCAGCACCTGATGTGGGCCCGTCAGCGCCCCGCTGATGAAGGCAGCGGACGCGGCTTCGGTTTCACCGGCAGCCACTACCACTGGAACTGGGCCAACGACAGCCATCGCCAGATTGTGCTCAACGGCATCGCCTGGATCGCGAAGGTTGAAGTGCCCAAGAGTGGCGTGCCCAGCAAGACGCCGACGGTGGATGAGATGCTTGAGAATCACGATGAACAGGTGCCCGCGAATTTTGATCGTGCAGGTCTGAACAAGAAGATCGCCGAGATGAACGGCCGCACTGCTGCCGCTTTGCCTGCTTCCAGCGCTCCCGCAGCCTCCAACTCCAAGCCGGGCGCCAAGCCCCTTTTCCAAAGCAAGACCGTTGATGCCGGTACACCCGGCCACGCCGTCGATGTGTCGGTTGACATCACCGGTGCCAATCAGCTTTATCTGATCGTCAGCGATGCGAGCGATGGCTATAGCTGCGACTGGGCCAATTGGATGGAGCCGCGCCTCGTGGATAAGGACGGCAAAGAAACCAAACTCACCGACCTCAAATGGAAATCCGCCGAGGCTGACCACGGCAACGTCAGCATCAACAAAAACTCAGGCGGCAACGCGCTGAAAGTCGGCGGCCACGATGTCTCCTACGGCATCGGCACGCACGCCAACTCCGTCATCGCTTACGACCTCCCCGCCAATCACTCCTTCGTCAAGTTCATCGCCAAAGGTGGCCTCGATGAAGGTGGCACCAGTCAGGGCTGCGGCTCCACCGTGCAGTTCGTCGTTTACACCGCCAACCCCGGCAACCTTGTCGCCACCGCAGCCAAGGGTGGTTCCAAAGATGGCGGCGGTACTCAGCGCGAACCGGAAAACGCCGTCGCAGGCCTGGATGTGCATGAAGAACTGCAAGTCGAGCTCTTTGCTGCCGAGCCGCTGCTCATGAATCCTTCGAACATCGACATCGACCACAAGGGCCGCATCTGGGTCGCTGAAATCGTCAACTACCGTCGGCACAAAGGCAAGCGAGCCGAAGGCGATCGCATCCTCATCCTCGAAGACAAAGATGGCGATGGCAAGATCGATGGCGAAGGCAAGACCTTCTATCAGGACAAAGATTTCAACTCGCCGCACGGCCTGACCGTCTTCGCCACACCCGATGGCAAGAACACCCGCGTCATCGTTTCCATCGGCGACAAAATCATCGTCCTCACCGATGAAGATGGCGACGATAAAGCTGACAAAGTCGAAACGCTTTTCTCCGGCATCAGCGGTACCCAACATGACCACGGCATCCATCAGGTGATCTTCGGCCCTGATGGCAAACTCTATTTCAACTTCGGAAACAGCGGCAACCAGATCAAAGATAAAGACGGTAAACAGATCGTCGATCTCGCCGGCAACGAAGTGAAGGCCGGCCGCAAGCCTTATCAGGAAGGCATGGTCTTCCGCTGCAACCTTGATGGCTCACAGTTCGAAACGCTCGGCTGGAACTTCCGCAACAACTGGATGAACACCGTCGATTCCTTCGGTACCAGTTGGCAGTCCGACAACGATGACGACGGCAACAAAGGTGTCCGCATCAACTTCGTCATGGAGTTCGGCAACTACGGCTACAAGGACGAATTCACCGGCGCTGGCTGGAATCAGAAACGCACCAACTGGGAAGCCGATGTCCCTTCGCGCCACTGGCACCTCAATGACCCCGGCGTTGTACCCACGCTCCTGCTCACTGGCGCTGGTTCACCCACGGGCATCTGCATGTACGAAGCCACGCTGCTGCCCAAAGTATTTCACGGCCAGATGATTCACACCGATGCTGGCCCCAATGTCGTTCGCGCTTACCCGGTCAAGAAAGATGGCGCTGGCTACACCGCCACGATGCTGCCGATCGTCACCGGCACGCGCGACAAGTGGTTCCGTCCTGCGGATGTGAAGGTTGCTCCCGATGGCTCGCTGATTATTGCGGATTGGTACGACCCGGGCGTGGGCGGTCACAACGCAGGCGACCTTGAGAAAGGCCGACTGTTCCGCGTCACCCCCAAGGGCCACACCGGCTACAAGGTACCGACCTACAAGTTCGACACCATCGAGAATTGCATCGAAGCGCTCAAGAGCCCGACGCCTTCTGTGCGATACGTCGCATGGACCGCGCTGCATGCACAAGGTGCCAAGGCTGAAGCGGCATTGAAAAATCTCTGGGCTTCTGATGTGCCTTACCTTCGCGCTCGCGCCCTCTGGCTGCTTGGCAAAATCGAAGGCAAGGGACAGGACTATGTGAACATCGCCATCAAGGACAGCGATCCGGACATCCGCATCGTCGGTCTGCGCCTGGCGCGTCAACTGAGCAGCGTCGATGCCTTCGCCACGGCTACAGCACTCGCCAAGGATTCCGATGCTGCGGTGCGCCGTGAATGTCTGATTGCCATTCGTCACAACAAGACAGATCAAGCCGCTGCGCTCTGGGCCGACCTGGCCACGCAGTACGACGGCAAAGACCGCTGGTATCTCGAAGCACTGGGTCTGGCTTCAGACCTGAATGCGGATGCATGCTTTGCAGCTTATGTGAAGAAAGTCAGCGACCCGACCAAGAGCGATGCCGGCCGCGACATTGTGTGGCGCACACGCGCCAAGGCGGCCCTGCCGCTGCTGGTGAAGATTATCACCGACAAGGCAACGAAGGAAGAAGACAAGCCACGCTACCTGCGTGCCTTCGACTTCCACGCCAAGAGCGCTGAAAAGGATGCGGCTCTGGCGGAACTGCTCGCCGCAGAGTGACCGCCGATATTTGACCGCCGCTTGCGGCGTAGCGTCATCAGCGCCTTGCAGCCACGAAACCCACTCAAGCCGCCGCTCGTACAATCCACGAACGGCGGCTTTTTCATTTGCAGCCGCAGTGTCCTCGCTGCGGCTATGAAGGAACATCATGATCACGCGATTCATCTTCTTCATTCTCCTGGCAGCCACGACGCTGGCATACGCTGATGATGCATCAACATCGCCAACCATCACCGATGAACAGCGATCCAAGGATCAGATCTTCATCGAAACGCTCTCGCGCATCGAGAATATCGATCTCAATGCTTCACCTCGGCTCAAAGAAAAACTCCTGGGCGTTCTTCAGCGCAACCAAGGCAGCGACGTCTTCGTTGAAATCATCGCCCGCTTCAATCTGCGCGATCAGTCCGATGCACTTCTCAAACAGGCACTCAGCAAACCCAATGATTCGGCTGGCGTCGCCGCTGCCAAGCAGCTCATCAAGTTTGATGAAATCGGCCGACTCGAAAAAGCGATTCACAGTGATGATGCCAAGGCCAGCGCTGCCGCGATCACGGTGCTCGGCTTCACCAACGACACCAAAGCGTACGATCTGCTCGAAAAGATTGTCACCGATGACAAAGCAGGCAAGCCGCTGCGCACCAGTGCTGCGATGGCGTTTGGCAACGGCCGCGCTGGCGAGAAGCGATTGCTCGAACTCGCCAAGAACGGCAAGCTTCCCGATGATCTGCACTTTGCAGCGGGCAATGTCCTGCTCGCTTCCAGCGATGCAACGATCCGCGAAGAAGCGGGCAAACATCTGAAACTCCCGCCATCACTCAACAGCAAACCGCTGCCTCCCATCACTGAGCTCGCCAAGCGCACCGGCAACGCAGACGCCGGCCCCGCAGTCTTCAAGAAGGTCAACTGCATTCAGTGTCATCGCGTCGTCAGTGGCGAGACCAATCTCGGCAACGACTTCGGCCCTGCGCTTTCTGAGATCGGCTCGAAGCTGCCCAAGGAAGGTCTCTACACCGCGATCCTCGATCCTTCCGCCGGTGTGGAGCACAACTACGAAGGCACGCGCATGGAAACCGATGAAGGCGAAACCGTCGGCATCGTCATCAGCGAAACCAAAGATGAACTCATCCTTCGCCTCGCCGGCGGCATCACGCAAAAGCACAAGACCAAAGACATCGTCTACCGCGAAAAACTCAAAGGCTCCCTCATGCCCCCCGGCTTGCAACAAGCCATGAGCGAAGAGGACCTGATCGATCTCGTCGAATGGCTGACGACGCTCAAGAAGAAATGAGTGACGAGACACGAGACACGAATCCGCTGCGAAATCACAGCGACTTTGCGAACCTACCTTTTCTGACGCCACGTTATCCGCGAAACCACTTCGCCCGTCAGAGCAATATCGATCAGAAGCCATTGGAGTCATCCTCGATGGGCTGGCCTTCTTTTGTCATTGCCGATACAATTGTTGGCCCTGACTCGATGGAGTAACGATCATGAGTGAAGACGAAACAAAAGATGAAGCACCCGATGAAGCCCCCGATAAAACCCCGCATGACTCCTGGTCGCAGCAGCCTCGGCGATCGTTCATGACCAAAGCTTCAGCGGTGATCATCGGCGGCATCGTCGGCATTGTGCCAGCGGCGGCGGGACTGTTGACGGTGCTTGATCCGATTCGGCCGGACAGGAAAAAAGAAGAAGGCGGCATGCTCGTGCCGGTGACTTCGCTTGATGCACTTCCCGCCGACGGTAAGCCCAGGCAGTTCGTCATCCGCGCTGATCTCGTCGATGCGTGGAACAAAACCAGCAACGCCCGCATCGGCGCGGTCTATCTCGTGCGCACCAGCGAGACGGATGTGCAATGTCTTTCAGTCATCTGTCCGCACGCGGGCTGCTTCGTCGCTTCGCAAAGTGATGGGTCATTCAAGTGCCCCTGCCACGACAGCGAGTTCAAAGCAAATGGCGAGGTGCGCGAGATCAACGCACAAGGCCAGAAGACCGTGAGCCCGCGCGGGCTCGATACGCTCGATGTTGAAATCAAAAATGGCACGATCTTCGTCCAGTACGCACGCTACCGAGCTGGCGTAAGTGAAAAGATTCAGCAAACGTGAGAGTCAGTCAGCAGGAGCAGGAGCAGTAGGCAGTCAGGAATGACACGCTGCAAACTGCTCCCGCCTTCTGCCACTGCCACTGCTACTGCTACTGCCTCCCCCGCCCCCCGAGTTTCCCATGAACCGAATTCTTGACTGGCTTGATTCTCGCACTGGCTACCGAGGCATGGTCTCATCCATGCTCTACGAACACATCCCAGGCGGTGCACGCTGGCGCTATGTCTGGGGTTCCACTCTCATGTTCTGCTTCGCCACGCAGATCATCACCGGCCTATTCCTCTGGATGTCCTACTCGCCCAGTTCGCAGACCGCGTGGGAATCCGTTTACTACATTCAAAACGAACTCTGGGGCGGTTGGCTGCTGCGCGGCATCCACCACTTCACCGCACAGGCCATGATCGTCCTGCTCGCCTTCCATCTCTTGCAAGTCATCATCGATGGTGCTTACAAAGCGCCACGCGAAATCAATTTCTGGATCGGTCTCATCCTCATGCAGATCGTGCTCGGCCTGTCGCTCACCGGCTACCTGCTCCCCTGGGATCAGAAAGGCTACTGGGCCACGAAAGTCGCCACGAGTCTGATGGAAGCGGTGCCGATCGTTGGCCCTTCGATTCAGAAGATCGTCATCGGCGGGCACGACTATGGCCACCACACACTCACGCGCTTCTTCGCTTTACATGCTGGCATTTTGCCCGGCGCGATGATGGTGATGATTGCTGCGCACATCTACGCTTTCCGTCGTCATGGCATCACCGCCAAGCTCGCACCGGATCGTGAAGATTCACACTTCTGGCCTGATCAGGTTTTGAAAGATGCGGTTGCATGTCTTGCCGTACTCGCGGCGGTGCTGTTCATGGTGTTTTACTTTGGCGCTCCGCTCTCAGCACCCGCTGATCCGACGCAGCAATTCTCCGCAGCCCGGCCTGAGTGGTACTTCCTTTTCCTCTTCCAACTTCTGAAGTATTTCCCTGGTGAACAGGAACTGATTGGCGCGATCGTCATCCCCGGCGGGATCATGGCGATCTTCTTTCTCATGCCGTTCATCGGCAAAGCAAAAGTCGGCCACGCTTTCAATGTCGTCTTTCTTTTCGCCGTCTTGGCAGGCGCCGGTTACCTCACCTACGAAGCGATGAAACAGGATTCAGGCAATCCCGAATTCAACGCGGCAGTGACGCAATCGCACATCGATGGCGAGCGCGCTGCGGTGCTGGCGGCAGCAGGCATTCCAGAGACCGGTGCGAAGACGCTGATGCGAAGTGATCCCAAGACGATGGGGCCAAAACTGTTCTCGGCGAATTGCGCAAGCTGCCACCGCTATGAAGGACACGATGGTCTGGGCATGAAGATCGATGCGACGCCCACAGCTGCCGAGCTCGCCGGCTTCCCCGGCAAGCAGTGGCTCACCGATTTCCTTGACCCCAAACTTGTCGAAAGCCATCGCTTCTTCGGCGGTACAAAATTCTCGAACGGCAAGATGGCCAAGTTCATCAAGGAAGACATCGCCGAGTATGACGATGATCAGAAAAAGCAACTGTCCGATCTCATCACCGCGTTCGATCTTGTCGCCAAATACGAAGGCCTCGATGCGACGCAAGCCACCGATGCCAACAAAGCGACCGTGGAAAAGATCACGACGCTGATGGGCGATGATGGCCTGTCGTGCTTGGACTGTCACAAGTTTTATGGCGAAGGCGGCAAGAGCGGGCCGGAGCTGACGGGCTATCGCTCGAAGGACTGGATCATCAAGATCATCACCGACCCGTCACACGTGGGCTACAAGAACAAGCGCGAAGCTGATGGTTCGCTCAAGCCTGAGAACAACATCTACAACATGCCTGCGTTTGGCACTTCGGGCCAGCTCGAAGCCAGCGAGATTGAGCTGCTCGCGAAGTGGCTGCACAGCGAATGGTATGAGCCGAAGGTGGAGGCGAAGGTTGAGCCCAAGGCCATTGATTAAACGTTTAGCCGCGGAGCATAGGCTTTGCGCCGCTCCGCGCGAGCCTACGATCTTTTCATGCCATTACCCGCACCCCATCGCTACCGACTGACGCGTGAGCAGCGACTGCGCGGGCAGAACGCATTCAAGCATGTGTTCGATGCGAACATGCGCAAGGATGCTGGGCCCATCTCGGTGCTGGGGGTGCCCAGCGGCGACAAGACAATTCGCTTTGGCATCAGCATCGGCAGGCGCGTGGGCATTGCCGCCAAACGCAATCGTATCAAACGGCTGCTCCGCGAAGCCTTCCGCCTGACGCAGCACGATTGGCCTGCGGGTTACGATCTGGTCTGCGTGGTCAGGCCGCACGAGCCTCGCATTCTCGCCGAGTATCAACGGCTGCTCTTTAACGCCATCCGCTCGCTCCATCTGGAATGGGAGCGGAAGAAGGAGAAAGCGAAAAAGCGGGAAAGCGAGAAAGCGAAAAATAAAGAGGATCAATCTTAGTCAACTGGTCTGTCCACACTTCGTTCGCCAAGGCGAAGGGCTAAATATTCGCGCTATGGCCCGCCATCACCCGTTAGCTCCCCTGCCTTAAATTTCTCGTTTTTCCGCTTTCCCGCTTTCTCGCTTTTCAGCTTTTCCCATGCTCTCTCGTCTGCTCATCTTCTTTGTACTCATCTACCGCGTGACGCTGGGCCGCTTCATGGGCGGACACTGTCGCTATCACCCCACGTGCAGTCAGTACATGATCGACGCCATCCACAAACACGGCCCGATCCGAGGCACATGGCGCGGCCTCAAACGCATCGGCCGCTGTCATCCATGGGGCGGCAACGGCTATGACCCTGCGTGACGAACCGAAAGCAGTTCAGAGTTCAAGGTTTAAAGTTCAGAGTTCAAGGTTCAAAGTTCAAAGTTCAAAGTTATTTGTTGGAGCACACAAAGTCATCGCGTGCGTATACAGCACTTTAAACATGGACTTCCATAAGCCCACTGTCAACGCTTTGTCACAATCGCCAGCCGCCTGCGCCTTTCCGCTTGTTCGTACCCCCTTTGCCTCTATCATGTCAGTTGGGTTCTCCGCAAACGCCTCACCCCCGGCACCCCCAGCACCTACGGCACCGGCCTGACACCGGCTTGGAAATTCATTCATGCAGCATGTTCTGGCGCAGCTTGAAACTGTTCGTCGCCTCGGTCGGCTGATGCTCATCGCCCGCCGCCTCCTGCAATTCCTCACCACCTTCTGCATCGCCGCTCTTGCCTGCGGCGTCCTCGACTACCTCCTTCGTTTTCCCGGTTGGCTCCGCCTCGCCATCGTCATCCTCTTCATCGCCTTCGCAGGGCTTTGGCTCATCACGCATCTCGGCCGGGCCATTGGTTTCGCGCCGGATCTTTCCACGCTGGCTCTGCGCGCTGAGCGTCTCTTCCCGCAGCTCACCGGTGTGCTCGCCAGTGGCGTTGAGTTTGCCACGCATGCCGATGAGTATGCCCACCCGCAGCGCACGGCGACATTCGTGCGCTCCAGTGTGGCGCAGGTGGAATCGACACTTGGCAAAGAGTCGCTGGCGAAGCTGCTGAATCCGACGCCGACGATTCGCGTGGGTGCGCTGGCGCTACTGGCGACGATTATTTTTGCGAGTGTGATTCTTATCGCGCCTGCATCGAGTGCGATTGCAGCGCAGCGCTGGCTCTTGCCGCTGGGCGAGGCCCAGTGGCCACGCAGGACGCACATCACTTCGCTCACGGGTGAACAGGTGCAGCCAGCCGATGCGCCGCTGCGGCTCGCCGCGCGCATCGACAAAGGCTATAGCCAGGGGATGCGGGCGTGGGTCTATTATCAGGTGCAAGGCAAAGCTGACCAAGCTGGCAAAGCTGGCAAAGCTGGCCAGTATCGCCAGTGGCAATCGGTACTCATGAGCGAGCAGGCTGTGGCGGCAGCAGCAGGAGCAGTGGCAGTGGCAGGCGAACCCGCTGCGCAGTCGGGCCTGTTTGAAAGGCTCATCGACCTCACACCCGACTTCGCGGAGCTACTTGCGGGCAGCAGCAATAGCGCATCGCTTGATGATCTGCCTGCCGATGGTGTGCTGGTGAATTACTACTTCAAAGCGGGTGATGATTTCACGCAGCCACAGACGGTGCGCGTGGTGCCTCGTCCTGCGGTGAAGTCGGTGACGGTGAAGATTACGCCGCCTGACTATGCGAAGGGATTGGTTACCGAAGAAACGATTTCGCTCGACAAGCAGACGGGACGCACCGCCACCGTCTCCGCACTTGAAGGGTCGCTGGTTCACATGAAGGTCGCGGTGAATCATCCCGCCTATTACTTGGTGCCTGCCCTCGGCTGGACTCCTCAAATGATGGGCAATGCCACGCAAAAAAATGGTGCCAACGGAACAGCTGATTTCGAATTCACCTTCACGCTCGGCCGCACCTTTGAAACCCCGATCAAACTAACCAATTCCCATGGCCTCGAAAATCTCTCCGATCGCACCTACCGCATCGAGATGCGCAGCGATGTGCCGCCCACCGTCGCCATGATTCAGCCTGCCTCCGATGAGATGGTCCTCGCCACCGCCACGGTCACTCTCGAAGCAACCGCACGCGATGATGTCGCTGTCGAATCGCTCACTCTCGAAGCCCAACTCCCGCCGCTCGCGGCTTCGCTCCCCGCTTCTGCTCCCCCGGCTGCCTCCGCTGACTCCCGCACCCTCGAAACCGTCACCGCCCGCGCCGATCGCCTCACCGCATCTCACGAATTCGATCTCTCCAAGCTCGGCTTAAAGCCCGGCGACAACATCACCCTCACCGCTGTCGCCCAGGATATTTTCAATCTCAATGACAAGCGCCACGATCCCGTGCGCTCCACGCCGCGCATCCTGCGCATCGTCGATGCAGCTGCGTTCACCCAGCAAATCCGCAGTGAACTCGCAGGCCTGCGTCAACAAGCCATGCGCATCGAAGCGCGTCAGCAGGAACTCAAAGCCAACGACCCCGCCACTGCGCAGCCGCGCCAGGAACAACTGACCCAAACCCTCACGCGCCAAGCTCAAGCTGTGCAGCAGATGAGCGATCGCATCAAGCGAAATAAACTCGATGACCCGGGCATCACCGAGCAGCTCAATCGCGCCAAGTCACTCCTGAATCAAGCCGGTGAGCAATCGCAGAAAGCGTCGCAGACTCTTGAACAATCTCGTCGTGAGGAAAAGGAATCAGCCGCGCAAAAGCAGAAGCAGGAGCAGACGAAACAGCATCAGGACAACGTCGCACAAGCGATGAAAGACCTCGCCGGCTTACTCGATGAAGGCAAGAGCGCTCTCGCTTTGCAATCGCAGCTTCGCCAGTTGGATCAGGCTCAGAAAAAGCTAGGCGATGAGACGCGCGACCTGCTGCCACGCACTGCGGGGCGCAATGCCAATGAACTGGGCGAGCAGGACAAGAAGGAACTGGATCGCATTGCTCAGGAACAGAAAAATCTCGCGCAGCAGGCCGATGATCTGATCAAGCAGATGAAGGCTGCTGCCGAGCTTCTCGATCAGCAAGGCGACAAGCCACAGGACAAAGCCGCTGCACAATCCCTCAATGAGGCGGCCAACATCGCCCAGCGGCAAGGCCTCAAAGACAAGATGGATCAGGCCGGCAAAGACACACAGGAGAACAAACTTTCGCAGGCCGCCGCGCAGCAACAGGAAGCGTCGGACACCTTGCAGCAGATGATGAATCAGATGCAAGGGCAGCAGAAAAAGCAGCAGGAAATGCTCCGCCGTATGCTGGCGAAGCTCGAGGAATCCATCGCCAAGTTGCTTGATCAGCAGAAGGCCCAGCTCGCTCGCCTGATCGATGCCAAAGAACTCGCACCGCTCGCTGATCCGCTAGGCACGCTGCGTCGCAACACGATGGCAGTCGCAGAGGAAGCCCGCGGCAGCGAGAAAACCGCAGGCGTAGCCAAGCTCATCGACCAAGCTGCGCAAAGCCAGTCCGATGCGATGTTTTTCCTGCGTGGCAATCAGCAGGACCCCGCCATCACCAGCGAGCGCGATGCAGTGGCCAATCTCGAAGAAGCGCTCAAGCTGGTGCGGGCACAGAAGAAAAAGGAAGAGCAAGCGGAGCAGCAGCAGGAGCGCGAACAGCTCAAGGGCGAATATGACAAACTCGCCAAGGAAGAAGATGCACTGATCGATCGCACGAAAGTGCTGGCTGATCTTGCGGAGCTGAATCGCCGTCAGCGCGCTGAGGCCACCCAGATCGCCCAGGCTCAGAGCGAGCTTCAAGCTGCTGCGAAAAAACTGGCCGAGAAAATCAGCGGCGCTCCGGTCTTCGTGCACCTGCATCAGACCATCGATGAGTCCGCGACCAAAGCCATCGAAGAACTTCGCACCGCCAAGGCTTCCGCAGAAGTCGTCATCGAACAGCAGACCATCGCGCAGTCGCTGCGTCTGATGGCCAAAGCGCTCGATGATGCCAACAAGGAAGATGAACCCTTCGACAACGCCCAGCAACCCCAGCAAGGCGAACAATCGCAAGGCGAAGGCGCACAGTCCAAACCCAAACTCGTACCCGACATCGCTGAACTCAAACTTCTGCGTGGCCTCCAGGAATCGCTCTACAAACGCACGCGCCTGATCGATGAAAGCAACATCAGCGACTCCAAGCGCGTCCGCCTGATCGATGACCTGGCGAACCAGCAGCAGCGCGTGCGCGTGCTCAGCGAAGCGGTGATCAAGAAGATGACGAACCAGCCCGCGACCGATCTGCCGCAGATTCAGCCATGACTATTTAGCCGTTCACCTTGGTGAACGAAGGCTTGCCGAAATTGAGTAAGTGAACAAATGGAACTCATCATGAAAAAATATCTCGCTTTGATCCTGATGTTTGCATGCTTGTGTAGCGCCGCAGTTCACGGCGCTGACGACGCTACGCCGCAAGCGGCTAAAGACAAAGCAGCCGACAAAGCCCCCGCTGACAACGACGCTTCGCTCGATGATCTACTCAAGCTCACCGATCCTAAGAAGCCTGATGACAAAACCAAGCCCGTGCTGCCCGAGGTTGCTGCCCCCAGTCTCACCGGCAACGAAAGCGTGGACATGCTGCTCAAAGTCATCAGCGAAATGGATCAGGTCGCCCAGCGGCTGCGCGTGCGCCAGGATCCAGGCCTCGATACTCAGCGTCTTCAGGAATCTATTCTCAAACGCCTCGATGAAGCTATTGCGTCCGCACAAAAGCAGAAGCAAGAGCAGCAACAGCAGCAGAATCAGCCAGGCTCCAGCCAACAGAAACAAGAAACAGGCAGCCCTCAAAACCAACAGAAACCCGGCCAGCAAAAACCCGATCAAAAGCCCGGCGACAAGCAAGAACAAAAAGGCGACAACAAAGGTCAAGAGCAGAACAACCCGCAAAACGCCGACGCCAACACACCCAACGGCCCGATCGAAGAATCACGCATCGAATGGGGCCGGCTCCCCGCCCGCATCCGCGGCGAGCTAGACCAAGGCTTGGGCGAAAAGTTCAGCCCGATCTATAAGAAACTTACCGAAGCGTATTACCGCAGACTGGCCGAGGAAGGCAAGGAATGAGTCGTGCGCAGGAGTTGTGCGTGGAGAATGGAAGCTCGTACTCCCCTCCCTCTTAGGGAGGGGCCGGGGGAGGGTCGGGCAAGCGATGAATCATTGCGCTATGTTTCATACAGTTGATCGAAGACACGACCCTCCCCTAACCCCTCCCTAAGAGGGAGGGGAATAAGAAGAATCGCATTCATGAAACATTTTTCGTTGCATCTTGTGATCGTCTCTTTTCTCGCTTTCACCGGCGCCGCGCCCGCCTTCGCACAGAACGAACCCGCTGACACCGACAACAACTTCGTCGAGATCACACCCGACCTGCGCAAGTCCGTCGAGAGCGGCCTCAAGTATCTCGCCTCCACTCAGGAAGCCGACGGCAGCTTCGGCGGCACGCGCTACGGCAGAAACGTGGGCATCTCTTCGCTCTGCTGTCTTGCTTTCATGGCTGATGGTCATCTACCCGGACGCGGCAAGTATGGCGACGTTGTCGAAAAAGGGCTCAAATTTATTCTCGATTCCGCCAACGAAACCGGCCTCATCTCCGCTGACGTTTCCCACGGCCCCATGTACGGCCACGGGTTTGCCACGCTCTTCCTCGGTGAAATCTACGGCATGACCGGCGACCGGCGCGTCCGCGAAACGCTCGTCAAAGCAGTCCGACTCATCGTCAATTCTCAAAACGATGAAGGCGGCTGGCGCTATCGCCCGGAACCTGCCGACGCTGATGTCTCTGTCACCATCTGCCAGGTGATGGCCCTGCGCTCAGCGCGCGAAGCGGGCCTGAGCGTGCCCAAGGACACGATCGACCGGGCCATCAAGTACGTCAGGGAATGTCAGAACAGCGACGGCGGATTCAAGTACATGATCTCCAGCGGCGGCAGCGCGTTTCCGCGCAGTGCAGCCGGTGTGGCGGCGCTTTATTACGCTGGCGTCTATCAGGATGACGCTCTGAAAAAAGGCCTCGATTACGTGATGATGTATCGCCATCAAATGAACAACTACGCGGTGGGCCATTTTTACTACGGCCACTACTACGCGGTGCAAGCGACGTATCTGGCGGGCGGGCAATATTGGAAGCAATGGTTCCCCGCGATTCGCCGTGAACTGCTGCTGCGTCAGGACACCGAAGGCAAATGGGCCGACGCCCACGGCGAAAGCTACGGCACCGCGATGGCGCTGATCATCCTCCAGATGCCGCAGCGATACCTGCCGATTTTTCAAAGGTAAAACGATTGCGAACATGCGACACTAAGCAGCATCGCAATAGAATGAACCACCCATGACGCGAGCCACTGCAACACGAGCCAGACTGATCACCGCTGATGAACTTCAGGCGATGGGCGATATCGGTCGCTGTGAATTGATACGGGGGCAACTGAACATGATGAGTCCTGCGGGATATCGGCACGGCAACGTGGCGGGCAACATCCATGCGCTGCTGTGGAACTACGTCAAGAAACACAAACTCGGCAATGTGCTTGCTGCGGAATCAGGCTTCGTCCTCGAAAGCGACCCCGACACCGTGCGCGCGCCGGATGTCGCTTTCATTCGCAAGGATCGTCTGCCGGGCGCTGACCATGTGAAGTTTTTCAAGGGCGCGCCAGACCTAGCCGTCGAAGTGCTTTCGCCTGAAGATCGACTGGCTCAGATCGTGCGCAAAGTGGGCGATTGGCTCAGCGCTGGCGCACAGTCAGTGTGGGTCGTCAATCCGAAAACGAACACGATCACTGTCTATCGCGATGATCAGACGATTGCGATTTTTCAAGATGATGACACGATCAAAAACGACCCCGCTGTGCCTGGCTTCAAGATGAAAGTCGAGCAGGCGTTTGAGTGAACCCCGTGATGATTCTTGCAAGATTCCATTTCCTGTTTCGTCTCGCAATCTTTGTGTTGACGTTGTCACTATTCACATCGTTGGCTCTCGCTGCCACCCCCGTCCTGCTCATCGGCCCGGACCTTAAACCTCGTCTTGTAAATCTTCAGGCGATGGGCGGCGGGCGGATGACGTACTTCGATGACCAGCGCAATATGCAGGTGCAGTCCACCAGCGATGTGCTGCAAGTGCGCTTCCCCAAGGAAAGTGATACGACTAAAAGCGCTGGCTTTATTGATGCTCCGGAATTGGAATTGACGCAAACTCGCACGACGGTGGAGGTGCCTGAAAAAGGCACGCTGCTCTTAGGTGGCAGCCGCCTGATTCCTGGCCCGCCGCTCGCCTTCATCGAACTCATCAGCGGTCAGCGCATCGTCGCGGTTTACACCGGTGCGAAAGCCGACGGGCAGACGCTGCTATTCAAGCATGATTTACTGGGCGAACTGGCGATCGCACTGGATCAGGTATCGCGGCTCTCCTTTGCGCGATTGTCCAATGAAGGCGCGATGGTCAGCAGCGCGACTCCGACGAGCGATCAAGTGGAGATGACCAACGGCGATGTCGTCACCGGCTTTGTCATCTCCATCAAAGACGCGGGCATCGAAGTGCAGCAAGGCGATGCCAAGCCGTTCACCCTGCCGCGCGATCGGGTGAAGGCCATTCGCCTGGCGAATCCGGTCACGCGCGCTGCGGGCAAGCAGTCGATGGTTTGGCTGCGCGATGGCAGCCGCATTGCGTCGAGTGATGTTTCGATCTCCGCTGACAAACTCACGTTGGACAGTTCGCTCGCTGCGCTGAAAGAAAAGCAGACGATGGCGATTGATCTCAAACAGATCGCCCGCATCGAACTTGCTTCGCCTTCGGGTCAGCTCATTGATCTCGCTGATCTGCCGATGACGGTCACCGAGGGTGGCAAGGTGTTTGGCGTGACGATGGAGCCGCGCATCGAAGGCGATGCGATTCGCCTGCATGCTCCGATCACCGTGTCATTTTCTCTGCCCGCCAAAGCAGCGCGTTTCGCAGCCGTCGCGCAGCTCGATGTCGAAAATGAAAACCCGAGTCTGGCCCACTTCATCATCACTATCGACACCACCAGCCTGACCGCCGCCCGGCACGTCATCACCGCCAAGACTCCTCGCGCTGATATCAATGCCGCGCTCACCGGGAACACTCTCATCATCACCCTCGATCCCGCCCGCAACGGCCCAGTCCTGGACCGCCTTCGCCTCACCGATGCCGTGATCTTTGTCGAGCGCTGATCGATCGCCTGCATCACGCGCATCATTCATCACGCCGCGCCTCACCATCACACTCGTCCCCAAAACATCAATTTCTTTTTGCGCCTTCTGCGCCTTTTCGCGGCCATCCCCTTCCGCGTTCGCCAAGACGAACGGCTAAATATTCAGCCACCTACCCACTCCGCATTTCCCGCTTTCTCGCTTTCTCGCTTTCCCGCTTTTCCCCGCCCGCTATCATCGCCCCTGTGAAACAATCATTACCACATAAGCTCGCGCTCTACCGCGCTGCCGTGCAGCATCCCCCCGCCGAGGTTGCTTTTCTTGAACGCGCCTATCGCCACTATCACCGCCGCGATCCGCTGCTTCTCAAGGAAGATTTCGCTGGCTCCGCCGCTATCTCCATGGTCTGGGTCGCCTCCAGCGATGAGCACCAGGCCATCGCCATCGACTCCCACGCCCCCACCGTGCGCTGGGCTAGCAAGCAAACCGCGCTCTGGCTGGGCGATCGCGCCGATGATCTGCATCTTGTTCACGCCGATGTGATGTCGCTCACTTCGCCCAAGGTCGATGTCGTTGCCGCTCTCAACTTCAGCGCGCTCATCTATCACGACCGCGCCGCCTTGCTCGCTTACTTTCGTAGCGCCAGAAAATCTCTCGCGCCCGCCGGCATCTTCGCCCTCGACATCTACGGCGGCCCCGGCGCTCTTCGCCCGCAATCCCAACATCGCCAGGCTCGCACCGAAGATGGCCTGCTCTTCGACTACTGCTGGGAGCAGCGAAAAGTTAATGCCGTCACCGGCCGCGTGGAGAATCACATTCACTTCACCTTCGATGATGGCCGCGCGATGCGCTCCGCCTTCCGTTACGACTGGCGGCTCTGGTCGCTCCCGGAGCTTCTGGAAATCATGCATGCCGCAGGCTTCGCGAAAGCCCAAGTCTGGTGCGACAAGTTCGACGCCAAGACCGGCCAAAGCGATGGCACCTACCGCCCCACTTCGCACATCGAGCCGCGCGAAGACTGGGTCGCCTATGTCATCGGTGTCAAGAAATAACAATGCCCTCGGCGGGCGGCCCGCTCAGTTGCCGCGTGGCATAAACCGAATGACTTCAGTCTTTAGGGATAAAGCGCCGTAGCTGAAGACAGGGCACAGGAGCCTGCGGACAGCATGAGCCGCGACTCAACGAGTCGCGGACGTCAACGAACTGAAGGAGTGTAATTCGCGCCTTGTTTTTGCCTCACCGCAGACGCTGACGCTGATGCACTAGACCATTGAAACAATTAAAGCTCCATCAGGCCTGGGGCTTCCGCGACTCGTTGAGTCGCGGCTCTAACTGAGAACAGCATCACGCCTTCATCTCCACCACGAAGTATCATGTCCTCATGCCGCCCAAGACTGTCACAAGAAATGAAGAGATCGACCGCATCGTTCAGATGTATGGCGAAGGTGCTCCGGAAAAAATGATGGAGATGATGGAGCGCCAGTTCCTCATCCTGCACCACCGCTCGCAGGTCGCGCTGGGCCTGGCCGGCATCGTCGTCACCACCACCGGCTTCTCGGGCCGCATCATCGCCGGCACCAACGCCCTCGCCCAAATCCTCATCGTCATGGGCGTCTCCCTCACCATGTTCTCCGCCTTGCTCGTCGTCCTAGGCGTCCTCCACCTCCGCTGGCTCACCCAGCAACCGGGCAACCTCATCCGCCCCTGGCTCGAAACCTGCCTTGCATACCGCGACCGCAAAACCCGCTTCTACCGCGCCGGCATCATCCTCCTGATCCTGGGCATCGCCCTCTACGTCGCCGCCATCGCAGTGATGCTGCTGAACCCGAAGATGGATGCGCTGCCGATGGTGCGGTGAGGAAGAGGGAAGTCGAGTGGACATCTTCCAAATCAAAACACGACAATATGCAAGAGGCATGTGGGCGAATGCTTCGGCTCTACTCTCCGAAGCGGCACACAGGCATCGTGAACGGTTTTAGTCCCATCCGAGCAAGGGTGGAGTAAACGTATTCGCGCCAAAACGGCCACGCGTTATAAATACCATTCACATCACCAAACGCGTTGACCTGAGCATCACTAAAACTCGACAGGTTCTCGACCTTGTATTTCAGCGAAAAGGTCGCTTGAATGATTGCCTGAGAACCGGCCTCATCTGGAGGAGGATATTCCTGATCAGTCGCTCGTAACATGAATTTCGCGTGCACTTCGATCACATCGTCGGCCAACCGCGCGGTCGCACATTGCTGCCCATAGCCAATGAACTTTGGATTGCGATCGCCCACCAGCTTTTGCGTCACATGAGTTTCGACGAGTTTGACTTCGACGATTTCGACGCGGGCGGCAATGTCTTGCGCCAATCCCACTTTGGACTTGACACTTTTCATTGGAACTTTTTTCGCTTTTTGTTTCACCATGGGATCACGCAGCAATCTGCTTAAAGTCCTTAAGGTCGCAACGGGTAACGGTGTAGTCTTCATTCGCCCGCGCTTGTTCACCCATCAACGCTTGTTCGTTCTCACTCGACCAAACGCTTCGAATGCGAATCGGGATGTACTCAGCCCGCACTTCATCGACTCGCCGAGGAAGCGCCACAAACGAATAACCGAGAGCGAACAGAGCATCGCTCAACTTGTTCAGCGTGAGATTTCGCCCCTCACCATTGAGCATCTGCGAGACCGCACTCTTCGACACACCCATTCTGCTTGCGAGTTCGGATCGGCTCACGCCTTCCTTCGCCATCACCTCGCAAATCAACTCCGTAATCTCCATCAGCATGTCTTCTCGATGCATCAGTCTTGCTTCATCTTCATTCTTGATCATGAGATCATATTCAGTGGTCATTTTTAGACTCCCTATTTTCTGGCCTGATACTCAGACCGAATCCTCTTCGCACGGCTTAGTTCTGTCGGATCAGCCTTATTTTTCTTTTTCGTGCAACCGTTCGTGATGTGCCAGCAAGGCCCTAGCTGAAAACAGTAGAGCCGCTTCTGGAAAATCTTAAACGCATAAATTCCATCCTCTTCGTGCTTGAACTGCTCTGGGTTCACGATTTTTCCAACGCTGCACAGACGTCTGAAAAGATTCATGAATTTCCGTCGCTCTTCTGGCTTGAGTTCCTTTTTCCAGAAAGCAGCCGCAGGCAAGTTGCCTTTTGCGTCAACCGCAAAAACCACTGCACCTTTCACGTCCTTGTGGAAGACACTTATTGGATCGGCCTCATTGCCCATGTAGTTTAGGTATAACTTAACAAAATGTAAAGGTCAATCCACTCAATGTGGATAAGTGAGTCAAACTATACCAATTGATTTCAACAAATACCACTCTTTGCGCCAAGTTCGTGGCGTGGACACCGTCCACCGCCGCTGATCGTTCACCTACGATACGACCCCACGACACCCCCAC
>ENA-ORBV01005883-ORBV01005883.1-microbial-mat-metagenome-genome-assembly--contig:-NODE-5883-length-22079-cov-6.149941_pt1 | contig 22079 bp, 16 predicted proteins | sample MGYA00237777_ERZ505514 | MGnify/ENA primary metagenome ERZ505514 (study PRJEB26160, sample SAMN06269048) | microbial mat metagenome | isolation source: Oligotrophic lake microbial mat | place... | reverse complement strand
AAAAGTGAGACAAAAAAACTGGTCCAAAACTGACAAAAAAAAGCTCCAAAAAAGTTGATGGAAAATCTGCTTGAAAACTTGATCGAAAAAGTTGATGAAAAAAGTTGATCAAAAAGCAAATCGCAGAGAATATTTTCCCTCGTCACTAATGTTTGTGTACAGCCTGGTACATTTCCTACGGGAGCATTGCCATTTGGCGGAAGCAAAAAAAGTCACGGAACCCTCCGATCGAAAAGCGGGAGGAGTGTCAACTCGTTTGAAAAAGCAAGCGGAAACGCCGTTGTCGTTTCGGGCTCTGTTTTCTTTACTACAGGGTAAGGTGAGCACCGGCACCCCATGATTCAAAAGAAGCCTCGATCAATATTTTTCCATGATGCTTCCCGGTACCAGCACTACTCGTAGTGCGGTTCGCTTAGTGGTAGTACGAGTGTCCGCAGTAGTCGCTGTTGTGCACCAGCTGGGGGGTGGATGCCCTCGTTCACGGTGCAGTCGTGATTAGTGCTAAAGTAGCTAGCTATGTAGCTGCTCTACTGCCTACCTAGCAGCGCACAGCAGTGCGCAGCAGTTGGAGAGTGGCAAACAGTTCATAGGCTGGTAGCTGCAGCACTCCTGCAACTGCAGAAGTGAGCAAGAACTCAAAGATTAGTGTTGTGCAGCAGTGTTGCAGGTGTGTGAAGCAGACCTCAACGACATTGTGCCAATCCTTTCCAATCCTTTCCAATGCAAGCAATCAGCAACTGCCGTTTGGGAATCATTTTTTCTTCCTTCCAAGCATGATGTGCTTGTCAGGAAACCCTTTCTGGTCTGCATTGCACACCAACACCGCAATCCAACATTGTTGATGACAAATGTCAAATTGGAAAAAGAGTCAGAGGATTGCTTCAAAATCCAAAGCAGGTTTTCTGACTTCAGCGTTTTCTCCGTGTGCTGGTCACACACGCTCATGTCATCGTCTGTCTGTCTCCAGTCCGCAATGTGCCCGACAGATCAAAGACTCGTGAGCGAACCATCTCTTGCAATGAACTTGTGCAACTTTCCACAATGCTTCCACATGAGAATGACTGTTTTGGTCTTCACGAAGTTCAATTGCAAACCATTTGCTGCAACTGAAAAGTCAGACCAAGTGGACACATCTGTTTGTGTGAACGGCACTTCTGCATGAGAATCTGTTCAAATCTTCTTCGAGGGAAGGCAACACATGTGACACAACCCTGAAATTGAGGCACGAGCAAATTTTGAGTCAGTTCATGAACAGCCAAACATGTGCATTGCACTGGACCTGTCACTCTGTTGTGATTTTTTGTGGGTCTGTGTTGTTGACCAAGTTGAAAGGAAGCAGATTTTGTGAATCACACACCTGATTTGGTGAAAATTGAAGCACATCGATGTTGTAACACATCATGCTAAGAACTTTGGCAATTCTTGTGATTGTTGAAGAAATCAATTTTGCAATTCAACAAGTGTTGCCGCTAGCTATGACCTTGCAGGTCTGGAGTGGTTGAGGCTCCAGGAACAGATGATTTGGTCTTGCAATGGCTGAAACGTCGTCATTCCATTTCAAATCCATGCTTTTCAACTCAACAATTGCCCAACAAATTGATGATTTAAATTTCATTGTGTGTGTGCAGGTCCAGGAGATTCAAACTGGTTCACCTAAGTTGTTGGCATGTTCGCAATCCACCTTGGAAAGAGACATGCTTGCATGTCAATGACAGATTGGCTCGTGTGTGCTAGAGACATGCATGGTTGAATCAACCAGTTTCAGTTGGAATCATCAGGGACCAAATCATCAACGCCCCAACCTCCTCATGCTGGCATCCAAGAAGTCGTGTTTTGCGCACATCGGATCATGACCCCCTTTTTTTAAAAACGTGCTTCACTTTCACCCATCCTCCTTGGCTGGCTGCAGCAACCCTGTTTGCATTAGCCCCGTAGCTCGCTCTGCCAGGCAGCCCCCATGGAAATGCACCACTCAACTTGAAGTCTCCAACTGCTCGCATCGTTGGCCCATGTCGCTCACCAAGCAGTGCCCCCGCACGTTGCAGCGCTGAGATCACCTTGTGATGAGCTACAGCTGGCTACCGAGCGGACCTGATGAATGATGCTACTAAGTGGAAATACTTTTACTAGTATATGTATTCTACATTTGTCCATCTGTATATAAGGTTCATACCATGTCTGGCGGCCAAAACACTTTGGAACTGTGGAGACATTCGTCACACAATTCTTGGTCGTATACGATGGAGGATCGAATGTCGAGGGGGACAACGACGGTTCGTTCATTATCCTGAGCACAATTTCCAGCCAATTCCAGTATTTCTTTCAAAAGACAGTGAATGCCACTGGCCACTTGCTGGGGGGATAGAAATTGCCACAATTTGGAATCGGAGGATACAACCCTGTACAGGGCGTCCGTCGAGACGGCAGTGCGTGTAGTACTGGTAGTAGTATCGTCATTGGCATTTTGCGATTCTTCTATCGCTCGGCGTAGCGTGGAATGAAGGTTGTTGCAGTTGTACTCAAACGAGTTTGCAAATGCCTCCTTCATGAAATCTTCGCGCGTGGTGGCATCTTGTGCCAATCGTCCCAGACAATAAACCCAAAAGGCCAAGGATTCGTTGAGGAGGGTAAGTATTTCTGGTAATAGTTGAGGCTCCAATCGTGGTACGTGGGGTTGTACTTCGCACAACAAAGTTTCAATAGCTTCGACGGCAGTGAGATGGTCCACTCCAAAGGGTCCGACGAGATGGTCTTGTCCTGGGAATTCTGTGCGGCCCATTTCTGTTTTCAACCATTCCAATCCCAAATAGGATCCGTCGACCAAAGATTTGGCGTGTCGTTGTTCTGGTGTCAGGGGTACATAAACTGGCGGTCGCCGAGGGTGTTGATTGTCGCCTTGAAATGTTGTTTTGGCCAATTGCGTGTCTCCTGTAAAGAAGAGAAAGGAATGCACGGCAGATCGATCCGGAACGAGACCCCACCTTCCATAAATGTACTCGCCTAAAATGACCAATCGCGTTCCTTTGCCACTGGTACACCACGAATTAAAATCTTGCGGATTGTCTTTGACGTGTTGATAATCCGCCAACCACCGGGAATTGCATTGGTCACCGCCCGCGACGAGATCCTCTTCTCCCCACTCAATGTTATCTTCTTGTTCCTCGTAGTACCCTTCCATCCAATCATAACGATTGATGACGACCACACGGCCCTCCCAGGTTTTGGAAGTATTCTTGTTGGTCCCATTATCTTTTTCCCACGGAGCATTGGCCACTGCCACAATGCGTTGTGCCTCTTCATGGGGATCCTCCACACTTTCATGAGCACAAAAAGCGGCCGTTCGTCGTTGGGCGCCGCTTCCAGTAGTCTCTACGAGATAGCACACATTCCATCGACCCGAAAGAGCTCTGAGATTGTACCAACAAGCATGTGTCAAGACCGTTCCACTACCAGTTCCACCGGTGCCAAAGTCAGGACAGGAAGGTGCTTGCATTTCGTGTTGCGATCCTGTCAAAACTTCCTGGCGGCAGCCAAACGCCACAGCACCAGACGAAATCTCAAAATTGGAATCCGGTGTAATCGTAGTGGTCATTCTAGCTAGTAGTAGTAGTACTCCATTCCGCTTGTCTACAGAACTTGAGATTCAACGAAAACAAGTGCTGGCTTACTGTATGAGGATCGAGCTAACACCGGGATTGTTGTTGTCAGATGATATCGAGGAATAAGATTAGTGAATCAAATAATTCATACTATTCTTAAAATCAAGTTGGTAGAAAATGTTAGGAAGCAATGTGCACCCCAAAACACGTTTGCGCGGTCTGCGCGCGAAGCGAAGCGCCTCCACTCGACGAGTGAGAAACTTCAACAAAATGATGGCTTCCTTCCGGATGACTGTTGATGCATGGTCGATGGATCGATGCGATGCGATGACATGAATGATCTGTGTGGGTGGGTCTGAGTCTTACAGCCAATACGTACTACAACAGTTCTTCATCTATTGGCATCTTTCACCTTAGCCACGAAACGTGCAGTTGCAGATCTTTATTGGTCAACAGAGAACCTGTAAATAAAGCAGCAGTCTCAGTTAGCTGGCAGCGAAGCACAGAAATTAGTCGACGTCAAAGAAAGTGTAGCAAGTTTTCCACTTCTTCTTCATTGATTTTGATCGACATTTTTTACCTTCGTTACAATAATGCAACTACTCTCATTGATTTGTGGCTGGTCAGTATTCCTTTCTTCTGTCCAGTCATCCTTTGCGTTTGCACCTGCTGCAGCGACTGTTCATTCTACAGCCGCCAAAACAACAACACCAACTACTACTACTACTCTCAACGTAGCTTCGGTCGAAATCCCCCCCGTGTCTGAAATGGAGCGAGGAGTAGGAGGAAGAATTGAAGAAGCCTTCGCGGCTGCCAAAGAAAAGGGCGAAGCCGCCTTTGTCACCTTTGTGACAGCTGGGTATCCTACCAAAGAAGGTAAGCAAGCCAATCAACATGGTTTGTTTGGGTGGTTCAAACTATGTTTATTGGGTTTTTGGGTGTGATGTCAATTTGCTAACTCACTGAGCTTTATTATTTCTGGTGCTCTCCTTCTTTGTATTAAATAGATACGCCCGCCATTTTGATGGCCATGCAAGAGGGCGGAGCTTCGGTCATTGAACTTGGTATTCCTTACACAGATCCACAAGCCGATGGAGCGACCATTCAGCACACAAATCAAGTAGCCATCAAAGGAGGCACCTCGGAAATTCCTCAATCCCTGGAATTCGTCCGAAAAGCCCGTGAAATGGGATTGACGGTCCCAGTGGTCCTCATGGGATACTTCAACCCCTTTTTGCAATTTGGCGTCGATAAGCTTTGCGAGGAAACCAAAAAGGCTGGAGCGGATGGCTTTATCGTTGTGGATCTCCCACCCGAGGAAGGAAAAGCCCTCAACAAAGCATGCATTAAGAATGGCCTTTCCAATGTGCCACTGGTGGCCCCCACAAGCAGTGACAAACGAATTGAGGCTTTGACAAACATGGCCTCGACGTTTTTGTATTGCGTTTCCGTGACTGGAGTGACGGGAGCACGTGAGTCTCTTCCAGATGATTTGGAAGAATTCATTGCTCGTGTGCGATCCAAGACTGGTTTGCCTGTGGCTGTTGGTTTTGGTATTTCCAATCCACAAATGGTAAATGGTGTTGCTAACCTTGCCGATGGCGTCGTTGTCGGAAGTGCAATCCTCAAAGCTATGGACAAACTTGGCGATGATGCCACTACGGAGCAAAGAGCTGGTGCCATTCGCGACGTTGTCGCACATCTCAAGTCTGGCTGCAAGCAATCGGCTGACGCCACGAATCAGGCAACAAAGTTGGGACAGATCCCCACGGAATGGACGGAGGCCGACAAGAAATCTACCTATGGAAAATTTGGAGGACAATACATCCCCGAGACTTTGTCGGTTGCCTTTGAAGAAATCGAACAAGCCTTTGAAGAGGCCAAAAACGACCCAGAGTTTTTGGCAGAATTGGACAGGTACCGTAAAGATTTCGTTGGCGGACCCACTCCACTCCACAAAGCCGAACGTTTGACAGAATTTGCCGGTGGTGCAAATATTTGGCTCAAGAGAGAAGATTTGGCCCACACTGGAGCCCACAAAATCAACAACGCTATTGGTCAGGCACTTCTTGCCAAACGCATCGGAAAGCCTCGTATCATTGCTGAAACGGGTGCAGGCCAGCACGGAGTTGCAACCGCTACAGTCTGCGCTATGCTTGGACTAGAATGTATTGTTTACATGGGAGCCGTCGATTGTGAACGACAAAAGTTGAACGTCTTCCGAATGAATACGCTTGGAGCCAAGGTTGTCCCGGTCCAAGACGGACAGCGCACACTCAAAGATGCCATTAATGAAGCCATGCGTGATTGGGTCACAAACGTCCGTGATACCCACTACTTGATCGGTTCCGCTGTCGGTCCACACCCATTCCCAGCCATTGTCAAGGAATTCCAGAGTGTCATGGGCCGTGAAATTAAACAACAAATGATGGAAAAGACCGGAAAGCTTCCCGATGCTGTGGTTGCCTGTGTGGGTGGTGGTTCCAATGCTATCGGTGCATTTGCTCCTTTTTACGATGACGCGACAGTGGAGCTACACGGCGCCGAAGCTGCTGGATTTGGAATGGACGTGGAAGAGGGACATTGCGCGACTTTGACCAAGGGCACTCCTGGAGTTCTTCAGGGGGCTCTTACCTACGTCATTCAAAAAAAGTCTGGGCAGACTCTCAACACACATTCTGTTTCCGCTGGTTTGGATTACCCCGGTGTAGGACCTGAGCACGCTTACCTCAAGGACAGTGGTCGGGCCACGTATGGAGCTGTCACGGATGACGAAGCACTTGAAGGCTTCAAAATGATGTGCAAGTACGAGGGTATCATTCCTGCTTTGGAAACAAGCCATGCCATCTACTATGCCGTTCAGCTTGCCAAGAAACTTGGACCAGGCAAGGACATTGTCATCAACATGAGTGGTCGCGGTGACAAGGATATGCCCCAGGTGGCAAGAATCATGGGAGTTGAGGTTTAAACTATTCTGCTACGATTACGCACGCACGAGTGAAGGTTATCTCCATGCACAACTGTTACACATCATCTTCTATAGAAATCAAAAATTTGCTGTTACCCATCACGTCATCTATTATTTGTAGTGGTAGATGATTGTCCTTTAAACTCTTTGTATTGCAGCGCATGCAGCCTAAGAGCATGGTTGTAGATTAGATCATCATATTTCACATACTCGGAGATTTGGGCAAAGAATTCTTTGTCTTGCTCCAACACAGCTACGACGGAGGAGGTAGAAAACTTGGACGGGTTGTTCACCTTTCCTGATGAATGGTTCCTATGGCTGGAATCGTTTCCATCATTTTCGTGCCTTTTCATGCCATAAGCTTCAAACAAGGGTGTCTGTTCTCGTTTTTTGTCAATTACAAACTGTAATAGCTCCAAGCTTTCACTCATTTGTTCCACAATGCCCACGAGAATGTTTTCTTGCTCTAGATTTTGCAGTATTTGTTGTGTTCGTTCTTCGACACTCGTTTGACTACTACCACCATAAAAGAGTTCCTTTTGTTGAGGTGTCAAGAGATAGGCTGAATATCCCTCTCGGTACTTTCGTTGCTTCAACTCGCCTCGGACTCGTGTTTGTATCAAATCCACAATTTGCTGGAACGAATAATTTTGGTCTTTTTTCTGATACATAATCCCACTCACAAATTTATCCATGGCCCGTCGAAAAAAGACCAGGTATTGGATCCGAGACGGCGGGTCGTCCCACGCTGCTAATGATGACGCTGTCCCCAACAAGGGCAAATGCCCGCCCAGAATGTCCAATTGGGAGGATGCCAAAGGTGCCTTGACTTGACCATTTGGTAAGGATATGATATGAGTTGCATTCATGGCCTGCAGTTTGCAGAATTTCCCCCGTTTGCTTCCAAAGGCATTGATCCAATAATCCTTTTTTGTAGGATGCGTGTTGTGGTTGTTCTTTGTAGTATTTTGTCGTCGAACCCCCGATGCAATGGAATCTGCGGAAAGGCCCGAGCATTCCGATACCAATCCAATGCCACGCTGGCATTGATGAGCATACCGAGCCAATAACTCTCGCAGGGACATTCCAGCTGTTTTGAAGACGTGGACAAATACCAATTTGGAAGAACGTTTGTTACGGCGATCTGATTCTGATGAGCAAGCCCACAGGGGTGACAACAATAATCGACTCCTGGTATTATACGTAGTGTTTCTTTGAGTTTCCAGTCTTGATATGGATGCTTGCATGTGTCGTACGTAAGGTACATCCTTGTCCCCCCCTTGGGTTGTGGCCACGGTTGTACTAGTAGCGGCAAGGAAGAAGTGCATGCCAATAGACGCCGAAAAAGTAACCAGCAAGAGCAGCCAGATCAGCATTTGAATCCTGAAACTTTGCATCATTTGATCGCTCAATTGAATCAATGATAACACAGTCCGAAGCGTTCATCTCACATCAACCATCATCTTTGCTGTTTGTTGTCATCCTTCCAATGAATGAATAATTTGTGTACAAAATAATGCTTGCACTACTGTTGTGTGGCAATGCAACTACAGCATCGATAGCCAGCACAGTGGCATTGCTATTTTTTTAAAAGGTGAGCCTTCCACCCGGCTCTCTTTTATCCACGCCCCAAACAGTATCAAAACCTGCGACGAGGAGAGCGGCAAAAGAAGTGGTCGCCGGCAAGTACCTTGGCCTGCGCTTGCAGATAACACATTCCGACCATGATTGAAAATAACAACAGCGACCAAGCATCGATCCCACCATGGCCAGCATTCATTATAACTGAGTTGCCTACTTGGTTATCAGAGTTAGAACCAGACATAGACAAGCCAACTACTAGCTAGCTTATCTCCATTGATAAAACGACTCGCTTTTCCTTCAAGTTTCATCCTCCCAGTTTTCCCTCTGGATCATCTTGATTTTGTGGTGCTTCGTATCGAGTGAGTCACAACAAGATTGAGTTGAGTGTTTTTCATTCCTTCGGCAAGAGCTGCAAACACACTTCATAAAGCGCCATGTCTTCGGGAAAGGACGACCCGCCAAGCAGCGATACTGGCAGGTCAAAACCTACGCAACTACCAGCACCGATTGCGCAACAAATTATCATTCCTCCTCGATTTCCTCTGGATCCTGTCCCTCGATCGACAGAGGCGCCAGCCATCTCAGTCCCCCCTCGCTCCGTACCCACAGGAAATAATGATGCCACAGCCACAGCACCAACCGTAGGGGGGTCTACGTCTCCCCATAATAATCCGGAACTGCACGAAAAAGCCCGGGAATTTGCGCTCAAGGGGCTGAGCCGAAAGGAGAAAAGTCAACTGGCCAAAAACGAGTCGGCTTCTAGCTACCTACAACAGCAAAAGTATATGACTCAGGCAGCAGCACAAGAACGAGCTCGTGACCATTTATTGCAGAGAAAATTCGACAAGGACAACAATATCACCAGAAGCAAGGTGGCCTCTTCGAGTAGTAACAAACCCAGTGCTCCAGCTGCTGCAGCAGCAGCATCGGCAAATAACAAGCCTGCGACTGTTGCTGCCAAGCCACCAGACCCAAGTTCCGGCCCCCAGCAGCAGCAACAGCAGCAGCAGCACCCGTATCCACATCCCTATTATCATCCCGAACGAGGGTACTATTATCCATATCCTTACCCGTATCCCTATCCCCCACCTGGGTATGAGGGATATCCCGGATATCCTCCTCCTCCACCACCACCTCCTCAGACTGGTAATACTGCCAATAGGAATCCTCCTCAAGCTACTAGTACTACTAATGCTAATGCTAGCAGGCAGCCTGCCTCCAACAGCAGCAATACAGGTCCATACCCTGCACATCACCCAACTACTGCTGGGAGAAATAGCAACTCGGCTCCGTCCTCGTCGACCGAAAAGACTAGTCCTATGCACACGTCCCAACGCCGAACACCACCTCTTTCTCATGGAAGACCATCTATAAACTACCCAAAGCAGCAGCAGCAAAAACCTTCCATCATGGCAAAGCCACGCAAGAGCCCATCACCTCAAAAAGCGAATAGCAACAAGAATAAAGCTGTGGCCATGAAACAGAAAAAGGAGTTGGAATTCGCGGAACACCAACAAGAAAGTTCCCAACTTGGCTTCCTCACGCGCAAGTTCTGCAATCTCATTCAAGCGTCCATCACGGGTACCATTGACTTGAGTGAAGCATCCATTCAGCTGCAGGTTCCCAAACGGCGAGTGTACGACATTGTCAACGTACTAGAAGGGGTGGGACTCGTGGAAAAGAGGTCTCGAAATATGATTGTGTGGACGGGAGGCTCACTCGATCCTGCCATTTCGTCGACCGGTGCCTCTCCGCTGCTTTCTCCTCTGTCCAAGGCCCGTGTCGGTCGTACCAAGATGGTGGCCAAAGATGCCGTGGAAAAAGTTCGGGCCAAGGTGGATCATTATTATCGGGAAGAAGCCATGCTGGATTCTTGGATTTCCAATTTGACCTCGCAGCTGGAACGACAGAAACAAAAGGCGGCTCAACATCGAATCCAAAAACCAAATGGGGAACCGAATGGGAGAAAGATGCCGCTCAATTTTGTCTTTAGCACGGACATTATTGAGGCACTGTACTATCCAGTGCAACCAGAAGGCTCGGATCATGAGGACGGTGCCAGCGTAGAACGAAAAAAAGCGCAGGCAACTCCTCAGTCATCCATCATCGCGGTACACGCCCCCGAAGGAAGTGTGAGTGAAGTATCCGCGGCCATTCAAGACGGCAAAACGAAGTATCGATTGTCTATAGCGGAGAAGACGGATCTCGAAAAGATCCGTGACGAATTGAAGCGAAAAGCGCAAGAGAATGGAGAACATTCCTCAACTCCCCGTAAATCGCCGCACAAACGGCAGCGGATTACCCCTTCACCCCCCGATCGGGAGACTGACGGGGACGGCCCCATTCAGGTGTACCTGATGCCGGTGGAAGCCAACATTACGCAAACCAAAATGATATCCGCTGGCACCAAGTTGCTTCCAACGGACCCCGCAACATTAGAGGCCGAGTCGTCTACGAATAACGCCAACAGTGGCGAGCCAAGTGACGAAGTTGCTGGTGGCGGCGATGAACAAGGGCGCGACTGGAACTATGCGACAAATACTCTGGATGCAGATGAGGGAGCTGCCAACTTTTTTTGAAGTTGGATGGAGCCAGGTGGTACCTGGTTGTGGCATGCTCATCCATGCTTATCCATTCACGTTTAGGGAAACAGAAAAAAGAACTTCAGGGGCGAGAAGTACATCGACACCAGTTCCGTAAAAGGAGGGGAAGTTAACAAAATAAGTCGCTGCGTCGGAAGGCTCTGCACAAGGAATGTTTTGTGGTTGCAAAGGCTAACTACTAGTCGGCCTTTCATAGGAGAACACAATTTTCTAATTAAAGCGGAAACCCATAGATTTTGGGCAGAGTTAAAAGAAGCAAGCTGCGAGCCAACAAGCTCTATCGTCTTCTGTCCGAAGGGATGATTCGTTCTGTCGGTGGGTGCCCTCTTGGAAGGAAGTCCTGCTAGCTGATAGTCTATAGGCCAGTGGGATGTCACGAGAGGGTTAAGGGATTTTTCCTTTATCTTCAGACCTCGAATTCAAATCGTGTTATGCTCACTACTAAGAACCCCAACATTTCTGTAGATTGGTAGCAAATTGCACACACGTGCATTGACGGGGCCACAGACGGATTCAATGCGCTTCGTCAAAGTATACTGTATTATAATATTCTACACTCTAGATGCACCTATCAGTATGATAGTGAAATGTGTCAATCTCCATGCTTGTCTCGTTGTTTATGAAGCATGCTGTCTCTTCTTTTTCGATTTGGAATTGCTGATTAGAGTGAAAGATTTCACTGGCAGTCGCTCGCAAATGGAAGTTTGCATATTATTTTCATCAAATGGAGGGGCGTCTCGATAGAAATGAGTTCGTAACGTCATACATTGAACCCCAAACGAAGAGCTCAGCTCCGTTTCCACGTCCACTCCATCCAACGAAGTATATCCCAAGAATGGATCTTCCATTTGAGAAATGGTTTCAAACAGCGCCGTGAGCGCCAAACTTGTCAAAACCGAAAAAGTAATACCGACACCCAGGGAACCCAACCGAAGGGCGATTTCGGCATACGATGGGGCATAAAATGGGGGAAGAAAGACCGTAAATAATCGTGCAAAGCTCCGCAGAGCCTGTGGTGTCCGGTACAATTTGATCATGCGGAGTCCATCGCAGTTTTCCAGAACAATTCGTTCCCATTGTCGAATTCGTGTGGCCTCGTTGGGTGGCAATCCTTCGGACTTGAAGACTTCACACAAATCTGTAAGTCGCCCGAAGCGAACCAACATGCACCCATATAATTTGGAACCAAGATCTAGAGTTCTCTCTGCTTCGGCGCGTCCCTGATGGGTGATGCGATGCCGGGCCCTCGTGGCATTGGGTAGCGTCAAAAAGCGGTTCAGGGAATGACAAATCCCTAATATTTCCACCAGCACGGCATCCGAATGTTCTCGCCAATTGGTAGTGGTGGAAGCAACCCGTCCAGTACTATCCTCTTGTCCGGCTTTTCTCCAATCCCAACAGGCATGTGCCGAATATAGTTCCAACATGGTGGTTCGAATAATTACCAAATGCGACAATGCCTTTTCCCGCCGGCTAAATGCCATTCCAATCGAAGTCGTCATGGGCGTAATGACAGCAAACGATAGTAATACATAGTCCAAAGCGGATCCATCAAAGCTTGGGTTGTTTTCCGCCTGTCAACGAACGCGTGAAAAGAAGCGAAACAATCCGAGAATTGAGAAATGGTGGTGGAAGCAAACCAAAAATACATAACCTTTGCATGCTTACTTACCACTGTGTAATACGTATAACAGGTCAATCCCACACTGAGTGCAATGGACAATACGGATTCAATAGATATCAAGTGACCAAAAAAGATGAGGACGGCCGAATATCCATTAATGGCCGCCAACCAAACCCGGTTATGTCTCGCCAAGCGTCGCACATTGTGTTCTTCGGCCTGAAATCGTCCGACACGAAAGGAATCTTTCGAGCGACAACTGACCGGCAAATCCGAAATGCCCCTCTGGAATTTGGATCCACCAAAGGGATGTTGGGACAATTCGGATTCATCTCGACGATGTTTGTTAGTTGGATTTTGATTGGCACCAAAAGAAGTTGGGGAGGAAGCGGGCGTCTTGGGTGGCAGTGGGTGTGGGTTGTTGGAATTTGGATCGTTATCCTCCGTAACATCCTCTTCCGCTCGTGGTGGAATGGGAACCTCTTTCATTGATTGTGGTACTGGCACTGAACCATCCGGGTCGTAGTCGGCGTGTCCTGCTGAGGCTTGAAACAGATTGTTGGGTATTTTGGATGATGCCATGTTATCTTTAGCGCTGGCGTTGGTAGAATAATCAGGAGCCGATTCGGTATTTCCCATTCTTTTCCTCTCGCAGATTAGTAGGACGCCTTTGAAGAGTTGAGTCTGAAGGTCAAATAAATCAAGAGAAGCTCTTGCGTGGTAGTGCAGTCAAGGCCCTGGTCCTGATGCTGAGAAGGTCCTGGGTTGTTGCTCGATCCACTACTATTGTGGTTGCCAACAGCTTGTCAATAGACTATTAGCTTGCTGGATAGGCCTATATAAACATGTCAATAGTCCGTTTTTTCGTTCTTTGACATTCCCGTTCGTTTTTCTCTTTTCCAAGGGTGGGTGGCATCAAATTGTCCGTCATCGTCCGTCGTCGGTTTTATCAATCACAGGATCACTCGGCGTTCCACTCGAAAACAAAGAAACGGCAAAAATCAATGACGATGATCCATCGGCATGCAAACCAGCCTGCATGTGTGGCTCTGCAACTCCACTAGTCTACTATATAGCTAGTAGTACTAGTGCTGTACTGCAAGACTATTGCAGAGACTAACTTCCACTTCTCGTCAGGGTAGCTACAGCACGTTTGTTTCAGCTCCTTTATATCGAGTTGTTCAAGAGTCCCACCTTTGAAGCGTTAAAAATACTGCTGTAAACCATGTCTCCCACTAGTCAAATCCAAAAGTATGAACAGGATGGAGAAGAGGCCAAGGAAATTGCCAAATATCTCCCGTATTTCCCCTTCAAGGGGATTCCCCGTTTTTATGATATAGGTAAGCAAACATGTGAATTGTCGATGATGTGTGTGTGTGTGGAAGATGAATGCTGTTCACTCCTCACTAACGAATAAATCATCGCTTCTATCTCTTCTACTATTCCTGCAGGCTGCTTTCTCTATGAACCTGCCATTTTCCAAAAGGTCGTTAACATTTTTGTGGATCGGTACAAGGAAATTGGCGTCGATGCCATTGCTGGACTCGATGCAAGAGGCTTTGTCCTGGGTCCCCCCATTGCCTTGGCACTCCAGAAACCCTTTATTATGATGCGCAAAAAAGGAAAAATGCCCAACACGGTCAGCAGTGAGGACTACAAAGTCGAATATGGCAACCGTTCGGGTCTCTGCGTACAACGCGACAAAATTGCCACAGGACAACGCATTCTGATTATTGATGATTTGGTAGCTACTGGAGGGACTCTGGGTTCGGCCATGTCCTTGGTCAAAATGATGGGAGGCATTGTCGTGGAATGTGCCTGTGTCGTGGAATTGAAAATGTTTATTGATCCACCTGCCGATTCTGGATTGCCCAGTCGCAACAAACTGTACAAGGATTTGGGGCATGATGATGTTCCCATTTGGGGACTCATTTCCGAAGATGTGTTGACCAATGAAGCCAAATTGCCCGATGGGTATGTGGATGATGGCGAGGAACATTAGAAAAGAAAAGGCGCATGGCATGCATGGATGCGACAACAATTCGCCAACTGTGTGATTCTTCAATTTCAATCAACAATGCGTCCGTCTATTGGATTCTTTCTTCGCCTTCTTTAGGATGAAACTTGAATCACAACGACATTAATTAGCAACTCGCATTTGGTTGTTACGCACCTAATGATACCCAGTATTCATTCCATATCTAGCTAATTAAAAAGATAGGAAAAATGATGCAATGTGGTACCATGCAAGAGAGAATTTATAGTCTGGTGAATCTATTGTACTTCCTGTTTTTGTTACAAATGACGGAACGATTCTTTCTGTTGGTGTGTGGGGCGGAGGAAAGCGAATGTTGGGAGGAACCATGGCCTCTGTATGCTGCTCACTGTTGTTGCTCTGCGAAAGGAATCTCCTTCTCCTCGGCTGACTCTCTCTGTTATCGATCGACTTTTGCTGGTTTGGCTTGTCCCACACATATATAAAGTGCTGTCAATACTGTACACAAACACTAGTTTCGGTCAATCACTTGCGCACATTCCACTTGATTCAATATAAGAGTGCTGACTGTTTCACCTTCGCCTTCTTTGACTTTGAGGATGACTTTTCCATTCTTATCAATGGTATGAATCTCAATCAAATCTTTGCCCGGTGCACAGCAAAAGACACGTTGTGGACAAGGTGCCTTGGTATCAATGACTTCAATATCATTGACACGCGACAAATCAATGTTTCGAAGACTGTAGGTATAGCAGCACGGCAGAGAAATGATTCCCGCACTGGTTTGTGTGACCGTCTTAATTTTTAAGTACCCTCTGGTCAATTTGTAAGTGGTTGGGTCTGCATAATAAGAAAAAGGAATAGAGGTGATGAGAAAAGTGCTTCTTTATAGAGAGACATGCCTTGGGCATAGATGTGAACTTACCATCGGGAACAAGTCCCATACAAGTGCAACACATTTGTTCGGTATCACTGTAATATTTTTGCTCCTCGCCACTCCACATGACTTTTGTGGTGCTCGAAAATCGGGCCTTGCGTCCCATGGTCATCATCAACTGTTTGAATCTCAGTCGATCGCCCACCACGATCATTCCCATATCACGAAGGTCCTCATCAGTTAATAAGTGGGCGTGCTTTCCTGTAATCTTGTGATCCAAGACCATCTTTTTGTAGGCCATGAGGCCGGCACTCGACAAAAAGTCGGCCAGTTGGGCCGAATCCCATTTGTCGAAATCATCGGCTTTGGCGCCAAAGAGGGAGGTATCCTCCAGGTTGTTGTATTCGTCATTGATTTTCTTTCCCATGGTGTTGGTTTGTTGATTGATTGATTGGTGGCAATTATTATTGAGCTGATAGACTTAAGGTGTCGTTAGTACGGATTACGAAAGAGGCAATGTAAGCAACCTTCTTGGAGGCAAAACCAGCATCGGCGTTCAGCGAGATAAATGATGCCGGGCGACGAAATCGTTAGTTGGAAACTTATTTCAGCGACGGAAAGACTCCAAAGTCGCTTAGCCAGGTTTTGATACGTTGTTGTGGTCGCCCGGCGTCTAAACGAATGTGCGTCCAGAGGAAAAGAACAAATTAATGACCCCTACTAGACTAGTAGTAGGCCTAGATGTAGTTGTGCAGTAGTTCGACTAGCTAGTAGCTATAGTTAGCTATAGCTAGAGATAGAGCTATCAACGAGACTAGCTAGCACCTGTAGCAACTTGACCATGACAAACTGAATGTCCTACAGTAGTTGAATCACCATGTACCGTATCGTAGCGGGCTCAAAGCTAAGCAAGAAGCTGCGATTTCTGAAACGGCATCCTCGCTCGCACATGTGATCCACTAGCCGTGATCACATTTTCTTGCACAGCAATTTCCATTCCCGCGTCACACTTTGTTCAATGAGTGCTCGATGATAGTACTAGTAGCTAGCTATAGCTAGTATTTGTCATTCATTCTATCACTCTGCTGCGTTGACCATGTTCTGTGCAAATATCAACTTCCAAAACGACGGCATAGTAAGGTGATTGGCGCAAGTAACGCTGTGCACCTTTGGTACTACAGTGCACACGTGCATGTGAGATGAGTGAGTATGCTTTGTTCCGCAGAAAGCAGTAGTGAAGAAGGGAGAGGTGCGCCAACAACTCAAAGCTCTTGAAAAATTGGATCCGATGCTTTCCAACGTTCCGATGAGTGATAAACTAGCTAGCTAGTAGGCGTGGCGCATGGAAGCACCAGACGGATGAATCGGTAAATAGAAATTGCTAGCTAGCTAGCTAACTAGATACTACTAGTCTAGCAACAAACTATACACTCAACAACTAGTGTAGGTATTAGACAACTTTGACCACGAACAATGACACCCGAAACTCTCGTCGAGGCGGAAGGCTTTGCTGGTTACGTCCCAGATACCTTAGACCCTGGCAAGTCGGTACTCATCGCAACGATTGTTATATGTATTCTGTTAAATGCACTACTTCCGTGTCTTGTTTCCATTGGTCAACATCGAGAGAAAAAGAGAAACAGCCGTATCAAGACAGATCCTTGGGCTGTTAATGCAAGTGATGACGTTGTCCAGGAATTCACGCCAGAGGGAGAAGGTGGTGGTCACCACGACGGTGAGGATGAAGACAAGTCAATATTATCCGCTTCCGACGCCAGCACAATGCTCAAGTCTATTCGAAAAGCGACAGCACGATCACTTCACGGCAATAGTCTTCTTACGAAATCGGCCTACGCACAATCTGTAGCTTCCTCTGGGACGCGGGGCTCCGTGAGAAGTCATAACTCCATGGCTACCTCCATTGTCAATCCGTCGATCGTGGCGGGTGCTGTGTACGGAGGAAAACGTGCCCGAACGCAACGGCGCTTTCGCAAGGCTCTGGAGAAACGAGTCCTGCTCTGCGAGTCCGGGTACAAGGCCGACTCCTTCTTTCGCTTTGATCGGGTGACTGCTCCACCTGCTGCCTACTATCCAACGACACATCAAAGACAGCAACAACACATCGATGATGACGAACAATCGTTCCTGAGTAAGATGAACACCGACGAAGTTTCCGTCAAGAGCTTCACCATGGACGCACAGCATGAGGATTTCATCCCCAAACAATTTCACGGAGACGAAGAGGTCCTCGACATCACTTGCTGTGGTGTGAATGCATGGTGGAAACCCCATTGGGTCTTCGCCTATTTTGATAGGATTGTGGCGCTGTCGGAATGGGACTTTGAAATGCGAAAGATTATGAAATTGACCTTGCCATTTGCGTGCCAAGCAATTTCTACGGGTGTGATAGATGTCATGACGGTTGCCATTGTCGGAAAGCTCCTTGGAACAAAAGAAGTCTCGGCCTATGTGGTGGTGGAAATGCTGGTGTGCCTTACCAATGAATTTGTTGGCGGATTTTGGAATGCATTGACGACCCTTTGTAGCCAAGCTGTGGGCAGCAAGCAAAACAAACTATGTGGCCAATACGTACAAATGGCATTGATTCTTTATGTCTTCTTCTCAGTTCCATTTATGATTTTGTGGTGGATGAAAACGGAGAGTGTAGTACTCTGGTTTGGCTTTGACGAAGAAACAGCCGAGATCGGAAGCGATTTCGCAAAAGTCTACATCTTCGCAGCTTTGGTCGAGGGCATATCGGAAACATTTCATGGTCTGCTCGATGTCATTGATTTGGAAAACTACTCTACGGTCGTGACCATAGCGCATGATGTTCTCGCTTTTGTTGGCGTGCTTCAGTTTGCCATCTTTCATCCATCACCCAGTTTGTACCACGTTGCCGAAGTTCATCTCGCTGTTGGGCTATTCTTCCTCTTTCTCAATATTTTCGTCATCTCGTGCAAAGGGTGGTTCGAGCCATACATGGAGGGTATGATTGGAAGCATTTCGTTGACCAACACCAAAGGAGTTTGGCTTATGTGCAAGACAGCGCTGGCGTTATCAATGGGATATCTGCTTACGGACGGCGAATGGGAAATGTTGACTCTCTTTGCAAGTTACTTGGGACCAGCGGAAGTTACTGCTTGGAGCATGGTCGGTTCCTTGTGGGGTGGCATTGAAGATCTGACGGAAGCTATTGGTGATGCAGCAGAAGTGCGTTGTTCGTTTTTGTTAGGGTGCGGGAAACCAAGACATGCACGAGTATCCGCATACAAATCCATGTTGATAGCAACGATAACTGCCTTCCTAGTGACATCGATTCTGTTCATCTTGGGAGAAGACATCGCAACGTGGCTTACCAAAGACCGCGTCTTGCAAGAGCTAATCGTCGAGCTCTTGCCACTGTTTGGCATCGGCAACATTGCATTGACTGTTGGAACGGTGAGCTGGACGCTTCTTGGAGCGCAAGGCAGATACCGTCTTGCAACCACGGTAGCCTTCGGTGGTAGTTGGCTCGTGACTGTCCCATTGTCAGCCATAGCGAGCGTGGCTATCTACATGAATTTGCAAGGACAAACAGCTGCTGTTGTGATCGGGTATATGGTATCTGGGACGGTCAATGCTTACTTGCTGTTCAGCTCTGATTGGGAAAAGATTTCGGATGATGTCATTGAGAGCCATGCTCCAACACCGCCCCCCGTTGAAAACAAAGGGACAGATGATGGCGACGACTCGTTGTCGTTGAAGGACGACGACGAGGAAAATGTTCAGACAGAGCCTTTCTCCCCAGTAGCTGCCGAAATCGCGACTGATCAATTCAAAACACCCTGAATCAAATGCCGTATGGCTTTCTGAAACGCGCGGGTGACCTCGTCGATACTTCAACGGTGAAAGCGACATAGAAATTCGCGTATCTCCTGAGTTTTGACAGAAGGCGGCAGCCTTACGAACCATAGACAAATCTAGTAAAGTCTATATGCTTCCTTCTCTTACCATTGGCATTTATCGTTTCGATGCTGCCTGTGTACAGCTGTTCAACTGAAGACAATAGCTATAACTCGCGCATAGCAACGCATCTTTTCTGATACTCGCAGTAGCACCGAGGATTTTGTTGTCGCATCAAAGGAAACGACTTATCGATCTGTTGTTTACATGCTTGCGAATGCCGTTACAGCACCCAAATTCCAATGACTTGAATATTTCTAAAGATACGGTAAAGCGAGCAACTCATCGTTTTCATTTTACGATAACCATAGATTGCTTTCTATTTTTCCCGGGTCGATTCCATTCCTTGTCCTTGTAAGCGTCATACAGTTCTGTCAAGGCAGTTACATACTTCTCGTGCCATTCGCAAAGCAACTTTCCGTGTTCATTTTGAGGTTCTTGAGTGGAGCGATCTACAATTGGATCGAATGTCACCCCATCTTCCAGCTTTGGAGGCGCAATAGGAGCACCGACGACAACAACAATCGGCTTTCGAAGCGGCATCATGCCAAAATCAACGAGTAGGATGCCGCGTCCTCGAAATAGCGGCATCGCCACGCCTGTTACTTTTTTAACCCATTCTTGGATCTTTGATATCAAGCTACCCTCCTCTTCTTCTGTAACATAGTATAAGTCTGTCTCTCCAAACGCCAAACTTGGAACGATACTAGCACCCGCTCGGATGGCTTCTCGAACAAAGCCTCGGCGATGTTCCAGCACTAGCTCAATGCATCCTGGTTTGACAAGCATGCTTTCTGCAGCACCCCCGACAACAACGACTAACGCGTTTCCTTTGCTACCATTCTTCGCTAAAGTTGATCGAAAGGTCTCTTTGTCGGAATTGACACATCTCATACCCATAATGTACTCTCTCATAAAGGGAGTCGAAAAGTTGATGGGTAGAGTGACTACACGACGATCCAAGCCGGGAAATAGAGAGAAGAAACCACGTGGAGCGGCTTCCATTGCCGTGGGATCATCGGAAGGCTCATCGACGCCTTTTTTCGTAAGGTCGATAGTTCGGGCGCCATCTGTAGAAAATGCGCACATGGCACCCACACTGTGTATTCGAAGCGATTTTGCAATCATGAGGAAATAATGCCCGTAATATTTCACTGAATCAAAACACCAAATTCTTCAAATTGATTCCTACTTGGTTTGATTTCCAGAAACACGCAAAAGAAGCACAACATCGATTTCCTTCGTTTGCCACCTTCATAATCGCATTTGCATAGCTAGCACCAAAGCACTGAAAACGTCACACAGTTCGGCTTCGTGTGCACGTACCTTATGATCCCATGAGGGTGATATCCCAGCACATAGCTCTGGTCGGGAGGCAATTCTGCCGTTTTGACAAGAACCACGGGAAAGTAGTCACAGGCGTGATTCCACCAAGGGGCAAAAAAACGTGTGCATGCCCACGGCCAGTATCTGCCAGAAGTAGGAGACGAATCAAAGAGGAAAATATACCCCAAGTAACACAACATGGGGAGAGTCGTCCATGGAAATATTGTGTACGTAAAGGCAAGGTACCAGCACAGTGGAATCATGGGCATCATGAAGTAAAGGCTGCACGTAAAGGCTGCTAACGTTTGTTTTCGACGATCCCACGTAGATCCAAAACTCAATCGTCCTAGGAAAGGAGTATGATGGACAACGGATGCACGTCGAGTCTTTCTCTCTGGAAAGGCACTGTTGCTGCTAGCAGCAGCAGCTTCAGGTTCTTGCTCCTTTTCCTCCGTAGCCCCCTTCACATCTTCATTGCTAGTATCATCTTTACTCTCCATGGTGTTGTGGTTGGATTGGTTGGTACTAGTACCGGTATGGGGTTGCCTCAGTCAATCAGCGTTTGCTACAATACTAGTAGTAGTACTGTAATTAAGAATTCATCATCTTCAAGTCAAATGCCGAACAGCCACGGTTACAGTTTCGCATGCGCTCATGGCGAGAAAGAAGATCTTTTCTTTGCAACGCGCATTAGCTCCAATTGTACTAAGACTCACACTTGCTCCTAAGTCTTTACCAGTCGTGAAAGGAAGATATCAATCTTCAGCCCGAAGGTAACAAAGCGCCTGTCGGCAGTTTCTTTTCCTTGGCGATGCCCATTTTAGAAAAGTGAGAAGATTTGAACCGCCAAATAGGCGAGTGTTGGCAATGCACCATCATCGCGTTTACTGGCTCTTGATAGCTTTGACAGTGGTGCTATGCTGCATGTTTGCATTCACCGTAAAACATCACCACAGCAATAATACAGTACGTCTCCAGCATTGCTATTTCAATACAATACTGCAGCAGCACACCCTGCCTGCTATCGCAACTAGCCACACCAAACAGTTGAAACAAACTATTTTCCAGTCAGGTTTTCTTGTGAACTTGTCAACTCCAACTACTAGAATAGCGACTTGCCCAACCATCTATTAACAAGTTGTCATTGATTCCTCAAAATGTTGTCCGACATTGTCGTCAATGAGCATAGCGAAGACTCGGCGAGGAACTTGGTGGCGCAACTTGCACTTGGCGGCACTGAATCTTCTTCAGCTGCTAAAGACAACAACACTAAAACTAGCGAGCCCCCAAAGAAGGAAGCTCATCAACAGAAGCCACGAGGTACCGATCCTCCCGACCAAGACTGCCAAACGAGTCCAACACTCGAGTCCAACGTCACATTGGAGTATAGCAAATCAACGGCCGAGGGAGAAATCGCTGCAGCACTGGCAGCACTCCAAGGAGAACCAAAATCGCCAGTGAAAACTGCAGCGTCGGATGACAATACACACTCTGTCTCTTATACACATCTCCGAGCCCACGAGACTAAGGCGAATCTCGTATGCCGTCTTCTGCTTGAAA
>ENA-ORBV01005882-ORBV01005882.1-microbial-mat-metagenome-genome-assembly--contig:-NODE-5882-length-22079-cov-10.231343_pt1 | contig 22079 bp, 29 predicted proteins | sample MGYA00237777_ERZ505514 | MGnify/ENA primary metagenome ERZ505514 (study PRJEB26160, sample SAMN06269048) | microbial mat metagenome | isolation source: Oligotrophic lake microbial mat | place... | reverse complement strand
ACGAGATTCGCCTTAGTCTCGTGGGCTCGGAGATGTGTATAAGAGACAGATATAATTATACCATTTTATTTAAGTTTTCCGTTGTCCACAGGTGGTAGCTTGACTTTACAATACCTTAATTGTATTGTGTGGGAATGAAAGACTTATTACTTTTTATTATATTCGTTCTACTTTTTGGGTGGTTAGCAATTCCAGTATTCCTAGTTCTTGCTGTAGTTGTTACTGCTTTTTCTGAATAGCTTTCGGTGTGCTAAAACAAATCATCCAATAAGTCTTCCAAAGCCTTCTGTCTAACAGCAGGTGTTTCTCCTGCCAATTTACTTACTCCACCAACTATTCTATCAACAACGCCTCCTCCTCCTATCGCATCTTTAATCTGACCTTGAAACCCTGTTGTTGGGGAAATGTCGTAGTATTTATTTAATATATTATACAAATCCTGTAATTGTTTTACACTAACCGTACTATCACCTTGCTTTAACCCAACACTATCCAATTCCCTAAACAGTGCTTCTATTCTTGGTCGAGATATAGAAGTACTTGTAAGTCTTCTTGCAAGAATACCTGCCTCTAAATCAAGTAAATCAATATTCTCTTCACCTTTTTCTGCTGTTAGTTTAATAAGTTTTCTTGCTTCCCCTAATGGTGTAACAACTTCTCTATATTGGTTACTCAAGTCCTTGTATGAACTATTTTTTGTTTCAAGAACGTCTGATAACGCCTTTCTGACAGCTTGAAAAGAACTATCTTGTGTTCCTGTCATGTTAGAGAGTGAGCTTTTTTTGCCACCAAGAATTTCAAACAATTCTTGTCTTAGAAGATGTTTTGAGTTACCACTACCGCTTTTTATGGAACTTGTGTATATACTCTGTATCGCAATTCTGTCTGCTTTAGTTTCTGCTGTTGTGAGAACAGTTTTACTAAAGTCTAGTACACCTTTTTTGTTGACACTGAGTCCATTCAATCCTCTCACTTTTTGTAGTTCAGCCAAAACAACTGGTTGAACTTCTTTTTGAGTTACTGTACCAAGTTCTTTTGCAACTTCTCCAAGCTTTTGACCAATCCTTCCTTTTTCAGACTCAAGATATTTTATTCTACTAACCATAGGTTTTCCAACAACCTCCATCGGGTCAGTTCCTCTACCACCATTTGAACTAAATGCTTTTGCTGTATCTACCAACTCTCTTGAAATTTCTTTTTGTCCTGCAGGTACTGGTTTACTGACTAACTCTTTAACATCGTTTATTTCTATACCTTGGCGAACAGCAGTTCTTGCTTTTTCTGTTGGTAGCTCTTTGATTGCTGTCTGAACCAATTGTTTTTGCTGTAGGTTTGTTTTTATCCTTGAAGGAATTGTACTCAACTTCTCTGGTGTAGTTATTGAAGGTAATTTTTCAACTAAGGCTTCTGTTGTTTGTTTTAAGCTCTTTATTCCATCATCAGCAACATCAGCAACGAAAGAAGCTCCACCTTTTACTTTTCCGTAAACTCTACTTAGAATTTCTTGTGTTGGTTTTTCACCAAGAACAGTTAGGAGTATTTCTGTTCCTGCTTCAATATCTTGTGCAAGTTGTGGATTTTTTTGCTTAAATTCATCATAGTTTTCACCAGCTTGTTGTAATCCACCAATAACTGTATCTAAAGCACTACCTACAAAGGGATTTTGAGCAAACTTTTGAACTTCAGGTATATCACTTATTTTTTCTGATATTGCATTTACCGCTGTAGCTATAGGTGCTGCAATAAGTTTACCTGCTGTTTTTAATGCTGTTCCTGCACCTCTAAAAATAGAACGAATCATTGTAAGTGGTTTTTCAATAAAGGTACTTAGAGCAGTATTGGGCATTTCGGCTATCTGTGAACCAGCTTCACCTGTTTCTTGCGCTATTTGCTGTCTGCCTTCCTCAAATATTTCACCAGAACGTGAAACTGCTCTAGACAATAAAGAAGGTTTTGCTTCTGCGGGTGTCGTTGGTTTAACCTGTGGAGTTGGACTACCACTAACACGAAAATTAACAACAGCTTGTTTTATATCTTGTGCAGATTTGCCGTTGCTTTGCCCCCACTTTATTATTTGTAATTCTTTGTCGTTAAAAGCCATATTAGAAGGATGGATTAAATGATTGGTTAATATTTTCCATAGCATCAAAGTAAGCGTCTTCTTCAGGAGTTGTAAGATTTCCTGTAGCTCGTTCATAACTCAGTTGCATGTATTTTTTAACTATGTTCATTTGGTTTTTAAATTCTTTCTCAGACATGTCGTAACCAATAACTTTTTCATCTTTCTTTATCGCTGTTCCTGATATTGCGTTGGCAGAATTTTTTAGTGCTTGTGCTTCATTGTCTGACAAAGCTCCAAAAGTAGCACCTTTTGATTTTACGTTTATTAACTTCTCCAAAAACTGTTGGTCTAGTATTTGTTGTGTGAGAGCTACAGTGTCATCTGATTTCCCTAACTCATCAGTAATCCCTGATGCTATTCCTGAAGTTGCTACTGTTTGTACTAATTTTGTAGCCTTACCAAAAAATCCCTCTTTTTGTCTACCAATACCTCTTGTTAAGAATGTAGAACCCACAATCGAGTCAAGGGCTGAACTACCAAGCACTGCATCTATTTGCTGTATGCTGTCGTTTAGAAGCATACCGTCAAGTTTTGATTGTTCGATTGAATCTTGAGATGCTCTCGCTTCTTTTTCTTCTTTTTCCTTTTCAGCTAAATACTGCTGTGGAGTAAGACCTCCATAAGTATTAAATATAGCCAACTCTGAAGCCTCTCTATTTATTCTTATTTTTGTAAGTTGTGTGTTTAATTTTGCATTTATTAGTTCTTGTTGAACTCTTGGGTCTTGTAAGAAAGAACCTGCATTCAACAAAGCTTCTTCAGGCGTTTTTGCTTCAAGTATGCTTTGTGCTGTCTTGGCATCTGCACCATATTTTTGTGCTGTTAATCCAATATTGAAAACTTGTTCTCTATCAGACTTTTCTTCTTGCAATAATCTACTCCTTTCATTTAAAACAATATCAAGCTGTTGTGTTCGCTTCCTATCCTCCCTTGTGAGAGTGTCTCGGTTTAATTCTAGTTGAGTTTTTAGATTATCAATCTCTTGTTCTCTGTCTTGAAATTCTAAGTCTACAGTTCTTTGAGCTGTTTGTTGTGCTAGTGCAATATTTCCCTGCATAGCTTGAGATACAGAAGCTAAAGCACCTATCTCAATAGCTTGTTGTCTTCTAATTACAGCTTGCTGTCCTGAAACAATAGGTGAAACAATACCCCTGCCCTGTCCTTCTTTTGAAATAGCTAGTTTGTCAAATTCTCCTGACCTTTGAGCAATTTGCAAATTTATTTCTTGGAGTTGTTTTATATTCTCTGGTACTCCAGCTTGCATTTCAAGTTGTTGTGTTCGAGCTCCTTTTCCCTCCAAAGAACTTAGACTTTCAGAAAGTCTTTTTGTCAATGCTGTTTGTGTTTGCTCTCCTTGAGTTGGTTGTTGAAAACTTTGTATAAATTCATTTAGTGAATCCATACTACTAGAAACACCCGAAACAAAAGGTGTTGCTGTGTCTGTTGGAATTGGTGTCGCTATTGTTTTTACAGGGGTTGCTTCTCCTAATCTTGAAGCATCCATTGTTGTAGAAACATTCGGTGCAGTATTAAGAGTTTGCAAACCTGAAGCTGTTTGACCTGTAACAGTGTTTATAACCTGATTAGGGTTTTTGAATGTTATTGCTCCTGTGAATGGGTCTCTAGTTGTTGCCATATTTTATTATAATTATACCACGTTAAGCGGCGGTTGTTATTGAAGTCCATGTAGTTCCACCATCTGTATTTACATAAGCTCTTGTTGATGTACTTGAACCATCTGTTCTAAGGTATAAAGAACCCTTTGGTGCTGATAGTGTTGGTGCTCCTGAACCTACTACAAGTGAAATTCCAGTAGAACCTAAATTGATTATCTTAGCTCCACCTGCGGTTACTGTTTTATCAAGTCCTGCATTTACAGATGAATCAATGTCTACTGTAGATGCTCCCACATAAAAAGAGTTTGTCCCGTTGTTTACAAGAAACTGGTCGTCTACGTTCATTATGACCGATGTCCAAATCGTATCACTTCCAAACTGGATTGCATTTCCTCCAGAATCCTGTGGGCTTTCAAAAACTAAGTCTTCTGTGTTTCTCCCTAGTGTGATAGGACTTGACCCTGTATTTAAACCAAACTTTATTTTGGCTGTTTTGTCTAATAGAATACTTTGAGTAAAGTATTGAGTAGAACTAAAGTTACCTTTATTAAAAAGTATTTTTAAACTTTCAAGTTCACTTTTAAGTCTACTAATTTGTTCTTGTAAGTTACTGTCCATCGTAGAGTGTTGTTAATTCCTTCATTTTGAATTTTAGTTTTGTAATTTCAGCCCCTCCTGTAGATTCAATGCGAAACTGAATCTCCTTAAATTGAGGAAGAGCTATTCCGCTTGATTCAATATTATTTCCTGTGTGTCCTACTGAATTATCTGTTGTGTTAGTAAAAATAGTTGTCCATGAGGTTTCTGCATCTTTTCTGTACTTTAAAACAATTTGTCCATCTGTAGGTAATGCTACACATTCCACCCTAGTCTTCAAGAGTTGAGCATTCCCATCTGAACGGAATTTCTGTGATTCATAGATTGAAGTAGCCAAGAAATTAGTAGCAGCAGTTCCATTGACTGTTCTCACAACTCTTTCGTTACCATTTGAGCCATACGCAACAAATAAATAATCTCCAATTATAAATATATTAGTAGGACTAGAAATAGCAGTGTCATTATTGAAACTCCTGTCTATTGTTACTGCATAGTTATAGGAAGAACTTGTTCTCCCCACAACAAACACCCCATTAAAGTTTGTTGAACTAACCATGAAGTAAAATTTATCCCCATTCACTAAACCGTTACCACTTACAGTTATACTTGTATCACTAATAGTTTTTATTATTTCTGGTGTTCCTCCAGAATACATTTTTATTACAATTTTTGGATTTATGCTGAAAGTTGAACCCCCTCCTACTATTGAAACACCAACAAGTCTTCCTTCAATGTTTCCTAAAACTGCTAAAGTTCCTTCTCCCCAGTCGATAACTTCAGTTACATCTGAAGAAACTCTGTCCCACAAATACACCTTTGATTTGGGAGACACACTTGATGGTTTTACTGCAATAGCAATATAATTTCCATACTCAGCTACTTGAGTGATTACGTCTGTTGTTGGAAGTGTAAGTGATGCAGCGACAAAGGTTGTGTTATCAATAGTAGCAATTTTATTGTTGTAGGGTAAATATAAAACATCATCCTTGAGTCCAACTATTCCTTGAGCGACTGCTGTAAAAGTAATTGCTTGGTATGTACTTGTAAAGGTGCTTGTTGATACCTGATATCTCCACAAATTAGCCCCTCCAGACCACCCATAAAGATATCCTTTGTATTGAACAAAAGCATTGGTGTATCTAAGTCCAGTTGATGCTTCTGCTGTTGTTGAGGCAGTCCAGACACCAGTTGGTGGGTCTATCTTTTCAAAAATTTTAGGTCGGTCAACAGCAGCAGAGATGTTACCATAGCCATACATTGTTGTGCCGTAATATAAGAAGTTTTGAATACCTTCTGTGTCTACAATTCCATCATCTACATGCCCTCTGTAAGGCTTTAATTTATTAGGTGAAAATATATCGAAGTGTTGAGATAGAGCAAAACTGTTAGATGTATTCTGACGAATGTCATCTGATATCCCACCCTCGAACCTTTCTATTATTATTTCTTTTATCATGTTAGTTTTTTGTCATATTAACCCAAGTACTCGAATTACTTGATTCATTTGTAAAGCTTGAGGTGTTCCTTGATTCATCTGTCCATATAGAAGTGTTTTTGGTTTCGTTGTCCCAACTAGCAGGAGAAGGTGAAGGGGATATAGAAGCTGAAGGACTGAATGACGCACTCGGAGATACGGAAGGCGATGTTGAACTAGAAGGGCTTGCACTTGCTGAGGGGCTTACAGACGGAGATGAACTTGATGAAGGACTTACTGAAGGGGAGGTAGACGCTGAGGGACTTACTGACGGAGAAACTGAACTACTTGGAGAGGCTGAAGAACTTGGAGAAACGGAAGCACTCGGTGAGGGTGTTGGAGAAGGTGAACTAGATGGTGAAGTAGATGCTGACGGAGAAACTGATGGTGAGATAGACGATGAAGGAGAGACTGATGGAGAGGTTGAAGAAGAAGGTGATACTGATGGAGAGACTGAGGAAGAAGGTGACACTGAAGGACTAGCTGAAGAACTAGGAGATACCGAAGGGGAAACCGAGGAAGAACCTGCTGGAGCTGGAGCAAAAGAAGCCATTACAGTTCCATTTGTTCCTGATGAAGAACTTGTTACATTTAAAGTTTTACTACCTGCTGGTGTTGTAACAGAATTGCTATCTAATATGTTTGATGAAGCTGAAACTCCTCGTAATACAGTTCCTGCACCTGCTGTAATATCCCCCTGACAACGAGCCATTACAATAGTCCAACAGTTGTCCGCAATCGTTGTTAAGGTTGTAGCTATTGTTGTCGAGGTGTTGTTGTTAGTTGCTGAAGCATCTGGTACACCTGATTGTTTTGCTCCTGTGTAAGAAGCTCCATGTGCTCGGACAACAGAATTTCCTGTCCATGATACCGAAATATTATTAGCCCCTGTTGTTGGTGCTATTAAGTAGTGAAGATACGTTGTTTCACCTCCGCTAGTAACTTTACTAACTTGTGTCAAAGATACGCTGTTATAGGTGACTCCTGTTACAACATCTCCTGCTGTGGCAAAACAACCTACAAATAAAACTGTGTCTGAACCTGTAACTGTATGAGAAAATGTAAGAGGACCTGCACCTGAAGGGGCTTTTAATCCTACACTTTCTGTATCAAAAGCTATTGCCATTATATTTTATATATATTGTCTTTAAGATTTTTTAGTTTAGTTGAATTTGTATTTTTTTGCAGATATCCGTATATGTTCGTCTTTACTTCTAAGTGCATAAGCTTCTTTTAGAGCTTCTTCTTTTCGTATTATTTCTTCCAAGAATTTATCAGCTGTTGAAATTCCATTTGCAAAAGAATATTCATACGAAACCCATAGAGCTATGAGGTCGTGATAGAGCGAATTAAATCCAGGTTGTTCTGTTGTGTCTGTTACAAGAAAAGAAACAGGAGGTCTTGAATAGTTTATTTTTAATGAAGCATTTTGAGAAAAATCTGGTGAAGGATATAGAAAGATTGAATTTGCAATCTTGTCATAATAAACAGGTGTTCCGCCTCCCTTTAAAAAGTCTGTTAGGGATTGGTCATACACATCTGCTTGGTCAAGAGGTTGTAGTTTTCTCCAGTTACCTTGTTGGTCTTTTAGTTCAACCCTTTCAATCTCAATATGAGATGTTTCAAATCCATAACTCTGTTGTGCTGAGACAAGAGCTGTTGTTGCAACGGGTAAGTCTGTATGGTTTGAGTCATCGAATTCCCAACGACCATCACTTTGTAAAATAAGAGAAACTACTCTCTCAAGTGCATTGTTAGCAAGAATAGTAACATCAGCTGTGGGAAAAGATACAGAGTTTGTTTTAGTAAGAAAATAAATCTTAGCCAATATATTTGAAAAGGTCATATTGTAATTATCCCACTTTCAAGAAACCAAGAAGTATTCAAGCCACTACTATTTAAAATATCGTTATTTACAAAGACGAAATAACCTTGTCTATTGCCACTACAAAATCATCATTGTATTGCCAATTCTCTTTAATAGAGTTATACGCATTCTCACCGAGAGATGTTCTTTTTTCTTTATTGTCCATAAGCTCTTTAAGTGCATCCACCCACTCACTAGGTTTTACTAATAAGCCTGTCTTGTCGTGTTCAACTGTCTTTCTACCCCATAAATCAACATAATACGGGTATACTCTTGAGGCTATTACTGGAATTTTAAACATTGAACACTCCATCCATTTAATGTGAGACTTACAACGATTAAAAGCATTGTCAGCCAGTGGAGCAACAGCAACATCCCAAGGTTGATTCGCTATATGCTTAGGGTATTCTTTAAAGATTGAAGTAGAAGGGATTAAATCGCAACGAGTTAGAGAACTTTCAGTCATAAATTCAGGGAATCCAAGATAATCAAGTTTCTTTCTTTCAATAGCCCCTGTACTTTCAAAGTATACATTTTCGTTCTCATTCATAATCTTAGCTAGATGTGGTACAAACATCTTTAAGTCCTCATTGTGAGAATTAGAGCCAGCATAACCTACTATAAATTTTTTATCTGACTTTGCGACCACTGGATAGTCCCAATCTTTAACATCATTCATGTTTGGAAGTACAAATATCTTCTTTTCTATCCCATACACAGTTTTAAAGTGTTCTTCCATTCTTTGTTTCAATGGTTCGCTTGAAACAGTTATTGCATCAGCAAAAGAAAGGGCTGTACCTATAAATGCCCTGTCCTTTTTACCCATTTTGAGTCTGTCATAAAGGTTATGACTCTCTGCAACGTCTAAATAATTATCATCAAGGTCAATAACAACCTTTTTCTTTAGTTTATCTCTAAAATAGAACATAGCAGAAGCATCTTCTGAGTGTGCTGTGTAACAAGTCCATAAAATGTCGTACTTGTTGAAGATTCTGGTGTATCTATCCTCTAAAGACTCACCTTTAAGTGTAAATTTTGCCCCAACAACATCAACTGTGTGATTTTTAGCCTGTTCTGCTACTTTTACAATGCGATAATATCCAACACCTCCATATTCATCAAGAATCCTTCTATCTGTGTTAGCTGTCCAATCACTTCTATAAAATAATATTTTAGCCATGTTTTTTTTCATTGAAATTACCCTCTAAATGTGCGTGAGAATAAATTTCTACAACACCACCCATTGAAGGATTTACTGTATTAAAATTCCACTTCTCAGGAATCATATACACACGAACCCCTGACTTTTCTATCGCTGGCATCAAAGAAATCTGGTCTCTGCGTGAGAACCTGCAATAATCTGCCCACCATGCTTCATTTAAGTCTCTAGTCTTTTGGTTGTTACGTCTAATTATAAAATACCCTGAGAGCAAACCCTTTTGTTTTGGGTATTCATTGTCTTCATAGTATTTAGCTTGTTCTATGATAGTTTCTGGATCATCTAAGCCTAATTTTGCACACTCTAAAGCCTCATCATAGATACAATTCCTTCCACCATGTTTAAACATAGCCATATCATAATCTCCTAGGTATTTATCTATAATAAACTCAGGAGGCATAATAAGACGAGTGTTTCCATCAATCCATATAGTAATGTCTGCATCTGAATACTTATGAACCATAATCTTATGTATTCGTGAGTTTCTACGTGGGTCTTTGAATCTATTATACGAAGGTTTTATATTCCATAAAGAAGACTTTAAATCTGAATCAGAGAAGCATGTAAAAGTTGCGTTGCCTTCAGCTTGGTCATTTTGAAGGGTGTCTTTTTCTCCTGTTATAGATGTGATTATTTCAACTGTTGACATAATTGTTTAACATCTTCCTCAGTCATGTCTGTCCATACCATAAAGTATAGTCCTTTTCTCGACCACTTATAAGCGTTTAAATGTTTGTGCTCTGCAAGATAGTCTGGTTGCTCTGACATAGGTTTGAAATAAAACCTCATATCATCCGTCTTAATACTCTGGTCTTCACATACAAAATCATACATCCACAACACATCACGTTTAGGCTTCCTGTTCTTGTCAGGTATGTATTTATCAAACCATTCCTCAATTTGTTTGCGTTTAGATAGTATTTCTTTGACCCTTACTACCTGTCCACAGCCTATTGAAGCCTGTAAATTGGTCATTCTAAAGTTGTGTCCTATCTTTGGATGTACCATTGTTCTGTCTTTATCAAAATACATATTAGCAAGCAATCTCATCTCTTCTGCGAATGCTCTGTTGTTGGTTAGGCACATTCCACCTTCTCCTGTGGTTAGAATCTTATTACCATAAAAAGAATAGCAAGCTATATGACTTGAAGGTTGTATTCCATGAGCTTCTGCCATGTCTTCTACTACGAATAATTTGTATTCATCAGCAATAGTGTTTATGTATTCCATATCGCAACGCCTTCCGTAAATATGGACTGGGATAATAGCTTTTGTCTTTTTACTTATTGCTTTCTTGATTAGGCTTACGTCTATATTTAAATCATCTCCACAATCTATAAAGACTGGTTTAGCTCCTGTATAAGAAACAGCCCACGCAGTAGCAACCATAGTAAATTCAGGAATAATCACCTCATCACCTACACCTATTCCAAGTGCTCTGAGAGCAAGATACAAAGCATTAGTACCACTATTACAAGATACACCATATTTTTTATTATTAAATTCAGCCCAAGAATCCTCGAACTTCTTTACAAAACGACCTACACCAATATCAGAAGACTCAAGAGCTTCTTCCGCAAAACCTTTTTCTATATCTGATATTGATGGTTTAAAACTCATGATTTGTAACACCAGCCGTTATCTTGGTAATCTTTTATTGTTCTTTTTAATGCCTCATCTAAACTAACCTGTGGGCGTGTACTGATTGTGTTATAAAGTTTTGTATTATCTGATTGCAAATGCCATATCTCCCAAGGTCTTACTTTTGTTGGGTCTGTTTCAATAATCACTTCTTTATGTCCCATTTGCTTACCTATCATTTGAGCCAAGTCATACATTTTTACTCCATGCTCTGAACCCATGTTGTAGACTTCCCCAAAATTGCCCTTTTCTAAAAGTTCCGTAGCCATTTTAACAGCATCACCAGCATATTGAAAATCTCTAAATGAGTTATTTCCTAGCTTTATTTTATTACTCACAGCAAGTTGGTCTATAATCACAGGTATTATATATTCATGTGTTTCTCTCTCCCCAACGCAATTAAATTGTCTCATAGAAATAACAGGTGTTTCAGCTTCTTTCCATCTACATTGAACAAGGGAATCTATTGCTAACTTAGCTGTTCCATAAGTTGAGTGAGGGTTTGCTGGATAATTTTCATCTATTTTCCTACTTGGTGCATCACCATATATCTCTGCTGATGAGACCTGTAATATTCCTTTAACTCCTACGTCTTGAGCTGCATTCATCACCATTAAAGCACCTCTAGCATTAGTATCAAAAACATGTAGCGGTCTTTGGAAGGAAACTGGAATGTATGGCATGGCTGCGTACTGAAATACATATTGAACTCCCTCCTCTTGAAAGATTTTTTTCAATCTACTCTCTGATTGAGAGATATCACACCAAATAAACTTTGCTTTTTTGTTTAAAAACTTAATCCTTCCAGCTATTAAGTTATCTAAAGCAATAACAGTACAGTTTCTGTCCTCTATTAGGTGATTAACTAGGTGTGAGCCTAAAAAACCACACGCACCAGTTACAGCGACAACACAGTTTTTTATTTCTCTATTCATTTTTTTGTTGCTATTAGCTTATAGTCCCTATTTGGTTTCTTTTCTCCATCAAGTTTAATGATTGAGACAAACCCTGCTGTAGTGAGTTTTTCTATTAACTTATCCTGTCTCCAGCCCCACCTATGAGGGCACGTTTCTTTTGTTCCAAATAGATTTACGATTCCCCATTCATCTGAACTGTAACCATCTAAAGCTATCCTCATAACTTTCTCTATATCAATGGTCTCTATTTCAATTTTACCACCAACCTTTAGCCACCCATACCAACGCAAAAGTAATGGTTCTATCTCATCAGGTCTTATATACATAGCTACATGAGAAAGTAAAATTTCATCAACACTTTCAGGAGGTAATTCGTAATCAAAAATGTCTGCTGTTACATCTCTTTTTAAATCAAAAATAGAGCCATCATCTACGTTAACATAGCCCTCTCTATAATCTTGTCCGCTTCCTAAGTTGATTTTAATCATGGTTTAAGTAGTCTGATGAGCTTCTAATTTTATCTCCTAAACCAAAAACCATTTGTATACCTAGTCCATCGCAAACATCTGTTTCAGGAATGTTATGCAAGAACCTGTCTCCACCTTTACAGAAAATGTCAGGTATTATTGCTTGTAGTGTTTTACATACAGTTTCATCTTCATCAATAGAAAGTATTACTTCATCAACACACCTTAAAGAACTCACTATTGATACTCTGTCTTCTTGAGTCATAAACTTCTTACTTCCTTTAATTTTTACTTGCTTGTCATTGTTTACTATCACAACCAATCTATCTCCCAACTTCTTTGCTTTCTCTAGGTATTCAATATGTCCTACATGTATTGGATTAAAATAACCAGAAGCACACACAATAAAGGACTTATTTTGTATTCTTTTTATTTCTTCTTCAAATGTGTTCATGTTATTTAAGTAATTTTCTCCAAATTGACACGTGATTCCTCGCGTACATATACCATGTCCAATCTTTAACTCTATTGTTGTTTAACCCTGCAAACACAGCATTTAATTCCTCTTGTGTTTCAAATGGATAATCAATCCCTATCTCTTTATGAAAACCCTGATTGGTAGCAATAAGTTTTAACCCAGCATTAGCGCTGTCTAATATTCCCATAGAACCTTCATCGTTACCGAAATACAGTGAATAGTCTGATGTTTCTAATATCTGTTTGTGAACTTCATAGTTAAAATCTGCAAAATAATCTACCTGTAACCCCTTAGCTACAAGAGGAACAAGTATGTCCTCCCAACCTGAACCCATTATTCGGAAAGCCCATGAGTTATTGTCTAGTGTACGAGCTAATTCTGTAAACATCTCTGCTTTTTTACATCCGTCTGGGTATACATTAGTGAGAATTGCAACTACTTGATGTCTTCGTGGGTTTCCGTCATGTGCAGGGAGTACTACTTTTAGATTTTCTTCTGGTATTCCCCATTTAACAAGGTTGTCTTTAACATCTTTCGACATACAAATACCAATATCTGCTGTTTCCATACTTTTCTTTAAAGAATCCAGTTTATAGCCTTCCCAAATATGAGTAATCATTAAGGTATTCTTCGTGTCAGTGTGTTTATAGGGCAAATAGTTTATATGGTGGTTTATATCAGCTTTAGGATTTGGTTTGTCTGATACTGATACCTCAATATCCTCAATCTTCTTGAGTTCCTCCTCAAGTTTGTTAGAAAACTTTGAGAGAATGCCGTTATTGAAAGACGCTTCGTAATTAACTAGATGTATTTTCATTATTCTGTTCCAAAGAAATCTTTAGCTCCTTGTTCTGTCTTAATAAGCTCTAATCTTGCCTTAACAAGGTCTGTTGCATCTCTTTTTGACCTATGAGGCACAACAAATCCGTTTGGTAATTCTATTGAATATTTTAGGTCAGTTTCATCTCGAATATCCATTGGAATAGGGCATATATCTGTTCCATTTAATTTTATATTAGCTAGGTTTGAACGATTAGGGTTCGGAACTATTGTAATCCTTGAATCTAACTCCTGTAATTCTTTCTCAAAATCTTTATATTGCATTCTTTTTTAGTGCCTCCATTGTTTCGAAGGAGTTTATGATTAGTAATGCTGTGGCAGATACAGCTTCCATAGTGGAACGATTAGTAAGTCTTATCTTCTGTCCATAGGACTTTCCTTCTAACTCAAACGCATACGCAATAAAACCTTTTTTAAAGGTTATGTCTATCTGTGTCCCTTTTACTTGGAAGGAGTATATATCCATATATATATATATTATATAACACAAGAAAAAACCACGCAACTAGTACGTGGCTCTTTCTGGGGATAACTAATTAGTTATTTCCACCTCCAGCAGCTACAAAAGAGATACCTCCTGTTGCTCCAGTCTTCACATTGATTATCCAATTAGAATTAAGAGTCTTAGTTGCAAAAGGCATCTTCCAACCAACTGTTGAGAACATGTTGAGTGGGTTTGATGTGTCTCCTGAACCAGGATTCTTAACAATAACTGAAGGTGCTGTGATAGAAGCTAGGTTGATAACTCCATAAGCATTCTTTCCGAAGATAAAGTTTGAGAACACAGCAACAACACCAGCTGATGCTGCAGTTACAGGAGTACCTGATAGACCTGCTGATACATCTTTGTGTTGATTGTTTGTTTCTACAAACTCTACTCCATGAAGTTTACCTACTACGCCTCGTTCAATAGCATCTGAAGTAGTGTATCGGTGAGCATCTAACCATTCTGAATCTCCGAAGAGGTCATAGGAAGTGTCTGGTCCGATAATACCACGATAAAGACCATTTTCGAATCGCTGAGCTTTGTTTTTCTTTAGAGTACGAACAGCCTTTCGGATTTCTACTCCTGAGAAAACGTCTGTAACCACGATATCAGTGAGAAGAGTTGCTCCAGTTGCAATTTGAGCTGTTGCACCAGCAGCAAGTTCTTCTCTGATAAGTCGGTCAATAGACTCTCCAGCGTTTTGTGCGTGTACTTCAATGTGCTCTTGTAGACCTTCCTCAATTTGAGTCATTGAGTAAAGTGAACCTACATTAGTAACATTTCCGTACTCAACCAAAGTAGCTGAAATATTTGTTGCTGTCATCGCTACCTCTGTTGGGTTTGTAGCTTCTGACAATGCTGATGTGATAAGGGCTAGAGGTGTGAATCGTGTGAATCGCACTACTGTACCTGAGTGCATTGGAACATTCTTAGTTTGTGCTCCGAAATCATGTCGAAGTTCAATCTTAGCTCTGTCCAAAAACACCTTATCGTAATAAATCTGTACTGGGGTGATAAGTGAAGTTGATGTTGACATTTTTGTTAGCCCGAACTGTATGTATTAAGTACGTGGCAGTATTTTTTTGAGTTCAGCCACTGACATATTCCTTAGCATTTCAGGAGTATATTTCCTTTCAACTTCAGATATGCCTGATGTGTCGGGGACTTTCTGAGCTTCAGTTTCCGCTTTAGTTTGTTCTTTTCGGGCTTTAATGGCGATAGCTACGTATGAATTTTTGTCGTCAAGAGATTTTCTCCCTCCGTTATTCATAATGAAACCAACGTCATCTTTTGAATAGCCCTCAAGTCGTAAGTCCACTACTTCATCATTGAGACTGTACTCGGTTTTAGTAAAAGATTCTCTAGAATCAGGGTTCTTCTCAAGTCGGAGTAGCTTTTCTTTTGCTTCTCTTACTTCAGCTTCCGCCTTTTTAGCTCTTGCAGTTAGTTGACGTCTTGCTTCTAGTTCTTTTGCCAACTGTTCCTTTAGGACCATAGGGTCATCTATACCCTCGGATAGTTCTTCTAAAACTATCTCTTCAGAAATTATGGCTTCTGAGCCGTTGTCTTGTAAAGACATTGTTGTTCCCTAGTTTATGCCTCGTAGGGTGGCGTTAATGACAGATTGTGCTTACTGTCGAGCTGATAAGTGAACGTGTAGGATGCGTTCCTCCCCATAGAATTACATGAATTGATTTCTACCTGCTTCAGGTACATCCTGCTTTACGTTTGGGTTCTTAAACTTAGCTGAAAGGTTTACTGTTGACGCTGTTGCGTTGATTCCTCCGTCATGGTTTAAAGAAACTTTAATTTCTTTTCCTGCTTTGTAAGTTGCTGGAACTGGTTTATTGATTCCGTTTCCTACTGGTGATTTTGTATTGTACATATTTTTTATTGGTAAGGGTTCTTGTAAGGTTTAAATGTTCTGTTAACCATCTTAGTATCTCCGAGAAACTTTGTGAGAGCGTTATAAGCGTGCATTCGACCTATAATCTCTGCCTTTACATGTTCCGCTGGAGCATTCAGGTCTATCGTATTAAAGTCTCTAAGTGGTTCGATATGTTCTAGTATCATATTCTCAACTGTTTGCCACTCAGGGTCTTTAAAGAATCTTTCTGTTACAGTTTTCATTGTGGTTCTCCAAAAGTCTCTGTGTCTGATTCTTGACTAGGCGGTAGTGGGTTGTTGGACATTTTGTTGTGGACTAGCTGGTAATGGTGTGCCTTGTTGTGGCATTTGTAGTTGTTGAGGAGTTTGCTGTGCTTGTTGGTCAGCTAGGTCTAACTCGCTTGAATTTACCCCAAGCTTATCTGCAAACTTGTAGAACAGTATTTTAATGCGTGGGTCTTGTAGCATTTGAGGGTTTGAAGCAAGAGCAGTAAAGACTGTTTGTAGGTTTTGAGCTACTGCAATAGGGTCTTCTTGTTCATTTGTAATATTGAAGTCAAACTCAAACTCTAAATCATCATAGAAAGCATCTTTTATCTTAATAAACCTTGATTCTCCACTCTTTCTGTACTGTTTGACTGCGTCTTGTTTTATCTTATCAAGTTCTTCTGTAAAGATAAGTTCATTGTTAAACATCTTCTCAATCGCAAAGTCATTTGCAAATACTTCTGAAGCAGCCAAATCTAGTTTCTCTAACTCTTGAGCTGAGCCAGTGAATCTCAAGATGTGTTCTGCACTTAAATCTCTAAGTAGGTTAGGAACTACAAGCTCGTTAAAAAATTCTTGTAAGAATAGTCCTAAGTTCTCCTTTTTAAAGGCATAAACAGAAGTTGCATTGGCTGTCTGTATTTGTGTTTGTCCTAATGTAGTTTGAGAGTTAGGCTCTGCCCCTCTAATAGCTTCGTAAGCGAATGAAAGTCTATCTGCTTGTCCTAAATAGCTTGCTTCTTCTCCATCAAAAGCTGGAAGGTTTCTTTCTTCATTTGCAATAGGTGTAATTCCATTCTGAGAGATAATCATATCTCCTGATTCAAGGTCAGTAAGAAGGTTACGTACTATCTGCTTATCAGGTGTTTGAAACAAGTGAAGTGCTGATATCTCCATTGAGATACGCTTTTGGTTCTTCAGTTCATTCATGCGAACTTGAATATCAAAAAGCATTTCAACAACACCGAGTCCAAGCCAACGACCTTTTATCTTTGTGTAGTGGAAGTCTTTAAATGGAAACTCTTTGTACCAACGTGATTTAAACAAAACAACACCTAATTCACCTATTGGTTTACCTTCAGTGTTTGTTTCTTGAAAGTCTGCACCTGCAACAATAAAGAGAGTTTTAACCATTTCATCTGAAGTACCTCCATCAATCCACCATTTAGGAACCTCTCCATATCTCTTAGTGATTTTAACGTAAGGAGTGGACTTCATTTGAGTAACATTTCCATACTCATCTTGAAATGACTCTTGTGCTTGTATGGAACTGAATCTCTCTATTGCAATATCTATATCATTCCAGCCAGTAGCACGTAGCTCTGTCGGTGTCATGTAATGAATTGTGGTAACAAACCTTGAGTCTTGTATGTTCTCAACTGTCGGGTCTAGTATAAGTCTTCGTAGGTCTACAACTTCCGCTCCGTCTTTTGTCTTAGAGAGAACAACAGAACCATATCGTGGTGCTTCCTCCGCTAATTGGTTTAGTATCTGCCCCATTTTATTCCTTTTGAGCCAAACCTTTAGTTCCTTTTCAAGAAGGTATGTAGAAAAGTTTGATTTAGGATTAAGAGGAAGAAGCCTAATGTTCTTAGTATCAATATTGAGCATTCGCATAGCAACCTCACAAGGTGCTTGCACAATGTTATAAAACAACTTATCCCTTCCTAGATATTGTGAACCATCTTCATACTTTGAATTAAGATACAGGTGAACACGCTTCAGTGTTTCATATTGGTTAAATGAATACCCTGGGACTACTGAAATAAAGTTATCATAAAAATCAGAAGCCTCTTGTCTAATAGTTGAAAATATACTTTCCATTCATATATTATATGTGTCAATACTATAAAAAGGCTTAAGTGAGCCACTAAGTATTATAAAACCCTTATTTATACCCAACTTCTCGAAGATTTCATGCCACTACTTTTAACATTCTTCAATAACTCATTAACTACATATTCCTCATCCTTGCCAAAGAAACTAGAAACAACTGTCGTTGCTCCTTTCTTTAAAGCGTCTCTTGTCTTCATGAAAACCTCCGTTCTTTTAATCCACCTTTGAAACACACGCTTTCTTGGTTTTATTTGAGTTTTAATATACATATACTCCTGAAGGTCTTTCACTGTGTAGTCTTTAATACTGTATCTCATCCACAACTCAGTCCATAAAGTGTTAGGAACATTAAACCTGCGTGCAAAGCGTTCAGCTGGGTCTTTTGTAAACAACTCTGATTTATCTATTCTGATAAGCATTACTTAAATTGGTTGTTTCGTGCTCTGTTCTGGTAAATCTTTGAAGCTAAATAAGTATCATTCCTAACAGGTTCTCGTACTCCCCACACTGAGAGAGCTAATGACATCACTCGGTCATCGTGCATTCCCTCTGGTACAGTTACTTTAATCTTTCCAGTATCACTCAAAGAAAACCTAAAGGATTCTAACTCTGAGAGCAGACCTTCATCATTCGGTATTTTTATTTTGTCTTGTTCCAAGAGAATAGCAAGATTGTTTAATAAGTTACTTCGAGATGTTTCTGTAAACTTAAAACCTTTGCCATCTTCTCCACCTATTCTAAGTCCTCTTGCTTTAAGGTCTTCAACAACAGGGTCTCCAATACCAGTAGAGTCTGGCCATATAAGAGCATCTCCATATTGTCTTGCTGAAACTTCAATTCGTGCTTTCTGTAGATTCCAATCAACTTGATTAAATCTATCTTGAGGATAAGCTATAAAATAATTAAGATTAAAGGGTGTGATAACAGTCCAGTCTTGATATTTAGCTAAGTCAACTCCAAGTTGGAAGTCTCCTTCAGTTGGAAGTTCCTTTTCTTTTTCATAAGTATTTTCCCTAACTCTTCTAAAGAATTGACCTGCACCATCCACAAATTCAACCTCATATTCTTGAGCATATAAAGCTTGTGGAGTATTACGCCGTATTTCCATTAGCTCTTCTTCACTAAAAATTCCTGTATCTCCCACACCCATAACACTTGTAAACCAATCCTTTGTGTTCTCTTTAGCCATTTGTAAAAGCTTCCAAGAATGATTCTTTCCTTTAGGAGTAAATACAAATGTAGCAGTGCCATCATTCTCCATGAGAACAGGTTGAAAGATTGCTGTCCATATTTGTTCTGACTGTTCAGAGTATTCATCAAACACAACATCAAAAGGGGCAGTTCCACGATGTTTGTCTGGGTCTTCTGCTCCTATAAATCTTTGTATAACTCCATTCTTGTAATAGATAGCTAATTCTGAATCATTCTTCTTTTCTATAATCTCTTTAGGAATATGGTCATTAACAAGTACATCCCACACTACCTGTTTTGCTTGTCGATAAGTAGGGAGTACATAATAACAAACACCAGCTTCTTTTCTCTCCATGATTCTCATTACTTGCCTATTAAGTGCAGAACGAGTTTTCTTTGCTCGTCTATGCCATACCAGTATTGCGAATCTTGATTTACTTCCTAAATACTTCTTTTGGTATGGTGTTAAATCTTTAAGGTTATGGGGTATTGTTACTGTCGTCATAGTTAACTAAATTAACAGTTATCTTTTCTCCACCAGAAGTAATATCATTTTTATTTTCAGGGTTACCTTCTGCCATTTTCCAAATTTCAATCTTTGGTATTCCCTCCATAAAATCTTGTCTTTCTTCATCAGTCATAGAAGCAAGAAACTCTCTTGAGTAGTCTTTCATTCCTTTTCCTATTGGTCTTCCTTTTCCAAAAGTATTTCCTTTTTTAAAAAGCCAAGGTTTGTCATTCGTTTTTGACGTGTCGTTCTCCATTTAATATAAATTATACCACAGATTATTTATTTATCTTAGCTATCCACAGTTATAAGTGTTTTATATATTGACTTATGCATACGGTAAGTATAAGATATAGATATTACTAGTTAAATAAATAATATATGGATCAAGATCTAAATATATATGGGGGTAGGTATTCAAAGGAAAAAGCCATCAAAGACGGTCTCACAGAGGAGCAGTATGTGAAGGGGCATGGGGGATTAAGTGATTCAATCGCTCAAGCTGCAAAAACACGATATGAAATTTCTAAATTAGCTGATGAGTTATCAAAAAAGGCCAACAGTTTTGCTGATAAAAGTGGATTAGTAACTAATAAAACACCAGAATTTTTATCTCTCAAAAAAGAACTTTTTGCTGCATGTAAAGCTTTAAGAGATTTTAATACTTCTGCACTGGGTAAAATTGTTCAACAGGAAGTTAGGAAATTAGACGTGAATGCTAGAATACAAATAATTAGAGGTAACATCAAAACAACCTCCCAACTCCGTGCAGAGTATGCAGGTGAATTAGCTAAATAAATAATATATGAAACAAGATATCAATGTTTATAGAGGTAGATATGCAAAAGAGAAAGCTATCAAAGATATGAAGGACAAGGGGCTCCTTTTATTTCTGGTCGTATGGTTCGTAATAATGACGTACTTAACACAATAAATAAGGCAAAATAGAAAGTTTTGTATACCCTTAAAGCCTATAATATGAACGAAAAAGAAATAATCAAAAAGTATTTTAGTGAGTTAGCTAAAAAGTCTCACATAGCAGTCAAAGCCAAGTATGGTAAAGAGCACTATTCGAAAATGGCTAGAATCAGATGGGAAAAAGAAAAGGTTGACGTTACCTTAGAATAACAAGAACCCTGTCTTCCTCTTCAGGGGTGTTTGTTTCAGGTTCAATTTTCTTCAAGGCTATTTCTATGGCCTTGTTTTTTGCTCCTCTATCTTGGTCTTGTTCTACGTTCTTAAGTAGTTCTTTAGCAAGATTGACTAGGCTTGTTTGCTTTAAAAGCTCGTCTTTAAAGTAAACTTTCTCTAATTCTTGGTATGTTTGTGTCTGTTCTATCCTTGAGGCGTGGTTTTCAGACCTGTAACCCGCTAATGTAGAGGCTTCTGCCTTTGTTTTAGCTCTTCCAGTGCGTAAAGCATGGAAATATTTAGCAGGCTTACTATCTAGGTTGATTTTGCGTTTCATTTTGTTTTATTATACCACATTACTCTTTAATGTTGCCGATGATTTCTCCACCGCTTCCAAAATTAGAATGTCCATCTGTCCACCTTCCCTCTTTGGTACTCCACTTAATTTCATGGAGAACTTCATCATATTCAGGATTAGTTTGATATAGCACTTTGGGATGTAAACATTTCACAATATCCCCCTCATAAATCTCTTTTCCGAGTCGGTCTAATAATCCCGTAAACTGTTGAACTTCTCCATCATAGCAAGGGTCTGGCATATTAAATACGCCTTCCAAATAGTGAAACTTCTTTGCATCCTTGTCGTAGATTCTAAACTTTAATGCTTTCATATATTTTTATTTACTGTTAAAGGTTTCTTTCGAGTCATTTTCAAAAGTTTTGATAAAGAAGGAACCCCCTCTTTTTTAAGAAAAGTGTGAAGTTGAGCATCAGAACGATAACCCAAATCAACACCGAATTTCTTTTCTATGGTTTTGATTAAAGTATCTTCCTTTAGTTTATCTGTGTAGGTCATAGGGTTATTCTTTCTCTGGTTTGTTTTAAGAGGAGGTCAATGTGCTTTACATCTTCTAATCCGACCACTTCTCTTTTTATATCTCCGTCATAGATAGTGAATTTTACTTTCTCCGCCTCTCTCACCACCCTCTGTCTTTCTTCTGCTATGGCTTGTGTGATTATAAAAGTAGCCATTTCCTGCATTACTTCTTTTTCAAAAGATGTTGCATTTGGGACTAGCTCTGAGTATTTTTCTATGTAGTTCATTACTTTAATATGTTACTGATAATAGGTTTTAGGTCGTCTAGGGCTTTGTTGTAGCCCTTGCTTTCGTCTGCATTTATATCCAATCTGTTGTGCTTTTCCCATAGAATGTTTTTTCTTTTTCTCCCTATCTCCTCCCTCACCCTCTCATACGCCTCGGATATGCCGTGTGACTTTCCTTGAATATACGATTGCTTTACAGCTTCTCCTTCCCACGCCTTTGAGCGTTCTTCTGCTAGGGCTTGGTGGCAGTTTCCAAGAGGACAATCTTTGAAATGGGCACTAGCTGGTGCAAGGTTTTTACATATACAACCAAGGGCTTCTCGCATTTTTTCTCTGCCTCTTTGCTCTGCTTGTTGGATTATTTCTTCTTTTAACTTTTCTATATATCTACCTAGTTGGTATCTTGGGTCTTGTCCTGATAGGCAAATAT
>ENA-ORBV01005876-ORBV01005876.1-microbial-mat-metagenome-genome-assembly--contig:-NODE-5876-length-22094-cov-18.869919_pt1 | contig 22094 bp, 12 predicted proteins | sample MGYA00237777_ERZ505514 | MGnify/ENA primary metagenome ERZ505514 (study PRJEB26160, sample SAMN06269048) | microbial mat metagenome | isolation source: Oligotrophic lake microbial mat | place... | reverse complement strand
CGATTGACCCGATCATCTTTCTGCCTCGTGCTTACACGGGTAACACGATGGTATTGCTACCCACCAACCAAATTCAAACCAATATGAAGCAACTGGAACGCTTGTACCGGCAGACCTTTCCGGGCAATCCATTCGAGTATTTTTTTGTAGATGAAACTTTTGATGAGCAATACGCCGCCGAAAAACAGTATGGATTGCTATTTCTCATCGCCTCCGGTTTAGCGATTCTCATTTCCTGTCTCGGTCTATTCGGGCTGGCAACCTTCAGTGTAGAGCAAAAAACCAAAGAAATCGGCATTCGTAAAGTGCTGGGTGCGAGCGTAAAACATATTGTTGCACTCATTTCCAAAGATTTTCTGGTGCTGGTTGGCATCGCTTTCTTGATTGCTACGCCAATCGCCTGGTGGGCTGCGAACAAATGGCTGCAAGATTTTGCGTATCGGGCGGATTTGAGTTGGTGGATTTTGGGGATTGCTGGGGCTTTGGCGGGTTTGATTGCGGTGCTAACCGTGAGTTTTCAAGCGATACGAGCAGCGATGGCGAATCCGGTAGAGAGTTTAAAAAATGAATAATGAGAAATTAATAATTAGGAATCACCCTTTTTAAAAAGTATATCATGTTCCGAAATTATTTTAAAATAGCAATTCGTAATTTATTGAAAAACAAAACGTTCTCGATAATTAATATCCTAGGTTTATCCTTGGGGTTAACGGTTTGTTTGCTCATTGCAGTTTACGTAGCGTATGAATTGAGTTATGATAAATTTAATGGAAATTACAAAACATTATATCGCGTTGCGCAACACCAAGACCAGAATGGTATATGGTATAAAGTAGGTAGAACGCCCATAAAACTAGCGCCTACGCTGAAAACCGAATTTCCCGAAGTAGAAAATGCCACGCGTTTTGCGATGTGGGGTAATGTGTTATTAAGTAACGAAAATAAAAGTATAGACGAACCGAGCGCAATTTATGCAGAATCTGCGCTTTTTGAAATGTTTAGCTTCCCTTTTATAAATGGTAATGCACAACAAGCTTTAGCCAATCCTAATTCCATCGTTTTGACGGAAACTACGGCAAAAAAATATTTTGGTAATGCAAATCCAATCGGTAAAACCCTGATAATCAATAAAGAACACCTATTGAAAGTTACTGGTGTCATTCATGATTTACCTGCACAATCCCATTTACAATTTGATTTTGTCATTCCTTTTGAGTTTATAAAAAACTACGGTACGGACTTTGATGATTGGGGCGGAAATGGTTATTACACGTATGTTCAATTGAAAGACGCAGCGAAACAATCGGTAATAGACTCAAAATTAAGTATTTATTCTAAAAAAACTTTAGGTCGTGATGGAATGAAATTATATTTGCAGCCCTTATCTGATATTCACTTAAAATCAGCATTTGATTTTAATACCGATTTTGGCGAGCGCGGCGACATTCGTTATGTACGATTTTTTATTATATTGGCTTTAGTAATATTATTATTAGGATGCTTGAATTTTATGAATCTTTCCACGGCACGAGCTTTGAAACGTGCGAAAGAAGTAGGCTTGCGCAAAACCATTGGGGCAAGACGCGGACATTTAGTAGCCCAATTTTTAGGCGAATCTTTTTTAATTGTAACCATTGCCGGCGTGCTGGCGCTAGGTTTTGTAAAAATAGCGATGCCTACCTTCAGCAATTTTATTGAAAAACCCATCATATTTCAATTTAACAACCTGCAATTCTGGGCGATTTTCAGCAGCACTATTTTAATAACTAGTTTATTTGCAGGAAGTTATCCAGCCTTTGTTTTATCTTCTTACCGACCGATTAAGGTCTTGCGTGGACAATCTGTTGCTACTAATTCCGGCATTAATTTGCGCAAAGCACTGGTTGTTATACAGTTTACCTTAGCTATTGTAATGTCCGTTGCGGTATTGGTTATTTACCAACAATTACATTTTGTAAGCAATAAAAAATTAGGAATTAATAAGAAAAACATTGTATATGTAGAGATGAAAGGCGGCTTACAAAAGAATTATAATGTTGTAAAAGAAGCATTATTAAAATACCCGTCTATTGAATCGGTAACTGCCACCAATTTTTACAGTATGCCCTTCAAATGGGTAGGCAGCGGCGGCATTCGTCGGCTGCGAATAGATGGACAAAGTCCTAATAAAGAATTCAATATCAGTGCTTTCGATGCCGATTTCGACTTTGTTGAAACGATGGGTATTGAAATAGTAGAAGGAAGAAGTTTTTCTAAAAATTTTGCCAGCGATACCGTTAATTATATTTTAAATGAAGAGGCAGTGAGGCAATTAGAAATCAAAAATCCGATTGGAAAAACCTTTGATTGGGGCGTGAAAGGCACGATTGTAGGTGTAGTAAAAGACTTTCATTTTTCAAAATTAAAAGATAAAATCGAACCAGCTATTATAAAAGTCCGCCCGGCAGAAACGAATTATTTACTGGTGCGCGTAAATTCTGATAATATTAGTAATAATATTCGAATCATTACAAAATTAAGTAATCAATATAGCGAAGGTTTTCCGGTAGAAACCCATTTTCTCGAAGCAGATTATGACCAATTGTACCAGCAGGAACGCACTACCGAAACACTTTTTGGTGGCTTCACGGCATTGGCGATTTTCATTTCTTGCCTTGGCTTATTTGGCTTGGTGACGCATACGGCGGAGACGAGAACCAAAGAAATCGGTATTCGTAAAGTACTGGGTGCGAGCGTGATGCAAATCATAACGATTCTATCACAAGACTTTATAAAATTATTATTAATTGCTATCATAATTGCGACGCCACTGGCATGGTGGGGTACGAGTCGCTGGCTGGAGAATTTTGCGTATCGGATTGACTTATCGCTTTGGATGTTTCTGATTGTCAGCGCTTTAACTATTTTGGCTGCACTATTGACGATTAGTTTTCAAGCCATACGAACGGCGGTGGCGAATCCGGTGAAGAGCTTACGGTCAGAATAGTTATTGGTTAATGGTTATTTGGAAACAGATAGAAATTACTCACTTTTAAAAAAAATACGTTATGATAATCACTTACCTCAAAATCGCTTGGCGAAATTTTCATCGGAATCGGGGCTACGCGCTGCTCAATCTGGGTGGGTTGGCTTTGGGATTGACGGTTTGTTTGGCGATTTCATTGTATGTGCAAGATGAATGGAGTTATGATGCTTTTCATAAAAATGCGAATCGCATTGCGCTATTCCAACAATTTGAGGGCAGTGCAGTGGGAGGCGGTGCTTGGAAGCCTTTGCTGGAGCGGGAGCTGGGGCAGGCGCAAGAAGTGACGCGATTGCTACCGGTAAAGGCTTTGCTTACAATTGGTGACCAATCTTATTATGAATCCAACTTTTATTTTGCAGATAGTAATGTTTTCAAGGTTTTTACTTTCCCTTTATTACAAGGCAATCCTGACCAAGTTTTAAGCGAGCCGTACAGCGTCGTGTTGTCCGAAACGATGGCAATGAAATATTTTGGCAATGAAAATCCAATCGGTAAAATCATTCGATATGACAAAAAACGAGATTTGTCGGTGACCGGCGTGATGCAGGACTTACCGGGCAACAGCCATCAGGAAATTGATTTCCTTACTAATCATAGCAAAGCATGGGAACTCACTGGCTATAATTATCAAGGGTTTTGGGATGGAAGCCATTACACCTACGTCCTGCTTTCGCCCGGTAGCTCAGCGGCACAACTAAACGCGCGCGCGATAGACTTGATAAAAGCCAGCGGTGACCCAAACGCAGGCATTTGGAAGCCAAACTTTATACCTTTGCGCGATATTTATTTGCGACAAGCCCTTAGCGGGAAAGTGAAATCGCAAAAAGCCATTCAAAATGTGTCCGTTTTTTCGTTCGTAGCAATCCTAATTTTATTATTGGCTTGTTTTAATTATGTCAATCTGGCGACGGCACGCGCCACCAAACGTGCCAAAGAGGTAGGCATAAAAAAGACACTCGGCGCACAGCGTGGGCAGTTGACTTGGCAATTTTTGACCGAATCTTTTTTATTCACAGCAGTGGCATTTGCGCTCTCTAGTGTGTTGCTACGTTTAGTACTCCCTTATTTCAACCGACTCACCGGCAAATCATTAGATTTTATCCGCTTACTTTCTTGGCAAAACGGGTTCTTGGCAATCGCTTTATTGTTGGCAATTTGTTTAATTACCGGATTGTATCCCGCTTGGATATTATCCAGTTTTCGTCCGATAGATACTTTGAAAGGTGTTTTTAAGACCGGACAATCAGCGGTTTATTTTCGTAAAGGCTTAGTCGTGGCGCAGTTTGTGGCTTCCGTAGTTATGATAATTACAACATTGGTGGTGGTATCACAATTGCGTTACATTCGACATAAAGATTTGGGTTATAACCGCGATCAAGTGATGGTCATCCCTTTTGAAGGGGAATTGCCTGCTAACACCAAAACGCTATTCAAGCGTGAAGTACAGGCACTGCCTTTCGTCAAAACGGCTTCGTTTACCAGTCATTTGCCGGGTAATGTGATTGGTAGTAACAAGTTGGTACCAGATTACCTGTCGCCCGGCATTGATATTGGAATTCAATTTATGTTGGCGGACGACCAATATTTGCAAACATTAGGCATTCAACTTTCGGAAGGTCACAATTTTACCAATGGCACAGCAAGTAAAGCGACCGAATTTTACATCAATGAAGCTGCTAAGAAACGCTTTCAGTGGCAGGAAGGAGCAGAGCAAAAGTTGGCTTATTACACTTACGAATACACTCCAGATGGCGGCTATCGGGAGGTTCCGGCGGAAGGCAAAGTGGTGGGCGTGATAAAAGATTACCATACGCTGTCTTTGCGCAATGCCATCGAGCCGCTCCTCATCGTGCGTTACAACGAGCCTTTGGGTAATCTGGCGATTAAAATCCAAGGCGGCAAAGCGCAAGAAGCAGGGAAGGCGATTGCTGGAAAGTGGGTGGCTATTTTTCCCGGCGTACCCTTTGCGTACAGTTTTCTCGACGATAATTTTAATGCCAATTACAAAACCGACGTGCGTACTGGGCAGGTACTGAGCATCTTTGCTGTTTTTGCAGTGCTGATTTCCTGCATGGGTTTGCTGGGTTTAACCGCCTTTGCCGCCGAGCAACGCACCAAGGAAATAGGTATTCGTAAAGTGTTGGGTGCTTCTATTTTGGACATTACAACCTTGATTTCCAAAGATTTTGTGCAGTTGGTTTTAATCGCTTCGGTCATAGCTTTTCCGATTGCGGGATGGGCGATGAGTAAATGGCTACAAGACTTTGCGTATCGTACCAAAATATAGTGGTGGATGTTTGCACTGGCAGGGTTTGGCGCACTAGCAATTGCCTTACTGACCATGAGTTTTCAAGCGATACGAGCGGCGGTGGCGAATCCGGTGAAGAGTTTGCGGAGTGAATAACGCTCTCGAATCGAGTTATTCACTTTCATCATTACTTTATTTAGCCTGTGGCTCACTATTGGGCTACAGGATTTTGTCAAGATAAAATGTACCTCATGTTCCGCAATTACTTCAAAATCGCGCTTCGCAACCTGTTGAAAAACAAATTCTTTTCTCTCATCAACATCGTCGGGCTGTCGGTGAGCATGGGCGTGTGTCTGCTCATTATTTTAATCGTAGCCGACCAATATAGCTTTGATAGTTATAATGAAAATAAGGACCGCGTTTATCGCATTATTTCCAATCAAAAAACGCAGGATGGAAATATAACATCTTGGGCGCCTGCGCCAATGAATTTGGGAGAGCGATTGAAACAAACCTCCACTGCGGTTGAAAAAGTGGCGGTGATTCGAAAGTTTGGTATAAATGTAAATACAGGCGGTGAATCGCTGCAACTATCTGGTTTTCATGCCAATACTGATTTTTTGGACGTGTTTAATTTAAAATTAGCAGCAGGAAATGCAGCAACGTCATTGACAGAACCGAACACCATTGTGTTGACTGCCGAGACCGCGAAAAAGCTGTTCAAACAAGAAAACCCCATCGGCAAAGTGCTGACATTGGAAGACGGCGAAGGAAAACCCATTGGCAACCTAACCGTGACGGGCGTGTTGGAAGACAAGGAGCAACGGTCGCACCTCACTTACGAATCGCTCATTTCGTTCGCTACCCTTCGCGCGGAAACCGAGACGAACGAGCGCATCCACGATTGGCTGAACGTCTATGAATGCTGGGTGTACGCTTTATTAAAACCAAAACAGGATGTTGCTCCTTTACAAACGCTATTAAATCAAATCGCGCAAGCCGAATGCCAAAAACCAGACATTTTTCCCCATTTGACTTTTGAAATGGAGGCGCTGCGTACCATTAATCCAGCCACCAAAAACTTGGGAAATCAACCGCGTCCGGCGTTGCCCGCCTGGATTATCTATTTCCTCGCCAGTTTAGCCGTCATTATTATGTTGCTGGCTTGTTTTAATTATGCCAATCTCTCGCTCGCCCGTTCGCTCAAACGCGCCAAAGAAGTGGGTATTCGTAAGGTGGCAGGGGCTTTTCGCCATCAAATTGTTTGGCAGTTTCTGACAGAATCGGTTATCCTTTCCTTAGCGGCTTTAGGCGGGGCGCTGCTGCTTTTGAAATTCCTCATTCCAGCATTTTACAGCTTGGATGCCGATATACAGAAAATATTCAATCTGGAAGCCCAAGGATTTATTTACGCTTGGTTTGTTGTTTTTGCAATAACAATTGGTTTACTGGCGGGCTTGTCTCCAGCGTTATTATTATCTCGTTTCCGACCCGTAGAAACCTTGCGCAAGCTGGCAAATGTCAAAGTGTTTTCGTCTTTGAATGTACGTAAAGGTTTGATTGTGATGCAGTTTGCCATATCGCTTATTTTTATTATGACTACCATCACTTTGAGCCGCCAATTTCGACACACGATAAATGCAGATTTGGGTTTTAATAAAGACAATATTATAAATGTAAGTTTGCAAAATCAATCTTATTCACTTTACCAGCAAGCGATTAGTAGTTATAAAGATATAAGTGCAGTGTCCGCTTCTTCCATTATTCCAGCAACGAATAACTTATCCGGAACGAATGTGCAGAAAGTAGGCAGTTCTGATTCCATTTACTTGGCTTATATTTCGGTTGACCCAAATTACATTCCCAACGTAAGTTTAAAACTCCTCGCCGGGCGCAATTTTACCTCTGTGGATTCGCTCAACACCGAAAAATTTATCATTTTAAATGAAAAAGCGACCCAAGAATTGAAATTAGGGACGCCACAGGAGGCAATCGGGCAATTTATTACCCTGAGTCACGGTAACAAAAATGTAGAGATAATTGGCGTGGTCAAAGATTTTGTAATCTTCAATCCCAATCAACCCATTCAAGCAGTAGCACTGCGCAGTTTCAGCGATTTTTTTACCTATGCGAATGTGCGCGTGAGCGGCTACGAAACGGCGGAAACCCTAAAAGCGCTGGAAGCCGCTTGGAAAACCTTGGGTACGAGTCGCCCTTTTGAATACCAATTTTATGATGAAGCGTTGGCGCAGGCAAACTTAGAATTGGTGCTTGGTGCGCAAGTGGTCGGTTTCGCGGGCATACTCGCTATCCTCATCGCTTGTATGGGTCTGCTGGGCATGGTCATGTACACCACCGAAGCGCGGCTAAAGGAAGTGAGCATTCGCAAAGTGTTGGGCGCGGATGTGGCTTCGCTCGTCTTCCTACTTTCCAAATCATTTTTAAAACTGATGTTAATCGCAATTGCAATAGGCGCACCGGCGGCTTATTTCATCAATAATATGTGGCTGCAAAGTTATGCGTATCGCATCCAAATTGGGTTTAGCATTTTGGCGGTTAGCATTTTAGCACTCGTCGGGCTGGCGTTGTTGACGATTGGCTCGCAAGTATTTAAAGCAGCTTTGACGAATCCGGTGGAGAATTTGAGTAATGAATGACTTAGAATGAAAATGAGAATAATAAGCGGATTAATTATTCATTATTAATTCCTTAATTATAAAATACGCACTCTGTTTTTTCAACACAACCACCCAAATCCAGTGAAAGCAGGATTTAATTTTATTGCAAAACCATTAAAATTTTAAAACCATGATTCGCAATTACTTCAGAATCGCCCTGCGAAATCTTTCAAGGAACAAAGTTTCTTCTTTTATTAATATAGTTGGGCTGGCGGCAGGTATGGCCGTGGTGATGCTCATTGGACTTTATGTGCTGGACGAGTACAGCTACGACCGATTTCACAAAAATGGCAACCATATTTTTAGGGTAGTAGAAACCCAAAAACAAGCGGATGGATTTCATCCCGTAGCAACTACGCCCGCACCCTTGGCTGCTGCCTTAAAAACCGATTTTGCTGAGGTCGTGCAGACTGCCCGTGTCGGTCGGTGGAACGGAATGTTGCAAAATGGAACACAAAGCGTAGAGCCTAAGGATATGACGATTGTAGATAAATCTTTTTTTCAAATATTTGATTTTCCATTCATTTTAGGAAACGCTCCTACTTCTTTTGACAATCCTGACGAAATCATTATCAACGAAGAAATGGCAGCGTTCTTTTTTGGAGAAAACTGGCGAAAAAAAGATATTTTAGGTCAACTCCTTGTGCTCAACGATTTTCAAAAACTACCCTTGAAATTAGTAGGCGTCGTCAAAACCTTACCGGCTAATTCCCACCTGCAATCAGCCGTTTTTTTGCCGTTCAAATACCTTGAAAAATATGATGAATGGAGTAATAAGTGGAACAGTAATAATTATCATACGTATCTGCAACTTAAACCCGAAGCTAATCTGGGTGCTTTCGGACAGAAAATTGCTGGTTATCTCAAAAAGTTTGATACAGGTGGAGAAACTACATTACAATTACAACCACTTTCTACTATTTATTTACAATCAAAATTTGATTTTCAAACCGATTGGGGCAAACGGAGTGATATATTTTACGTCTATCTTTGCATAACGGTCGGCTTGACTATACTGCTGATCGCGGTTTTCAATTTTATCAATCTGGCTACCGCCCGAGCTACGCAGCGTGCCAAGGAAGTAGGCGTGCGCAAGTTGGTAGGTGCAAAACGCCTGAATTTGGTCTACCAGTTTTTGACGGAAGCACTGCTCACCGTCGGCATAGCGATCGTGTTGGCAATGGCTTTAGCTGATTTATTGCTACCCGTTCTCAATCATATAGCCGATAAAACTTTATCCATACCTTTTTCCCGAGCTTTGTTTTGGGGCGTTGCAGTGGTATTTGTTTTGGTAATGACTATTCTATCGGGGCTTTATCCTGCTTTTATTTTATCCTCTTTTCGTCCGATAAAAGTAATGAATGGATTTTTTGCGATTCGTTCCGGTAAGGTTTTTCGACAATCATTAGTGGTCGGGCAGTTTCTGCTTTCCATTACATTGATCACCAGCACTTTGGTGATGTATCGGCAGTTGATTTTTATACAAGATAAAAAATTAGGCTTTGACAAGGAGCAATTACTCTATGTCAAACTTAAAGGCGATTTGAAAGCAAAAAGTGCCTTACTCAAACAAGCATTTTCAAATATTTCAGGCGTCGCATCGGTATCCGCAACTACGAATAACTTGGTAGATGTGATCAATTCAAGTCCGATTGAATGGGAAGGGCAAGTGTCTAAAGCCGAATTCTTGATTACACAAATGAATGTTGATGCAGATTTTTTAACGACTACCGGAGCTACGTTGGTGGCAGGTCGTAATTTTTCCAACAGCATCGTCAGCGATACCCTTGACCAGCAGGGTGCTTTTTTGGTCAATGAAACGGCTGCCCAACAGATGGGCTGGACTTCTCAAAAAGCCGTGGGCAAAAAAGTTAAATTCTGGGGCTTGGAAGGCAATATTATCGGGGTATTAGCGGATTTTCATTTCCGTCCGTTATCGGTTCAGATTGAACCATTTATTCTCCGATACCGCCCCAAAGAGTTTTATTTCACCTTGCTCCTCAAAATCCAACCTTCGCAAGTCAAGCAAACGATTGAAAACTTAACGAATGTTTATAACAAATATGAAGCAAATTATCCATTTGAATATGGTTTTGTAAATCAGGATTTGGACCTTCAATACAGTAGAGAACAGCGTATAGGTACTGTTTTTCTGAGTTTTTCGCTGCTGGCGATTTTTATTTCTTGTCTGGGATTGTTCGGTCTCGCTGTTTTCACTGCCGAGCAACGCACCAAAGAAATCGGTATCCGAAAAGTGCTGGGAGCTAGTATCGGCGATATTGTAGCTGTACTTTCCAAAGATTTTATAAAACTGGTGCTACTCGCTGCCGTTATTGCTTTTCCATTGGCGTGGTATTTTATGAGTAAATGGCTGCAAGACTTTGCGTATCGTACCAAAATAGAGTGGTGGATGTTTGCAGTAGCTGGATTTGGAGCATTAGCAATTGCATTACTGACGGTGAGTTTTCAGGCGATACGAGCGGCAGTAGCGAATCCGGTGGAGAGCCTACGCAGTGAATGAGCTACGGGTTGTACGGCTTTTTATTCGATGAACAAGGTTATTAAAAACATTATAAAAAAGCAACATGCTAATTTTATGGAACACCTGCGTATTCGATTGCAAACAATGCTCCAAAATGGCAGCAGCGATTTAATACGCATAGATTCCTATTTTGATACCCTCGCCAAAAATTACCGTTTTCGGAAGCGAGATTATCATAACTTTGAGCATATTGCAGCAATGTTAAAACTATCAGATAAATATGCTGCACAGTTACAACAAAAAGACATCGTAGACCTTGCTATTTTTTATCATGATGTAATTTACAATCCATTACGAAAAGACAACGAAGAACGCAGTGCCAAACGATCCGTGCGGGAATTGACACAATTGGATTTCCCAAAAGAAAAGATTGAACGCATTAAAACGTATATTTTAGCGACGAAAACGCATGATTTACAAGGTCTTGATGACGAAAGCGACTTGGCGTATTTTTTAGATTTTGATTTATCTGTACTCGGTGCAGATTGGGAAACGTATCTCATTTACAGCCAAAACATTAGAAAAGAATATGCCATTTATCCCGATTTGATGTACAACGCCGGACGTGTAAAGGTTTTGCGAGGCTTTTTAAATAAGCCGACGATTTATTTCACAAACGCTTTTAAAGAAAAAGAAGAAACACAAGCAAGAAAAAATATCGAACAAGAAATCATGTTGATGTGCTAATACAATCTTGTGTAAATCTCCTACCCGCACCACACATTGTTTACAAATATTTAATCTTTACTTAAAGTCTGGTGAACGACTGCTGTGTACCTTTGCAGTCGAAAGAGGACTCGACAGATACAATACCTTTTAAAAAGTTTAGTATTTGTCAACGTTTTCAAGAATGCCGACTGAATTTACCGTTTCCGTGCTACCTGTCCGAACTGTCATCCCGTGCGCATTACGCATTGCCAATAGTGCAATATCCGAACATAGTCAAAATAACATTTGCTCTCTTTTAAATTTTACACAAAGTATAAACACTATTTTTTAACTGGCTTTAACGTATTGCTTACAGCGCGAGTTCAAGAAAAAGCGGAACAATTAAATTTATTGGCAGGTATAAAATAAACGAAAGTCGGCTTCCCGTCGGCTGACAAAAGAAAACCGGAATTGTGAAAGCAACTCCGGCTTATCCAATATTGAGTATTAAATAACAAAAGTCACAATTTATGAAACTTTTCCTACACTTGCCCGGAGGAGTTTGCAATGTCTATTGCAAAAGCCTGCTCGGTGTTCTTTTCTCGCTGTTTTTTTCCTTTCAAATGTATGCACAGTCCACCGTATCGGGTGCCATTACAGATGCCGAATCTGGCGAGTCGCTCCTTGGCGTAAGCGTCATGGCGAAAGGCACTTCCAAAGGTACGGTCACCGATTTGAATGGCAATTATTCTATCGAATTGGCGCAAGGCGAAAACGTACTGGTCTTCTCTTTTGTAGGTTATGATACGAAAGAAGTAACGGTAAATGGTGCTACGACTTTAGATGTAACATTAGACCTTGGGTCTATCGGTTTGAACGAAGTAACGGTAACGGCACTCGGTATCAGCCGCCAGACAAAGTCACTTGGCTATGCCGTACAGGAAGTGGACGGTGACAATCTGAACAAAGCGAAAGATGCGAATTTTATCAACAACCTTGCCGGTAAAGTGGCAGGCGTAACCATCGTGGGCAATCCAAGTGGGATTGGTGCGTCTTCCCGCGTGACGATTCGCGGCGAGCGCTCTTTGAATATCAATGCCAACCAACCCTTGTTTGTAATTGATGGCGTTCCGATTATCAATGAAGTGCTTGGCTCTTCGGGTCGTAGTTATCAAGAAGCAGATTATGGCAATGGCGCAGGCTTTGTCAATCCAGATGACGTAGAATCGGTAACGGTTCTGAAAGGTGCGGGCGCAACGGCTTTGTACGGTTCACGCGGTGCGAATGGTGTTATTTTGATTACAACGAAAAGAGGAAAAAGCAACAAAGGCATCGGCGTATCGGTGAATTCTACTTTGATGTTTGAAAATACCTTAATCCTGCCGGATTATCAGAATGTATACGGTCAGGGTTTGGGCGGTCAGTTTGACTTCAAAGACGGCAACGGTGGCGGTTTAGCAGATGGCGTGGATGAAAACTGGGGTCCAGCATTTGATGGGCAGCCAAGAAAGCAATTCGACGGTCGGACGAGCAATGGTCTTCGTGGCGGTGATGTAGGTAACTTATCTACGCAAATTGGTCCGGTCAACTTAGCCGCACAGCTCGCAGCACGCGGCGAAATCACGCCAACGCCTTGGGTCGCTCGCCCCGATAACGTGAAAGACTTTTTTGAAACGGGCGTTTTACAATCGCATAACTTAGCTATCGGCGGTAGCAATGAAAGTGGTGATTTCCGCGTGTCTTATACTTGGCTCGACCAAACCGGCGTAGTACCAAACACCGATTTGGAAAGAAGTTCGTTGGCTTTTTCTGGTGGTTATAAAATAGGCGACAAGCTCTCCATACGCGCCGTTGTCAATTATGTAGATAGCTACAGTGGCAACCGCCCGAACTTGAGCTATGGTACCGAAAACATTATGTATTTGTTCAACTGCTGGTTGGGTCGCGGTGTTGACCTCCGAGCTATGCGCGATTACTGGCAGGCAGGTCGCGAAGGTTTGAACCAATTCAACTTCAATTACAACTATCACGATAACCCTTATTTTGGTTTGTATGAAAATACGAACAGCCAAGACCTCGACCGCGTATATGGTTATGCTTCTGCTACTTACAAATTTACAGATTGGTTGAGCCTTACGTTGCGTGGCGCTACGGACGTAATTGACGAGCTCCGCACGAGAAAAAGAGCGTACAGCACCCAGCGTTTCCAGCGTGGTAGCTACCGAGAGGAGCAAATCCGTTTGCAAGAAACCAACCTCGATGCCTTGTTGACTGCCAATAGAGATTTAAATTCTGATTTAAGCCTTGGCGTTTCTATCGGTGGTAACTTGCGTCGCAACACGTACAACAACATTGACGTGAGCGCAGGTGAATTGGCAGTGCCAGAGATTTATTCTTTGAACAATAGTCGTATTCCATTGACATCCAATACCTTCCGTTTTGAAAAGCAAATAAATAGTGCTTACGCTACCGCACAGTTGGGTTTCCGTCGGTTTTTATACCTTGACTTGACAGGTCGCAACGACTGGTCTTCTACGCTACCTGAAGAAGATTGGAGCTATTTTTACTACTCTGCCAGTGCGAGCGCAGTGTTGAGTGAATTGTTGGGTTCAACTCCCGGCAGCGCATTGTCTTTCCTCAAAGTGAGAGCGAGTATAGCACAAGTGGGTAATGACACCGACCCTTTCCAGTTAAGCAACGTGTACAACTCTGCCGGTGCGGTAAAAGGTTCGCCTTCTTACACGGAAACAGGTCGTTTAGCGAATTCAGAACTCAAGCCAGAAATCAGTACTTCGATTGAAGCAGGTGTGGACGTACGTTTTTTCAACGACCGCCTTGGCTTGGATTTATCCGTATACCGCAGCCGAAGTGAAAACCAGATTTTGTTCCAGCAAATTTCTAATGCCAGCGGTTTTAATCAGCGTGCTATCAATGCTGGTTTGATTGAAAACAGTGGCGTAGAAGCAGCTTTGAATATTGTACCTGTAAGATTAAATAATAGTTTAGAATGGAATTTATTCTTCAATTTCTCTGCCAATCGCAGTGAAGTGAAAGAACTTTTCAAAGACCCACAAACGGGTCGGGAAATCACAGAATATGTATTGGCTGACCGCTACATCCAAGTGCAAGCCCGCGTTGGCGAGCAGATGGGCGATATGTACGGTATCGGTTACGCCCGTGTGAGCGACAACCCGAACGATAAATATTATGATAAGACCGGTCAGAATGTAGGTCAAATTGTATATAACACAGCCGGTAAGCCTGTCCCAACGGACTTGCGTATTAAATTGGGCAATTATAATCCGGATTTCCTTTTAGGTCTTGGCACAGGTCTTTCCTTTAAAGGTTTGAATTTGAATGTGTTATTCGACATTCGCAGCGGCGGCGAAATCTATTCGCACACACAGACCGTAGGTCGGGAAGGTGGTATCATTGAAGAAACACTGGAAGGGCGCGCCGATGGTTATGACCTCACCAAGCCGGGCAATGGCGTAATCGGTGCAGGTGTGATTCAAAATGGCGACGGTTCTTTCCGTCCTAATGACGTGAAGTTGAGTTCCCGTGAATGGCACACGTCCATTACACTCGGTCGTCGTTTGCTGGAAAGTATGATTTACGATGCTTCTTTTGTGAAATTGCGCGAAGTACGCTTAGGTTACACCCTTCCAAATCGCTTGATTGGTAAATTCCCAATAAAGGACATCAGCTTGTCTTTGGTCGGTAGAAACTTGGCTTTGTGGAGCGACGTACCACACATTGACCCAGAAACTGCTTCTACTGTTGGCGGCACAATTATTCCAGGGGTAGAATCTGTAGCACTTCCTTCTACAAGAAGCTATGGTTTGAACTTGAATTTTAAATTCTAAAAAGGATATTAAGATATTTCGCTACGCTGATATGGAGATATTTTCGCTATGGACTGGTGCTTTTTATTCAGTTTGTAATATCAAAAAAATATCGCACGAAGCGCAAATATCATAATATCAACAAAGTGAATTATTAAAAAATTAAATTATGAAAAATATATTTTTAAAATCATTAATCCTCCTCTCGGCACTCTTCCTCGTGCCCGCTTGTACGGATGAGTTTGAAGATATCAACACCAATCCAAACTCGCCAACGGAGGTGAATGCCGCATTGTTACTGCCACAAATCCAGCGCGACGTGATGAACGACTTGCTCAGCGAAACTTGGGGCATCGGCAACTTGGTGGTACAATACACTGCAAAAAACCAGTTTGTAAACGAAGACCGCTACTTGTGGGGCGAACGCAACACCATCTGGAATGCAGTATATAATAACTATGGTGACCTGCAAAATATCATTACACAAAGTGAAGTAAATAAGCAAAGCAATTATAAAGGCGTTGCTTTGGTAATGAAGTCTTGGATGTTTTCTCTGGTGACGGATGCTTACGGCGACGTGCCTTACTCCGACGCAGGTAGAGCAAAAGAAGGTATCATCTATCCAAAATACGACACGCAAGAAAGCATCTACAACGGTATCTTAGCTGACTTGAAAACTGCGAACGACATCCTTGGCACTTCTACAGAAGCTGTGAGCGGGGACGTGATTTTCAACGGTGATGTCGCAAAATGGAAAAAATTGGCAAATTCCTTGCGCATTCGCTACCTCTTGCGCATCTCCAAAAAGCGCGATGTGAAAGCAGATTTGACAGCTATCATCAGCAATCCTACAGCCAATCCCATATTTACCAGCGTGGCGGATAATGCAGTTTACAACTTCTTGCCGAATGCACCTGACCAGTTCCCGCTGCACAATAGCCGTACGGGTTCTTTTAACGAGATTCGCGCCAGCAAAACTTTGTCCGATACTTTGGCAAAATACAACGACCCGCGTTTGCCTATTTTCTTCCGTCCGACACCGGCTACCATCAGCGCACCTACGCCTGCTTACGTGGGCATCCCAAATGGTTTGGACGATGTAGCCGCACTTCAATTTAATGGCGGTCCGCAGAATCAATCCACGGTTGGTACGCTGTATTTCGAGCAAGCCGTATCTGCGCAAGGTTTGAGCATTGCAAAAGGTGTAATTATGACGTATGCCGAGTTACAATTCATTTTAGCAGAAGCGGCGGAAAAAGGTTTAATCACTGGCGACGCTGGCAAATTCTATACTGAAGGTGTGAAAGCGGCTTTCGCTTTTTATGGTTTAACGGCTACAGATACTTATTTGAATCAAGCGGGCGTGGCTTACACCGGTTCACAAGCAGAAAAACTCACAAAAATTGGTACGCAGAAATGGGTTTCTTTGTTCTTTCAAGGCTTGGAAGCGTGGTTTGACTGGCGTAGAACGAATATTCCGAATATTAAAGCTGGACCAAGTAATCAGAATATGAACTTAGTTCCGGTGCGTTTCATCTACCCAATTATTGAGCAAGGCTTGAATGGCGAAAACCGCACAGCGGCTTTAGCAACACAAGGTGCGGATAATATTAATACGAAGATTTGGTATCTGAAATAATTATTTGATGTGCTGATCCCGCCGTGCGGGACAAGTTATGCTAATCCCGCCATTTAGCGGGACAAGTTATGCTGATTTGCCAATACTTACAAAAAAGGGAGGTGATGTCTTGAAAAAGCATCGCTTCCCTTTTTCTACTCTAAGAGATTGTTTAAATTTGTTTTCAGCTTTTGTTTAAGAAATTTTCGTTTGGCTAAAGCCTCCTATTATTTTCCTTTAATCCCCGCCATAAATGGCGGGGCAATTATGCTACTTGGTTTTCTTAGTTGCCCCGCCATTTATGGCGGGGACGAAAAGAGCAGTTTTTTGGCTTTAGCCGAATGAAAAAGCTACTTTATGCTAGCAAACCAAAATTTAAATAACCTCTAACACCCAATACCTAATCCTCGAAAATATCCCAGTATTGAATCAGCAGTGCCAATATCAAAAATATCGCGCGAAGCGCAAATATCAAAATACCTCAACTATGCTTCCAAAAACCTACGTCCAGCAGGGCGACTCTAACGCCACCGCCAACCACCAAAACTTTCGCCAAGAACTAAGCGAGGAATCCAAATACTGGCTCGCCGAAGATGCAAAATACTTTTTTCACCAAGCACTTTCTACGCCTGTAATGAATGTATTGAGCCGCACGGAAGGTGCTTATATTTATGATTTGGATGGCAATAAATACCTTGATTTACATGGCAATAGCGTTCATAATATCGGCTTTAGTAATCCACACGTTATCGAAGCGGTGAAACGACAATTAGATGAAAGTCTGGCATTTACACCGCGTCGTTATACGAATTTACCCGTTATAAAATTTGTGAAAAAGCTGGTTGAAATGGCTCCGCCGGAACTCACGCGCGCACTGCTTTGTCCGGGCGGGACTTCAGCGGTAGAAATGGCGCTCATTCTGGCAAAGCAAATAACGGGTAAATGGAAAGTTATTTCTTTTTGGGATGACTATCATGGCACCACTTTTCAATCCGCGACCGTGGGCGCAGTCGAACATTTTATGGGCGGCAATGGACCGATGGTACCCGGCACTTTTCAGGTAGAATTTCCGAATTATTATCGGAATCCTTGGAGTTTGGAAGATAAAGAAGCAATTGATGAACAGTATTTGCGGCAGCTTGAAATAGTGCTACAACGCCATCCAGATATTGCAGCCATTATCGGCACGACGATTACTTCTACGCCCGTGATTCCCACAAAATACTACTGGCAGCGCGTTTGGGACATTTGCAAAAAACACGACGCGTTATTGATTTTTGATGAAGTGGTTTGTGGCATGGGACGCACCGGCAAGCTCTTCGCCTGTGAGCATTACCTCACGCCAGATGTACTCGTACTCGGCAAAGCACTTGGTGGTGGTGTCGTTCCCCTGGCGGGCATCCTCACGCGCGAGGAGTATAACGTATTGCAACATCGCTCCATCGGGCATTTTACGCATGAGAAAAATCCACTTACTGCATCGGCTGGGCTGGCTACTTTAGAATATTTGGAGCAACAGAATTTGGTTGAAAATTCAGCGCAATTAGGTGCTTATTTATTAGATAAATTATTGGAAATGAAAGATTTATATCCAATTATTGGACACGTAGAAGGACAAGGCTTACACATTTCTATTGATTTAGTAAAAGATAAAAAAACTAAAGAGCGCGCTTTTGAGGAAGCGAATCAGATTCTATTTCACGCTTTGCGACGCGGTTTATCTTTCAAAACAATTGACGGAAATGTGATTACGATTCAGCCGTCTCTGATTATTGGTAAAGCCGAAGCTGATTTTATTATTGAAACCTTGAAAGAAGCGCTGAAAAAATTAAGTTGATTTGCTAATCTTCCAATTGATATAAGTGTCCGTGCGATTTGCTTTTAGTTAAATTTATAGAAAACGAGAACTTTATAGAGCCAATAAAAATTCTATTAAAAGGGCAGTCATCAAAATTGTTATTTTGGCACTGCCGTTTATTGCAAGCAAAATTGGCACTCGATGAAAAAATATGTACTTCTCTCCCTATTAATTATAATTAGCTTGACGCAATCGATCGCTCAAGAAGCGGAACCACCCGCGTATCGCATTTTTAGTATTTACTTTGGTGGCGGTAGTTATTACATTGACGGAGAACAAGTACAGGATTTATATAAATGGCTGGATGAAATTCCAGACCTCGAAACGCAAGAAATTAGTATTCACAGTCACACCGATAATATTGGCAGTTTGCAATACAATCAACACCTTTCGCAAATGCGTAGTGAAGCGGCTTTCAATAAGTTATTGCAACATGGTATTCCATATGAGGTTATTACCATTGCAGACTTTGGCGAGCAAAATCCAGTGTATAGCAATGATTCAATGGATGGAAAACTGCGCAATCGCCGCGTGGATATTATTATTAAACCATTGACTATGTAGAAATGGGACACTGATGTAATAAGATGGTTATGATTTTTTATGATTATTTCTGCTTTAATAAGTGCGGCACATTTTGAAAATGTGCCACACTATTATACTAAATAAACCGTTAAACTTCTCGCCCCGTGTGCGCCTATCACGAGTGATTGTTCAATATCTGCTGTTTTGGAAGGTCCAGCAATAAATACACCATAACCACCTTGTAATAAATCAATTTGCTCGTAAGCCTGATGTAACGTCGGAACGATATTTTCTTTATTCAATATCAAAACTAAATGCTGACAAATGAATGGCAAGAGCCGATTGATAATTTGATGTTCATATAACCACACCGCACCATTTTCTGCCACGCCAATTGTGCCTTGTATAAATGCTCTATCCACACCAGCTAATTCAATCGCAGATAAAGAAGCTACATTTTCAGTTACTTCGCCTAACGCTGGAATTGCATTTATAATAAAATCATTGGAAGCTATTTCTTTACTTATTATTTGTTGTAATATAGTTATATCATTTATTTCTATCACACTTCCGCCAATATTTTCTAAAACGGTAATAAACTGTGCTTTTAAATCATCATATTGGATTACTTTTGTCACGTCTACCACTGGCAATTCTACAAACGCAGGTTTATTCGTTTTAATAGCTTGTAATATTTTTTCTCTTGAATTCATAAGTAGTTTTTTAACCGCATCCCGCTATTCAACGGGACAAGGTAGGCGCAGAGGAAGTTACTTGGTCGCTCGGTCTCTTTTTCCCTTCTTCATTCTTTCATTTTTTACCGACCCCTTCGCTTCGCATCACCCTATCCTCCCATCCTTCTATCTTCCCATCCTCCTATCGTCTCTTTTCATACCATTCCATAAAACTTTGCTTGGGCGGCGTGGGCATCTCTCTTTGTTTGTACCAAGGATTAAATTTATTTTGAATAAGTGCCGGAAACGTCCGCATCACCCACCGCCCCATTTTACCCGCCAATTGATATAGTTTTGGTTTAGAAAAAACGAACGCCATTACTTTCATGCCTATTTTTTTGTTAGTCGCTACATAACCTTCCGCCGCCAAAACTTGCCGCCACTTCCAAAGTTGTTGATGGATGTCAATTTTCACCGGGCATACATTGCTGCACGAGCCGCACAGCGTGGACGCAAACGGCAAATCAGCATTCGCTTTCATATCCATATTCGGATTCAAAATAGCGCCAATCGGACCCGCTACGGCAGTGTGGTAGCTGTGTCCACCACTTTTTCGATACACCGGGCAGGTATTGAAACACGCAGCGCATCGGATACATTTGAGCGAATTTCTAAAATCAGCCCGCGCTAATTGCTTCGTTCTCCCATTGTCAACAATTACAATATGTAATTGCTGTTGTGGCCTCGGCTTATGAAAATGACTCGAGTACGTCGTGACAGGCTGCCCAGTAGCACTCCGCGCCAACAAGCGCAAAAAAACGCTCAAATGCGCCGCTTTTGGAATGATTTTTTCAAAACCCATACACGCGATGTGGATGGCAGCACTATGTGCGCCCATGTCCGCATTGCCCTCATTGGTACACACGACGAAACCGCCTGTTTCCGCAATCGCAAAATTCACGCCGGTAATCGCTAATTGAGATTGAATAAATTTATCTCGAAGGTGCTGCCGCGCTGCTTCTGTGAGATATTGCGGGTCATTATTTCCTTTTTCTGTTTGTAAATGTTTATGAAAGGTTTCACTTACATCCTCCCGTTTCAAGTGAATAGCGGGTAAAACGATATGGCTCGGCGGCTCGTTTCTGAATTGTACAATGCGCTCGCCCAAGTCCGTGTCCACTACTTCAACGCCATTTTTCAAGAGGTATTCATTCAAATGACATTCCTCGGTGAGCATACTTTTGCTCTTTACAATTTTTTGAATTTTATTTTTTTGTATAATATTTAGAATAATTTTATTGTGTTCTTCCGCATCCGCAGCCCAATGCACGATAATGCCATTCGCTTGTGCCTTTTTTTCAAAATCAATCAAATAAGTATCCAAATTAGAAAGCACGTTGTCTTTAATCTGAGAAGCCCACGACCGCAGCAATTCCCATTCTGGCAAGCCATGCGCCGCTTTATCTCGCTTTTGCCTTACAAACCATAAAGTTTCATCATGCCAGTCCGTTCTGGGTTCGTCTTTTATAAATATTTCCGCCGCCGCTGCATGGCTTACTGTTTTCATGCTACATTTTATTTAATATCTCCGCAATGTGAATTGTTTTAATTACACTTTTTTGTCTTTTTAGAATCCCTTCTAAATGCATCAAGCAACTTGTATCCCCTCCAGTGATATATTCTACTCCATTTGCTTCATGTTCTGTCACTCTATCTTTCCCCATTTTTACACTCACCGCTTCTTCAAACACACAAAACGTGCCGCCAAAACCACAACACTCATCCCTGCGAACAGGTATACTCAACTCTAATCCATCTACCATATTCAACAGTTTTTCCGGCTTGGAAAATGCGGGCGCTACCAATTCACTCATAGAAGACAGGTGCAAACCGCGCTGTCCGTGACAACTATTATGCCAACCTACTTTGTGTGGAAATCGTGCTGGCAATTGTGTAATATTTAAAATATCTATTAAAAATTCGCTGAGTTCAAAGATATTATTTTGAATATGTGTGACCTCTTGCGTCCGGTTTTCGTCCTTTAAATGCTCTTTGATATGGAGTACGCAACTGCCCGAAGGCGCGACGATATAATCTGCTTCTTTAAAGTTATTTATAAAATTTCTATCACATTCTTTACTCAAATTGGCAAAGCCGCTATTCGCCATGGGTTGCCCGCAGCAGGTCTGGTTTATCGGCACAATCACTTGACAACCAATCTTTTCCAATAGTTGCAAAGTCGCAATCGCCACTTGCGGATAAAATTGGTCAATGTAACAAGGGACGAATAAATGAATTTTCACATTTTTTATGTTAATGATTTTTACCACATATACACATAGAACACATAATTTTTTGGCTCAATTATGATTTCAAGTTGCTTTTTAGGATTGGGCTAAAGCCCAGAAGTGGTCTACTATTTTATCCCCGCGC
>ENA-ORBV01005875-ORBV01005875.1-microbial-mat-metagenome-genome-assembly--contig:-NODE-5875-length-22096-cov-5.731187_pt1 | contig 22096 bp, 16 predicted proteins | sample MGYA00237777_ERZ505514 | MGnify/ENA primary metagenome ERZ505514 (study PRJEB26160, sample SAMN06269048) | microbial mat metagenome | isolation source: Oligotrophic lake microbial mat | place... | reverse complement strand
AGATGTGTATAAGAGACAGCACTCGGGCCCTCCGCACTATTTCTTTCTGCAGATGTTCGTTGTTAATAACATGCTGTGCCCTTTGTTTCATTTCGAAGTAGGGCGTTTGAAATGCGTCACCAAGCTTTCTTCCATCGGCAGACTCCCAGACCAATGATCCGCTCCTGTACCGACACGCTCTGACTGATTGGCAGGAGCAGGAAAAGGATTATTGTTTGGTTGCACACCTGCTCACGTTGCTTTGCAAACGTCATCAAAAATCGTCATCGTTCCTTTGCATTCGGCCGATACGATGAGAATTCTTTCAAACGTGAGTTGAGTAGTCAAGCAGGGCTAGCGCTAGTTTGATTGCGTGGAACATTCGCCCATTCAGCATAATGTAGAAATTAATGTTACGGATTGGCCGGCGCTTCTACGGTAAAACAACGTAAGTTTATTACCAGCAAAGACTGAGCACGTCTGCGAGTCCCGTTTTCGAATTGACCAGGCGCTAGTAAAGAATCGTTCGTTTCTACGACCGACAGCTGCGCTACGACCCACTGTACCAGTTCCTACGTCTTCGGAATGACCACGGTGAAGAACGAGCGTTTGACACCGCATTTCGCTCGTTTTCCTTCGTGCAAGCTCTACCGATATCTTCCTTCGTGCATCTGCCATAATTCGATTTCCGTTTTCTCTGAAAGCACATTTCGTTTGTTACTAATCAATCTATCATTTACTATCAAACCGTTCATCAACCATGCAGGTAAGACAAAGTGACAATGATATTTTTGTTGTTGGCGGAGGCGACACAGGTATGGTTTCGTGGGCTGCCGAAAGGGAGACGGGAGCCGGAGATACTCGGAGTAGAAAGCCATCTGAAACGTTGGACTGGTTCGTGCACGATGACCGTTCCTCTAGGCCATGTCGACCGCTCAAGACCATGCCGATGTGATATGGAACAGGAAGGCGTTTGTCCTACTCTGGATACAACGTTTTGAGCAAGCCCAAGGACACAAGCCTCCGGCGGAGATTGAACAGCCCCAACGACATCACCATCACAGGTGAAAGGCACGATTGAAGTAACCGGCAATCGGATTCTCGCGGCGAAATTACAACATCGAATTGGTCTTCACATCAATGACAATGATGATACAATCAGCAACAGTCTCTCCAGCCACTCCTCAGTTGACCACAGCAAACCACGGCCATCCTGTCACCGACTCGCCATCCTGTCGCCGACTCCAATTTTTGATGTCTTTCTTTCAAACTGACCAATTTTCTCACCGTATCTCCTCTTTCGCCTTTACCCAGATTTTTGTGAAAACTCTCACTGGCAAGACCATCACTCTTGATGTGGAGCCCAGCGACACCATCGACAATGTCAAGACCAAGATCCAGGACAAGGAAGGTATCCCCCCTGATCAACAGCGTCTTATCTTTGCTGGAAAGCAGTTGGAGGATGGCCGCACTCTCTCCGATTACAACATTCAGAAGGAGTCCACTCTCCACTTGGTCCTTCGTCTCCGTGGTGGAAACTAATTTGCATGTGGCATTTAGTAGGTGCTCTATGGATGGGTCTTGGCGTGGTATTTCTAGACTGATGTTTCTAGCTTAATCCGGCTCTACTAGTTTAAGATATTATTGAAAATCTGCATTTCGTTTGGGTTGTACTTGTAGCCTAGGAATAGATTTCAGCTAGAGTAGAGTTTGATTTGACGACGCCAATTGAATGGCAAAAATGGCTTCAGCAACTATCTAAACTTCGGCAGAGCCAAACAAAGTTTTTGACGATGAGCATCCGCAGCCGCGTGACCCCATCGGCTGTCGGGACACGATTTATTTTTGGCCGTTTTGAGTATCCTGATATCTCTGCAAGATACTTTTACAACATCATCACCCTTTATTAGTTGTTAGTTATGCCATTATAAGTCTCTGAGAACTATCCAGTAGTTCTCACACGTACTTCTCGAGGATTAGCCAAAATGAAATATACATCAACTCGCGATTCATCAACAATAGCCTCTTTCGAGCATGCGATTTGCTCAGGATATGCACCCGATGGTGGCTTGTTTGTACCCCACTCTTTGCCGCAAGTCACGCCGACCACGCTGGAGAAGTGGGCCAAATTGAGCTATCCTGAATTGGCCCACTCAGTGCTCAGATTGTTTATTGCAACGGAGGAACTACCTGATGATGATTTGGAATTCATCTGCAAGTCGGCGTTGCAGGGGTTCGACCATCCCGACCATGTACCGATTCGTCAAGTTGGAGGCATCTATGTAGCAGAGCTCTTTCATGGTCCGACCTTTTGCTTTAAAGATTTGGGGTGCGTCGGGGCCGTATGATAAACCTTTGGACAACAAATTATTTGCCTCCTAACCTCGCTCATTTTTGTGCTTCGTCAGGATGAGGGCATTGGTCGCATTGTTATCCTTCTTCGCCACACGTCGTCAGTGTACCACAACTTTGCTGGCAGCAACCACGGGAGACACGGGGCCTGCTGCTGTACAGGCCGTCAGTGATATTGGCAATCCACTCTTGAACATATTGGTCCATTTTCCGAAGGGTCAGATATCAACCTTTCAACGCAAACAATTAACGACGGTCCAATCACCATGTGTCAAAGTTGCAACCTTTGAAGGAGGCGGCGATGACATGGATCTCCCCATTAAAAATCTTTTGACGCAACAACAGCAAGATGGTGAAAATGGTGCGACACGTAGCACTCGCTTGTCGGGTGTCAACTCCTACAATATTGGTCGTCCTTTGATGCAAATGGTGCATTTTGTAAGTTATTGTTGTGTTTTTCTTCTTCTCTGAAGGATAAAGTGAACACACACACCTTATTTTGCTTGTGATTCCTAATCCTCTTTTGCCGACAGATATGGGCCTACTTGAGGGTAATGGAGGCGCTGAAGATGAAGCCTGGAAATCCGAGTACGTGACGGATGAAGGGATCTGCAGTGTTGTATAGAAATTCGTGGGATACCAACACTCATCCTTCTCCCTTTTTTGCGCTCAGATGTTCAAGTTGATGTAATACTACCGACTGGAGCTATGGGAAACATCGTGGCTGGATACATGGTGAAGAAAATGGGCATCCCTCTAGGATATTTGTGCAGTGGGACGAACATCAATGACATCACCGACCGCGTCATAAAAACCGGAAAGTTTTACAAAAGCGAGGCCATGGAACGGACGCTCTCGGAGGCAATCAATATACAGCTGGTAAGTTAGTACATGTTCGCCAAATAATCACTAAGGATACTGGTAAGCTTGAGTCAACTCAAATTGACCTCTTTGCTGACTCTTTCGTCAGCCCTACAATTTTGAACGGCTCCTCTATTATCTGACGGACAGCAACCATGAAAAAGTAAAGGCCTTCATGAGCACTGTCGACCTGACCGGTAAAAATGACCTGGATTCCACCAGTTTGGCCCTGCTACAGAAGGAGTTCAAAAGCGAACGAATCACAGATGACGAAATGTGTAACTCGATACGACAAATATTTGCTGATTATGAATATCTCATGGATCCTCATACAGCTGTCGCTTTTGCCGCCGCGCAAAAGCTAGGATATTGCGAGAGCCAGGGAGCTGGAGCAACGCCAAAGAACAACAATCAGAGCGAAAGCGCCAAGCTGGCGGTATTACTGTCCACTGCCTCGCCCTGCAAATTCGAAGAATCGGTGACGGTGGCCCTGGGGCCTCAAAGTTGGAAACAATACTTTGAGACAGAATTTCCCGCACGAGGTAAAGCAGTATTGGAAAAAGACGAGATTGAGCCTGTTCTATACAAAGCACAGGAAGGTATCCCTCTGGAAAAGACGCAAATAGAATGGGAAGCTCAAGCTCGCATTCTCATTGATCAATTCCATCGTCTATAATGACTAATAGAAAAGTGGTTTTTTTACTGTACTAAGGCTTCCAGTTTTAGTAGTAGCACCTGTATGGCTTGGGTGCTGCCAGGACTGGCAACTGAAGCGCATGCAGAGATGGTATCGCAATCTGGTTTTACGGAGACGGGCTTTTGCAAATAATGCTGAACCCATCATTTCTTCGGACAGCAGTGGGGCAGTTCACTACAGCAGTAGCTAGCTTTGCAGCACACAGTTATAACCAAATACTTGAAATGTTTTAGATCTCAACGATTTCCAGAAGGTAAGCAAGAATGGCAGCAAGATTGCTTATTAGTAGCTACTGTAGCTACTAGCTAGCCAGCTCCTAGCTAGAAAAGTGAAGTTGGCAAAGTGTGCGGCAAGGGAAAGATGTGCGTCCACCGTTTGGAATTTCAAATAAGTCCAACCGCCCCCCCAATTTACCCTCAACTTCTTCTTTTCAACAGCGTATCATTTCTAGTACTTAGCTAGTGCAATTGTACTGTAGTAGAATCACTGATTTGGGGGTGGAGAATGAGCGAAAAGGCGATAATGGTTCAAACAGCTGTTCAAGCCACTAAACACACGACACACTCGGATACAGCATGATTTATGGTGTAGTTTATTGCTATTTTGCTCCGAGTTATTACTTCGAAGTAGTAGATTACGACGGACCTCCACCGGTAAGAGCTGAGTGGAGTAGCAGAGCAAAGGCTAACAGCAACGGCAGTATCTAGCATGGGAAAAGACAACAAGAAGGCCGAGATTGTAGTCATTGGTTGTGGTTGGTGGGCACAAGTAAGTAAGGGCACGGCATTCATTGTGTATCATCGCTGATTTATTTCCCGAGACTTACTCTGCATTTTTCTCCATGTTATTTTCGCTTGCTCCAAGGGGTGGCACATTCCTCATCTACTCGCGAACCGTGACACTGTCGAGATTATTGCTCTAGTGGATCCTTCCGAACAACCAAAGTCCAGCTTGAACCCTGATCTCGAGTCCCTCTCTGCGTTAGCTGCTAAATGTGGTGGATGTCCGACATTTGCTTCTGTCGAAGATTTGTTGGATTCCGAACCAGGACTTAGGATGGATGGCGCCATCATATGTACTCCACATAACACGCACTTCAAGATTGCAGAGTCCTTGATCCAGAGAGGCATGACCCGCATGGTAGTAGACGGCTCCTATAGCGCTAAAAAGCCCGTGCATATCTTCATAGAAAAACCAATGACAACCAACGTCGAAGAAGCCAAAAATTTGGATGACTTGGTGCACTCGTACTGGCGAACCTGCAGTATCACGGATGAGGGTTATTTACCCTACGTTCAGTTAAACCATACCGCAAATTTTCGACAGCAAGCAAAGCTGGCGAAAGCACTTATTGAAAAGGGTAGCATTGGAAAAATTCGACACATCAATGCCTCAATGGCTTCACCTTTATCTTGGTTGTTTGGGCATCCTCGAAATCTCACGTGGAATGAACCCACAGAAGGTATGTTGTATTTTACCGATAGGCTTCCCTACAGGTTTTCAAGTTTTCAATTCTTACTAATTTAGTTGTATTTTCTATCAAATTCAGGCATGTTGGGAAATGGATTCGCGTGAGTATTATTTTGGCTGGTATTCCAAGTCTCGACTCTTCGATACTTTCTTTTCTCATCTCATCCCATCTCATGCTTGTTTGTTTTCTTTTGTAATCGTATGCTACGTGATCCAATGACAGCTGGGGACAGTCCTCTCATTTGTTGGCGTGGATATACCATGTCGCGGGGGATCAGCTCAATCCACAACAAGTGTATTGCGCCATGCAGCACTCCGATGCCAGTGGGGCTGACTTGTCGCACTCGGCGACAATTCGCTGCAGCAACAATGTCGTTTTGAACGTGTCGGGGACTTGTCTTCTCCCGGGAAATGAACATGGCGACCCGCCAGTTGGAAAAGAAATTCAGATTCAAATTTATGGCAGTGGCGGGGCTCTTTTCTACTCTGGAAATGATCACGATCCATCGTCTGGAAAACTCGAACTTCGGGCAGGGAAAAATGATCAATTGAATGATGAGGGAGAAGTCGATGTTATTGCAGACGAGTTCCTGTTTGAAAATACCGACAAAACAGGGGAAGGCCCCGAATCCTTATTGACGTTTCTTGCTGCTTGTCGTGGCGAGACAGATTACTACGTCGGCGCCAATAGCAATGTCGGTTTAAAGAGCGTTCAGACTCTGGAGGCTATGTATCGTAGCCAAGATTCTGGGCAAGTGGAAGAAGTTGCCTACAGAAACAGCGCTGGCGCGAGGAAAAGGCGGACGAGCCCCTCCCCCAAACCGAAGACCAGATCTCCAGGAGAATCGCCAGTCAGGCGCTCTCCTGTGAAAGAATCTCCCGTGAAAGGATCACCGACAAGAGGTTCCGTCAGAAGCTCTCCCTCGAAATTAGCTCCGAAAGAAGAGGTTATGGATTTGCCCCTGCAAGAAGACTAGCCATATTAATGAGTTTACGTTGAAGACCAAAGAAAGTTTCAAACTAATTTGTTATTTAGTTTCAATTTTAGCCCCTTCTAAAGGTTACATAATATGGCGTTAGAAAATGCATCATTGAATTGGACATTTTCCTTGGAAGCGTGCTTTGATAGACCAACCACTGAAAGATTTCTGCTCGGACGGCTGGAGAGGAATCAAAATCGAAAGGGACCGATCTATTTTCGCAACTGACATCTATACGATAAATACAGTTTAGTCATTTTTTTGGAAGCCTACTAGCTAGATTTTGGGTGCGTCCTCAACAGGTAAAAATCCATAGTCTACAGAATAGTAGTGCAGCAAGAGAGCGAAAAAATCGGGTGAGTGACAGGGAATCGCGATAAGTGATAAATGAACTTGCGCGCGTCGTGCTTACCGTAAGTGCCATTATTCATCTGGGCTTCTTCTTCTTGCCGGAGCTGTTCCATCGCCTTGCGCCACTCGAGATCAATTGCACCAGCAGTATCCGTGTTGGGTTCGTATGCTACACTCATGGAGTTTCTCTTTTGCATTTCTGCCGCCAACTCAGCGGGCGTTGTTCCTTGTGTTTCTGGCAAGACCGTGGCGGAGAAGACGAAAGTAAACAGCAGAACAACAGCAAAGGGGAAGAAGGAATATGGCCCAAGATACTGTTTCATGTAGGGAAAGATTAATCCAATGATGAAATTGCAGGCCCAGTTGAGCTGACTGGAGACTGACATTGCCACGGCAACATACTTAGCTTCGAACATCTCAGCCACAATCAACCATGGAATTGGACCCAAACCGAATTCAAAGAAGATGACGTAGGAATTTACGGCAAGCAGCGCGACAATGTGATTAAAGTAATCCAGCAGCGACAGCACAATCACGATGCAGGAAATCAACATTCCAGCGCTTGACCACAAAATGAGAGTTTTTCGGCCGACTTTGTCCATGAGCAACAATGCTCCATAGGTTGCCAAAACGTTTACAGCGCCAACGATAGTTGTGCCCAACAATGGATTATCAATGACGCCATCAAAAAACGCGGTTGAATAGTAAAAGACAGCATTGATACCAGACAATTGTTGTGCTGCTTGCAAAACAAGCGACGAAAGAAGAAGAACACGCAACCTTCGATGGGTCAACATTTCTCCCAACATGGCAAAGGTAGATGCTCCTTCCTGACGCTGAGCGGCGCCTCCCATGACATAAAGACCCACTTCCTGTTCCACTTCATGATCATGCCTCAGTCCACGGAGCTTTTTAATAATGTATCGAGCTTTCAAAGAGTTGGGATCTCGCCCCAACAACCAACGGGGACTCTCCAATAAGAACGGGGCGCAGATGAGTTGCATGACTGCAGTCACAACAGTGATGGAAAAAAGAACCCGCCAACTCCTTTCCGTAGCAAAGGGAAAGGCCAATAAATCGGCAATCAGAATGCCTATTACCATAGCGAATTGAGTCAGCCTGCAAGGGAAGGTAATCTTGAATTGTGAGTATCAATACTTTCATTTCAATTCAATTCAAAATCGACGCTAGTAAAACTGCCAACATGGATCCAGCAGAAATTCAACAAATGATTTTCTGGTATAATTGTTCAGCACAGATTTGACACCAAGTCGCATTTTCACCACAGATTCATAGCCAAATGTTTCATTATAAATACAACACAAAGTTCACCAACACAAGAGCTGCATGTAAAACTCACGTTCCCAACATCCCACGCAAGGTAGGAGGCGCAAGTTCACCTGTCGAACAAAAAAAAAACGGTTCAGCATGGTAATTCTTCTCTAACTTGCCCACTGCTTTACTACAGCGCCAATTTGTGTTCAGCCACTTACCCAGGTAGATAGGAACGAGCACCGAGGAGAAACCAGAAGCAAAACCAATGATAAAACGAGATACGATGATTGTGGTCATGTTCCACGCCAATGTCTGCAGAACGCCCCCAATCAGAAACATCCAAGTGTCGAGTAAGAGAGCTCCACGGCGACCTCTGGAATCGGCCAGTTTTCCTGTCATTGCAAAAGAGAGTTTTTTCTTGAGACTGCCGTCTTTGCCATCGCAAATTTACTTGCTACAAAAATATGTTGATGTACAGCCCAGACTTACCACCCACAATAGCTCCAAAAGGTCCACCTACAGCAAAGGCAGCAACGGCCAAGGACCATGCACCAGTAGAGTGACCAGGAAAGACGACTTTTTCAGGAGCATTCATGACACCTGCCAAAAACACCGAAGAGCAAGACAAATTATTAGGTAAACAAGGACACGACGAAATGCATAATTGCCAAAAATAAAAATGGACAAAATAATTGGACGCACCCGTGTTGTATCCCACCAAAAATTGAGATCCTGCCGCCACAATAATCGCAAAGACCAAGGGCGTGGTCACTAAATTGGAATCAAACTCCAATTCATCCATAATAATCAAGGATGCCTGACTCTGTCGATGTCTTCTTTCTTCTTCCGTCAAATCTTTTTGATCGCGAACATCCAATTCGGAGGCATAGGCAGCAAAGGCCTCACTGACCATTCGTTCTCGTTTTTGCAACCCAAAGACGGCGGCAAAGGGCACTTGTTGATACAATTCTTGTCGACCAAATTGGGTAGGAGTCAAGTACGATGGCGATCCATCGGGACTGACACTGTAGCTTTTGGGTAGGCCTGCCACATTGGGAGCCGCTTTAAAATGAAACGACCCCAACGAAGAGGATCCGCCGAGAGCACTAATCGAGGCACTTCGACCTGCTTTCGCCAATTCGGAACCCACAATCTTTCGATCATTGAGGCCTTGCTCAAAATACTGAAAGGCCAACGGGAAGACAAACAAAATTAGATGGGAAAATTCAAAGATTGGCAAGGGACGAAAAAGACAGGTCAATAAATTACCTTGGCGTCGGCGCCACTCAACAAACGGGTTTGTTCGTTGGTTGGCATGGTGGTGCAGTTCGATTTCAAACGCAAATTCAATTTTTGCTGCCCAATAAATTCGACAATCGAGGTCGAGAAAACTATAGTGCACCTAGCTAGCTGGCAGTCAGTGAGTCCAAGGGGAAGTAGTACTACTAGCTACTAGCTAGTACTATTCCAATTTTGACAGAGCGAGATAGAGTTTGATAGATGGAGATGGCTCTATGGCTCGACGGCATCACGGATGTGAATTGTCGACGTTTTTCCGGCAGATACATGCTGGGCGAAGGAAATTTAACCAGTGAATTATTAGCATGTCGTATCTTTCGGCAGCAACAATTAACGGATATCATTCGGGAAACAAGAAGAAGAAAGAATGACGGCTCATAGCAAATTGAACAATAGGGATGGGTCTAAAAAAAACGCATTTTTAAGACCCCAACCCTTTGACTCGTAATGCCATCACTCACAAACGGAAGGTCCTCACAGATCCACGACAACAACACAGCACACAATTACATACTAATAGTACAAACAGCGACAACAAAAGAAAGGAAGAGAACAAAGTACAAGCTAGCTAGCAGCTAGCTTAGAGAGCGAAGAAACATTACTAGCTAGCACCTATACCATCATGACTACCTCTTCAGACGAGAATACCAACATGGAAGAAGAAGCCAAACAAGAAACTGCCGAATCGATGACAAAGGAAGACGCGAAAGGAAGTGATGTCAATGAAACGTCTTCCGCGACGGACTCGGCAGGAGAAAATGCGGAAGGGTCCAAAAAGGGGTCTGCCAAGCCGACCACACCCGCCAACACTGGCAACAAAAAAACAGGAGGAGGAGTTCGTCGTGGCAGCCTTGCGGCACTCAAAACACCAACGGATAAACACGGTGCCATCAAGGATAGTGGACCAGCTTCTCCAGGTCCACAAAAGGACGTCCACCCGTATCCCCGTGGAGCCGTGATTGAAGTATTGTACATTCCAGCACAAGCCGTCGGGAAAACGACATCCTCCATTCAAGCCGCCGCGACAGCAGCAGATCCTTGGTATTGGTCCGAAGATAGTTCTTTGTGCAGTACGACAAGCGCGAGCAGTGATGAAGAAACTTCGAATGTGGAGGACGAGGAAGCTGATGAGAAGAAGACTAAGAAGAAAGGGAAAGGTAAAAAGAAAGACGCGGAAATGAAAGATGCGGAGCCTCAAAGCCCAAAGAAGACAGTCGCTGAAAAGAGCGACGCAGACACAGACAACAACAATAAGAGCCCCAAAAGCCCTACCAGTCCCCATCACCACCACCACCATCATCACCATCAAAATGCATCTTCGGTTAGGCTCTGTGATATAATTGATCGTGTCCCCGTGAACCTCGCCCCTTCAACCGGTACATTGAATGCGACAACTGGAACAGGAGGGTGGCGTTACTATGTCCATTACCGTGACTTTAATAGGAGAATGGATGAATGGATTCCAATCGAACGGATTGTATCACCACCCAGTGTTGGCAATGCCAAAGCTAGGGCTCTCAAAAAGGAGGAAGAACGTCTCAAACGAAAACAACAACGATTAGAAGAAAAACAGCGAGCGGAACAACTAAAAAAAGAAAATGACGCGGAACTCGGTTTGCCACGCACAAGCCGACGACGAACCTCGGTCAGCAACACGCCTGGGCCAGCCAATGCCAGCCAAAATGCAGGAAGTACTCCAGGTCAAACACCAGGAGGTGGTGGAGGAGGAGGCGCTCTTACTCCTGTCAGTGGAGGGGATGGACGCTCCACTCGCTGGCAGCGTCGTAAAAGTACCCATGCGGGTGGTGACGATGATGCAGCCACCGTAGTCGCTTCAAATCAGCTTCCCGATCATGTTGGCAGCATTGAAAAGTCACCTGTCGCTGTCAAGGAGATCGTGACACTTCCGGCGGGATCCTCTTCAGCTATGGCAACAACAACTGTCGGTGAACACGTGGTTGCGACCATTCCAGCTCAAGAACTGGACGAGCATGAAGGTTTGGACGAAGCATCGATTCGGGAACACGAGGAAATTACCAAAATAAAAAATGTTAGTTTTATTGAGCTTGGTCGGCATCAAATGGAAACGTGGTACTTTTCACCCATTCCCAAAGAGCTGCTTTCACAGCAAGGATATATTGAAGTCTTGTACATTTGTGAATTTACCTTTCGCATGTTTGCGCGAAAGTGTGAACTGAAGCGCTTTCAGCAACGCTCTCTCAAACCTCAAGACCGACATCCTCCCGGCAATGAAATTTATCGCAAAGACAATATCTCCAGTGAGTACTTCATTTTTATTGGCTTGCTATTTCACCCGCGGTGGTAACCATCGGTTCTTTGTGTACTAACGGTTTTACTTTTAATTGCGTCATTTCTCCTACGCATCGCGAAGTGTTTGAAGTGGACGGCCTTACCGAGAAAATTTACTGCCAAAACCTGTGCTACATCGCCAAATTGTTTCTCGACCACAAAACACTTTATTTTGATTGTGATCCATTTTTGTTTTACGTCCTATGCGAGGTGGACGATCGGGGATATCACCCAGTCGGCTATTACAGCAAGGAAAAGTACAGTGACGTTGGATACAACTTGGCTTGCATTCTGACTTTTCCTGCCCATCAGCGGAAGGGCTATGGTCGCTTTTTGATCGCCTTTTCTTATGAGCTCAGTAAAAAGCAAGAGAAAGTTGGAGGTCCTGAGCGCCCCGTCAGCGACTTGGGACAAAAGGCTTACAAGCCCTACTGGGCAGCTACAGTTATCGACTTCCTGAGACACAGTGGACAAGAGCGAGATGCAGAGGGAAGTATTCTGTCGTCGTCTTTAAGCATTATGGACATTAGCAAGAAGACATCCATCATGTCAGAGGACATTGTTTTCACGCTGAATCAGCTAGGGATTTTAAAGATCATCAACGGAGTGTACTTTATCGCAGCCGAAGACTCTCTTCTGGAGAAACTCGCCAAGAAGTATCCCGTAAAGGAACCTCGTGTAGATCCAAAGCAACTGCATTGGACGCCGTTTTTGACAGATATCAAGCGAGATAAGTTTAGCATTCATTCGAAGAAGCCGACTGTGGATAGTTCGATTTCTGTTGCAGTGCAGCGAATCGCACCAGCAGTACAACCGCAGCCACAAGCACAAACTGCCTAAAAGTAATAGTAACGCTGTGTCAGAATTAATCTTGAATCTTATAAAGTATTTGGGGTCTAACACTTGCTAGTAACCAGGATTACCAAAAAAACTAGCTAGGCGCCAAATGACTTGCCTGGTTGGTTTTAGGATCAAAGGAACTCAGTTCGCTCAGATCTCCATTTTTGTAGAGGGAAGTACAAGTTGAAGTATGGAGAGTAGAGGGCAAGAGCACGCTCACGAAGACTTGGGGGACTGATCATACATGTACTATAGGCGTTACTTTTAAGCAAAATATGTGCAACATGTTAATTTGCAAAGTATTACTGCAATACTTACAGGCTCAGTTGCCTGTTAGTGCCCCTCAGCGCTTGTAAAGCGTTAGTGTTTGCTTGTGGACCTTGGGTAATACTCAAGATTACTTTCCCGTTGGACTACCAAGTTAGGCCACCTAGCCATACATGGGGCTCAACAACACAGTTTGTAGTAAAAGAAGAGATCATGAAACTCACCCATACATCATCATTTTTATTTGAACGTGCCACTTTGGTAATAGCTAGCTAGTAGCTATGTAGTCTACTGTACAGTGGGGTATTAGCTATAAGAGCAGGCTCTCTCCTTGGGTTGCAAGCTGAAAGAAACCAAAGAATGCTTAGCCAGCTTAGCCTCCTGTTAGCCTTATCCCTATGAAAGCACGAATGAGCCGGGGGAGCAGCTACTTTTGGCAAAAAGTTGACGAAAACACTTTTTTCGAACTGAGAATAGAAATGGCTAACAAAACCCAACTACAGCTATAGTGTTGTGTCAAAAGGGCTACCCTCTGATAAGCAACAAAGCTTTCAATACTGCCATGAGTCGTCATGAAGAAGAGTCAGGCGATGGCGTAATGTTTGATCCAAGAAAAACCACGATAATGATGAAGCAGCCAAAGGCCTCGCTGTCCTCATTGTCGTTTCGTTCCGTAATAATCTTTTGTCTAGGTCTTGCCTTTGTTTCGTATACATCTTTTGTGCGTGACGCAGCAGAAGGCTCTACATGTATTATCTTTTGCAAGAGACAGCCTGGCAACAATTCAATTTCAAGCTCAAAACCAGCCTTCGATGCCCAAGAAGGACTTCAAGAAGCTTCACCGCTGGGAGACGAATACGATGATAACGAAACGAAGAAGACCCTTCCGTCCTTTGCAAAGGGAGGAATCATATTCTTTCTGCACATACCAATGACAGAAGGCGAGACCATTCGCCAAGCGCTACAGAATGACCAGGGCCAATATTTACTGAGCGACAACCGTTACAAATTTGACAAGTACAAGAGACAAATGATGCAATATATAAAATATGGCACAAACAATGAAGTTGTGGTATTTGAACTCCATGCCTCCGATAGTCCGTCTCTACTGGAAATATCTGCGAGACTCCGGCAATGGAAATCACGAGCCCTCAAAAATAATGTTCCATTCTTCGCCTTTACAGTTGTTCGAGAGCCTCTCGATTTTGCTGTCAGCTTCTTCAACTTTTATCACGGAATGAATCACACCGATCCCCACTATCTGTTCTACGCAAACCCCAGTGAACAAGACTATTTGGATAGAGCCGTATTCAACCCACAATGCGGATTTCTTGCAAAAGGGGATACACTTTTTCGTGATCCATTAGAACAGCAGTCGCTGCAACGCACCGATTGTGAATCCGTCTATCAAACACTCATGGAAGACATGGATTGGGTTGGGACTACGGAAAGACTAAGCGACGAAACCATTCCCTTGCTAAGATACTTGCTCGGTGTTAACGCCAACGATGACCATCTCATACCTGAAAACATTCAGTCACACGACCGGTCGACCCAAAAGATATCCAAGTCTGCCTTAAGCGAAACGGCTTTGGAACGTATTCACGAGCTTACACTATGGGACTCGGATCTTTATGACAATGTAAGACACAATTTTGACTTGGCCCAGATACAAATGGGAGAAGACGAAGATTCAGGCTGAGGTATGTATAGCGCTGACAATACTAGATGGAATATATTATTTAGCTACACGGATTGCTCCCTTTGGCCCAATTTAGCTTTTCCACAGAAGGCTCCAATTTTTATCTTGTTCAATTTTGGACAGCTAGCTACTAGGGCTTGTCATTAATGAACACGTCACTGTGTACCTTATTCTGCTGTTTTTGAATTTGTGCTCGTCATGCTTGGACACTGGCAGGGCGATTTCGCACCCTGTAAGGAGGGCAGCTCACATTCTCCGTTCTATTTTTCTTCGTGCGGCTGCTGTTTGTTGCGGACTTCGTACCTTAGAGTAATGCTTTCAAACTCAAAATTTTCAAAAGACTTGCCAGCTCTTTTTCTGCCTGACCCTGTTCGGAAGGTTCACAGTCTTGCCTACTTTGCCCTTCTAGAATTCCTGACCCGGGATCTCATTTTCAGGCGCTTTCACAAGCCCCCGAATGACCTTGCCATGAAGATACAACGTCGTACCAGTAGTTGCTATCTCGTACTAGTAGGTAGTAACCATCTTGCATCCACGGCACACAAGCCCGCTAGCTAGCTACCGTATCAGAACAGCTATCAGAACAGAACCAACATACTAAATCACTACACTACTACTATTAGTATCTACTCCGAGTATTAGCTAGCTAGTAGCTATAGTAGCTAGAGCTACTCGGAGTAGCTAGCTAGTAGACTAATACAGTACTACCAGTATGTAGCGAAATACCGGCACATTTATTTGCCGTTAGCGATAGATACTCAATTGGGGCATGTGAACGCCCAAGTGCTTTGAATTTTTGTTGACGGGCCTGACGTCAGTGTGAGTGCGGCTTTCGGCGGCTGGCACCAATCGGTGAGAAAAACGTACTTGAGAGCAATTTCGAATCCAAACTGATGGCCGGTGGTTTGACAACAAAGCTAAGACAACACCACCAGGAAGATTCGGTTCCATCGCCCATCAAGATCCTGCCGGCTGGAGGGCTGCAACTTATCCAGCTGTTATTAGAAGTCAAACTTTTATATCGGCGCTCACAAAACCAACCTTCCAATGGCCGACAGCGCCTTTTACTGAATAAGAAAATACCGAGATCATTCCCTGCAACAGAAAAAAGTACTAGCAATAAGATGAGAATAGTCCTGAATAATTTGGTGCTGGCAGCACTCGCTGTGCCATCGGCGGGGTTCCAAATGGTGATGATGTCCAACTACTTGAGCTCTCTTGGAGGAGGAAACATACGCAAACAGCCCTATTCCAAACAGCCCTATTCAGTGCCGCCGCCTTCGCCACCACCAACGCCTGCTCAACAGCAATTGTCTACCGAGCCTCCCCGAGGAGAAATTCCAATGTCGTTGCCTCGTCCTCCACAACAAGAACTGCAGACCTATCCTGCTTCAATGTCAGAAGAAGATCAAATAATGGCGGCCATGAACGAGCTGAGTGAAACCTTTATGGAGAACGAAGAAGCAACTCTATTGGCACTGAAAGAGATTAGCTCTTCCATGAAGATGCTGGCACAGCAAACGGTGGCTTTGCAGCAGGCGCGTGAACAACAAGGGCAGCAGCAGCAGGCTCCTCCACCACAGCCTGCAGCTCAGGCTCCTACTCCGGCGCCTGCTCCAGCAGCTTCTTCAGGTCCCAAAAAATCATATGCCGTTTCCTCAGGTAACTGGAAGACGGCATCTTCTGGAACCTCGTATCTGGACTCTGTTGCCCAGTCAGCTCCAGCTGCACCCAGTCCAGCACAGAGCCCCCCTGTTCCAGAAGCTACATATAGTCCTTCTCCTCCTCCAGCTCGCGCTGTGGATGGCTCGCTACCTCCAGCCATTGGGGCTGTTATTACGAGTCCTCCACCGGCACCGCCAAAAGTCTTTCCTACACAAAAGTTCACGCCTGCTCCTCCTGCACCTGATCCGGCTGCCATTAGTATCGCAGAGAAAGCGAATGCTGAAGAAGACGACAATGCGCTTGCTGCAGGATTGTCCCTCACCATCGCTGGGGTAGGTTTACTGTGGGCTGTCGCCACTAATACCGAATATGCCAAGAATTTACCAGAATTCAAGATGCCCACCTATAATGGTTATGGTGGTCCCTCGTTTGCTGAAAAAATTGTAAAGCAAGAACAAGTTACCGCCGATCAAGTGCTTGTACCCCCAGCTGCCGCACCGGAGAGTCCCTCTGCTCCCGAGACTCCTCCTGCCCCCGTGGACGCCGCAAAACTCGCGGAAGAAGCACGGATGTTTGAAGAGCAACGTCTCGCGGAAGAAGCCAGAGTCTTCGAAGAACAGCAACAAGCCGAAGCAGAGGCTGCTGCCAAGGCAGCGGAAGCAGCTAAGCTTGAGAAGGAAGCTGAACAGCAAAGATTAGAGGCGGAACAACAAGCGCGTTTAGAGTCCGAACAGCAAGAGAAAGCCAGGCTTGAGAAGGAAGCTGAACAGAAGCGGTTAGAGGAGGAAGCAGCAGCAGCTCAAGCTGCTGATCAGGCCAGAATTGCTGCCGAGCAAGAAGCAGCCACAAAAGCTGCAGAGGCGGCGCGCAAGGCAGAGGAAGCAAGAAAGGCAGAGGAAGCAAAACAAGCAGAAGCGGCTCGTTTCAAGTCGATCCTTAAAGGAAGCATGAAGACAGGCGCTGCTGCTGGAGCTGGCGCAGTGGCTGCTGGAGCTGGTGCAGCAACGGCCGGTGCAGTTGCTGCTGGTCCTGCTACAGCTGGATCGATGGCGCCCCCTGCTGCTGTAAATGTTGCCGCGCCTACAAAGCCTACTTCGGCAGTCTTTTCTTATGACCCCATGTCCAAAGATGGACCATCTTCCTGGTCGAGCCTTAACCTAGAGGGCAACCAGTGTGGTGGTTCCAAGCAGAGCCCTATTGCCATTCAACCTTCGGGCTGCACGGTGGGCGGCAACTATAAAATGGAGGTATGTTTCTTGCTCTTGTGTTTATATGTGTATAGATGGAAGGCACACCATTCGGTTCCCTTATAATTTGCCTTTCCCTTATTCTATTAGACAAATCCCAAGTGCTCAGTTGACAACCTTGGCTACGCTCTTGGTAAGGGTGGGCCCAAGGCCATGTTCACTGAGAGCTGCGGTGGAAATACAATTGAAATCCCTGTCTTACAGGGAAAGTTTGAAGCTTTACAGTTCCATACTCACATCGGTTCTGAGCACGTCATTGGCGGACAACGATATGGAGCGGAGCTCCACATTGTCCACAAAGAGCAGGGAGGTGACAGGTTTGCTGTTGTCGGTATCATGATCAATGGCGATGGGCAAGTGGAGAACCCTCTTTTTAGCAAACTGCTAGACAAGTGGTCTGCTGTCGAGCAGCAAGTCACTGCCTCCTGCAACGGTGTAGCTGCTCCGAAAAAGAGCCGCCCAATCGTTTCAGATGCAGCCTTCAACCCTTATGACCTGATCCCGAAAGGTTCGGCCTTCTACCACTACGACGGAAGTCTGACCACGCCGCCTTGCTCGGAAGTTGTTTGGTGGGAAGTCGTCGATAAGCCCTTGTCTGTTTCTCCTGAGCAATATGATCGTCTTGTCCAAATGACCACAACTTACACCGATCCTAGTACATGCGAGTTGACGACTGCTGCTTCACCACTGGATGGTAGCACCAACCGTCCCATCGCTCAAGATCTTGGTGGCCGAGAGGTGCAAAAGATTTGCCCCGTAGAACAAATTGGCGAGTCGCCTGTTCCGATTGCTTATGCTGAAGAATTTGATCAGCAGCAGCAGGTTTCGTATGAGCAGCAGCAGCAGGTTTCCTACGATGAATACTATCAGCAGTTGCAGCAACAGGGTGCATACGGCGATGAATTCTATCAGCAGCAGCAGCCGTTGGGTGCTTTCGCGGATGATTTGTATCAGTATCAGCAGGAGGTTGGATATGCCGATGAATACTATCAGCAAGAGCAACAACAGCTGCCATCCTACATTATTGACGCAACACAAGAGTCGCCGGCTGCGCAGCCGGAGTCAATGCCAGAGACTAGCGATTGGCTTGCCAGTGAAACGCGGCAGTGGAGTCGCTTCACTTCCGATGACTACGAGCCTTACCAAGGGATGTAATGTTATCAAATGAAGTGCAACTGTAATAGATGCACATTTGCACCATGGCTTGCCATTGATGCCTTGCCATATGTCGAACGTCACTTCGGATCGTTATGTAATGTGAAACGCCTATGCACATTTGTTGGGACGCTAGTAAATAATTAAGATAAAGGATACATATTGAACTAATCGTTGTAGCTATTCAACGCAGTACTGCCATTTGATTGTTCTGGTTTTGTCGGGCCACCCACTAATTTCCATCCCTCAAAGTTGTCTTCGCAACCGAATCCAATCATCAGACCCCAATTTCGGGAGGCAATTTGTAGACTGGATATCGATTTGTATCTCCACCTACCGATACTATGGACGTGCCTACTTTACATTACTTTATTACCAAAGCCGCGGTTTTAATTCCTATCCTTCCATAATGGAAAATCCATGATAGCAGGAACAATTTTTTGTTGCGTTGCTTGGTTGCTCGGTTTTGTTTTGTTTTGTTCATGGTTTGTGCCTCGACACTACCTAGCTTTCGTTATTGGTGCTGCTACTTCGACTACGACTAAATAGTCGCTGCCCCGGGAAGTTACAGCACGAAAACAATCCTAAATCTTGACAGATACCACAACATGTAAAATCGGCAACTTCATCGGGCCCTGGAACGGCAAACATAAAGCCCGCGAGTGAAAAGAACAATCCCAAAATCAACCATAAGGAAGACCATCCAAGGTACCCGCCTCCCTTCAATTCTGCCATTGTGTGGGCGTCGGTTGAAACGGATTGGCCGTTCACCATGTGGCTGCTCCCAAACAAACTTTGAACACTGGTGATGGCATTCAAAGAACAGGTAGCTGCCAGCAAGACGTAAAGATTTCGAATGTGGACCGATGGCAAGAACCAAGCCAGAGCGACCAAGATAGTCCCAAACAAGAGAATAAAGACCACACCAAAGGCATTTCGAACCCAAATGAGAACACTCAAAATCATCAACAGTCCAAGTGCCATGGTACCACTGCGAGGCCCCCGTTTGGTGCGCCGAAAAATCAAGAGCAAAAATCCGACCACAGCCGTTCCCTGATAGCCTGCACTGATGACAAAGCCTCGCCTATTAGCTGGAACGGATGTGGTTGCCAGTCCACTCGCATCGGGAAATATTTCGAGTTTGTGGATCTTCCCACCTGACAATTCCGCAGCTAATCCGTGGCAGAGCTCATGGATCCAGGTGCTGAAGATCGTAAAGGGATAGAGCACCCATTGAATGAACGGGATGTTCATCACAACAATGAGGAGAAGGGTAATCAGCAAGAGCCGTCCATCCTTGCGAAAGGAGTCCATAAAGTAGTCCCCCCAACTCTTGTTCGCAGCAGCGGTAGCAGCAGAACCTATCGTCAGCGAATTGTCGTTGGTCTTGGGTGTAGCCTGGTTGCCACTGCCATTTGTAGCTGATTCTGGGACGGTCACGACGATTTCTTGTTGCCCTTCCACATCATTGTCATCCTTGGCCCACTGAGGCATTTCAACGCCATCCGAATTTGGACTGGTGCTGGCATTGTTGGGCGTCGGGTCGTCGGAAAGCCACGAGGGTTGGAAAGACATTTTCTTTCTTTCCTTCTCTTGTGCAGTAGCAAACGTATCGGTTGTTCAAGCTCAAATTAATGAGAAGTAGTACAATTGTACACTTGGTGGACTTTTGTTATTGTGTGTGTTTGTGTGTGTGTGACGGGTCATCGCCGTCGGTTATTTATTTTTGTCGATCTCTTTCTTGCTTGTTGTCGTGCGAGTTGTTGTCGTGCGTAATAAATATCACATGAGTCTTGCCTGAGCCGGTTTGCGAGTCAGAGGGCGGGTCGTGGTCTGGAAAACAAAGAACAAGTGTGCGGTTTCCTACTTTGAGTCTTGATTTTGAAAACAAAGAGCAAGTGTGCACTTTTCTCTTCGTGCTTACCAGTTGCTGTGCAAACAAGCCCAAGACTGCATACAGAACAGAGTGCAGTCGTACAGCACATGCATGAGTTGTACATAGTTTTGCACGCGCAGAGTAGAGTATGCATACCGGTCTGAATGTCTCGCAGGAAGAATCTGCCATCAGTTTCTGTGCATTGGCCTAGCTAGCTAGCCTGTGAATCATTTTATTACACCTTAGAGTATCGTTCAATTGAAATGAGAAAGTAATGTACTCACAAAAATCGAAATCAATTCTTCTCAAACCAAGAAAACAAAGCAAATCAAAACGAATACAAATATCAACACTTCTAAATCAAGAAAACAAACCAAAGCCATACAACACAATTCAGCATGAACGTAAACTTCAGTATCACGAAAGCAATGAAATCCGCAATGATATATCAAGTGACTTTTCTAAAGGATGACATTTCCAAGTCGATCTTTGACGAGGAGCCCACCATTCGACAGCTGGTCATGCTTGCCGTATCGTTCGCCTTCTTTTGGGCGGTAGTATTCAAGCTTTTGACGGGTATCATCTCGTATCTCATTCGAGACAAACCACAGTGGCTATTGGATGCAGCAAATCGAGACTACGAACGCGGCGGACGGGAGACTGCCGAGGCGATCGGGATGGATACATCTCGCGAAGCATGTCAGCACAACTTTTTCAGAATGTGGCCGTGGCTGCAAGTGGTCTCGGTCCAACATGCTCTTGGAGGCCTCTTATGCCTTCCGTCGTTGCTCAATTTATCTCCGCACAATCCGTCTGTAGCAAACTCCCTGGCTTGCCTTGGGATCATATCTGAAATGGGATGGGAAATTCAGGATCTTATCACATGGATCTACAAGCGCTACGGGACAGAGCACGGAAAAGACGTTGTTCAATTGCCATTCTTGGTAATCATCACTATGCATCATGCCATGACCACGATTCTAGCGGTACCGCTGATTATGAATTACAGAAATCTCAAGACTCTGCATTGGATCTGCTTTGAACTCCAGTTTGCGGCGTTTGTCGTGTTATCTTTTGCAGAATACACCAAGCTCCTTGATTTGAGCAAGCCCCGCCAATTACAGCAGTTCCAGATCTTGTCTCTTATTGCGCTGGTTGTCAGCATATGGTCTCGCGTTATCCATTGGCTTTACTTGTTGGGTGAATTTATGGTTGTTTGGTACCAAGACCAAGCTTATGGATTTTTGGTCATTGGTGGAGTGTTGGGTGCACTCTTTTCACTTTTTTCCTACGCCATTGTCGTGCGACCACAATGCAAGCGCTGGCTCAAGTTTCGCAACCAAAAGGTTGAATACGATCAAGTACTCTCGGACGACCAATCTACCCCAGATCACCTCCGTTCCTCTTTTGTGGCTCTTAACTCGGCAGCCGGCGAGCTGCTTCTGGAAATGGAAGAAGACGGCGGGTTGACTGAACTTGCCGAACGGCTCTTCCCGTCCAAGGCAACGGACGAGATTGACCGACGCGCATCGGTACCGGCCTCGTTGCACCTGTACAGTGAACGAAGAAGGTCTTCCTTTCTAAAACTACTACAAGATCCAATAGATGAAAGCAGTAGACGTGCAACCCTGAATGGTGACTCGATCAGTTCACTGGTCAGTGAAGCCATGAAAAAAGATCAATGAGACTGTTTTCTATCTAATACAGCGCCATCCATAATACATCAGTAGACACTGTCTCTTATACACATCTCCGAGCCCACGAGACTAA
>ENA-ORBV01005872-ORBV01005872.1-microbial-mat-metagenome-genome-assembly--contig:-NODE-5872-length-22101-cov-4.567018_pt1 | contig 22101 bp, 22 predicted proteins | sample MGYA00237777_ERZ505514 | MGnify/ENA primary metagenome ERZ505514 (study PRJEB26160, sample SAMN06269048) | microbial mat metagenome | isolation source: Oligotrophic lake microbial mat | place... | reverse complement strand
GGTGTGATGCCAGGCGCGGACCAGGTGATCGGACGCGGCCTTGCTGGCGGAGTAGGGCGAGTTGGGCTGGTAAGGCGTGGTCTCGGTGAACTGGCCGGTGGCGCCGAGCGACCCGAAGACCTCGTCGGTCGAAATGTGCTGGAAGCGGAAGCGCGTGCGCGCCACCTCGTCGAGACTGCGCCAGTGGGCGAGCGTCGACTCCAGGAGGGTATAGGTGCCGGTGATGTTGGTCTCGATGAAGGGCGCGGCGCCGTCGATCGAGCGGTCGACATGGCTTTCCGCCGCGAGATGCAGCACGGCGTCGGGCCGTACTTCTTGGAAGACCGCGTCGATTGCGGCGCGGTCGCAGATGTCGACCTTGAAATGGCGGTGACGGTTGCTGGTGCGCGCGTCGGCCAGGGATTCCAGGTTGCCGGCGTAGGTCAGCTTGTCGACATTGGCCACCGACCAGTCGGTGTCGCGGATGATGTGGCGGACGACGGCCGAGCCGATGAACCCCGCGCCGCCGGTGACGAGAATTCTCAACGGTGCAGGATCTGGCCGAGGAAGAGCTTGGTCCGTTCGTTCTTCGGATTGGCGAAGAACTCCTCCGGCTCGTTCTGCTCGACGATCTCGCCGCGGTCCATGAAGATCACACGGTCGGCGACGGCGCGGGCAAAGCCCATCTCGTGCGTCACGACCAGCATGGTCATGCCTTCGCGGGCGAGCTCGATCATGACGTCGAGCACTTCCTTGACCATTTCCGGGTCGAGGGCGGAGGTCGGTTCGTCGAACAGCATGATCTTGGGGCGCATGCAAAGCGCGCGGGCGATCGCGACGCGCTGCTGCTGGCCGCCCGAGAGCTGGCCAGGATACTTCAGCGCCTGCTCGGGGATGCGCACCCGCTTCAGCAGACCCATGGCGATCTCTTCGGCGTCCTTCTTGGGCATCTTCTTCACCCAGATCGGCGCCAGTGTCAGGTTGTCGAGGATCGTGAGGTGCGGGAAGAGGTTGAAGGACTGGAACACCATGCCGACTTCGCGGCGGATCGCCTCAATGTGCGTGACGTCGTTGCTGAGCGTCACGCCGTCCACGACGATATCGCCGGCCTGATGCTCTTCCAGGCGGTTGATGCAGCGGATCAGCGTCGACTTGCCCGAACCCGACGGCCCGCAGATGACGATCTTCTCGCCTTCCTTCACCTCGAGGTTGATGTCGGACAGCACATGGAACTGTCCGTACCATTTGTTGACGTTCCTCATCTCGATGACGGAGGAGGTGCCGGAGACGTCGCGTGCGGCGGTGGCGGCCATGAGGATGCTCCTTGAGCGCGCCTAGCGGCGCGTCCCCTTGTTGAGCTCGATCTCGAGATACTTGCTGTATCGCGACATCGAATAACAGAAGATGAAGTAGACGAAGGCGGCGAACAGGTAGACCTCGGCCGGGAAGCCCGCCCAGTTGGGATCGACGAGGGCCTGGTTGGCGGTGTTCAGGAAGTCGAAGATGCCGATGATCAGCACCAGCGAGGTATCCTTGAAGAAGCCGATGAAGGTGTTGATCAGCGGCGGGATCACCACGCGCAACGCCTGCGGCAGGATGATCAACAGGGTCTTCTGCGGATAGCTGAGGCCCATCGCGTCGGCCGCCTCGAACTGGCCCTTGGGCAACGACTGCAGGCCGCCGCGAATGACCTCGGCGATGTAGGCGCCGGCGAACAGGATGACGGCGACCTGGGCGCGCAGGAACTTGTCGATGGTGGTGCCGGACGGCAGGAACAGGGGCAGCATGACCGAGGCCATGATCAGCAGGCTGATCAGCGGCACGCCGCGGATCAACTCGATGAAGCCCACACACAGGCCCTTGATCAGCGGCAGGTTGGAGCGCCGGCCGAGCGCCAGCAGGACACCGTAGGGGAAGGCGAAGGCCAGGCCATAGGTGGCCAGGATCATGGTGACCGGGATGCCGCCCCACAGGCTGGTCTCGACGTAGCTGAGCGGCGCGATGGCGAGACTCCAGGCCGGCAGGATGCCGGCGATGCGGAGCACCAGGCCGATCAGGCCGATCGCGGCCAGGGCGCGATAGGCGTTCATTTCGCCGGCGTCGGCGATGCCGCGGCGCAGGCTCATGCCGATGCCGCCGACAACGAGCGCCACGAAAAGGAAGAGACTGAGCGGGATATGGATCTGCCCGAACATCAGCAGGAAGGTGACGAACGAGCCGACGCCCCAGATGACGAGCAGCCACCAGTTCCACATGCGGCGGTCGGCGCTCAGGACGAGCATCGCCAGCATGGCGATGACGGCGAACAACGGCCGCCAATGCTGCTCGTAGGGGAACGAACCGAAGAAGATGTAGCGGTATTTTTCCCGGATCAGCGCCCAGCAGGCGCCGCCGCCACGACATTCTGCGCCGGTGGCCGCCGTGAAGGTCGCGGTGAAGAGCGCCCACTCGAGGAACCCGGCGAGGATCCAGCCGACGGACCCGACCAGCACCACGGTGGTGATGCCGTTGGCCCAGCTGCTGAACAGATTGCGGCGCATCCAGCCGAGCGCACCGGTGTCGGTGATGGGTGGGGCGAGTTGCCGGCGTTCGCCGGACGGCAGGGCATCGTCGGACATGCTCAGCGCTCCGTCAGGGCGATGCGTTTGTTGTACCAGTTCATGAACGCGGAGATCGACAGGCTGACCGACAGGTAGGCGGCCATGATGAGGAGGATGTTCTCGATCGCCTGGCCAGTCTGGTTGATCGTGACGTTGATCGAGGCCACCAGGTCGGGATAGCCGATGGCGATGGCCAGCGAGCTGTTCTTGGTGATGTTGAGATACTGGCTGGTCATCGGCGGTACGATCACGCGCAGCGCCTGCGGCAGCAGCACCAGCCGCATCGACTGGCCGCGCGACAGTCCGATCGCCGCCGCGGCCTCGCTCTGGCCCTTGTGCAACGCCAGGATACCCGAGCGCACGATCTCGGCCACGAATGCCGACGTGTAGAGCACCAGTCCGACCAGCAGCGCGGTAAATTCCGGCTGGATCACCGTGCCGCCTTCGAAATTGAAGCCCTTGAGCGCGGGCCAGCTCATGGCGCTGGGTGCGCCGGCGGCGAGCCATACCAGCAACGGCAGACCGATTGCGACGCCGAGGCCGGCCATGATCGAGGGGAAGGGCTGGCCGGTCGCCTCCTGGCGCTTCTTCGCCCAGCGATGCAGCATGACGGCGCCGACGATGCCGACCACCAGCGCGACCCCCATCCATTTGTGGATGGGATCCGCCATCGGCACCGGGAAGTAGAGCCCGCGGTTGCTGAGAAACAGCGAGCCCCACAGCGCACTGATCGCTTGCTTGGGGCCGGGGAAGGCTTCGCTGATCAGCTTGTAGAACAGGAACAGCCACAGCAGCAGCGGCACGTTGCGAAACGCCTCGACGTACCATTCGCAGATCTTGGCGAGCAGCCAGTTGGGCGACAGGCGGCCGACGCCGACCATCGTGCCCAGGATGGTGCTGAGGATGATGCCGAGGACGGCGACGCGCAGCGTGTTGAGAATGCCGACCCAGATCGCCCGGGCATAGGTGCTTGCCGGCGAGTACTCGATCATCGAGTCGCCGATTTCGAAGCCAGCCTCGCGTCCGAGATAGTCGAACCCGCTGGCGATCTTCTGCCGATTCAGATTGTCGATGGTGTTGCTGACGAGATACCAGGCGAGTCCGGCGACGAGACCGACGACGATGATCTGGAAGACCCAGCCGCGGACGACCGGATCGTTCCAGGGCGCCACCTTCACGCGAGGCGCGGAGCCTAGTGCCTCGACTGCCATTCGCTAGTCCCCCTGCCTGCCGCGGTTTGTCCGCATGCGGATCGCGCCGATATTGCCACCAGTTTAAGAGCGAATTCCGGGCTTGCAACCGGCCAATCGAGCACAGCCGCAGAACAAGGTGATTGCCTGCCATGGCCCGGTTCTTGCGGTGCGAACCACCTGCTTCAAGGTCAATGTCACCGAATCGGTGAGGCGGACAGCATGCCGCCCTGGGTCCACAACGAATTCCATCTCAAGCAGGGAACTGGGGCCGACGTTGCGCTCGTAGACCTGGCCGTAGTTACCGACCTGCTTGATGATGTCGTAGAACCATTTGTCGTCGACACCGAGCGCCTTGCCCATGCCAGGCGTCACCCCGAGCAACCGCTTGAGCAGCGGATGGTCCATCGTCATCGCCTGGTCGACGTTCGCGGAGGTGATGCCGTATTCCTCGGCCTCGATCATGGCGAACAGAGACCAGCGCACGATGTCGGCGAACTGGTGGTCGCCGTGGCGCACGACGAGCGCCAGCGGCTCCTTCGAAATGGCCTGCGGCCACACGAGGTAGTAGTTAGGATTGGGGGCGTAGGCGACCCGGGTGGCATAGAGGTTCGACAGATCGGCGGTCAGTGCATCGCATTTGCCGTCGAAGAACGCTTTCCGCATGTCCTCGACTTTGTCGAAGGGCATCGCCTTGAACGACATCTTGTTCTTCTGGAAGTAGTCCGCGACGTTGGCTTCCGCCGTCGTGCCCGGCTGCAGACAGATCGAGACGCCGTTAAGTTCCTTGGCCGTCCGTTTGCCGAGCTTCCGGGCAACGAGGAATCCCTGGCCATCTAGTAGTAGAAGCCGGCAAAATCGACCGCCAGCGTAGTATCGCGCGTTAAGGTGAAGGTCGAATTGGACGCCAGCACGTCGACCTCGCCGCTTTGCAGGGCGGGAAAGCGCTTGGCGGCGTCAAGCGCGACGAATTTCACCTTCTGGGCGTCGCTGAAGATCGCGGCGGCGGTGGCGCGGCAGATGTCGACGCCGAGCCCGCTCCACCTCCCCTGGCTCTCGGCGCCGGTGAAGCCGAGAACCTCGGCTGCGACGCCGCAGACAAGCTGTCCGCGTGCCTTGACGGCATCGAGCGTAGGACCGGCCTCCGCGCGCGGCGCTGAAACGAGCGCCGCGCCTGCAATCACGATCGCCAGAGCAATCCAGCGCAGTGCCCCCTCCTCGTGGTGACTCCGGTGCTGATTGCTTCAGCAATCCGTCAATCAGCGGATGGGCGGGGCGTACTGCAGGCCGCCCTTGGTCCACAGTTCGTTCTGGCCACGGGCGATCTTGAGGATCGATCCCATGCCGACGTTGCGCTCGAAGCTCTCGCCGTAGTTACCGACCTGCTTGATGATGTTGTAGACCCACTTCTCGTCGACGCCGAGGGCCTTGCCCATGCCCGGTGTCACACCGAGGATGCGCTTGATCGTCGGATTGTCGCTTTTCATCATCTCATCGACGTTCGCGGAGGTGATGCCGTATTCCTCGGCCTCGACCATGGCGAACAGCGACCAGCGCACGATGTCGGCGAACTGGCTGTCGCCGTGGCGCACCACCGGTCCCAGCGGCTCCTTGGAGATGACTTCGGGGAGGATGATGAAATCATCCACCGTCAGCGGCGGCGGTACATTCGCTGCCCGCGTGGCGTAGAGGCTCGAATTATCCGTGGTGTAGACATCGCAGCGGCCGGAGAAGAACGCGGCGCGAACCTCGTCGACCTTCTCGATGACCACCGGCTTGAAGTTCATCTTGTTGGCGCGGAAGTAGTCGGCAAGATTGAGTTCGGTGGTGGTGCCCGGGGCGACGCAGATCGTGGCGCCGTTCAGCTCCTTGGCGCTCTTCACGCCGAGCTTCTTGTTCACCATGAAGCCCTGGCCGTCATAGTAGTTGACGCCAGTGAAGTCGAAGCCGAGCGCGGTGTCGCGCGTCAGCGTGTAGGTCGTGGTGCGCGCGAGCAGATCGACCTCGCCCGACTGCAGCGCCGTGAAGCGCTGCTGGGCCGTGGTGGGGACGTACTTCACCTTGTCGGCATCGCCGAAGAGCGCCGCGGCGACGGCGCGGCAGACATCGACGTCGATTCCGGTCCACTTGCCCTGGCTGTCGGCAGACGCAAAGCCCGCGACGCCCGTGCTGACGCCGCAGATGAGCTGGCCGCGCGCCTTGATGGCGTCGAGTTCCTTGCCGGCGTATGCCGCTGTGGCGACACCAGCCAGCGTGACCGCGGCGACGCCGGCGGCCAAAAATTTATTCAACATCTGGTCTTCCCTCGTGGTTGCCTCTGAACTCCCGGCCGGCCGACTTGCGTGACCGTTCACGGGCGATAGGGCGATTCGTAGGCGATCAAGCGCGTCAGCGCAACGCCGCCCCGCCGGCTCGGGACACTCTGCCGGGTCGGGAAACTCTGACGGGCGGTGACTAGAGGCGATCCGCGCCCTGGGCGCCGAACGGGTTCTTCGACCAGGGCTCGGAATCCTGCGAGCCACGGAACCAATCGCCGAAGGACCGCGATTTGCCGCGGCTGCTGGCTGCGCGGACTTCCTGCTGCCACTGGCGGTAGGAGACCAAAGCCTCGCCGCTCAGCGTAATGGCGCCGCCCTTGTCGGAGATATAGGGCGCCGGATCGACGAACTGGCCGTTCACGATCACCGAAAAATGCAGGTGCGCGCCGGTCGACCGGCCGGTCGAGCCGACATAGCCGATCAGGTCGCCCTTGCGGACGCGAGTACCGGGACCCATACCGTCGGCGAACCGCGACATGTGGGCGTAGAGCGACTCGAAATTGTCGGCGTGGCTGACTTTTACGGTGCGGCCGTAATTGAAGTACCAGCCCTGGTGGTTGATCACGCCGTCGGCCGCCGCGAGGATCGGATCGCCGGTCTTGCCTTCGAAATCGATACCGTTGTGGAAGCCGCCGCCGCTCTTGCGACCGTAGTAGCGGCGGGTGCCGAAGGGCGAGGAGATCCGGGCGCCGGGCCGCGGATCGGTGAGCGCCGTGCCACCCAGCCGCCGGCCCTGTTCGTCGAACCAGCCTTCCGGCTCATTCGGCGGGGCGAACCACCAGAAGGATTGCTTGTTCTGTCCGTCGCCGAGGCTGGCGAGGAGGATGCGCGGAGCACCATCGACGGTGCGGCCCTGGAGAACTTCCACCTTCTCGGTGGGAGGCGCGAAACCTGCCAGAGCCTGGGTCAGTTCCTTGAGCGTCGCCGAGCTGGTGCCAGCCGGCGCCAGGCTGGTAACCAAGGTCGCGCTGCTGGCTTTGACCACGGTGACCGATCCGGCAACGACCGAGCGGGCGCCGGGGCCGGCAGCCGCAGTCGTGCTGGGGACGGTGGAGACCCGTTGGTCGTCGTTCTCGGTGGCCCCAGGGGCGAGCTTGAAGCCGAAGGAGCCGTCGGCCGTCCGCTCCAGTTCCACGGCAAGGGAGCGTGCGGAAAAGAGCTGCAGAGCCACCAGGCGCTTGGGCTGGTTGGCGCCCTGGGAGGCCAGGATGGCCCGGCCGGAACTGGCTTCCTTGGCGTTCAGCTGGCTCAACGCCTTGCTGACAGCGTCCGATGCGGCGCGCGCGTCGGTGGGGTCGACCTTGAGGTTGACGAGCTGCTCGACGACGAAGCCGTCGCTGCCGATCGCAAAGGGCTGGACGTCTTCGTTGGAGGCGGCCTTGGCCGGCGCCTTGAGTTGGTTCTTGCTGGGCGCCTTGACCTGGGCGATCGCCCCGGCGGCGCAGAAAAGCTGAAACGTCGAAACGGCGAGAGTGGCGGTCACAAGGGTGCGAACGGTTCGCCAGCGCTGGCCGCGCTCATCGCGCGTAGTCGTGGACGCCATAGGCCTCTCCCGATCCATTAACTAAACAAACTGTCGTAGAGGCCAATCAACGAATTCATCGACCTCCCCCAGGTCGATGCCCCCCGCGATGCCTCCGCGGGGCGATACTGGCTACGGACTATCCACAAGTCCAACAAAAAGTTGCAAAAATGCAACACTCGCGCAATGTAGGTAACTACTTATTATATAACGACTTTATGCCTCAAGAACGACGTCTGTCACGAAAGGTCACAGGGGATGGAACCTTTCGCTGGGCCGACTTCCGCAGGGCTGGATAGCTCGCCAGCAGGCCGGCGGCCTCGGCCATCTCCTCGACATCGTTGAACATGGGAACGCCCGCGCGCTCCATGGCGGCGAACCAGCCAGCCTTGTCCGGCAGGGTGCCCATCATGCTGTGGAGCAGAGGCAACCGGGAGGTTGCGGCGAGGTCCGCCAGCCGGGCGATGACCGGAGCGGCGTCGACCATGAACGGCACGACGTGGATCATCAGCACCATGTCGTAGGCGTGGGCGGCATGGTCCGTGGCTGCCTCGACGGCAAGCCCGAAGCGATCCTCCCGGGCATCGGCCAGCAGGTCGATCGGATTGGCGACCGAGGCTTCGGACGGCAGCTGCTGGCGCAGGACCTCGGCCATGGCGGTCGGCAGGGTGCCGAGATCCAGCCCCTCGAGGACGGCCCGGTCGGCGCAGAGCACCCCGGGACCGCCCGAATTGGACAGGATCAGCGCCCGCTTGCCCAGGCCCTGGGGGAAGCGGCCGAACGCCTTGGCGGCCAGTAGCAGCCGGCGCAGGCTTTTCACCCGGACGATGCCGCAGGAAGCGCAGAAGGCGTCGATGGCGGTATCGTCGTTGGCGACGGCGCCGGTATGTGCCGAAGCCGCCCGCCCGCCGATCTCGGTCCGGCCGCCGAACAGGGCGATCACCGGCTTGGTCGCTGCCACGGCACGGGCGACCTCGCGGAAGCGCTCATGATCTTCGATCGATTCGACATAAAGCAGGGCCGCGCCAATTTCCGGACGATCACCCAGCCAGCCGAGGTAGTCCTCGACGCCGAGGTGGACGGCATTGCCGACCGAGACCACGGACATCAGCGGCAGGCCGCGGGCATTGGCCTTGTCGATGAACTCCTCGGCAAGCGCCCCGGACTGCGAGATGAAGGCCAGGCCATTGCCCGAGCCGGCAACGGCGCCGGGCGGCAGGTCGCGCAGGAAGGTCGCCGCGAAGCGCCAGGCCGGATCGAGATGGACAACGCCGGCGCAATTGGGCCCCGCGATGGTGAGGCCGCGGTCGGCCGCGAGCTTCAGCAGAGCGTCGTTGCGCGCTTCGCCGACCGGGCCTGCTTCGGCAAAGCCGCCGGGCAGGATGAGGAGGTTGCGAATGCCGCGATCCGCCGCTTCGCGCACCGCGTCGAGGATCGCGTCGGGCCGGATGACGATGACGGCAAGGTCGACCGGCGGGTCGATTGCGCCGATCGAGGTCACCGCCTCGTAACCGAAGATCGTGCCGCCCTTGAGATTGACCGGCACCACGCGACCGCCATATCCGGCGTGGCGCAACATCTGCATGATGGCGCCGCCAGATGACGTAGCACGCTCGCCCGCGCCGACGACGGCGATGCTGCGGGGTGCGAAGAACGGCGAGAGGTCGCGGGCGGGAACGGTCATGGATGGCCGTTGCAGCACAGGTGGTAAGGGAGAACAAGTTGGCCGATCCGATCGAACTTCTGATTCAGGGGCGCGCCCACGATTTGGGGGGTGGCTTTGCCGTGCGGCGCGTGCTGCCCAGCGTGAAGCGTCGCATGGTAGGTCCGTTCATCTTCCTCGATCATTTTGGCCCGATGGACGTGCCGCCGGGTGGCGGCATGGAGGTGCGGCCGCATCCGCATATCGGCCTCGCCACCGTGACCTACCTGTTTGACGGCGGGATATTCCATCGCGACGGGCTGGGCTTCGCGCAGGCGATCAAGCCCGGCGACGTCAACTGGATGACGGCCGGCCGCGGCATCGTTCATAGCGAGCGTACGGAACCGGAAATGCGCCGGACGGGCTTTCGCATGCATGGCGTCCAGACCTGGGTGGCGCTGCCCAAGACGCACGAAGAGACGGCGCCGGCTTTCGAGCATGTCGAGGCGGCGCGACTGCCAGCGTGGCAGGAGCAGGGCGCGGCGCTCCGTCTGATCGTCGGCACCTATGCCGGGCGCACCGCGCCGACCACGCACTTCTCGCCGATCTTCTATGTCGGTGGCGAGTTGTCGGCAGGAGCGAAGATCGCCGTCTCGCCCGAGCATGCCGAACGCGCGCTCTATGTGGCCGAGGGATCCGTCACGATAGGCGATCGCGTCCTGGCCGTCGGCGACCTCGCTGTTCTGGCCACCGGCCTGACGGCTGAGCTTGTGGCCGGCGCGGATGGCGCCAAGCTGATGCTGCTGGGCGGCGCCGCGATGGACGGACCGCGGCACATCTGGTGGAATTTCGTGTCGTCGACCAAGGAACGCATCGAAGTCGCCAAGGCCGACTGGCGCGAGGGCCGGTTTGCCATGGTGCCAGGTGATCCCGAATTCATTCCGCTGCCGGATCGCTGACCGCCCTCAGGTCGAAGAGGGCGGCGTCCAGACCGTCTCCTCGTCGAGCGGATAGACCGGCCGCGGCAACTTGCTCCAGGTGAAGTTGGCCAGCACCGGCGACGTCAGGCCCGGGCAGTCGACTTCGAAGATCTGGTCCGGCTTGAAGAACTCATCGAAGCCGCCGCGGAAATGGCCACGGCTCTTGACGACGACCACCCGTGCCTGGGCGATGTCGAGGCCGAACATCTCGAGCTGGCGCGGGTCCATGCACTGGCAGCGATGGCTGATGACGACGACCTGGATGCCGCCGAGATCGAGCAGTGCCGAGGGACCCATGTCCGACGAGACGTTCTTCAGCACGCCGCGGCGGCCGACGTAGCGGCCGTCCGACAGTTTCACGACCTTGGCCTCGCAGTCGAACGGCAGCGAGAATTCCTGATGCTCCTCGGTGTTGAACGAGGCGGTGAAGATCGCGCCTTCGCCGACCTGATGGGCCTTTGCCGCAAGTGCCCGGTCGTTGAAGACACCGAAGAAGACATTCTGGACGCTGGCGCTCTTCAGGGCACGCAGCAGGTAGGTCGTATTGCCACGCCCGCCGCCGCCGGGATTGTCGGCGACGTCGGCCAGGATGATCGGCTTGCGGCGGCGGTCGCGGCCGACCGAGGCCGCGAGCTGGACGGCGTCGCCCAGCGACATCATTGCGCGCTTGAAGCGCTCCTTCGTGCCCCAGGCCCGCTTGGCGAGGTCGAGCGCGAGGGCGGCGGCCGCTTCGCGCTTGCCGTTGCGGGCCGTCACGACTGCCGTCAGGCCGTTCTTCGGGCTGTCGCTGTAGGCGAAGCCCGCCATCACGGACACGTTGAGGATATCGCCGCCGACCTTGGTCTGGCCGTACTTGATGAGGTCGGCGTAAGGACCCTTGGCCGTGAGCAACGAGATCTGCGGCGCCACGATCGGCACCTTGACCATTTCGATCGCCGTCTGGGCGCCGGCCAGGCACTCGCGCATGTGCACGGCGGCCTCGACGCCGCGCTCGTAGATGTCGGTGTGCGGATTTTCGAGATAGCCGACGAACACCGAGATGTTGTCGATCATCTTGCGCGAGACGTTGGCATGCAGGTCGAACACGACGACGATCGGAATGCCAGGACCGACCACGCGGCGCACGATCTCGAACAGGTCGCCGTCGGGATCGTCGGTGCCTTGGGCGAGCGCCGCGCCATGGCTCGAGATGAACACCGCATCGAGCGGCAGCGAGGTCTTTAGGCCGGCCTCGATCTCGCGCAGATAGTCGCGGAAGAAGCCTTCCTCGACCGGCCCGCCCGGCTGGGCGAGCGAAACGCGGATCGGCACCGGCGTCCAATTGCCGGTGCGGTCCATCTCGGTGAAGAAGCCGGGCAGGTCCGGCATGGTGATCGACGCGCCGGAGCGCGCTTCGCTCACGATGCGATTGCCGCGGATATCGACATCCTGCTCGAAATCGGCGGCTGTGGTGACGGGCGAGAAGCGGTTGCACTCGATGGCGAAGCCGAGAATGGCTATTCGCGGGTTCTCGCTGGACACGGTCTCCTCCTTAGGCGGCGAATGCGGGCTCGTAGGCGAAGAGCCCGGCCTGGCCACCGGTGTGGATGAACACAATGTTCTCATCCTTGTCGAACGTCTGCTTGCGCACGAGGTCGATCAGTCCCGACATCGCCTTGCCGGAATAGACCGGATCGAGCAGCACGGCCTCGGTCTCGGCGAGCAGGCTGACGGCCTCCTTCATGCCGGGCGTGGGAATACCATAGGCCTCGCCGAAATAGCTGTCGTCGGCCTCGATGCAGTCGCGCGCGATCGGCCCCTTCAAGCCCAGCAGGTCGGCCGTGGCGTCGACCAGCTTGCCGACATTGGCTTCCTGGTTGGCGCGGGGCCTTCCGACGGTGATGCCGAGCACGCGCACGCCGCTTTGCGTGGCGGCGAACCCTGCGATCAGCCCGGCCTGGGTGCCGCTGCTGCCCGTTGCATGCACCACGCGGTCGACGCGGATGTCGCGCTCGGCCGCCTGCTGCAGGATTTCGAGGGCGCAGCCGACATAGCCCAGAGCACCTATCGCGTTCGAGCCGCCACCGGGGATGACGTAGGGTCGGCCGCCACTCTTCCTGACCTCTTCCGCCGCCATTTCCGCGGCGGCGGTCATGGAACTGTCGCGCGGCACATACTTGAGGCTGGCCCCCAACAGCCGGTCGAGCAGCACATTGCCGTTGTGACGATAGGCATCGGTCGGCTGCGAAACGCGCTCTTCCAGCACGAGGATGCATTTCAGGCCGAGCTTTGATGCCGCCGCCGCTGTCTGGCGCGCATGGTTGGACTGCAACGCGCCCACAGTGATCAACGTGTCGGCGCCCTGGCTCAATGCGTCGGCCACGAGATATTCGAGCTTGCGGGTCTTGTTGCCGCCGGTCGCGAGCCCCGTGCAGTCGTCGCGCTTGATCCAGAGCTTCGGCCCGCCGAGTCGGGCGCCAAGACGGATCATTGGCTCGAGCGGTGTCGGCAAGTGACCGAGACGCACGCGCGGAAAGCGGCCCAACTGAAGCACGATCTCAACTCCTCCGGCGCCGGTGCGTGGGCAGTACCCCGACCGGCGTACTCGACCTGGTGGTCCTCTCAGAACAGGACCAGCCTAGAGCCCAGGATGCCGAGCGGCCAGCGGCCTGCAGCATAGAGGCGAAACTTGCTTTCGAAGGGCGAAGCGGACTGTCCGGCAAGGCGAGCCACCGCCAGTTGATAGATTGCCTGGGAGGCAGCGCCTGCCGCGACGTGGATCGAGGCCGGCGCAGCGCTGCCCAGGCGGGCCGCGGCGGTCGCGGCTTTGCCATGGACGAGGTCGCCGGCGTCCGTCGTGAGGTCGGTGAGTGCCGACCAGAGGGCAGCCTCCGGGTAGCGTGCCTCGGCATCGGCGAGCAGGCTCCGGCGCAAGGCCTCCTCGCGATCCCACCATGCCGGCGTCCAGTCGGGCGCTTTCAGGAGTCGCTCGGCGTCGGGCCAGTCGCGGGCAAGGCCAATCTCCAAGAAGTCAAAGCCCAGTGCCTCCGCATAGGCCGTGGCATCGCTGCGGTCACCGTCGGTGAGAGGCTCGCCCAGAGCCGCAAACCACGACGCTGCCCGCACATCGACGCGAAGCGTGTCGAGCAGTGCCCGCGGAAGGGCGACGACAGAACTCACGCCGCCTGCCGGACCTCCGGCAAGGTGAGGCCGTACTTGGCGGCGACCTCGGAGGCGCGCGTGATGAAGTCCTGGCGCATCTCGTCATTGGTGCGCTGCTTGATCTTCCACTTGCGGAAGATTTCATTGTTCCGCGACTTCGAGCCGCCGAAGAACGACGGCAGGTAGGGATAGTATTCGTCAACCGCCGCCTGCAGGCGCGCCTTGCCATCGGGCGTCTTCACCAGTTCGGCGGAGAAATCCTCGCCGAACTGGGCGTGGAAACGTTCTTCCGGCATGGTCGCGCGGGCGAGATTGCGCAGCGGATGGAAAGTGCAGTGGAGCAGGTCTTCGACCTGCAGGATCTCGGCGAGGTCGGCCAGCAGCTTGATGGCGACGAACTCCTCCCAGGTTTTTAGCGGAAACTCGAAGATCGACAGCGGCTTTTTGCCGGTGCCTGGCACCATGCGCTCCTCAGGGATTCCCATCTGCACGCCAAGCTGCTTGAAGCGCACATGGTGGCCGTATTCCTCCATCGCCACGCGGCAGGTCAGCCACTTGGCGTAGGGTGTCGGTGCGTAGGCGATGGCCGGCTCGTCGAACACCTGCGCGCCGTAGAGCTCGTTGACGGCATGGCTGATGACGAGCTTGCCGATGGCCTCGCGATATTCCTCGGGCGCGTCCTTCAGCTCTTCGACGGTCTTCACGATGATGTCGGTCATGGCGGATCTCCTCAGACGAGGGGTTCTGTGTTGAAGGCTTCGAGATCGGTGGTCATGTCGGTGAACTGGCCACCGAATTTGGCCGTGAGGTCCTGCGCGAGCGTTGCCGGCTGGTCGACGACCAGTGTCGCGACGGGCCGCGGCTGGCTGAACAGGAACACCTCGCGGCCGCGCACGCCGAACAGCTGGCCGGTGATCGCCTTCGCGGCCGGCGAGGCGAGGGAGGTCACGAGCGCCGCGACGTGATGCGCGCCGATCTTGAGTGCGCGCTCCTTGTAGGTCTTCTGTGCCTCGTTGGCGGGCTGGATGATGTCCGTGACGCGCGTCTTGGCAAAAGGCGCCACGGCATTCACCGTGATGTTGGCGCGCTGCAGGTCCATGGCGGTGACCCGCGTGAGGCCGAACAACCCCGCCTTGGCGCTGGCATAGGCTGCCTGGCCGAGATTGCCGTAGAGCCCGGCCGACGAGACGATGTTGACGATGCGACCCCAGTCGTAGCCCTCTTTGCCGCCGCGGCCGGATTTGCCCTGCTCGCGCATGACCGCGGACGCGGCGTTGATCAGGTAGAAGGCGGACGACAGGTTGGTGCGGATCACCGCATCCCAGTCGCGCGGATCGGCGCGGAAGACGAAGGCGTCGCGCAGGATCGCGGCATTGTTCACGACGATGTCGATGCCGCCGAAATTCTTGATCGCAAGATCGACGAGTTGCCTGGCGACGCCCGGCGAGGCGACGCTCTCGGAGAAGGCGAGGGTGTTCTTACCCCCAATCTTGTCGTTGAGGGCCTTTACGGTGTCGCGCGCGACCTCGGGATCGCCGCCGTCGCCTGCGATCGAGGCACCATTGTCGGCGACGATCACCTTCGCGCCTTCAGCTACCAAGGCTTCGGCGATGGCGCGACCGATGCCGCGGCCGGCGCCGGTGACGATCGCTGAGCGTCCTTCCAACAAAGCCGTCATCGTTCCGCTCCCGTTTTCTTGTTGGCGCTGGCCATTTCGGCCGCGGTGTAGAAGGCGTCGGCGTGGACGTCGATGCGGCGCATGCCGCGCCGCTCGAGCAGCTTCGTCGCGGCCTCGACCATGACCGGCGGCCCGGCGAGATAGGCTTTGCAGCCGTCGACCTCGTCGAAATCGGCGGCGACGGCGTCGTGCACCAGGCCGCAGCGTCGGGTCATGCCGTCGCCTTCGCTCAGCACCGGAATGAAATGCAGGTTCTTGTGGCGGTCGGCCAGCGCGGCGAAATGGTCGTGCAGGTAGAGGTCGCGCTCGGTACGAACGCCGAAGTAACAGTAGATGTGCTGCGGCAGGTTCTTCTGCAGAGCACGCTCGACGATCGCCTTGATCGGTGCCATGCCCGAGCCGCCGGCGACCGCGATGATCGGCCCGCGATGGGCCTCGCGCAGGTAGGAGGCGCCAAACGGGCCTTCGACACGCACGCTGTCGCCGATCTTGAGGTGCTCCGAGACATGGAGGCTGGTGGCGCCACCAGCGGTGCGGCGGACGTGGAATTCCAGGACCGGGTCGCCCGGTACGTTGGCCATCGAATAGTCGCGCGGCGGGCAGCCGTCGAAGGTGACGGAGGCGAACTGGCCGGCGGCGAAGTCGAACGGGCCACCCGAGGCGATCTCCAGTCGCACGCGCTTGATGTCGTGCGTGGCATCGTCGAGCCCGGTTACCTTGCAGGTCAGCACGCGGCGGGGATGGACGACCAGGTCGTCCTCCTCGAGCCAGGCGATTTCGCATTCCTCCCAGGGCACGGCGCGGCATGCCAGGATCAGGCCGCGATCCTTCTCTTCGTCGGAGAGCGCGAACTCGGAAAAGCCCTCCATCGTCACCTCGCCCTTGACGAGGTGCGACTTGCAGGCGCCGCAATTGCCGGATTGGCAGCCGAACGGGTAGGAGATGCCGGCGTCGAGGGCGGCCTCCAGAATGGTGGAGCCGGTCGGCACCTCGATGGTGCGGTCGGCCTGGACGATGCGGACTTTGAAGCTCATCGGGAACTGCGCACTAGAATTTGTTTGATCCCCAAACAATCGCCGTTTACCACTCGTCCCATGGGCCGTCCACCTGCCAAAAGCCTCGACCGCGGCGTGCTGCCGACACTGCTCGGCTACGTGCTCCGCCGCACGCAGTCGGCGGTCTTCGCCGACTTTGCCGCGACCTTCCAGGCGGCTGGCGCGGCGCTGACCCCCGGCGAATTCGGCCTGCTTGTCCTCGTCGCCCGCAATACCGGCCTCAGTCAGATGGCGCTGGCGCGGGCACTGGGCATCGACCGCTCGACCCTGGTGCCGATCCTCGACCGGCTGCAGGCGCGCGGCCTCCTGGTCCGGCGGCGCTCCCCCACCGACGGGCGCACGCACGCGCTGGTGTTGACACCCTCCGGCAACAAGGCGCTCGGGCGCTTCACCACTCTGGTGCGGAGGCACGAGAAGCGCATCACGTCGGGCCTTTCGACCGCCGGAACGCGCACGCTCATTGGGCTGTTGGAGAAGGTGCGGGCCGGCGCGCGATCGTTATAGTCCGCCTCCTTATGAGCACTACTCGATGACCTCAGCCCATCCCGATTTCAGCCATATCGCCGGCCAGTCGATGAACGACACCGATCTGCTCGCCTTGATGCGGGCCAATCCGCCGGAGCCGGTGAAGACGCTCAACGGCGAGTTGATCGAGATCGATTCGGCGCGCGGCGCCTGCCGCTTCCGGTTCGAGATCGTGCCGGCCTTCTGCCATTCGGACGGCCGCGTCTGCCAGGGCGGCTTTCTCACCGGCATGGTCGACACCGCGATGGCCAACGCCGCCATCGTCAAAGGCAACCTTGCCGTCGCGGTGCCGACGCTCGAGCTCAAGATCAGCTTCTTCGAGGCGATGGGGCCGGGGATCGTGTTCGCCGAGGGCCGCGTGATGCGCTGGGGTGGCTCGGTGGGCTTCCTCGACGGCGATCTAAGGGACGAGAAGGGCCGCCTGATCGTCCACGCCACCTCGACCATCAAGATCGTGCGGGCGAAGAAGGGTTAAGGGACGCCTTTCAGGCGCGCCACTTCCTCTTCCAGTTCCTTGATCCGCTGTGTGAGCTGATTCACGGCCGGTGCGATCTCGGCCTCGCTGTAGCGCGCCACGATGTGCTGGCGGCAGTTGATGTCCCAGGCCTCGATCCTGAAGGCGATCGCCCGCTGCGGCTTCGCCTTGTACGAAGGGTCGATCAGGCGTTCCATCAGCGCGAGGTCGTCCTCGATCACGCGGGCACGGCCCCAGAGTTTCAGCCGCTGCTGGGTCGCGAAATGCGGGATGAAAATGTGGGCCCGGTCGTTTTCCTTGAGATGGCCCAGGGTGATGTACTGACGGTTGCCGGCAAAATCGGCGAAGGCGAGCATGTGGCTGCCGATCGGCTTCAGGAAGCCTGCAGGCCCGCCGCGATGCTGGACATAAGGTCGTCCGTCGGCACTGGCCGTCGCAAAGAAGAAAGTGTCGATGGCGGCCAGGAATTGCCGGAGGTCGTCGGTGATCTCCGTCTGCCAGTCGCGGTCCTCGAAGGAGGCGCGCGAGCCGAGGCGTGCCTGCTCCGCCTTGACCGCCGGCGAGAACATCACGTCTTCGGGCCCAGTCATCCCCACAACTCCATGGCTACTCCAGTTTTTTGCCGAGCTCGCCCGCCACTTCCTGAATAAACTGCCAGGCGACGCGGCCCGAGCGCGAGCCGCGCGTGACTGACCATTCGACCGCCCGCTTGTGCAGCGTCTCCGCCGGCACGCCCAGCTTGTAATAGGCGGCATAGCCCTCGATCATCGCGAAGAAGGTGTCCTGGTCGGCGTTGTGGAAGCCCAGCCAGAGGCCGAAGCGATCCGACAGCGAAACCTTTTCCTCGACCGCTTCCGACGGATTGATCGCCGTCGAGCGTTCGTTCTCGATCATGTCGCGCGGCATCAGGTGGCGGCGGTTGGAGGTGGCGTAGAAGACCACATTCTCCGGCCGGCCCTCGATGCCGCCCTCGAGCACCGCCTTGAGCGACTTGTAGGCCGCATCCTGGCCGTCGAAGGAAAGATCGTCGCAGAACACGACGAAGCGGCGCGTCGAGTTGCGGATCTGGCCGAGCAGGCCGGGCAGGGAGGGGATGTCCTCGCGATGGATCTCGATCAGTGCCAGCGGACCCGGCGGGCCGCCGAGCTCGCGGTTCACGTGGGCGTGGACCGCCTTCACGATCGAGCTCTTGCCGGAGCCGCGTGAGCCCCACAGCAGCGCATTGTTGGCGGGCAGTCCCTTGGCGAAGCGCCGGGTGTTCTCGAGCAGGGTCTCCTTTTGGCGGTCGATGCCCATCAGGAGGTCGAGGTTGACCCGGTTCACCTTCGGCACCATCTCCAGCCGGTGGCCGGCGGCATGCCAGACATAGGCTTCGGCCGCGCCGATGTCGGCGCTGGGCGGTGCGGGCGGGGCCAGACGGTCGAGCGCTTCGGCGATACGTGAAAGTGTTGCTTTAAGGTCTTGATCCATCATTGCCGGCTGCGTGAAAGGGGGCGACCATATCGCCCCGCGCTTGCATTGCAAAGCGGGCACGGGCCGCTATAGTCCGCGCGCTTTTTCGACGGCCGGAAGATCAGGAGCAGAAGATGTTCATTTCCCCAGCGTGGGCTCAGGCGGCAGGTGGCGGCAGCGGGGATTTCCTCGTCCAGCTGTTCCCGTTGATCCTCATCTTCGTGGTTTTCTATTTCCTGCTGATCCGCCCCCAGCAGGCCAAGGTGAAGGCCCAGCGCGAGATGCTGTCCGGCGTCAAGCGCGGCGACCGCGTCGTCACCGGCGGCGGCATCATCGGGCTGGTCACCAAGGTGATTTCCGACAACGAATTGCAGGTGGAACTTGCCGACGGCGTGCGGGTTCGCATCGTCAAGCAGACCATCACCGACATCCTGACCCGCGGCGAGTCGGTGCGCGGCGCCAAGGACGGCGACGAGGATGACAAGCCGATGCTGCCGCCGCCGGCGCCCGCCGCCGAAAGGAAGAGCCTGTTCGGCGGCCTGTTCGGCGGCAAGAAGTAGCCGAACCGCGATCAAGGAATGATCGAGCTGGAGAAGTAGGTCGGAATGCTCAATCTTCCGCGCTGGCAGACCATCGTCATCATCGCCATCACGGTGGTGTCGGGACTGTTCGCCCTGCCCAACCTGTTGCCGAGCAAGGTCCTCGACGTGCTGCCGCACTGGTATTCCCAGAGCCGCATCGGTCTTGGCCTCGACCTGCGTGGCGGCGCCCACTTCCTGCTCGAAGCCGACCTGCGCAGCGTGCTCACCGAACGCCTGACCAATCTGTCGGACTCGGTGCGCTCTGAGCTCCGCAAGCAGCAGGTCACGTTCAAGGACGTCAATGTCGAGCCCGGCCGCGCCCTGGTGATCAGCCTGCGCGACGAGGCCCAACGCGCCAAGGCGATCGAGGCGATCCGCATCCTCGACCCCACGCTCGTGGTCTCGGGCAGCGGCGACACCATCCGGCTCGCCTACTCCGACGCAGAACTGTTCCGCCGCAAGAAGGAAGTGATCGACCAGTCGATCGAGATCCTGCGCCGCCGCGTCGACGAGACCGGCACGCTCGAGCCAACCATCACCCGCCAGGGCGACGAGCGCATCCTGCTGCAGGTGCCGGGCATCAAGGACACGACCGACCTCAAGCGCAAGATCAACCAGACCGCCAAGCTCACTTTCCATCTCGTGAACGAGGACGTGGCGGCAGCCGGCGCGAACATCCCGGCGACATTGCCGCCCACCACCTTCCTGGCGCCGACCCGCGAGGGCATGCAGGATCTGCGTCGGAGCAATCCCAAGGCCTGGGAGGACATCCAGGCGGCCAATCCCCGGATGTCGCCCGAGCAGATCTGTCGGCGCTACCAGCCGCAGTGCCTTCCGGTGCTGAAGCGCGTGGTCGTGGGCGGCGAGGACCTCGACGATTCCAAGGCCACCTTCGAGCAGCAGCAGGGTGGCCGGCCGATCATCAGCTTCACCTTCAATTCGGCCGGCGGCCGCGCCTTCTGCGCCGCCACCCGGGCCAACATCGGCAAGCGGCTGGCGATCCAGCTCGACGGCGAAATCATCAGCGCTCCGGTGGTGCAGAGCGCGATCTGCGGCGGCAGCGGCATCATCACCGGCACTTTCACCACCCAGCAGACCCAGGAGCAGGCGCTGCTGCTGCGTTCCGGCGCGCTGCCGGCCACGCTCACCATCATCCAGGAAAGCACGGTCGGCGCCGATCTTGGCGCCGATGCCATCCGCGCCGGCACGGTGGCGGCGATCGTCGGTACCGTCCTGGTGGCTCTGGTGATGTTCGTGGCCTACGGGCCGGTGTTCGGCGGCTTCGCCAACCTCGCCATGCTGGTCAACCTGCTGATGGTGTTCGCCGGCATGTCGATCCTCGGCGCCTCGCTCACCCTGCCGGGCATGGCGGGCCTCGTGCTGACCGTCGGCATGGCCGTCGACTCCAACGTGCTGATCTACGAGCGCGTGCGCGAGGAGAAGGCGCTCGGCCGATCGGCCTTCAGCTCGATCGCCACCGGCTATGAGCGCGCCATGTCGGCCATCATCGATGCCAATCTCACGACCTTGATCGCGGCCGTGCTGCTGTTCGGCTTCGGCTCCGGGCCGATCCGCGGCTTCGCCACCACGCTGTCGCTCGGCCTGCTGACCTCGATGTTCAGCTCGACGATCTTCACGCGCATGCTGCTGTCGGTCTGGGTGCGCTGGCGCCGGCCCACCGAACTGCTGATCTGAGGGCGCCGTCATGTGGAAGCCCGTTCATCTGTTCGCCTTCAAGAAGAAGTTCGACTTCCTCGGCCAGCGCAAGGTCGCACTCATCGTGTCGACGCTGATCAACATCGTGGCGATCCTGGGCGTCGCCTTCGTCGGCCTGAACTTCGGCATCGACTTCAAGGGTGGCATCGCCATCCAGGCGCGCGCCAAGCAGGGCGTGGCCCAGCTCGATACGCTGCGCAGCACGGTGGGCGCCCTGGGCGTCGGCGAGGTCTCGCTGCAGGAATTCGGCGAGGCCAGCACCGTGCTGATCCGCATCCAGCGCCAGGACGGCGGCCCGCAGTGCGTGGCCGGCGCCCAGCGCGTGCTGCAAAAGCGCGCCGGCGCGGGCTGGCAAGCCAAGCCGGGCGCGGGCGGCACCGGGGATGTCGAGCTCACGGCGCCGGCGGCGCTCGACGGCGCCGGCTGGCGCGATGCGGTGAGCCGGGTCGGCCTCACCATTCTGGAGCGTCAGCTGCCGCGCGGCGCGACCAATACCGCCAAGGTCGACATGACGCCGGAGCAGCGGGCGGAATGGTGCCAGCAGGTGGCGATCAAGCAGGTCGAGGACGCGATCGGCGCCAATTACGAGATCCGCGGCACCGAATCGGTCGGCCCCAAGGTCGGCGACGAGTTGATGGTGAGCGGCATCTGGGCGGTGCTGGCGACCATGGCCGCGATCGTCATCTATGTCTGGTTCCGCTACGAATGGCAGTTCGGCGTCGGCGCCCTGATCGCCATGGTGCACGACGTGCTCACGACACTCGGCATCTTCGTCTTGCTGCAGCTCGATTTCAGCCTGACCGCGCTCGCCGCGGTGCTGACCATCGCCGGCTATTCGATCAACGACACGGTGGTGATCTTCGACCGCGTTCGCGAGAACATGCGGCGCTACAAGAAACTCGGCCTGATCGAGCTGTTGAACCTCAGCCTCAACGAAACCCTGTCGCGCACCCTGATGACGTCGGGCACCGTCTTCGTGGCGGTGGGCGCGCTGGTCCTGTTCGGCGGCCCCGTCCTCTACAGCTTCTCCGTCGCCATGCTGTGGGGCGTCATCGTCGGCACCTACTCGTCGGTCTGGATCGCCTGCGCGGCCCTCGTCTACCTGAAGCTCAGGCCCGATCAGCTGCGGCCCGTCGAGGAGCAAGAGAAGGCCGAGAAGGCCAAGACGTGATCCCGCCGCGCCCCGCGTCAGGCGGCAGGGCGCCGGACGACAAGACGCTGCCGGCGCCCGATCCGGCCCCCAATAC
>ENA-ORBV01005871-ORBV01005871.1-microbial-mat-metagenome-genome-assembly--contig:-NODE-5871-length-22101-cov-6.056575_pt1 | contig 22101 bp, 20 predicted proteins | sample MGYA00237777_ERZ505514 | MGnify/ENA primary metagenome ERZ505514 (study PRJEB26160, sample SAMN06269048) | microbial mat metagenome | isolation source: Oligotrophic lake microbial mat | place... | reverse complement strand
GGTCGCCTGGGCCAGTTCCCGGGCCACATCTTTTTGGGGCAGTGAACCGAGGAACCGGACCCGCTCGCCGAGGTTCAAGCGGCGAGCCAATTCCTGAACGCGTTCGAAGTCGGGCTCGCCCTTCAGTCCTCCGGCGATGACCAGTTCGCCCCGCTGGAGGCACGCGAAGGCCTGGACCAGAACATCGACGCCCTTCCATGGGTAGAGCTGACCGGCGTAGACCACCCGCAGCGCTTCGGACGGTGGTGTGAACACCCGATCTCGGGGGGTGTCGCAGCCGTTCGGCACCACCGCGGTGCGAGGCCGCGCCCCGAACAGTCGTTCGAAGGTCGTGAGGATGCCCCCTGTGGTTGCGATAAAGCCGCGCGCTCCGGTCCAGACCCGGCGCTCACGGTTCTCGATCCGGCGCCGCTTGGATGCGCTCGGCGGATCGCTCAGGCCATAGAGATGGTGCCGGTCCTCGTACATCACCGCTTCCACCGCGTGGGCCTCGTAGGTCAGGTTCGCGCAGCCCACGCGCAAGAGGAGGTCGGCGAGCTGCAGGTCGCGGGTCAGGACCATGGCCCCCTTGCGGGACGAGCGGCGACCCAGGATCAGAGCCTGACTCAGATAGCGCAGCCTTGGAATGAACGACGAATTGGGCGCGTGTCCCACTTCGAGCCGATCGACGTGGAGGCGAGGGTTTACCTCGACCCCGAATTCCGGCAGGATTTCGCTCGTGGGCCTCTGGTCGGAATGCCGCACCACCAGGCGCACCTCGCGTCCGCGCGCGGCCAGGGCGTGGGCCGTCTTGACCACCTGAATCCCGTTCGCCCGTGGCGAGGGGAAGCGGATGTCGGAGAAGAGAAGAACCGGGGGACGAGCCGTCACGGTCACGGTTTCTCCAGCACGCATTCGATCTGCGACACCATCACATCGCCAACCACTGGAATCTCCAGGAAGAACGAGCGGAGGAACGACGGTAGCGCGCGCCGGAAGAAGCCGCTGACGTAGCGCTGCTCCGAGATCAGACGGAAAGGCGAGCCCGCGATCCACTCGGACATGCCGCGCAAGGTCACCGGGGTGAGCAGATCGTCTTCCTTCTCGCGGCCGGACTGGGCGAGCTGGACAAAGGTGTTGGCACTCGCTCTTTCGCTCAGCATCCAGGGGGCGGAGGCGGCGAGAAAGACGAAGGCCCGGAACGCCAGTCTTCGGCCGAGGAAGAGATGGATGGGCACCGGTACTCTCAGCCGCGGCAGGTGAGCGCCGGCGAGAGAGAGGGTGGGTGCGGTGGAGAGATAGAAACGGCCGCCCCGCTTGAGTACGCGCGCGCACTCCGCGATGTAGGCCTCGGCGGAGGGGAGATGTTCGATGACCGAGTGCGAAAGAACCACGTCAAACGACTCGTTCGCGTAAGGGAGCATGAGGCCGTCGCCCTGCACGAAGGCCACGTTTCGGACCCGTTTCTCACGGGCCAGCCGGGTGCCGGCATCCGAAAATCGCGGCGAGAGATCGAGGCCGGTGGCGAAACCAACCTCCTCCGCGAGGGAGATGGCGGTGCCTCCGCTGCCGCAGCCGGCGTCGAGGACCCGGCCCTGGAGTTTCACCCCCGAACGTTCGACCGACTGAATCACCTTCGAACTGCGGAGATATTCGAAGATGGCGTAGTCGTATTCGCTGCGAAACCTGATTTCACCCGCGGCACGGATGGCGTCGTTGTCGATCCGTCTCATCGGGCTTGTTCGTATATCTCGCAGTAGCGATCGACGAGTCCGCGAAGTGAGAAACGCTCGTCAATCACTCGGGACGTTCTTTCGCTGATTCGGCGATTTTCTCGCAACGAGGCGGCAATGCCATCGGCCAGCGCCTCCGGGTTCCCGCGGGGAACGATGCGAAGGTCGTCGGGGAACATGGCGCCCAACTCCAGGCCGCCCGGGTTGTCGGTCGAAACCACGCGGGTGCCGCAGGCCAGGGCCTCGAGAACCACGGTCGGAGTCGCCTCGAGGGTGGACGAGAGGACGAACAGGTCGGCGGCGCCGTGCAGTTTGGCCACTTCCTGATTGGGGACAAGGCCGAGGAAGCGCACACGGGCTGAGACCCCAAGCTCTTCCGCCAGATCCTCCAGCCGGTCGCGTTCTTCCCCGGACCCGGCGATCACCATACGGGCGCGAACCCCTTTGGGTTCGAGGAGAGAGAAGGCGCGCAGGAGAGTGGCATGGTCGGCCAGGGGATGCAGTCGCTTCACGTTGAAGAGGAGTGATTCCGAGGAGCCGACCAGAGGCGCTCGCACCGCTTCCCGTTCCGGGGGCCCGAGTGGTGAAAACAGCAGGTCGACGGCCGGATAGATCACAGAGGCCTCGCGCATCGGCACCTTCAGTTCGTGAGCCCGTTCGAGCAGGCGAGCGCTGTAGAACGTGACCTGATGCGCCCTCTCATTGAGTGTGCGGAACGCGCGATTCCGTCCGTCGTGATGCCAGATCTCCGTGCCGTAGTGAGTCAGCACGTAGGGCTTGTTCTTTCGGCAGGCGAGGCGTGCGGCCACCTGGTTCATCCAGGTGTTCGAGTGGATGTGAACCACGTCCGCTTCGGCGATCAGAGGCAGGGCCTGGCGCCGGGTTTCGATCGCCTCGAGCAACTGGGGAATCCTCGTGACCCGCAAACCGGTGCGTCGCCTCACGTAGCGCGTGTTCTCCCGCACGGGATCATCTGTCCTGAAAGTCAGAAAGGACACGGCGTGGCGGCGTTTGGTGAGCTCGAGCCCGAGGACGTGGGGCAGAAGCGCGTTCGCCGCCTGATAAGGCGGCAGATGTGGCGTGACCATAAGGATCTTCAATGCCTCGGCCGGGGCACGACGAGCGCATCCGCGGCCTGGGCGTAGGTCACGCCGCGCGCTTCGAGTCTTCGCATCACGTGTTCGAAGATCTGCTCCAGTCGGCCGAAGAAGCGATCGACGTCGTCCCCGGTCTTGTTGTAGGGTGACCCGCCGGGCACCAGTTCGCTCGAGTGAAATAGCATGTTCAGAGTCGGCACGCCGCGGGCCACGAAGCTGCTCGCCAGAGACTTGGCGTCCTCGACGCTCGAGTAGGAAGGTCGAAGCCAGACCGCACGCAGACCCAGGCGCTTGAAGTAGCCCCGCCACGGTATGGCGGGCAGCATGGTGAACCGGGTCTCCAGCGCTTTCGGTAGCCGGGGCGACGTGGCTGAAGAAACCGGTATCTCCAGCACCGAGGAGGTTCCCGCCCGCCGCACGTCCTTGTGGCATGGCCAGTAGGGTGAAACCGGCGCTCCCGCGAACGAAGGGCCGCCCTTCCGGGACTCGTTGAACAAGGGGTCGACGCTTGTGTCCACGCGGTAGCCGAGTTTCTCGAGAATCCGCAAAGACCGGGTGTCGAAACCATGGCGGCCGGCGCGGTAGCTCACCGGCCTTACCCCGAGCGAGGACTCGATCGCCGAGGTCAGCTCTGCGAGCTGAGTCTCAAGAAGGGCGTCATCGAGCTGGCTGGGGTAGCGGCCCACCAGATCCTCCTCCCGATACGGAGGCGAACTCCAGGGGTGCAGGTGTGCGCCGATCTCGCAGCGACCTGAAGCGGCGAGATCACGGAGGATCGAACGCGCGGGCTCCCGAGTGGCCATTTCATGAGTGACGAGATACGACGGGCGAACACCGTAGGCCTCGCACGTGGCCTGCAAACGAGGCAGCGCTCGGGCGTTTTCGACCGAAAGTCGTTTTCGACCTTCGAGCGTCCACTGATCGTCGGCCTCGGTGTCGATGCCCACCATGAAGAGCGGCTTCGAAATCATGCGCGGTCCAGGTCTCCGTCGCCGATAAAGAGATTCCAGTTGGACACCTGATCGAGGATCGCTCTCGTACCTGCCTTCCCGTCGGGAGTTCCCCGATACGCCACGCAGTACTGAACCGCGGTGGTGCCGGAACGGAAGCCGTGACGGGTCAAAGCCGCGCTCAGGCGAGCGTTGAAGCAATAGACCTCGATTCGGGCCCGTCCCTTTGTAGAAAAGTCGGAGATTGCGGCACTCAGAAGTGCCTCCTGAGTGGCTTCGTCGGTGGTGTCGCAGAAGAGGTCGGCGATGACCCCTCGCATGAAGTCCGGGTCTCCTTCATCGCGCAAAACCGCGTAGCCCGACAAAGTCCCGTTCTTTCGAGCTTCGAAGACCCGATAGCTGCGGAACGGACAGGCAAGGAATTTCCAGCGCAGGTACCGCGCGTCGCGCCGCACACACGTGGCGAACGACGCACGGGTCCGGAGCCAGAGATCGTCGTACTCGTCGCTGAAGGCCTCCACCGGTCGGACATCCACATCGGTGGCTTGTCCGGGTCGCCGGGAGATGAGAGAAAGGCCCAGTCCCAGCAGCGGTCCGGCCACCGTCCCCGCCAAAGCGCCCCACTTCTTCTTCGCGACCGCGGTGGCGTCGAGGATCTTGAGGTACGAAGGCACCGGTCCCACGTCGGTGAAGATCTTCTTGAAGAGCGGGTAGGAAGAAGGGGTGAGCCCCAGGGCAAGTGCCACATCGTCTTCGTCGGCCCACCGATTGGACAGCGCGATGCCGATGCCGCGGCCCTGGGCACTCTTGCGGATGAAGTAATCGTTTCCCGCGGAGGCCCTGACTTCGCGGTCGGCCCACCACATGGGAAGCGGCATCGTCGCCATCTGTCCAAGCAGCAGGTCGCCTTCCCGCGCCATCCAGATCACTGGACCGTCCTCTGGAGTGTTCGGATTCTCAAAGTACTGCCAGTCGTAGCGTCGCCGGCTTCTCGCCAGGTTTCCGTCCCCGAAAACCTCGGCATAGAGGGCAAAAAGTTCCGTGTCGTGCTCGGGCCGTCGTCGGACAATCTCCAGACTCGTCATGAATTGTTGAGGCGGAGAGTAGCCGAAGTGCGGCCTGGTGCAGTTGGCTTACCAAGATCTTGGCCGTCTGGGACCAAAAATTGCTTTTGGGAGGGGTGCGCAGCATGATGCTGCGTCCCCTCCCGAAGCGTTCCCCCTTTGGAAGGGGGTTCCCGACTTTACGGGAGCAGAGTTTATTTGGAGGGTATTTGGAGGGTAGTTACGTCTTCTGCAGTATTAGACGAGCAACACCCGTGCCATGGTTGTATCAAATCTCACGAAATTTCAAATCCGTGATCCCACTCACCAAAATTTGCCTCGCGCGCCGCGTCTTAAGTATTGAATTACCACGAGAAACCCGCTGCAAAGGACCTGTTCCGCGACTCCCTCCGAGGGATGGGGCGTGGAAAGCCGGACACGCACTGTGAGCGGACTTGTGTTGTCTTGTACACTCCCTCGCTTTGGAACGTTCTTTATGAGGTTTACGTGAAATGAAGAAGAACAAATTCGTCATCATCCTCGTTCTTATTGCGGCCGGTTCTCTTGCCGCCAGCACCGGATGGGCGGATGTGAAAACCGACCAAGCCATCGCCAAGGCGGAAGAGCAGTTCGCTAAAGGCAAGACCGACGAAGCCATCAAGTCGATGGTGAAACTCGCCGGCAGCACACCGTCGGTCGAGGCGTTCCTTGCTTTGGCCCGGCTTCAAGAGCTGAACGGGAACGGCGACGAGGCCGTGGCCTCTCTTGCGAAGGCGGTCGCGCTGAGCGGTTCGGCCGCCCCGGCCTTGCACGCGCGCGCATTGGCGGCTTCGTCCCAGATGACCCTGAAGACCGGGACCGGCAAGGCGGCTCTTGATCTTGCCAACAAGGCGGTTGCGGCCGAAAAGAATGGCCTCTCGCTCGGTACCCTGGCCTCGGCCCAGGCTCGTGTGGGGGATGCAAAGGCTGCGCACGCCGCCGCCGATGGCGCGATTGCTGCGGGGGCCACGGTTTCGGCCGCTCATGCCGGGAAGGGCGATGCGCTGAGCCTCTCCGGGCAGACTGCGGAAGCGGTGGCCGCGTACCGCAAGGCGGTGGACCTCGATCCCAAGAACACGAACGCCCAGGTCGGTCTCGTGTATGCCCTGGTGGCCGCGAATAAGGCGACCGAGGCCCGCGCCATTGCCCTCAAGGCCACGGAAGCAGATAAGAACTCCGGCGCCGCCTTCGCCGCTCTTGGATACGCGATTTCAGCCGAGAAGAATTTCAACGGCAACGACGCCTCGTGGAGCGACGCCATCGCCCAGGCCCAGCAGGGCGCCTTCCTCGGTCCCAAGGATCCTCAGACTCAGTTGGTGGTGGCGAAGCTCTTCGAGGCGCGCGGCAACTACGACCAGGCCAAGGTTTCTCTTCAGAACGCGATCACCACGGACCCTGGGTTTGCCCCGGCCCGCACCGCGCTCCTTTGGGCCAAGTTCCGCAGCGGCGATCTGGACGGCGCGCTCAAGGATGCGGGCGAACTGGTCAAACTGTCTCCGGAAAGCCCCGAGGCGAACAAGATGTATGGCGAGTTCCTGGCCCGCAAGGGCCAATACAAGGAAGCGATCCCGCCGCTTGAGAAGGCTACTTCGGCCATGCCCAAGGCGGGCGATGCCTTCGCCCTGCTGGCTCACTCGTACCACATGACCCGGTCGTTCGAAGATGCGAAAGACGCTTACGCCAAAGCGGTGGAGCTCAACCCCACGAACAACGAAATCAAGTCGAACTACGGCCTGCTCCTCGGCATGAGCGGTGATCCCGACAAGGGCGCCCAGATCCTCGTCACCTTGATCAATTCGCCCGGCTACAAGAGTGCGGCCGGTTTCGCCAACTATGGCTGGGTGCTCTCAAGGGTGAAGCCCCCTCGCGCCGGCGAAGCGATCGCCGCCTACAACAAGGCGATCGAGCTGGATTCCAAAAACGCCGGACTCTTTTATGGCCTTGGCTGGGCGCAGTTCTATGCCGAGAAGTACCCGGAAGCGATCGGCTCATTCGACAAGGCGGCCCAGATGGAGAAGAGCCTTCACGCCGAGACTCGAGCCGGTGTCGCGCGCAGCCACTACTTCATGGCGGTCAACGTGAACAAGACTGCCCCTGACTTTACTCAGACCAAAGCCGCGATCGCGGCGGCCGAAGCGGCTGGCCGTCCCGACACCTGGACGACCGATGTCGTGCAGCGCTACGAGAAAGCGGTAGCCGAGGGTAAGGCCGCGGAAGCCGCGGCGAACGCCCGTGTCTTGAAAAACGAGGCAGCCGGGGACGCCGTCGACATCGGAAAGCGCACCCGGGAGCTTCAGAAGGGCTCGATCACGCAGCGCGTGGAGGCGGCAAACGCCCTGGCCGCGGCCGGTGCCGATGCCGCCGAGATTCTGGGATATGCGCTTGAAACGGATTCGGTCATCTCCGTCCGCCAGGCCGCCGTCAATTCCCTTCGACGGATGGGTGCGGGCGCTCGTCGCGCGCTTCCTGCCCTCAGCCGCTACATCCGAACCACCCCCTCGGCGATCTTGAATCCCACTAAGGATGAGATGAGTCTTGAGTTCATGGAGAGCGACCTTCGCAAAGACGCCGCCGAGATCGTCCGCAGGCTTCGGTAGTCGCGAGGGCGGCCACAAGGGCCACCCCTACAGCTAAATCTCCGTAGCGGCTGCCTCCTGCTCCCTCGCACTGTAGGGGCAGGCCTTGTGCCTGCCCTGGCGATGGCGAGACACAAAGGGCGGCCACAGGGCCGCCCCTATAGGTCTGTTTTACGACCTTGCGCGCTCTATGAGCCAGAAGGAGATCGCCGCCACCGCTGCGGAGGCGGGGATGGTGATGATCCACGCCCAGACGATGCGCCCGGCCAGACCCCAGCGCACCGCGGACACGCGCTTGGTGGCGCCCACGCCCATAATGGCTCCGGTGATGGTATGGGTTGTGGACACGGGTATGCCGCCGAAGGTGGCGAGGCCAATCGAGATGGCGCCGGAGGTTTCCGCGCAGAACCCACCGAAGGGCTGAAGCTTGGTGATCTTGGTGCCCATGGTCTTCACGATGCGCCAGCCTCCGAACATGGTGCCGAGGCCGATCGCCGCGTGGGCGATGAACGCCACCCAGAAAGGCACCTCGAAGCTGCTGAGGTGACCCGAGGCGACGAGAAGACTGGTGATGATTCCCATCGTTTTTTGGGCGTCATTGCCTCCGTGGCTCAATGAGAAAAACGCCGCCGAAACCAATTGAAGGCGGCGAAACAGCGTGTCCAGACGGTAGGGATGCCAGCGCCTGAAGATCCAGGTCACGGACACCATCAGGGTGAAACCCAAAAGCGCTCCGATGAGCGGCGAAAGAACGATGAACATCAGTGTCTTCGTCCAGCCCGAGGCGATGATCGCGCTGTAGCCCGCCTTCGCGATGGCGGCTCCCGCATAGCCGCCGATAAGGGCATGGGAGGACGACACCGGGATCCCGTAGTACCAGGTGATCAGGTTCCAGAATATGGCGCCGATCAGGGCGGCCAGAACCACCTCCTGGGTCACCACATCCAGGTCGATCATCCCCTTGCCCATGGTCTTGGCAACGCTCAGCCCGAACACGAAGAGGGCGGCGAAATTGAAGAAGGCCGCCCACAAAACAGCGGCCCGGGGCGACATCACCCGCGTCGACACCACGGTCGCGATGGAATTGGCCGCGTCGTGGAAACCGTTCAGGAAGTCGAAGACGAGGGCTATAAGGATGATGAAGCCGACGAACGAGAAGGCGAGATCCATGTCCCTTTGCGCGGCTGCTTTTCGGTTTAAGCCCTGGTCCTTTTGGATCAGGCGTTCTTCACGACGACGTTGCCGATGGCGTGGGTGTAGTCCTTGCACGCATCACAGGCGCTCTCGAGGCCTTCGTAGACCTCTTTCCACTTCATGATCTCGATGGGGTTGCCGCCGGTCTTGAAGAGGTCGCCGATCACCTGGGTATAAAGGGCGTCCGCCTGATTCTCGAGTTCGGACACGCGCACCGTGCCGGCCTGGATTTTTTGCTCATCGGAGAGATTCCAGATGAGCGAGGTCACACGGTCGATTTCGTCCGCCATCTCCCGAAGGATGAAAGCGAACTGGCGAAGGCCGGCGGGGGAGTCGCTGAGTTCGAAAACCACGAACGAGTGAGCTACACCTTCCACATAGTCGAGGATGTCGTCGAGGTGGGTGCCGATCTCCCGAAGGTCATCGCGGTCGAAGGGGGTGATGAACGTGGAATTGAGGGCCAGGAAGATCTGTTTGGTGATGGCATCGCCTTCGTGCTCGATGGCCTTCAACTCCACCACCCGGACCCGGCGGTCTTCGAGGGAAGTGCTGGTCGCGATGGCCTCGAATACCCGCATTGCCTTCACCAGGTTCTTCGTGTCCTGGGCCAGGAGCTCGCGGAACCGCTCCTCCTTGGGCATCAGGAGCCGGACAAAAGCATCGAATTTCACTGGCGAGACCTCGGTAGAGCGGGGACCAAAGCGTCCCGGAAATATGCCCGACTTTCAAATGTCCAGCTCGTGACGTTTCTGTGACATTTGAGTGACGAGCATATCAGGCGGGTCTTTGGGCCTCGCTCCGGCCCGGGGGGTGTTTAGGGAGACGCACGGCGAAGGTCGATCCCCGCCCGGGCTGGCTTGAAACCTTCACCGAAGCCCCCATGCTCTCGGCCAGGTGCTTCACGATCGAGAGTCCCAGACCCGTGCCGCCGAGTTCCCGGCTCCGCGCCGTGTCGACTCGATAGAAGCGTTCGAAAAGACGCGGAAGGTGCTCGTTGCCGATCCCGGGTCCGGTGTCTTCCACACAAACCGCAACCCCTTCCCCTTCCGGCGCTACGTGAACCGTGACCCGCCCGCCATCCGGCGTGTACTTGAGGGCATTGTCGACGAGGTGCTCGAGAATCCGCCGCAGGCGGTCGCCGTCGCTCAGGACCAGGGGCGTTGCGGCCTGAATCGAGTCGAACGCGATCGCCTTTCGGGCCGCGATCTTCGCGAAGGAGGCGATCACATCGGAGGCCACCGCACCGCAGTCGAGCGGCTCCAGGGTCGGGGGCTGGGCTCCGGACTCGATCCGGGACAATTCCAGTAGATCGTCCACCAGGGACGCCATACGGTCGGCGTTGGCGCGTATGCGCGAAAGAAAACGCGTTGCGGTCTCCGCCTCTTCGAGGCCGCCGTCCTCCAGCGCTTCGACGAAGCCACGGATCGACGTGAGGGGAGTGCGCAGTTCGTGGGAGGCGTTGGCCACGAAATCCCGGCGAATGCGGTCGACGCGCCGTCGTTCACTGACGTCGTTGAACGTTATTACCGCGCCATGGGGCTCGCCGGGGGAGGCTGGGAAGGGCACTCCCACCAGCACGAAGGCGCGCCCGGTGCCAGCGAGATCGATCTCCGCGGTTCGCCTCTGCCCCGAAGTGAGCACCTGGTTGATCAAGGCTCCGATCTCGGCCTGTCGAAACACCTCGAGGTAGTGGGTTCCGGCGGATCCTACGAGATTGTGGGACCTGGCCAAAGCGTCGTTTACGAGCAGAACGATGCCGCGGTGATCCACCGCGAGGAGCCCGTCTTCCATGGCGGCAAGAACCGCGGAAAAACGGGCCTGTTCCCGCGTGGCGGCGGCGAATTGCTCCCGGATGCCGCTCGCGGCCTGATTCAGGACACCGGCCAACTGACCGAATTCATCGTTTCCTCTTTCATGAATCCGGCCCGCAAGGTCGCCTCGCGCCAGGGCCTCTGCACCCTCGAGAAGCCGCGCCATCGGCTCGGCCAGGGGCCTCGAAAGCCACCAGGCAAGGCCACCCGCGAGCACCAGAACGCTCAACAGACCGAAGCCCAGGGAGCGCTGCAGTTCGAGGGTGCGCGTCTGCACCCGGGTGAGAGAGAGAGAAGCGCGCGCCACTCCAAGCAAAAGTCCCTCATGACGAATGCGGACGGCGACGTACATCTGGTCCTCGTGGGCCGTGTTCGACAAACGTTCGTCCGTTCCCTCGCCGAGCGAGAGAGCGTCACGCACCTCGGGCCGACTCGCGTGATTCTCGATCGCCACCAAAGCGTCGCCCGAGGCGGTGGTGTCGCCCACCACCCGACCATCCACCGACAAGACGGTCAGCCGGGTCTGGGTGGAACGGCCGGCCCGGTCGACCAGATCGTCCACCCAGGCCCCTGGGCCTTGAATGCTCCATGGTACAGACAGAGCCTCGGCCAGAATGCGCGCCTCCGCCCGCAACCGCTCCCTTGTCTCGGTTCGTGTGTCTTTTTCCACCGCGCGTCCCTGCACGAACAGAACCACAAGCAGGGCGATGGCGCTGGTCAGAATGCCGGCCAGGGCCAGCCTTCGTCGGAAGCTGCTCATTCGATCAGCCGATCCGCCGCTTCATTCGCGTTCACCCGGGTCGGCCAGCCGATAGCCTATGGGCTTCACGGAGGCGATTCGCGCGGCGATCCCGGGCAGTTTCTCGCGCAGTCTGCGGATGTGCACGTCGATCGTACGCATGCCCTCGATGTAGCTGTACCCCCAGAGGTCCTCGAGCAGGCGGTCGCGCGACAAGACCCGGCCCTTGGCATCGGCCAGGGCCAGCAACAGCGCGAATTCCTTGGCCGTGAGGTGTACCGGCCTCCCGTCCTGGGTGACGGTATGGCGCGCTCGGTCGATCAGCACCGGGCCAATGACCAGGGCGTCCTCCGGCCCCTCACTACGGTCCACCCGGCGCAGGATGGCCTTCACTCGCGCCGCAAATTCCTTGGGCGAGAAGGGTTTCACGATGTAGTCGTCGGCGCCGATTTCCAGGCCCACGATCCGGTCCGTCTCTTCGCTGCGCGCGGTCACAATCACCACGGGAAGATTGCGCAGTTTCGGGGTCGCGCGGATCTGGGTCAGGACGGTCAGCCCGTCCTTGCCGGGGAGCTGCAGGTCGAGGACCACCAGGCGATAGGTTTCCGAGCCGAGACGCGCCAAGGCTTCGAGGCCGTCGCGTGCGACGTCGCACCGCCACCCGTCCCGCTCCAGATAGTGCGTGATGAGGGTCGCGATGTCGGCATCGTCTTCAACAACGAGGGCGCGCGCCATGCTTTCAAATCTACAGCCTGGACCATGACCTCCCGTCATGACATTTCCGTGACGATAAGTTTTCCCTCCGTTGTCCGCACCGTCATGCCCCGTCATGCAAGGACTGCATACTTCCTGCAAATCTCCTCCTGTTCGCCCGTCACAACAACGCCGGGCGCGTCGTCCAAGAGCTTAAGAAGCTCACTCGTCCAACACTTCGAGAGTGCCGTAAAGGCCGCGCCCGACCCTCCTCACTCCCAGGAACCGGACGCGGCTTTTCTTTCGTGGCCGTCGGGTATCGTTCGCTGCCGCCACCGACCGCCGTGGAGGAAAGCGAGATGAGCGACCGATATCAGCCAAAACCTGAACACCGCTTCACATTCGGGCGGTGGACCGTGGGCAACGGCCGAGACCCTTTTCGGGGAAGCGGTCCGACCAGTCGAGACCCCGCTGCAACTGGTTCGAATGCTCTCGGAGATCGGGGCGTACGCCGTCACTCTTCACGACAACGACCTCGTCCTGATCGACGCAACCGCTTCAGAACGCAACCCCCTCATTGGCGATTTCAAGAAGGTCCTTTCGGAAACCGGACTCAAGGTTCCGACGCTCAAGCCCACGTTCGACGCCCTCGGGAAAGAAACCAACGCATGAGCGTTTGGGAGCAGGGATTCCATCCCCTTCCCGATGAGTGGGTGGTGGTCGCGGCCCATTGCCAAAACCGCCCTTGGATCGAGGCCACCGTCGGTTTGACCGGCTCTGGGCGTTGCGAGGACAAGGCGTCCGCGCCGAACGAAGCGACCGCGTTCGCGGAACGATTCGGGAGATCTCTCTTCAGCCGTCGAGTGCCTCCAGCATCGCGCGGGTTCGCCATGATCTCCCGGTTCTTCGCCGGCGTGCGCGAAGAGCTCGCGTCGATCGACGACGAGATTGTTCGCGAAGCTCTCGGCTCGGTGCAGGCCGGAAAAGCCCAATGCTTCGAAGATCAGTACAGCTGCACCTTCTTCGAACCAGGGCGAGAGCTCTTAATAGCGCGCGCCCTCGGCCAGCTGGACGTGATGCGTGGGATCGCCGACTACTCGGGTTCCCTGGTGCTGCAATGGTCCCTTCGCGAAGCCACACTCGCGGCCGCCCAGACCACGAACGACGGCATCCTCCGTGTTCGTAGCGTGGCCCAGGATCCTGTTTCGGGTTCCTCGCCCGGGTCGGCCGCGTTTGGCTTCACTCGGTTGGGTCCGGTTGTCCTCGCATGAGCACGGAACCAGAATCCCCGCGCGTCTTCACCCTCCGAAACCGGCAGGGCACGGAGGTCACCATCACGAACTTCGGAGGCATCGTGATGTCCTTGCGTGTTCCGGACCGTGACGGACGCCTGGCCGACGTGGTTCTCGGCTTCGACGAAGCGGGCGACTACCTTCGTCCCCATCCCTATTTCGGTGCGCTTATCGGACGGTACGCCAACCGCATTGCCGGTGGCCGATTCCATCTCGAGGGAGTCGACTACGCCCTGACTACAAACGACGGGCCCAACCAGCTTCACGGCGGCCATCGCGGTTTCGACAAAGTGGTGTGGACAGCAGATAGCGGCGAGACTCCCGAAGGGCCGTGCCTCAGCCTCACTCACAAAAGTCCGGATGGAGACGAGGGTTTCCCAGGCGAACTCAGCGCTCGCGTTACCTACACTCTCACCAAGGACTGCGAGCTACGTATCGACCATGAGGCGGTGACCGATCGGCCCACGGTGGTGAGCCTTACGCATCACTCTTACTTCAATCTCGCTGGTCACGCCGCGGGCGACGTACTGGGGCACGAACTTTTCATCGACGCCGACCATTTCACCCCGGTAGGGACGGATTTGATCCCCACCGGTGCCATCGCTTCGGTCGCAGGCACACCCCTCGATTTTCGCCATCCGACGACGCTTGGGTCCCGAATCCAAAACGGGACAATGGGACAGGGCATCGACCACAACTTCGTTCTGAATCGACCGGGCCGGGGGCTCAGGCTCGCCGCACGCGTTTCGGAACCGGTTTCTCGAAGAGTGATGGAGGTGTTCACCACGGAACCCGGTTTGCAGTTGTACACCGGCAACGGTCTGGACGGCTCCCTGGTCGGCAAGGGAGGTGCTGCGTATCGGATGCACGGGGGGTTCTGTCTCGAAACCCAGGCGTTCCCCGACTCCCCCAATCAGCCCCGCTTTCCGAGCACCCGCCTGGCCCCGGGGGAGACGTACGCGAGCCGGACGATCTACAGGTTCAGCGTCGCGCCCTGAACGAGTCCAGCTTTTTAGGTTTGCCGTGGAAACGTCTCTCGGCTGACCCGGGAACGCCGCTTCGGTGAGATCTACTCGCCATCGACTTCAAGTAACACGTTAACTCGTGAGGAGAAGCCGATGCGCTGTGACCTGCACGTCCATACTCGTTTTTCCGGTCCGGTCGACCTGCCGGGTCTCCGGCATGTAAGTCGGGAGTGCTATTCCGAACCCGCCGAGGTCTATCTCGTCGCGAAGCGCCGTGGCCTGGATCTCGTCACGATCACCGACCATGACACGATCGAGGGTGCCCTTCAGTTGGCCCACCTTCCCGACTTCATTGTGGGTGAAGAGGTCACCTGTGAGATCGGCCCCGGCCGCCAGATCCATCTGGGTGTCTGGGATTTGGACGAGTCCCACCATCACCAGATCTCAACGCGACGGAGAGATCCCGAAGCACTCTTCGCGTGGCTCGCCGAAAACCAGATACCGGCCTGCATTAACCATCCCTTCTCGCCGCTCACCGGTGCGAGGCAGATTGGGGACTTCGCTCGGGCCTTCCGCGGTCTCGATCTCATCGAAACGCAGAACGGCATGATGCCCCCGGCCACCAACGAGTTCGCGGTTCGCGCAGGACGTCTCCACGGCCTTTCCGCGGTGGGCGGCAGCGATGCTCATACCCTTTCAGGTATCGGGCGCGCTTTCACAACCGTGCCCAGGGCGACGAGCCGCGCGGAGTTTCTTGACGGCTTGCGTCACGGCTTTTGTGTGCCCAGCGGCGATTCCGGCAGCTATGCCCGGCTGACCTCGGATGTGATCAGGGTGTTCGGGGGGACCCTTCACGAGAACACCGGCCTCGCACTGCGTTCGTTGCGGGACTTCGCGCGTTTCCTTGCGGTGACCCCGGCTCTGCCGATTCTAACCCTCATCCCCTTGGTCACTCTGGTGAGCTTCGCTCGCGAGGCCTGGGGTGGCCGTGCCTTGTATCGCTCCTTCCAGGCTACCCAGCCGGATCCATCGCGGCCCCGGAGGCGAACCGGGTTGCTCGCCCCTCGACTGGCCTTCGGAGGTGAACAGTGAACACGGTTCTCGCCTATTTCGACAGCAACGATCAGCGGGTTTCCGGCCGCCTCGCCGATTGGAGTCCCCCGGTTTGGTTCCAGACCTGGATGCTCTGGGCCACACGTCTTGGCGATGGCTGGCTCTGGGCCTTCGTGGCCCTATGTCTCTTGGCTATCGGAGACTTTCCCGCCCTCCTGGCCGCCCTCCTGTCCTGCGCCCTGGCCAACGCCGTCATGATTCTTCTGAAGAAGAAGTTCCGCCGATCGCGTCCGTGTCCTAGCATGAACAACGTCTTTTTCAGAATGCTGAAGGCGGATCTGTCCGCGTTCGACCACTTTTCGTTCCCCTCCGGACACACCATGAACGCGTTTGCCATCTCAAGCGCCCTCTCCGCAATGCACCCCGCCTTGTTGCCTGCACTCGCCTTCGTGGCCGGCAACGTGGCGGTCTCACGCGTCGTTCTTCGAATGCACTTTCTCTCAGACGTTCTGGTGGGTGCCGTGCTCGGAACCCTGATTGGGACACTCGTGTGTCGCGCGTTCTGATCTCGCCCACCTCGCAAAGATCCGTGCCGCTTCCATCATTTGCGGCATCGATACACGAACGCGGGGGGAAGGTTTCGCCACACCGTCTGCGAGACGGTGACCTCCGTGAAGGCCGCCTCGAGCAGGCCGCGGAATCGGCGACCGGCGGGCAACCAGGCCGCGTGCGAGTAGGCGAAGGTTGAGAAAACCCCCCCGGGCCGCAGGGCCGCCACCAGAGGGTCCAACAGGAGACGCTGCTGCTGCGGTCCCAGGATCACCCACGGCAGGCCGCTGATCACGCAGTCGACCCCACCCGCGATATGACGCCCCAGATTCTCCGCGGAATCGTTCACAACCACCGCCTGCGGAAACCGCGCCTCCATCGTACGAGCGAGAGCGGGATTCACTTCGAGGCAGACGAGGCGCCCCCCGGGTCGCAGATCCCGCGTGATGGCCGCGGTGAAGACCCCCGTCCCCGGCCCTAACTCAACCACGGTGCGGGCCGTCTCGAGCCCCATGTTCTCGACCATGGCTTCGGCAAGATAGGCCGAGCTAGGGGTCAGGGACGCGGTGGCAAAAGGATTTCGCAGAAAGGCGGCAAGGAATCGTGCGCGGTCAACCATGGCCCTACGATCCCAGACGGGTTTGACATTCCCGGCACGCTGAGCGTGATTTCAATCACCGCAGCACTTCCTTGTCGCGGGAAAGTCACACCCGGTCACTAGGGTCTTTACGTGGTCCCTGACGCTGTGGCTTCGCTCTCCCGTTCCCGGCCGCGCCTCGCCCTGGTGACCGATGCCTGGCACCCGCAGACGAACGGTGTTGTCAACACGCTGTCCCGCCTCGTTGTGCATCTCGAGACGGCGGGCGTCGACGTGCTTGTTCTCTCACCCCAGGAGCATCGCACTGTTCCTTTCCCGTCTTACCCGGAAGTCCGCGTCTCCCGGGATCCGTGGAAAGCGATACCGCGCCTGCGCGAATTCCAACCCGATTTCGTGCATATTGCCACCGAAGGCCCTTTGGGGCTGTGGGTCCGGTGGTGGATGCGCCGCCGCAATCTGGCCTTCACCACCAGCTTTCACACACGCTTCCCGGAGTATCTGAGCACACGGATTCCCGTGCCCCTCGAGTGGGGCTACCGGTTTGAACGATGGTTCCACGGTGAAGCGGAGCGCACTCTGGTCGGAACGGAAACTCTTATTCGCGAGTTGCGGGCGAGGCGGGTAGGACAAAATCTCGTCCTCTGGCCTCGCGGCGTCGATGCCGACCTGTTTCAACCCGCGAAACGCCGTCCGGACCTCTATCCCTATCCGGGACCCATCTGGTTGTACGTGGGCCGGGTGGCGGTGGAGAAGAGCCTCGAGGACTTCTTGCGTCTCGACCTTCCTGGCACCAAAGTGGTTGTAGGTGATGGTCCGGCGCGGTCGGCGCTCCAAGCCCGATACTCGAACGCGATCTGGCGCGGGTACCGATACGGCGAGGAACTGGCCGAACACTACGCGAGCGCTGACTACTTCGTCTTCCCTTCGCGCACCGAGACCTTCGGCAATGTGATCCTCGAAGCGATGTCCTCCGGTTTGCCCGTGGCCGCGGTGCCTTCGCCCGGACCCAGCGATTTAATCCGGACCGGCGAAAACGGAGCCATCGCCGCCGACCTGCTCGAGAGCTGTCAGCGTGCTCAAAAATGCTCGCCGGCGATCGCCCGCGCCACCGCCCTCCGATACAGCTGGACGGCGAGTCACGAGTTGTTTCGGTCCCAGCTCGTGCCGATGGTGAAGACCAACTCCTTCGCTTTTCTGAGCGCGGCGTAAGCGGTCAGCCGCTGATTCTCAGCAAGGGTTCGCCCATGCGGATAGCCGACCCTTCTTTCACGTTGGGCGTAAGTTCCAGGCCCTGCGGGGCGAAGACGATGATCGTGGAACCCTGCTCGAAGCGGCCCATCTCTTGACCCTTCGCCAGGGTCGCCTGGCAAGGGAGTTCTCGAGCCCCGTCGTAGTTCAGGTGAAGTCGCACGTCTATGAATTCGAAGCGCAGGCTCGCCACGAGAATCGCGGCCACCGGGACCAGGGTGAGGGTGTGGCCGCTGCTCAGGAGCCGCGTTTGTACCACCGCCCTCTCGTTCCTGGTGTATAGCCTTTCGATCCTGCGCAGGGCGATTGGGTTCACATTCCAGGTATCCCCCGAAATGTAGGTCACCTTCTCGACCTGGCAATCATGAGGGGCGTGGAAACGGTGGTACATATTGGCCTTGAGGCGCAAGGTCACGTAACGGCCGCTGGTGTAAAGGCGAACCAGCTCCGGATCGTGCAGGAGGTCTTGCAAGGCATAGGGAAATCCCTTGGCCTGAATCAACTCCGTGCCGGAGATGCGGCCCGAAGCACCCACGATCGCGTCACAGGGGCTCACTACGGTCGCCGGATCGGGGTCGACCGGTCGTGCGCCTTCCTTGAGCTCGCGGATGAAGCAGTCATGAAGGCTCGTGAAGTGCCGCTTCTTCGCCTCCTGGAGATTCAGATCGTCGGCGAAGAAGCGAAATGCCCAGAGGGAGGGACGGCGGATCAGCGGGTTCTCGATGTGGCTGAACCAGCCCATGAACTGAGTGAGCCACCGGCGCGGTATGCGGTTGGTCAGGAGGAAGTTCAGATCCTCGTGCTGGAGAAGAGCCCCAAGAGTCGCCCTTAGGGTCATGAAAATGTCTCCTGTTGTCGCCACACTCTGGAATTTGTATGGAGACCTTCACCACCTGGCTTGGCCTGGCCGCGATCGGGCTTGCCGCACTTCCCGCGGTCCGGGCTCGTCTGGAGCTTTCGCGGGCCAAACATCCTTCGTTGCGGGGGCATTCCCGTCTGTCCTCGCGGCTTGCGAAGTGGCTGCCCTACTACGAGTACAACGAGCGGACGTTCTTCGAAGTAGACGGAGCTCCGAGCGACATCGCCACGAAGCGTCGATCTGCGTTCCTCCGCCTTTCGAACCACTTCCAGAAGGGCCGCCCGGAAACCCTCCGCCTCACCGCGGAGGCCGAGTCGAGCCTCTCCGATCTTCAGTTCACGTCGGCTTATCGTGTTCCGTTTCAGTTCAGCCGGTTGGTCCAGCAGTACCTCAGAACCGGGGCCTTCATGGCCAGATCCTCGGGCGTCACCATGACGGACCTCGACGAAAACGAGTTTCACGATGTGGGCGGCTCGTACGGCGTGAACGTTTTTGGCTACGATTTCTATCGGGAGTGTCTCGACCGCGGCCTTGAACGCGCCCGGGACCTTGGCCCCGTGTTGGGCGCCTATCACCCGGTGGTGGCCGACAACGTCAAGCGGCTTCGCCAGATCTCGGGACTCGACGAAGTTTCGTTTCACATGTCCGGAACCGAGGCGGTGATGCAGGCGGTGCGCCTGGCCCGCTACCACACCGGCCGGTCGCATCTTGTGCGCTTCTGCGGGGCCTATCACGGTTGGTGGGACGACGTTCAACCCGGCGTCGGCAACCCCGCAACCCCTTCGGCCACCTACACCCTTCGGGACATGAGCGAGGCTTCTTTGAACGTCCTCCGAAACCGGAGTGATATTGCCTGCGTTCTGGTGAATCCCCTTCAGGCGCTGCATCCAAACGCCGGGGCGCCTACGGATTCCACACTTCTGAGCAGTTCGCGTGAGGCCGGGTACGATCGCGAGGCTTATACGCAGTGGTTGCGCCGCCTTCGCCAAGTGTGCTTGGAACGGGGCATTGTCCTCGTCCTCGACGAAGTGTTTCTTGGATTCCGACTGGCGCAAGGGGGTGCCCAGGAGTACTTTGGGGTCCAGGCCGACCTCGTCACGTACGGAAAGACGGTGGCGGGCGGTCTTCCCATTGGCGTCATTTGCGGTCGAAAGCGTCTGATGAAGCGATATCGCGAGAACCGCCCGAGCGACGTCTGCTTCGCGCGCGGAACCTTCAACGCCCACCCCTACGTCATGACCGCGATGAATGAGTTCCTCACGCGGATCGAGAGCCCGGAGATTCGGGATCGGTATGTTGGCCTCGACGAGGCCTGGGACGGCCGGGCGGCTCGACTGAACGAGCGCATGCGGGAGATCGGCCTCCCGGTCCAGGTCTCGAACCTCTCCTCGGTCTGGACCGTGCTTTACCCCGAGCCCTCCTGCTACAACTGGATGTTCCAGTATTACCTTCGGGCCCATGGCCTCGCCTTGAGCTGGGTCGGGAGCGGGCGCTTGATCTTCAGCCTCAACTACACCGAGGCGGACTGGAATCGTGTGAAGGACAGTTTCGAAGCCGCCGCGCTTCAAATGAAGGAAGACGGCTGGTGGTGGGGAAGCGATACCCTCACGAACAAGTCGATCCATCGCCGCATCCTGCGCGAACTCCTGGCCGCTCGTTTCGCGAGGACTCGATACCGGACGACGAATCGTCCGGCTCAGGCCGAAGCCTTGGTGGGAATGATCGGGTCCATTAGTTCTCCCCGCAGCACATAGAGAGGAGCGCGGTAGTAAAGCTTGATGTCGTGAAACGGATCCGTGAGGATTTTGGTGAACCAGGCGAGGCCGCTCGTGACGTCCTTCAGGAAAAAAAGGTGGATGGTGCGGAACAGCACCGCGCCCACCCCGAGGGCGATCCACAACCGGGAGAGGTTCTCCACGAAGGCCGATCCATCCGCGGACCCGCTGAACAGGCCGAAGAATGTGGGATTGAGGAGCAGAACGATCGGAGTCAGGGCCCAGATGGTCAAAAGGACAACTTTGCGGCGTAGGTTGTAGCCGACTTTGACCGCCTCCTTGTATTCGTGGGTCGCGCGGTTTACTTCGTCGTAGCCCTTCGGCTCGAAGAAGAAGTGTCCGGCCTGCCGGGAAAGCATGGCCAGAATCCACCCCACCAGGGCCGCACCCACCGGGTAGGTGAAAAGCAACACGTACGAGCACAGGAAACAGACAGCGCTCACCAGATGGAGCGACTGATTGATCCGACTGTGGTGATAGAAGCGGTGATCGTCCCACCGTTGCTCTTCCAGGGTGCGAAGGAACTGGGTCATGGGGTCTCTCTTTCCTGACCGGTCTTGGTCATGAACCTCACTCTAGAAATCACCCGCGACGGCTATGTGACCGCAATCTGATCTCTAGGTGACACCGGGTCGGGAGAAGCCAAGAGAAGGGGGAGGACGGAGCGCCCGGGGCAAAGGGCAGAGGCGGCCGCACGACTCGCAGCGGAAAAGCCCGAGTCCAACGATCTTCAGAAACCAGCGGACACGTTGACGCGATACGCGCACATAGCGGCTTTGGCAGCGCGTGCAGTTCGCTGTCTTCGACCGCAACCCGGGTCCGATTAGATGCCAGTACATAGAGTCTCCCTTCCGGTGTTCAGTATCCCCTGCCTCTGGGACACCACCGTGACAAGGGGCCGAGGGCGGTTCAGTCCGGCCTGACGGCCCGCATTCTTTTCATGGAATTAACGTCCACGACCCGTGGCCGTTGCTTCGCATCCCTACTCTTCCCACCTTGGGCGCCAAAGACATGAATCACCTCGAACCGACCGAAACCGGTCCACGCCCTCAAGAGGTGTCCCCGGAAAAGCAGCAGCGCGCGGTGGAATCCCGCCGCCGAATCGTGGTCATCGAAGATGACCGCGATATCGCGGACGCCATGAGCTATGCGCTCGACCGCGCGGGCTTCACCGTGCGTATCGCTCGCACGGGAGAGGAAGGTCTCGACGCGGTTCGCAAGGGTGCCGACCTGGTGCTGCTCGATTTGAACCTGCCGGGCATGGATGGCCTTGAGGTCTGCCGCATGCTGCGCCGCCAGCCCGGATCCACCCTGACGCCGATTCTGATCGTCTCGGCTCGGGGTGAGGAGGTAGACCGCGTTTTGGGCCTTGAGATGGGAGCCGACGACTATCTGGTCAAGCCCTTCTCCATGAAAGAACTGGTAGCCCGCTGCAAAGTGGGTCTGCGCCGGTTGGAGGCTCAGATGGAGGGGCCGGTCGGCTACGTCGACGAAAACTTCGAGATCGAGTTCGACGCCTATGTGCTTCGCTATAAAGGTGAAGAGATTCGATTGACTCACAAGGAGTTCGAACTGGTGCGCTACATGGTCGAGAGAGCGGGCCGGGTTCTCACCCGGGAACGGCTTCTTGATCGCGTGTGGGGCCAGGATGCCGAGGTCGACGCCCGGAGCATTGACGCCCACGTTCGGCGGCTGCGGGCCAAACTCGGACCCGCGCGACACCACATTGAAACCGTGGTCGGCATCGGATACAGATTCGTCCGCTAGCAGTCTGTGGTGAAAGTCGGCCGTGCCCCGAGGGCAGGCTCCGCGCCCGCACCGAAGAGCGGGCCAGCCTGGCCTCGGGCCACGAGCGATGCGCCCGGCTGGCGATGAGCCGAAGAGCCCGAATATCGGGAATATTCGGGC
>ENA-ORBV01005870-ORBV01005870.1-microbial-mat-metagenome-genome-assembly--contig:-NODE-5870-length-22104-cov-5.063331_pt1 | contig 22104 bp, 31 predicted proteins | sample MGYA00237777_ERZ505514 | MGnify/ENA primary metagenome ERZ505514 (study PRJEB26160, sample SAMN06269048) | microbial mat metagenome | isolation source: Oligotrophic lake microbial mat | place... | reverse complement strand
CGTCGGGGTCGTACACGCCCGAGCCGCCTTCCCAGCCGATCGATTTCATGCCGGCGGTGATACTGCGGCTGCGCAGCATCGCCTTCGCGTGCTTGTCGTACATCGACCGTTCGCCGCCCGCTGCGGGCAGCGTCAGTCCCGCGGCCTTCGCGTCGGACATCGTAAACGTCTCGGTGTGCTCGTCGCCGTTCGGGTGCACGAGATGCAGCACCGCTGCGGTGGCGTCAAGCTGCTTCCACACCGCTCGCCCGCCGTCCGTCTTGAATCGTGCGAGTTGACTGTCCGCGTTTTCGGTGACCTTGCCTTTCACGATGTTGAGTGACCGCAATGCCCGCATCGGCTGCATCCCCAACTCGCGCCCCGTGGCGATGATGGCGGCTGCTTGCGCGCCCGTCTTGATCGCCGCAGGCAGAAAGCCGGTGGTCACGAGCGCGTTCCCCATCGCCAGCATATCGGCGAAGCTCATGTGCTCTGCGTCAATCACACGCGGCACGGGGCTTGCCACTCGCGTTACGCCTGTACCGGTCATCAGCGGACCCTCAAGGACTTGGTCCGTACGAGCTCGCATCCTTCGATCTCGACGCCCGTCTTCAGCGCGGCGAGGATGGCCGCCTTGTCTGCCTGCTTCTCTTCCGGCACGATGCGCACGTACGCGGCGGGCAGCTTGTCGACCGTGACACTGACGGACACGCTGGGGTTGTTTGATTGCACCGCGAGGGTGAACAACGTGCCGCGCACTTCGTCCTTCTGCATGAGCTGCAGCGCGAGGCACCCTCCACGCTTGAGCCGGTCCACTTTCGATTCGCACGCCTTGCGACGCTTGGCCAGACGCGCTTCCTCGTCCTTGCACGCCTCGGCCGTATGTTCAAGGTTCGCCACGTACCCGCCGAACGCATCGGCTTTCGTCACGAGCTTCGCAATGAGGTCGGCCTGCAGCGCTTCGTGCGTGTCGGTCCACTCGCCGTCGTCCATCGCGACGAGGTCTTCCAGCGCCAGGACTTCTTCGCCGAGTTCGTACAGGCTGAGTCGTTCGCGGGGTTTGGGGTGCGGTGTTGCTGTGGTCTTGGTCATAAAAAGCGTCTCCGGTCTCGTGAAGGTCAGTGTGCTCGTGGTGAGCTGTGCGTGGTCATTCCTGCGGGTCCATTTCGTCCGTGGCGTCCAACCCTTCCGCTTCGCGACGCCGGTCCATCAGCGCATCGCGCGCCTCGTCGCGCGCGGCGTCCTGCATCGTCTCGTCGACCACGTACCACGCGCAGCAGCACGCTTGCTGGTCGCACGCGGGGCAGACATACTGCGGGGCGGCGTGCGTCATGCGACGATCCACCGCACGACCAGGATCGCGGTCCACCAGATCGCGCACGTAAACGCGAGCACGGCGGCAATGGTCGCAGCGCCTTTCACCCGCTCCCACTCGCGGCGCGTCATGACGAGACCCGCCCGAAGTGCCGCGCGCCCCACGCGCGTCGCCGTGCCGCCAGCGCGTCCGCGTCCAGCGCGTCGGCCGCACTGGAGAGTGTCACATCGGGGACGTGATGGATCATCCGCAACCGGAACGTGTCGCCCGTGTCCGTCAACTCGTGCGGCGGCGTCGCGCCGGCGGAGAGCGGGTACGTGCGGGTCCGCCCATCGTCATGCGCGTACACCGCTATTTGCCGGTAGGGCGGACGGTCAAGGGGCTGGTGTGGCGTGGTCGGGATCGTGGTCATGGAGCTGGTCTCCGGGGATGGGGATGGGGACGTGAACGCGTCGCGCTCGCGACGCCGTGCCTGCGCCGCCGCCCTGCGCACGCGACGGGCAATATTCTTCTTCCGCCCTTGCACGAAACTCACCGGGCGGGCGGTTTCGGCTTGCGCACACGGCGCGGTTTGTGCCGTGCTGCCGCCGGCGTCACCGGCGTCACGAGGCGCGCTTCGGCTTTGCACACGTCAACGTCCGAAATGTCGCGCCCGTTGGCCGCTTTGCGATGCCGAAGCACCCCGTCGAGGCACAGCTCACTGATTTGAGACCGCGACACACGCAAGCGTCGCGCTGCGTCGGCGACGGTCGTGACTTTATCGTCTGCGTCAAGCATCCAACCTCCTCGAAAAAAGACCCTGTTCACCCCGCGCGGGATTCGCGCGCCTCGTCCGCACAATATATACACCGTGTCGCACGCAGCGCAAGGGCGTTGCGCAGTGTGCTGCATCTCTGCGGCGCGGACCTGCCGCTTGTGCTGCACAGCGCGGTGTGCTATTGTAGCCGTGCCAGCGATGATCCCGCAGGCTGATGGTTGGAGGGGACCGTGTCGCCCCGCACTGGCGTGCCTGACGTGTTGTGGTCAGGGGATCACACGCCAGTGCGGGGCGACTGTGTTAGCAGGGGACCGTATGGATAGTTACGCCGCGTTTCTGGACGCGAAGACGCACGATACGTCTCAATCGGGATTTGACCCGCAGTACCTGCCGGACTGGATGTTCGATTATCAGGCGGCGCTCACCGCATGGGCCATTCAGCAAGGGCGCGCGGCGATGTTCGCCGATTGCGGACTCGGGAAAACGCCGATGGAACTCGTGTGGGCGGAGAACGTCGTGCGACATACTGGCGGCAAGGTGCTCATCCTGACACCGCTCGCGGTGGGCGCGCAGTTCGTGGACGAAGCAGAAAAGTTTGACATCGCCGTCGCGCGGTCCCAGGACGGCACGGCCTCCTCGGCGATCACCATTACGAACTACGAGCGGTTGCACCTGTTCCGCGCGGACGACTTCGACGGCGTCGTGTGTGACGAATCGGGGATCCTCAAGAACTACGACGGGGCGCGCCGCTCTGCAATCACCTCGTTTCTGAAGAAGCGCCCGTACCGTCTGCTCGCAACTGCGACGGCCGCGCCGAACGACTTCACCGAATTGGGCACATCGTCGGAGGCGTTGGGATATCTCGGGCATATGGATATGCTCAACCGGTTTTTCCGCAACGACCTGAACAACAGCGCCACCGGACGCATCGGGGGGCGCGCTATTCAGTGGCGATTTAAGGGGCACGCCGAGCAGTCGTTTTGGCGATGGGTTTGTTCGTGGGCGCGCGCCATCCGGCAGCCGAGCGACATTGGGTTTGCGAACGACCGTCACGTGCTCCCGCCACTGATCGAACGTCAACACATCGTGCACACGTCCACGCTTGCGGAAGGCATGTTGTTTGCGCTGCCCGCAGTCGGACTCCAAGAGCAGCGCGACGAGCGCCGCCGCACGATTGCGGAGCGGTGCGAGTTTGCGGCGTCCCTCGTCAATGCGCACACCGACCCCGCGACGGTTTGGTGCCATCTAAACGACGAGTCCGACCTGCTCGCGCGACTGATCCCTGATGCGGTCGAGGTCTCCGGGTCCGACAGCGACGACGAGAAAGAACGGAAGCTGTTGTCGTTCCAGCGCGGCGAGTCGAGGGTGTTGATTACGAAACCGTCGCTCGGTGCGTGGGGGCTCAACTTTCAACACTGCGCGCACATGGTCACCTTCCCGTCGCACTCTTTTGAGCAGTACTACCAGAGCGTGCGCCGGCACTGGCGGTTCGGGCAGACGCGACCCGTCACGGTGGACGTGGTTGCCACCGAAGGCGAACAGAATGTGTTAAAAAACTTGCAGCGGAAACAAGGAAAAGCAAATCAGATGTTTGAGTCGTTGGTTGCTGAAATGACGGCTGCGATGTCCATCGTACGCCCGCCGCGCCCCACCATTTCTCTTGAGGTCCCATCGTGGCTATCCCGCAGCGCGTAACCGATCGGTCGGCAATTTATAACGGGGATTGCGTGGAAGTGATGCACGCCATGCCGGCCGCGTCGGTCCATCTGTCGGTCTACTCTCCCCCGTTCGGCGGGTTGTACCACTATTCCAGCGACGAGCGCGACCTGTCGAACTGCACCGATTACCACGAGTTTTTCACGCACTATGAACACGTGGTCACCGCGTTGCACCGTGTCACGATGCCCGGGCGCATGACGGCGGTGCATTGCATGGACGTCCCGAACAGCAACAGCGGCAAGGGCGACACGCTGACCGATTTCCCAGGCGATATTATCCGACTCCACGAACGGTGCGGATGGAGGTACGTCGCCCGGTACGCTGTGTGGAAAGAGCCGCTGCACGTGCGTCTCCGCACGATGGCGAAGAACTTGGCGCACAAAACGATTGTCGACGACGCCTCTCGGTGCGGCGTCGCTTCGGCCGACTATCTGCTCGTGTTCCGCCGGTCCGGGGAGAACACGACCCCCATTGCGCATCCGGTGGGCCTGTTGACCTACGCCGGGTCCCGCCCTATTCCGAAGGACGTTCTCAAGTTCCGGGGATACGCGGGCAAACAAACGGAGAACCGCTATTCGCACTGGATCTGGCGGCAGTACGCGTCCGCGTTTTGGGATGATGTGCGCCTGGGTCGCGTGCTCCCGTTCCGCGACGCACGCGACCCCGAAGACGAGAAACACGTCCACCCGCTCCAACTGGATGTGATCGAGCGGATTGTCCAACTGTGGTCCAACGTCGGGGAGGTGGTGTTCACGCCGTTTATGGGCATCGGGAGCGAGGTGTATGTTCCCCTGATGCTCGGCCGGTTCGGCGTCGGGGCGGAGCTCAAGCCGTCCTACTTTCGGCAAGCGATAAAAAACGTGGAGATTGCCGAGGACGGGGGCCGCGACGAATCGGAGACTGTGGATTTGTTTGCGGACGAGCCCACGATGGATGCCGACGAAGACGGTGCCGCATGATCCCACTCCAAGCACAACGACCCCCGCCACGCGTGAGCATGACGGGGGCCGAAGACCACGGAGACGCCCGAGGACCAGTCGGACACGGACAAGGTAGGCACCGACGCCCGGCACGGCCACCCCTCAACCCGTCTACCCCCTAGGGGGGACGCGCACATCCCCCGTAGGGGGTAGTGAACACAGGGGCGGTGTGTTAGCGTACGTAACCGGCGTCTCAGCCCGTCGGATTGATGAGTGTGACTTTCGCCCTCGCGGCGTCCTGCTCACCGGTTGCGCAAGCGGCTTGGTGGGGGCTGACAGGACGATCGCGGGGGCGATTTGCGTGGGGGTTGCATGGCAACACCGGACGGCATTGACGACAGCCGTATGAACCGGACACCTACTCGCGCGGGGTACCGGTAATGGCGCCAAACCTGCAAACGGAGGAGCAGTCGATGGGAAGAAAAACGTTGGCGGTGGCGCGCCTGCCCTACTTCAAGGTGTATCCGTCTACCCCCTAGGGGGGAGACGCACATCCCCCGTAGGGGGTAGTGAACACACAGGCGGTGTGTTATCGTACGGAGCCGGTGTTTAGGCCATCGGAGATCGACAGTGGAGGATTTCGCCCCCGTGGCGTCCTGCCTACCAGCCTTTGTGAAGGCTTGGTGGGGCCTAACAGGACGATCGCGGGGGCGATTTGTGTGGGAGGATGGATGGCACGCATCCGGACGATTAAACCGGAGTTCTGGCAGGATGAAAAGCTAGGCCCCATGAGTCCGATTGACCGGCTCGTGTTTCTCGGACTCATCTCGATGGCCGATGACTGCGGGCGGATTCTCGACAACGTGAAGTTGCTCGACGCCAGCATCTTCACGTATACCGATGACGGCTCCGCTGATTCGCTCGCGCGTTTAGCTGAGAAAGGCCGCATTGTCCGAGGGACGACGACGAGCGGACAGCAGGTCATTCAGATCGCAAAGTGGCGTGAGCACCAGCGCATTGAGAAGCCGAACCTGGGTGGAGCGCTCCCGCCAATTGCAGGTCAAGATGATGAGCACACGGCATATCTGAAGCGTAAGCGCGTGCCGAAATGGATGCGCGAGGCGGTATTTGACCGGGACGGGTCGACGTGCCAAGAATGCGGCAGAAAGGATCTTCGAAACACGAAGTCCGACCGATACGACGCCGGTAGCGACCTCGGGGAGGTCGATCATACCATCGAGGCGATTGATGGAGGCGAGCCAACCATGGAAACCCTTACGCTCCTTTGCCTTCCATGCAACAGGAAAAAGGCCGGGGGTGAGCTGCGGAGACGTAATGCCGAACGGGCGCAGAACGATCGGCAACGTTTAAGCGAGACGTCACCGAGCAATCAGCGACACATCAGCGACGTGTCGCCGACTAATCCCGGAACGGTCACGGAACCATCACCGAACGATCAGCGACACATCAGCGACGTGTCGGCCCCACGACCTACGACCTACGACCTACGACCTACGAGCAGTTCTCTCGCTGTCGCATCGAGAACAACCCCCGGAGCAACAGCAGCAGCAGCAGCAGCAACAGCCGGGCGCGAGGCCGAGGCGTTGACCGGCGCGGTACGATCGTTGCCCGTTGGCGGTGGCAAGGCTAGCGTTCCCGTCCTCGAGCCCCACGACCGCGTCCACGCCGATCGCCGCCACGATGACGACCACACGAAAACCATCCGCTTGCTCACGGCAGCGGGGAACAAAGGCATCTCCGAGCGCTACGGCGAGCAGCCTGTGCCAATCCACGCCAGCAGTGCAGGAAGCTATCGCTGCGCGGAGCTGCTGACCGCTGCTGACGTGCCGCTGGACTTTGCCGCCAACGCCATTTTCGAGTGTGCCCGAACGCTGACGCTTGAACGACCGCCGCGCAGTCTCGGCTACTTCGTGCAGCACGTGATTGACCGCTGGTGCGCCGAAGGGGCGCGACGCGATGCCGCCGCGTTCACGCCAAGCGCCACCGCGACCGCCGCAAAGCCCGCAGAGGGCGACCAGTTGCGATACGCCGCGATGCGCTACGCCCAGGAAGGCAGCGCCGAGTGGCAAGCGTATTGCGACGAGCGGCAGATCGTGTGGCAGGTGAAGACCGCATGACCGAGCGCACGTGGACCCCGACGCCGCAATTGGCGACCGCCGTGTCACTCGCGCTGCTCTCGTTTGCACGGCACTGGCCGCGCGCCATGGCGCTGGCCCTGGACCCCAGCGAGGCGGGGCGCGCCTACGTGGCCGACTACGCGCGCGCGCTGCTCGGCTGCGATCTGGAGGCTATCCCCGAAGCGGCGCAGCGGTGGCTGAGTGACAACCAAAAACCACCGCGCCCGAACGAGTTCGCGGTTCTCGCCCGCGCCGTCGCGCGGGAGTTGCGCCCCGTGCAATACGCCAACGTCGTGAACGGTGGCACGGACAGCTCCCAATCGTTGCCGGTGGCATACGAGCAGACGCAGCGCATTGAGCAGCGCTCGCGGCGCATTAAGCAGTCCATGGCGTCGTGGCGTGAGGTCAGCGAAGTGTGGGCGTTGCTCTACGCGTCGGCTCCCGACGACACCGCACGGCACGCGGTGCGCGTTGGCGACGTGCCGCTTGATGTGATCGACGACGCCGTTGCCGCGCACAAACGCGGCGTGCGGTCGATCCCCGGACCGCTCGCGGCGGCTGCGGTGCTGTAGCATGGCGGCCATTCTCACGCCCGAAATGCGCGCGCTGCTGGAAGACGCCGCCGCGCGTGGCGTCGAAACGGCGCGTATCGTGCTCGGCCGTCACACGCAACGCGGCCCAAAGCTGCGTCCGAGTGATGACGAGTTCGAGATGCAGCGCGCGTTCTTCGACACGCTCAAGGCTGACCCGGCGTTGCGCGAGTTGCCGATCTACGCGGTGCCGAACTTCGCCGGACACTACGGCAGCAAGATAGCGCGTCTGTCGCAAGGCGCTCGCGCACTAGCGGCTGGTCGGCGAAAAGGAGTTCCCGACGTTTGCGTGGACATTGCGCGCGGCGGCTGGCATGGTCTGCGCATTGAGTTTAAAACCGACCGCAACACCGTGAGCGCGGAACAACGCGACTGGCGGGTGCGGTTGGAGCGCCAGGGGTTTCACGTGGTCGTGTGCCGCAGCACGCACGACGCGCTCGACGTGCTCACGCGCTATCTCGCCGCCGCACGCACGGCGGCCCCTGACCGGCAGCCGTTTGGCGACTACCCGGCCTCCAGAAGCGACCGAGAGGCGGCGGCCAAGCCCCCACAGCCCTCACGGCGCGCTACGGCCGCGCCTACGCGACATTCGGCGGCCGGGGAAGGGTAGAGGTCCACTAGCCGGTATCGGTTCGTTACACGCGAAGCCAGGGCGGTTCCTCGCGCGGCCGGGCACACACCCGCGCTCACCCCTTGACACAGGGCAACTGCCCTGTTAGTGTTCCGGTGTCGGGATCACTCAGACACCTGACGACCTCTCACTGGGCACTGCCCGGAGCCACACAATGTTCAGCACCACGCAGACGGTTGACCTGATCGGCACGACCCGGACGTTCTCGACGAATGACAACGCCGTCGGGGTGTTTATCACGGAATCGAACGGTGCGATGTCCCAGCGCGTCGGCACCTCGCAGACGCCGCGGTTTCGGTCCCAAAAACAGTTCGCCTCCTGGGTCCGGTCTCACCTCAACAGCGGGATCCGGTGAACGCGACCGCCCTCATGCAACTCGTCGGGCAGCGCACAGGCTGCCTGACACCACTTTCTCACTGGGCACTGCCCGGAGCCACACCATGAAAACAGCAACGACGAACGACAATTCTTTACCCATGGTCCCGATCGTGACGACAGAAACGTCAATGCGATGGCTAAATCCCACCACACAGAAGGTTTCCTCAAAAACAGCGGCGGTGCGCCTCGCCCGCGAGCTCGGCTTTCGTGTGCTGACAGCCGGCGGACTGGTGGAGCAGGTCCAGCTTACGACGCGTGACGACGAGCCCGAGGCGTGGGCGTGGGGTGTCACGGTGCATCCCGAATGAGTGTGAACGCGACCGCCCTCATGCAACTCGTCGCCGGGAGATCCCCGGCGGCGCTGCGTGGCGCGCTGTCCGCGCTGCGCGCAATTCGGGTGGACTCCCCGGTCGTCACGCATCGCGTCTCGCGCGTTGCGCAGGACGCGCTCACCGATCCGGGCGCCGAGTGGTCAGATGCCGAGCGCGAGGCGCTGGCGGATGCGGCGGGGGCGAGCGCAGACCACCCGTACGCCGACGATCCGGCACGTGACTGTCTCTCCGCACTCCTCACGACGTCCGGTCTCTCGCAAGTGGAGCTCGCGCGCGTGCTGGGTCGCGACGAGCGGACGGTGCGACGGTGGCTGGGTGGGCAGATGCCGATCCCGCAATCCGTCGCCGACTGGCTCGACCGCATGGCGGTTGAGGTCGAGCCAGAGGCGGTGACGCTGCGCGTGTCGCGCGGGTGACACTGCGCGCTTCCGTTGAGCACGATGACGTAGCCGGTCATCGGCGCGCGCGCTTGGCGAGAGTTTCACGTGAAGCATCAGCGGGCGCGGGGCGTGGGTCCACGCGCAGCGGGAGCGCGAGGTACCCGCGAATCAGGTCCGAGACGGTCAGCTGGCGCGCTTGCGCGATCGCTTGGATGACCCGTTTCTCGGCAGCGGTGACCTTGATGCGGACGTCGAGCGTGCGGGCTGCGTAAAAGTCGGTCATGGTCGTGTTCTCCGTGTAGTGTAAGTGCCGCTCACGTTGTGTGAGCGGCGGTGTGTGTGGGTCAGGGATCAGCGAGCGTCGAAGCGCGAAGTGGGTTCGTACGCGCAAAGGTCTTTCTGTTCACGAATCACGCGACGGATCGCCGCGGTCGGTGAGTGCGCCGACACGATGCTGAGAACCTGCATGCCGTTCTGCATCGTCTCCCACACGCGGTAAGTGGTGAGGGTGTGCATCGCAAAGGCGGTGGTGTCGGTCATTGGTCTGTATCTCCGTGTGTGTGTGTCAAGCCGCGAAAACGACGAGCGCCTTCTGCACGAGCGTGATGTACGTGCCGACATCAGTGACAAGGTCGAACGTCAACGGATACTGCAGTGTGCCAAACGCTTGCAGCGTGCCATCTTCAGCGCTCGCCGCGATGTCGATGCCGCATCTCCCCTCGAAGTACGGCGACACGAACAGCCACCGCGTGCCGTTGTCGATGCGCACGTACAGCGTGCCGATCATATCCTCGCTACAGATGCGCTTCGTTTTGCCGTGATGCTGCACGGTCTGCAGGCAGAGCGCCGTGCTGAGTGTGTCGATGTACGCGGCAAGCGTCGTGAACTTCGCGGTGGTCCTCGTCAGCGTGGGGTCAAGCTCCCGCGCGTCGCGGCGGGCGTTGGCGATCGCGTCGTCCGGCGACGTGCCGAGCGCGTAGGAATCGTAGGCTGCGGAAAAGGTGGTCATGGTCAATCTCCGTGGCGGTGGTCGGGCGTGTGGCGTCGTTCGCCTCACACCAGAAACGTAGCCACACGGTGCTACGTTGTCAACCCCTCACGATCAGTCGCTGCGGGCAGACTGGCGACACGGAGCCTCAGCGCGGCCATATTGTACCAGCGCCCGCCGCGCGTAGCCTGCGCGTCGCGACGGGGTCCCCCGGTTCCCAGTGTACGAAAAGCGATCCCTCGCGTCCCCTGCGCGCGACGCGGCAGTTCCCCCAGACACCTGCCCCCACGTGACAGCACGCAAACGACCGGCCAAACGACCGGCCACACAACCGGCCACGACGCCACGCGCCACCGACGCGCCGAAAATCGGCCGGCACCCACGCGCGGCAATGCGCGCATGACGGACCTTGAAACCCGCGCCCTCCGGGACCCTCGGCTCCGTCGACATCACGCCATCGTCGTGCTGCTCTGTATCGCCCCAAGCCTGCACGAGCACACCACGCAGTCGGTCAAAGTGCGCCGGACCGCCGGATACCTCCAGCTGTCGCCTATCACCGTCCGGCTCGCGCTCAGACTCCTCGTCCGGCTCCGGTACCTCGTGCGCGTCCCGCGACTCAACACAGGGCGACAGGAGGGCGTTGCTGGCGAGTATCGTCTGCCAACGGGGTCGCATGGTGACCCCGTTGCTCGGGCGAACCCCTAGATATCCCCCCGCGTGATCGGGTAAGGTCGACCATGCCCCGTGCCACGCTCACGCCAAATCCGATGCGCAAAGGCGCGTCAGGCGAAACCGCTACCAAAACCGCTACACCGTCACCGCGCAGCGGGACGGCGCTCCCGGTCGGCGCGCACCCAGGCAACACGGGGGGGAAGAAGGGCCGGAGCGGGCGCAAACCCGACGAGTTCAAGCACTTCATGCAGCGCCTGGTCGGGCGCAAGGACGTCTGCGCCGCGCTCGCGAAGGTGCTGCGCAATCCGGCGCACCCGCACTTCGTGCCTGCGTACAAGATGGCGTGCGAGTTCGGGTACGGCCGCGCGACGCAGGCCCTCGAACACAGCGGCGCGGGCGGCGGCCCGGTTCGCGTGCACGTGCGCCACACGGTCGTCGATCCGAGCGCGACGCGTGGGTAGCGCGGTCGCGGCGCAGATCGAGATTGACCGGGCCGTGCCGCGGTGGGCGCGTCCGCTGCAGCGGACGGTGAGATACAAAGGCGCCTCGGGCGGCCGCGGCAGTGGGAAAAGTCACTTCTTTGCGGAGGAAGCGGTCGAGCGCATGGTGTGCGATCCCTCGGTGCGTGGCGTCTGCATTCGCGAAGTGCAACGCTCGCTCAAGTTCTCCGTCAAGGCCCTGGTCGAATCCAAAATTGCGGCGATGGGCGTTGGCGAGCATTTCGAGGTGCTCACGACGGAGATTCGGCGACGCGGCGGGACGGGCCTGCTGATTTTTGAAGGGATGCAAGACCACACCGCCGACTCGATTAAGTCCTTGGAGGGGTTCGCGTTCGCGTGGGTCGAGGAAGCGCAGTCGCTCAGTCAGCGGTCGCTCGACTTGCTGCTCCCGACGATCCGCGCCGAGGGGTCGGAGATTTGGTTTTCGTGGAATCCGGAGAGCAAAGCGGACCCGGTCGACGCCTTCTTCGCGTCGCAGCCGACGGGCGCGGTCCGCGTCCACACGACCTACCGTGAGAACCCGTTTCTGCCGTCGGTGCTGCGCGACGAGGCCGCGCGCTTGAAGGCGGAAGACGAGGACAAGTACGCCCACGTCTGGGGCGGCGGCTATTTTCTGGGAGGCAAGGGGCGCGTGTACGCCACCTTTGTGAACAAGCCGTTCCCAGAGGGCAACGTCGACGCGTCGGTCGAGGACTACGGCGGGACGATCTACATCGGCCAGGATTTTAATGTCAACCCCATGGCGAGCGTGATCGCCCAGCGCGTCGGCGACGAGTGCCATGTGCTGGACGCGCTCAAGATCGAGACGTCGAACACGACGCAGGTCTGTGAAGAGATCAAGGCCCGGTTCCCAAACCGCCACGTCGTGTTCTGCCCGGATCCTGCGGGCAATCAGCGCCGATCGTCGACCACCGTCGTCGGACAAACGGACTTTACCATTCTTCGCAGCTTCGGGTTCGAGGTCCGCGCGCCGTCCGCGCACCCGGCGGTCGTGGATCGCGTCAACAACGTGAACCTGATGCTCCTCGACAAGGGGCGCCGGCGCACGCGCATCAGTCCGCGTGCCGCGCATCTCATCGAGTCGTTGGCGTCACAGGTGTACAAAAAGGACACCAGCATTCCGGACAAGAAGGGCGGCTTCGACCATGTAAACGACGCCCTCGGGTATCTGTTCTGGCAGGAGTTCAACGTCGCGACCGACCACGCTTCTGTTTCCTCGTTCGACATCGGGTAGCGCGCAATGCTCATCACACCGTCCCGCGTTATCCCGGGTGACGCACCCGCGCACTCGCGCCCCAATTTCGAGCGCCCCGAGTTCAAGGCGGGCAAGCCCGCGCGATGGCTGACCCGCGCGATGAAGGCGGGCACCAGCGCCGTGAGGGCGATGGGTGAAGAGGCGTTGCCCAAGTGGCCCGCCGAGGCGCCCCGGCACTACGCCATCCGCGCTAAGATCGTGCGCGTGACCCGCTACTACGCGCGCACGGTCGAGGCGATGATTGGCATGATCGTCGCGACGCCGCCCGCGTTGGCCGAGGACACGGCGCCGGTGCTGACGCAGGACGCCGAGGACATCGACGGCCAGGGCACGCATTTCGAGGTCTTCGCGCGCCGGATTGCCGAGGAGGCCGCACACGGCGGGTTTGCGGCGATCTTGGTCGACGCGCCGCCCGTGCCCGAGGGGCTGCAGCTCTCGTTGCAAGCCGAGCAGGCGCTCGGGCTCCGGCCGTTCTGGGTCGCGATTCCGGCGGAACGCATCGTGAACTGGTCCGTCTCCACTCCGGACTGGCGCGGGCTGCTCGACGCGTACGCCACGGGGCTGGTCACCGCCGACCAGGTGCGACGACTGGCGCGGCAGGTGGTGGTGCGCATGGTCGTCCTTCACGAACCGACCGACGTGCCCGATGGCGAGTTCGGCGTAGCGGTACGCGAGCGGTATCGGGTGTTGACCCTGACCGAAAGTGGCGTGTGGTATCGTGTGTGGGAGGAACAGGCGGGGACGGGGACGGGCACACACTTCGCGATCTTGCATGAGGGCCCGATGCTCGGGCATCACCGGACCCCGTTGCCCGCGATTCCGCTGGCGCTTGTGTACGCGACCACGCCACAGGCCCCCTTTGTCGCTGAGCCCGTCGCGCTGGCGCTGGCGGAAGCGAACCTGGATCATTACCAAGTCAGCGCGGATCGGCGCTACATGATGCGCATGTGTCACTCGCCGACGCTGTTTTTGGCCGGGTTTCCCTCGCCGAAACAGGGCGAGGAGGAGACCACGAAGGTGGGCCCGAACAGCGTGCTGAGCAGCCCCGATTCCAACGCGAAGGCGTCCTATGTGGCCGCCGATCCGGCGGCGCTCGACTCCAGTCAAGTCGAGCGCGAGGAGATCGTGCGCCAGATGGCGGCGATGGGCATGTCGTTCATCGCGAAGGACCGGCGCAGCGGCACCGAAACGGCGCGCGGGCGCGACTTGGACAGCGCGTCCGAGCACGCGACGCATGCCGTCGTCGGCCGCGGACTGCAGGACGGGTTAGAGCAGGCGTGGATGTTCCACGCCCTCCATCGCGACGTCCCGGCCCCGAGCGTGCAGGTTAACGTGCAGTATGCCACGCCCACCGTCGATCCGCAGATTGCGGCGTTGCTGTGGCAGGCCGTCGTCGCCGATCGTATCGACATGGGCACGTGGCTGGCGTTCCTGCGCACCGGTCTCGTCCCGGACGGGTTCGACGCGGCGGCGTTTGCGTTGGACTTGGCGGCCGTGACCGAGGCGGAGGAACGCGGCGACGAGGAGCGCCAGCGGGCGATGACCGGCGCGCACGAGGAGGGCGGCGCGCTGCCCGGTGACGACACGCAGCAGGCGGCCTAACCGCATGGGATGCCCCTCGTGACCGCCCGCGAGCGTGCCGCGGCGCGTCTGCTGCGGTGGGCCGACCACCAAGAGCCCGCCATCAAACGCGCCATCCTCGACGCATGGCGCGACGTGCAGCAGTTCGTCGACGTGCGCGAGCTCACGCGTCGCCTTGTGGCCAACGACCTGGACGGCGTCGTCGATCTGCTGTTCTCGCGCAGCGATACGCAGCAGGCCGAAGCGCGCGTGCGCGCGACGTTCGCCCGGGCGCTGCAGACCACCCGGGAGCAGACCATTCGGACGTTCCTCGTGCGGGTCGCCGCACCGATCGCCGACCCGATACTGCTGCGGCTCGTCCGCGAGTGGGAGAACGGCGCGTTCCGGCGCATCCGCGAGGATGTGCGGCTCGGGATCCGCGAACAGGTGGCGAGTGAGCTGGCGCGCGGCGTTGGCCCGCGACAAGTGGCCGTGGCGCTGAAAGCGGAGATCGGGCGCGTCGGCCTGACCGCCTACGATGAGCGCCTTATCAACACCTTCCGCCGCGCGCTCGAAGAGGGCCGCACCCGCGAGGCGCTGGGCCGCGCGTTGCGGGACCGGCGCTACGATCCCTCGCTCTCGGGCAAGGCGCTGACGCCCGCGCAGATCGAACGCATGGTGGCCGCGTATCGCCGGAAGCTGGTCGCGTTTCGCGCCGAGACGCACGCGCGCACGGCGGCGCTGCAGGCCGCGAACGACGGGCAGACGGCGGCATGGGAAGACGCGGTCGCGCAAGGGCGCGTGCCGCTGGAGCAGGTGCGGCGCTACTGGGTCGTGGCGGAGGACGAACGCCTCTGTACGCGCTGTGCCCCGATCCCCGGCATGAACCGCCAAGGGGTCGGGCTGCGCGAGTCGTTCACGACGCCGGAAGGGGTGCGGCGCTCGCCGGTGGTCCACCCGAATTGTCGGTGCACACTTTTCACGAGAGTGGTGCGCCCGAACGTCGTCCCGCGTCCGGCGCCCGGCCGTGACGTGCTGATTCTTCCGCAAATCACGGAGCGTACCCGATGGATTCCGCAACCGGCATGACCGTCTCCTATCGTCGCCACGACGGGGGGCTCAGCGAGGCCACCTTTGATGGCACGGCGTGGCAGTCTGAGGACCGTTCGCTCACGCTCTGGCTCAACCAGAGCGCACCCACCGGCGTCGCCGAGGCGCTGGCGCTCGGGTGCGCGGCGACGGGCCCGGCCGCGGTGGCCACCTCGACGCAAAATGATGACGGCAACGGGGTCACCATATGACCCCGTTGCTGCCTTGCGTCGCTACTCCGCAGCGCTGCGAGGCGCCACGATTCAGTTCGAACCTTCACCCCTGTGGGGAATAGCACATGCCACTGCCAACGTTTGACAAAGAAGAGGACATTCCGGCTGCGGTGCGGTCGGGATACATCGAGCGCGACGGGAAATGGATTCCGGACGATCTCGAAAACTCCAAGCAGATTCTGAACGAGAAGAAGAAGTTGCAGCAGCAACTGCGCGAGCTGGAGGCCAAGCTCGGCGGCGCGTCGGCGGACGAGATTGCCGAACTGCGCGCGTCGAAGCACCAGGCGGACGACGAAGCCGCGCGGAAAGCGGGCGACTTCGACAAGCTGCTGGAGAAGCGCGTCAACGAAACCAAGGTTGAGTACGAAAAGCGACTCGCCGAGGTCTCGCCGTACAAGCAAAAATACCAAGACCGAGAGTTGGAGATCACGATTCGCGACGCGGCCCTGAAGGCGGGCGTCGAGGTCAGATATCTCCCGTTTGTGCTCTCGCACCTGAAGGGCTCGCGGATCGTGTACGACGAGACCGCCGGGAGAGTCGTCGTGCTCGACAAAGATGGCGACGCCACCGGGATGGGGATCGAGAAGTTTTTTTCGGAGCCGTTTAAGGCGGAGGCCGCGGAGTTCTACGGCGGCACGATGGGCACCGGCGGTGGTGCGGGGGCTGGTGGATCTGCGTCGCGTCTTCCCGGCGGAGCCGTGTCGGCGACCGACAGCTCCGCCTTTTTGGCGAACGTCGACAAGATCGCGAAGGGCGAGGTCAAGGTCGCGGCCTAGCGGCGACCCGGTAGGACCCTCGGCGCTGTGCGCCGGGACAACGCTACGAACACCAGCGTCGCGCTGTGCGCGTGCTGATCTGCCCGACGTCCGGGCGTATCTGCGCGTGCACAGCGCGATCGGCGTTTCTGCCCATCGAGAGCGCGCCTTACTTTTCTGAGGATTCGACTGATGCCCAACACGTTAACGGACGTGGTCCCTGTACTCGTTGCGCAGGGATTGCAAGTTCTCCGCTCGGCCTGTGTTATGCCGCGCCTGGTGAACACCGATTACAGCAACACGCCCGCGAATCAGGGTGACACGGTCAACGTGTACATCCCGAGCGCGGCCACGGTCAGCGACGTCGCGCCAAGCGCGGCGCCGATTCAGGGCGGCGACAGCGCGCCGATCAAAGCGCCCATTGCGCTGAATCGCTGGCGCCGGAGCGGGTTTTTTCTGACCGACAAGCAGCAAGAGGAAATTGTCGGCGGCGTGCAGTCCGCGCAGACGCGCGAGCACGTCAAGGCGCTCGCGCAGGACATCAATGCGTTCATCTTCGCGCAGTACAAAAAAGTCTATGGCTACGTCGGGGTGGCCGGGACGACGCCGTTTGCATCGGCGGTGACCGCGGCCACCGACGCCCGCGCGACGCTGAACCGTCAGCTGGCGCCGCTCGACGATCGGCGCATCGTGCTGGACGTCAACGCCGAGGCCAACGCGCTCGGACTGGCGGCGTTTAACGCGCAGTACAGCACGGGCCAGAACTCGGCGATCATCGAGGGCACGCTGGGCCGGAAGCTCGGGTTTGACTGGGCGATGGATCAGCAGGTGCCGACCCATCCTGCGGTTGCGCTGACCGCCGGTGCCGCCACGGCCAACGGCGTCCAGGCAATCGGCGTCGGCTCGACCGACGGCGGCCGGACCGGCACGCTCTCGATCGCGAAGGCGACCAACGCCGCGCCATTGCTGGCGGGTGACATCATCTCGATCGCCGGTGACGCGCAAACGTACGTCGTCAACACGGGCGTCTCGTTGATCGTCGGCAACACCTCCGTCTCAATCAGCCCCGCGCTGCAGAAAGAGACGCTCGGCGGCGATGTGATCACGCTGCGCGCGGCGCACGTGGTGAACCTCGCGTTCCACCGCGACGCCTTCGCGTTCGTGTCGCGCCCGCTGATGGCCTCCTCGGCCAACGTGCAGGAGATGATGAGCATCGCGGATCCGATCTCGGGCGTCGCGCTGCGCCTCGAAGTGGTCCGGCAGAACAAGCAGATGCTGTTCGACTTCGACGTCCTCTACGGCGCCGCGTGCGTGCGCCCCGAGCTGGCCGTGCGCGTCGCGGGCTAAGCCCTTGCGCTGCGGAGTGCGTGTCGCGTCGGCCCGCACTCCGAACCGCTCTCTTTCTCTGGTGCTCTATGTTCTCCCTCATCCAAAATCGCGCGCCGGATACGGTCAAGATCGTCAGTGACGACACGGATCACGGCTATGCGATCATCAACGCTGCGGACTTCGACGTCGACACGATGACGCCGTTCGGGTCGGACGAGCCGTTGCCGTCGACCCGCGCGCTGCCGGACGTCCTCGACACGATGACGGACGTCGACGCGATCACGGCCATGTCGGCGCGCGATCCGCGCAAGTCGACGGCCGCGGTGTATACCGCGCGCCTCGCGGCGCTGAACGCCAAGTAACGCATCGATGCCGCTTGAGCTCGTCGTCGAGGATGGCACGGGGCTCGCCAACGCCAACGCGTTTGCGGGTCTTTCGGCCGTGGCGACGCTTTTGGAGGGCACCCGATGGGCGGCGGCGTGGGAACTGGAACAGGATCAAGACGTGTTGATCGGCGAGGCCACCGCGTGGCTGTCGCGCCTTGCGTGGGACGGCTCCGCGAGGACCGCGAGGCAGGCGCTCGCGTTTCCGCGCACCGGGATGCGCACACGCGATGGGTATGCCGTCGCCGCGGACAGCATCCCGGCGTGGCTGGTGCGCGCGACCGCGCTCCTGGCGAACTATCTCCGGCAGCAAGAGGTCACGCTTTTTGACGACACCGGCCTTGAGCCGCGCACCGAGCTCGTGGTCGGGCCTCTTCGCCTGACGCCGTCGTCCGGTGGCGCCTCGATGCCCGCCGACATCGGGCAGTTACTGCGCCCTTATCTCGCCGCGCGCGGCACCGTGGAGTTGGGCTGATGGGCGTCAGGCTCGCCACCCTGACGCAGACCGCGATGTCGGCCGCCCAGCGTGCCGGCGTCACCGGGTCGCTCACGATCGCCCGGCCCGCGGGCACGACGATCAACCCCACGACCGGCGCGACGTCGGGATCGGCGTTGACGCAGACGATCCTGCGCGCGGTGGCGATGAAGACCGGCACGCTCACGAGCCGCGGAGGCGCGTGGACGGAGGCAAGCGCGGGCGTGTTCTGCGCGGCGGCGGATCTCTCGTGGACCCCCGCGCTGTACGATCGCGGCACGTGGGGCGGGCAAACGCTGGTGATCACGGCTCTCAATGTCGTCGCGCCGACGGGCACCCCGATCGCCTACGAGTTTGCGCTGGGGGTCACATGACGGTTCCGGACTTCTCGCGCGACCTGCGGCTGTTCGTTGACGAGGATGTGCGCGGCGGCGCCACGGCGGTGTTGCGGGAAGCCGCGCAGACCGTCGCGGAGGCCATCGTGGTCGGGAACGCCTTCGGCCCCGGCGTGCCGGTCGACACGGCGTTCCTGCGCGCGTCGTTTCGTGTCGCGCAGGGCGCGCCGGTCGACGGGCCCACCGAACCGCCACCGCGTTCGCCCGAACGCGCGCCAGGCGCGCCGGTGTTCGATGCGCCGTTCGATGTGTCCGCCGCAGCGACGGTGCCGCTCGGGACGGAGCTCTTTATCACGACGGCGGTGGAGTATGCCGCGTACCTCGAAGAGGGGGCCAACATGGCCCGGCGCTTCGGCGTCAACGCGGGGGCGTCTACGCCGTTTATCGCGCCGGTTGAAGCGCGCTGGGAGCGGATCGTCGACGACGCCGCGCGGCGCGTGGGATACGGTGCCTGATGCCGACGAATCGCGGCGATGCGCTGCTGCAGGCGCTGCGCGTGGTGCTGCTCACGGTGAGCGGATTGCCGACGCAGCGGCTCTGGCAGAACCAGCGCCTCGCCCCGACGCCGACGGCGGCGAGTGTCGAGGACGAGCTCTTGCTCTGGGACACGACCGCGCGCGAGATGGGATCGGCGGCGCAGGGCGCGTGGGCGCGCAGCGCCGTGCTCTATCGCGTGAAAGTGCGCGTCCCGAAAGGCACCGATGCGCAGGTGTTGATGGCGCTGGTGATCGCGATCGGCGATGCGTTCCGGACCGCGTCGATCAGTGTCACCAGTCAATCGGTCACTGTAGAGGACATCCGGACCGGGCCGATTTTGGCCGAAGCACAGTCGCTGTACGCGCCGATCAATCTCGCGCTGACGTTCGATCACGCCTGACCACTCTCTGAGGATTTTATGCCAAACGCCACCAGCGCAGGATATCGAGTAGGCTACGTCGCAGAAGTCACGCCGGGCACGACGCCGGCGAGCGCGCTGACGCTTGTCCGCACCACCGGCGGCGGGGGCAAGGTGACCTCGTCGGCCACCGAATCAGACGAACTGCAGCTTGCCGAAGTCGCGGACCTCGTGCGCGTCGGCGCCGATTCGGTCGGCACGATCAACGGCGAGTTGTCGTACGGGGCGCTAGACGTTTTCATGGAAGCCATCTTGGGCGGCACGTGGTCCACAAACGTCGTCAAGGCGGGGACGACCAAGCGCACGTTCACGTTTGAAGACCAGTACACGGACGGGCCCATCTTCGTGCCGTGGCGGTATTCCCTCGTTGACTCGCTGATGCTCAGTTTCGCGGTCGGGTCCAAGCCGACGTTCAAGCTGGGCTACGTGTGCGGCAGCCCGCCGACGGTAGCCGCGACGGTCACTGCGGGCACGGGTGGCCCGACCGCGGCGCCCGCCAACGACATCATGACGCCGGTCGGCTCGATTCAGCTCGCGCAGGAAGGCGGATCGGGCTCGCTGCTGGCCGGGGCGCCTGGGATCACGGCATTCTCGATCGAGGTCACGCGTCCCGTGATCAAGCAGCCGCAGCTCGGCACGCTCGCGCTCGCGAGCGCGGACGCGTCGCGTCTGATCGTCAAGGGCTCGTTCTCGGTGTACTTCGCGACCAAGGCGCTGTTCGACAAGTACCTCGCCAATACGCAGACGTCGCTCGCGTTCACGGTCGGCGGCGCGGCGGCGCTTCGGTACGCCTTCCTGATGGCCAAGGTCCGCTTAGCGGACGGTGGTCCGCAGGACGTGGCGAAAGATCAGCCCGTGATTCAGACGTACCAGTACCAGTCCACTTTCGACGCCAGCACCTCGTCGTTGCAGGTCACGCGGACGCCGTAAGTCACGATCCACGCCCGCCGAGACATCGTCGGCGGGCCTCGTTCCCCTCGCAGAGACGCACAATGCCCAAGGCTCGTCCGTATTCCCCCACGCAGCGCGCCGCCGAAGGCGCGGTGCTGCACGTGCTCGACCGCCACGCCAAGCGCACGAAGGGCAAGTTTCCGCCGCTGATCGCGGCCGATGGCACCCCCGTGACGTTGAAGATGATGGGCTCGGACTCGCCCGCTGCGCGCCGGCTGCGCTATGCGACGAGCGCCGAGCAGATGAACGTGTCGATCACGCGGCTGCGCGCGGGCGAGAGCGAGTCCGGGCAGACGCCCGATGACGTGGCGCTCGACGAACACCGGGCGATCGAGAAGTGCGCGCGCCTCCTGATCGCGTGGACCGGCGTCACCGAAGACGACGGCAGTGTGTCGCCGTGCACGTACGCGAACGCGATGGTGCTGTTCACCGATGACGACGACCTTCGGCAACAGGCGTTGGATTTCGTGGAGGACCGCGCGCTTTTTTTCGCCCAGTGCTCGACGCCTTCCGTCGATACTGCGAGCACCAGTTTCGACTAGGCCGTGATCATGGCGGCCGGTCTCTGCGCGATCACCTCGGCGGACTCCTCCGGTACCAACCGGATCCCGAAGTCATGCGTACGCTTTTGGGGCCGCGGCTCCCGCCGCACACGGAAGGGGCGTGGATGTGGTTCTGGGAGCTCAGCGCCACACGCGACGTGTCCGAGGCAGGGTTGCGACCGATCACGCATCAAGAGATCCGCGCGTCCCAGTACAACATGCGCACGCGCCGCACACCGCTTGAAGTGTTGTTGGTGCTCGAAGCCGACGGCGCGTTGCGAGCGGAAGTCGCCTCGCGCCGTCCGATCGCCGTTCCCACGCCACACCCTTGACCCTGACGAGACCGCATAACAATGGCACGCGTGGCACGGCTGGGAGTGGTGATCGACAGCGCAGGCGCCGTCACCGGCGCGGGCGCGATCCGTGGTGCCGTCGACGGGATCGCGACGTCGGCGCAGCGGGCGCAGTCGTCACTGACCGCGGCCACGGGCGCCATCTCCACGAACACGGCCGCCGTGGGGCGCGCGACGGACGCCGCCGAGGCCGAATACCAAGCGCTTCGGCGACAGCAAGAGGAGATCAATCGCGCCACCAACGCGCGGATCCGGGCCGAGAGATCGGTGCGCGCCTTCGAGGCCGCGCAGAAAGCGCAGGGGCAGGCCGAGCAGATCGTGCAAAAACAGCAGGCGGCGACGGTGATCACGTCAGAGAAAGCGGTTGACGGGTTTGCGAGAGTCCGGGGCTCGCTCACGTCACTCGCCACGAGTGCGACCGGGATCAGTGGCCCGCTCGGCGCGGTCGCGTCGATGCTCGGCAGCCTGTCCGTCGGATCGGCCGCCACGGTCGGCGTAATCGCCGCCGCTGGCGCGATCGGGATTGCCTACGAGCAGCTGACGAAGAAAACCAATCTGCTGAAGAAAGCGCAGGACGAGGCGATTAAAGC
>ENA-ORBV01005869-ORBV01005869.1-microbial-mat-metagenome-genome-assembly--contig:-NODE-5869-length-22109-cov-5.448802_pt1 | contig 22109 bp, 18 predicted proteins | sample MGYA00237777_ERZ505514 | MGnify/ENA primary metagenome ERZ505514 (study PRJEB26160, sample SAMN06269048) | microbial mat metagenome | isolation source: Oligotrophic lake microbial mat | place... | reverse complement strand
GGGCGAGGCCAGGAACGCGACGACGTCTCCGACTTCGTCCGCCTTGCCGAACCGACCGAAGGGAATTTCCTGTGAGACAAACGCCGCAATTTTCCCGGGATTGTCCTGCTGGCGTTTCCACCAGGTGCCCCCCTCGAAGAGAATCGAGCCCGGCGCAATGCTGTTGACGCGGATGTTGTCCTTCGCCAACTGCTGCGCCATGGCCTTGCTCAGACTGATCTGCGCAGCCTTGACCGCGTTGTAGGTCGTCCGTCCACCAGACTCCCGTCCGAAAATTGACGCGATTGTCAGAATCACGCCTCCGCCCCGTTCGCGCATCAGCGGCACCACCAGCCGGGAACACCGGACCACGGGGAACAACGTGTGATCAAGCGCAATCGTCCACTCGGCATCGGGCGTCGACATCAGATCGCTGCCTTCCGCCTTGGCGACATTGTTGACCAGAATATCGACACCGCCGAACGCATCAACCGCTTTGGCCACGATCTGTTCGCACCCGTCTGTGGTGGACACGTCGGCCTGCACGGTCGCGACCGCGTCCTCGCGCCCCGCCAGTGTCCGCAGGTCGGCAGCGGCGGCGGCCAGCGCGTCGGCTCCGCGCGCACACATGACCACCCGCGCCCCCTCGGCGACCAGGGCCCGTGCGGCGGCCAGTCCCAATCCCTTGCTCGACCCAGTGACGATCGCGACTTTGTCGCGCAGCTGCAAATCCATGTGCGGTCCTCTATTTCATCGAATGGGCGCGCCGCCCGTCAGGTCGTTGAGGCGCCAGTCGTAGACGCCAAACTTCATCTGAAATGTATTGAGCGCGAGAAATTCGCGTTCGCTGGAAAACCGATGCGGATAGGCCATCGCCATCAGCGCGCGCTCAAGCGGCGAGCGATTGGCCCACATTTCACCATCGGCGGCGTAGGCCTGCACAAACGCCGCCTCGCGCCAGCTGAAGAGCGGCGTGACTTCGACCACGCCGGTCGCGCGATCGATGCGGAAGGCATCGCCACGTTTGACAAATTCCTGCACCGCCTCGTCGAGCTGTTCGGTCAACCGCGCGCCTCGGTAGGCCTCACTGCGAAGGCGGCCGCTGCCGAGCGCGCCACGCCCGAGCGCAAGCACCATGCGTGCATCACCGAAACCCGCAATGACGGTCTTCTCGATTTCATCGAGCGTGAGCACCTGACCGGCCACCGTGTGTTTCTGGCGATCAAAGGCGCCGGGAATCTGCGCGATGCTGATCGACGGATACCCTTCGGCTTTTCCAGCAATCGGATAGGCGTTGATCACGGTGCGCAGCACGAGCGCGTTGTACGCGTTGATCCAGAACGCTCGCTGGTCGGCCGGTGGGGCGCCCGACAGCCAGTCGGGCCGCTCGAGTGATCCCACATACCGGTCGAGGTTCGCGCGTTCGGTGCGCAGGGCGGCGTAATACACCAACCCGTCACGGACGTACACGTCGAGGATGCGCTCGAGGGCGGCGTGGGGATCGGCCTGCGCCCGCACGGGAACTCCCGGCAGCGCCACGGCGATCACAATCAGGAACAGGGCAATTCGATTCGACATGCGAGCCCACATCATAACGTCGATAAAAAGGCGTGCAGGGCCTCGTTAAAGGCCAGCGGCGCTTCGAGATTGGACAAATGGCCGGCCTTCGCGATGAAGACGGCCTGCGCCGAGGGCAAGCCCTCGGCCATGGCCGCGCTCTCGGCGGGCGGCGTCAGGACGTCCTCCGTGCCGCAGATCACCAGCGCGGGACACGTGATTCCGACGAGGTCGGGCGTGGAATCGGGCCGCGTTTTCATGGCCCGCACCGCGGAGGCGACCGCCTCGGGCGAGTTCCTGAGAATGATCGTCCGCACGGCGTCGGTGAGGTCGGGCTGTTCCTGCTGCGAGGTGGCGCCGAGGAGTTTGGGCAACATCTGGTCGGCGATGGCGCTGACACCCTCTGCAGTGACCTTGGCGATCATCGCGTCTCGCGCAGCCTGCCCCTGCTGCGAATCGGCCCCCGCCTTGGTATCGGCGAGCACGATGCCGTCCAGTCGTCCGGCCGCGGCCCGGGCGACGGCCAGAGTGATGTAGCCGCCCATCGACAGGCCGCCCACCACCGCGCGGTCCACATCGAGGTGATTCATCAACTGCAGTACGTCTGCCGCGTGCGTCGCCATCGTCGCGCTGTCGAGACCGACGTCCTGATACGCCTCACCCATGCCGCGAAATCCGCGGACGTCCGGGGCGACAAACCGCCAGCCCGGCGGCACGCGCGAGAGCTGCGGCAGCCACTGGTCGGCGCTGAGCGGAAACGCGTGAAGGAGGATACACGTCCGGCCGCTTCCGGTCTCGTGGTAACGGACCGTGCGGTCGAGCAGATGTGCGTACTTGGGCGACATGGGATTCCTTGGAAGATTGATTGCCGTTTATGATGGCCTACATGATGCGTCGTATTTGTCTCGCTTTACTCGTCGTCGGCTTCGTGTCGGCCTGTGCGGAAGATCCCAAAGAGGAAACCATGACTCCACCACCCACCAGTTCCGCTCCCACGCCCGGTCCCATTCCTGCGCCTGCTGATGTCGCCGCCGTGCCGGCTGACGCCACGGTCACCGCGTCCGGACTGGCGTCCAAAGTGCTGAAGCCGGGCACCGGGTCCCAGAAGCCTTCCGCCAGGTCGATGGTGCTTGTGCACTACACCGGATGGACCACGGACGGACAGATGTTCGACAGCTCCGTCGTCAGGAATGAGCCGATCGACTTCGGCCTCCACCAGGTGATCCCTGGATGGACGGAGGGGCTTCAGTTGATGGTGGTTGGCGAAAAACGCCGGTTGTGGATTCCGGCCAAACTGGCGTACGAGGGGATGCCCGGCAGGCCGCAAGGCATGCTCGTGTTTGACGTCGAGTTGCTCGACTTCAAGTAGGTCAGGAGACGAATGGTCCAGGGTCCTTCAGGGTGCAGGGTCCGCGGTTCAACAGGAATGCAGGGCAAAATCGGTGTCGCCGGTGTGCTGCTCGCGGCGATTGTCGCTGCCGCGGCGGCCATGGCTGCGCCGCAGAGCGACGACGCGTACCTGCGATCAACGATTGGGCTCTCTGCCGGTGACGTCAAACGCGTCCACGCCGGGGAGCCGGTCGCGGCCTCGCTGGAGGGGCGCGAAGGACGGGAGATCGTCACCTTTGGCGCGGTGCGTATCGATCGCGCGCCCGATGACGTGCTGGAGAATCTGGGACGTATCGATGCGCTGCGCCAGGGCGCGTCTGTCCAGCAGCTCGGCATCCTGAGTTCGCCGCCGCATGCTGACGACCTGTCCTCGTTCACGCTGCATCCGAAGTCCGTCGCGAGTCTCAAGGATTGCCGCATCGGCGATTGCGGGGTGCAGTTGCCCGGCTGGGCGGTGGCGCGTTTTGCGCACGCCACCGATTCCGCCGTGCACACCATCGCGCGAACAGTCGCGCTCGAGATTGCCACCGCCTACCTCCGCGGTGGACACGCGGCCCTCTCTCCCTACGAAGACCGTCGTCCGGCCGTACCGCCTTCCGAGGAGTACGCCCGTGTGCTGGGCTCCGACCAATATCTGCCGGCACCACTCACGGCCCTGCGCCATTCGCTGAACGGTTTTCCGCATCGGCCGGCCCGCGGCGTGCGCGATCAATTGTTCTGGACTGTGGTGGACTTCGGGATGAAGCCCACATTTCGCCTGAATCATATGGCGATCGCGTCAGGCCCGGCGCTCGACGATCCCGCCGGCTCCATGACGGGCGCGGTCGCCACCCTTCAGCTGATGGCCACGCACTACTTCAGCTCCACGCTCGAGTGGCACTTTGTGCTGCGTGATCGAAATGATCCGTCACGCGCCTATCTGTATTACTTGGCTCGCTCTTGGGCACCAGGCATGACCGGCATTCGCGGACGCATCGCGCGCTTCACGGTCCGCAGTCGCGCGGAAGAGGGCATCAGCGCGTATCTGGGCGCCACCAAACAGCGCCTCGAAGCCGCGACGCTACCAGGCGCCGGGCGGTAAGCACCACCCGACGCCCTGTCGCAGTCCTGCTGGGTGTTACAGACGGTCGGTCGCGGCCTTGGCCACGTTATGCGCACCGTTGCTGGCCGACTTGCGGACGTTTTCGTAGGTCTCCTGACCGCGCTGTGCGGCCACCTTCCCACGCTCCACCACGTCGTCGACCACATCGGACACCGTGTCGACGGCCGATGCATAGCCCTTTTCCGCGCTCTTGCGCAGCCGGCCGGTCGTTTCATAGAGCTGGTGCCGCAGTTCCGCACCCGCCTTCGGCGCCAGCAGCAGTGCCACCGCCGCGCCGGCGGCTGCGCCGCAGAGCAGACCCATCACAAAGCCACTGCCGTGGCTGTCATTGCCGATTGTGTTCACTTCACGCATCATTGCCTCCTTCATTCACGTACCTGGTTTCATCAAAATCACGCAGGAGGCGCCGCTCGCGCACTCTCCTGCCACTCGCACGAAACGCCGAGACGGCCGCCATCACACCTTGGGTGACGGCGTATCCCGGCATGACGGCGGCCTTCACCGACGAGGCCGCGCTGCTGATCCCGCCGGTGATGCCGTCCACGGTCTGTTCCACACGGTCGCCCACGTGGCGCACCCGCGCGACCTGCTCGTTGACGTTGTCGAGCACGCCATTGACGCGTCGCGTCAGGGGTTCGACATGCCGCTTCTCCAGATCCGCAAGCGTGCGGCTGGTCTGCGCGTAGAGGCGGTAGCCAAGGATGGCGAGCGTCGCCATCGCGAGGATCTGCACGATGGCGGCGACCGCCAGAATGGCCATCCACATGTTCAGCGTGTCAAATTGTTCGGCGTTCATCCTTACCTCAGGGCCAGCGTAGCGGTCCCTGAGTCGGGTGTCTGTGTCGTTCGCTACACCCTCAGCGGGGGGCGTTTATTTCACAGGGAGACACCGAGGCACGGAGATTTTTTCAACAGGGAGGCCATGGGGGCCATGGGGAAGAGACGACCGGGATTGGACCAACCCCTCGCCCTCTCCGTGTCTCCGTGACTCCCTGTGAATTTCCTCGCTCAGCGCATGGCGTGTTCAAAATCGTCGCCGTGCTGGGCGCGCACCATCGCGTCACTTCGCTCGACCTGCCCGGCCTTCACCAGGCGCGCCAGGCACTCCTCAAGCGTAAACGACCCGTGTTTGCGGCTGATCGTGATCTCCTGATGGAGATGCTGCAGGGTGTTCCGGCGGATGTGTTGCCGGGCCCCATACCCGACGAGCAGCAACTGCGCGGCCGGCACCCGTCCGCCGCCAATGCGCGGCAACAACGTCTGCACATACACCGCCGAGAGAGCCGCGGCAATTTCCTGCCGAATGGTTGGCTGCCGCTCGGCGGGGAACGAATCCGTAAGGCGGGCGATGGTCGACGACATGTCGGTGGTGTGCAGAGTCGAAAACACGACGTGCCCGGTTTCCCCTGCCGCCAGTGCAATCCGCATCGTCTCCTGATCCCGCATTTCGCCAATCACGATGATGTCGGGAGCCTGACGCAGGGCCGACCTGAGCGCGGTCGGAAAGTCCGGCGCGTCGATGCCGACTTCGATCTGCTGGATCACGCTGCGTTGATTGGTGTGTTCAAACTCGATCGGATCCTCGATCGTGATGATGTGTTTGGCATCGCGACGATTGATCTCCTCGATCAACGCCGCCATGGTCGTCGACTTGCCCGATCCGGTCGCGCCACCGATGAGGACCAGTCCCTGCCCGATGCGAGTGAGGCCCTCCACACCAGGCGGCAGGTCGAGGGACGCCAGACGCGGAACCGTTCGGGGCAACATCCGGATGGCCGCCGCGGCGCGGGCGCGTTCCCGATGCAGATTCACGCGAAAGCGGCCGACGCCTGAGAGACGGATGGACGCATCCGCAATGCCGACGTCTCGGTAGGCGCGCTGCGCGTGTCCCACCAGGTGCGGGAGCACGAGTTGCTCGATGTCGTCGCCATCAAGGAGGGGCCCGTCCATACGGTGGATCTGCCCATGCACGCGCATCGCCGGCGGCTCCCCCGCCAGCAGGAGCAGGTCGCTCGCCTCGCGGTCCGCCATCAGCCGCAGGAGCACTTCGAGTCCGCCGCCTGAGGTGCGCACCACCGTCCGGTTGAGGGCTTCCAGTTCGTCAGCCAGGCGGTCGAGGTCGTCAATCGGGTCAGACATGGAGGGGGGCAAGAAAGGCTAAAGGTTAAAGGGCACAGGCTAAAGGGACTGGCAGCGGATGTGTAAGAGAATAGCAGCGCCCGAGGAGGCCCCCATGTTCAGGTTGTCCACAGGTTTGACCACCGCTGCTGCTGCCGGCCATGCAGCTTCAGACGCCCGCCGCATGGAAATGGCGGACCGATTCGCCGGCCACGGTCTCGGATTCAGACAAGGATCTGTCGGCCGACACGTGGTTTTTTGTCGCGATGCCACCGGGGTGGCACATCACCTCATCGCTGGACGCGACGATGGTGCTCGCGCCGGTGCCCGTAAAAAAATAGCTACTCGGCCTTCAACGTCAACGCCGGGTCGGTGCGTGCCGCCCGGCGTGCGGGCAGGTCACTGGCGACAAACAACACGGCGGCGAGCAGCGCGGACAGTCCGACAAAACTCAACGGATCGGTCCCCTGAATTTCAATCAGCAGGCTCATGCTCTCCACAAGGGTGCCGATCCCAGCGGCGGCGGCCAGGCCAATCACCGTCCCGACCAGAACCAGCCACCCGGCTCGATGCAGGACCATCGATCGCACCTGCCGCGTGGTGGCGCCAAGTGCCATACGGATGGCGATCTCACGGGTGCGCTGCGCGACGAGAAACGCCGTGAGCCCATAAAGACCCAGCGCGGCAAGAAAAAGCCCGAGCACGCCGACACTTCCGGCGACCCATGCGGCGATCTTCTGCGGGACCAGGGCAAGGGCCGTCGCATCCTCAAGCGACTGCGACAAGATGACCGGCAGGCCGGGTTCTTCGGTGATGACGGCCTGGCGCACATCGGCCAGCGCGCGACGCCCGGGCTGATGTTTCACGTAGAGGGTCACACCGGACTGGGGCTGCTGCGCGTACGGCACATAGATGAATGTGCGTGGGGCTTCTCCCAAGTACCGGTACTTCGCGTCGCGCGCCACTCCGACGACCTCGATCGGACGGCCTTCCTCTTTCGAGTTGTCCGCCTGCCAGAATCGTTGACCGACCGCGGGCTGTCCTGGCCACGCGGCGTTCGCAAATGCCTCGTTCACGACGGCGACCAGTGGACGACCATCACGATCTGCGTTGGTGAACGCCCGGCCAGCGACGATCGGCATGTCCAGCACGGAGAAGTAGTCGGGTGACACCGTGTCCCAATCGGACTCGTTCAACACCCTCAGCACCTGATCGTCCGCACCAGGCAGCCGCACCCAGCCCAGCCCCATCCCGCCGCCTTGCAGCGGAATCATCTTCGAGTGGGCGACGGCTTCCACGCCGCCCACCGTTTGCAGGCGAGCGACGACGCGATCGATCAGGGAGACACCGGCCTGCCCCTCCGCTCTCGCCAGCGTGGTGTCCACCGAGACCACGTCCACTCGTTGAGTGGAAAATCCGGGATCAATCGACGCGGCCGCGAGCAGGCTTCGCACAAACAGCGCCGCCGTGATCACCATCGTCAGCGACAGCGCCACCTGCACGATCACCAGACCGTGACGGAGCCGCTGCCGGTCACGCGCCGTCGTCGACGCCTGACCATGGAGCGCCGATGCCAGGTCGGTGCGCAGTGCGTGACGCGCCGGCACGAGGCCGAAGATCAGGCCGGTCAACAGCGCCACGCCACCAGCGAACCCCATCGACCTGAGGTCGATGGCGAGATCAATCAACACGGGAAACGGCAGTGCCGGCACAAACGCGCGCAGGAGCGCCATGAGCCACATCGCCACCGGCGCCGCGACGAGCACAGCCAGACCAAACAGCATGACCGACTCCGTGGTGAGCTGAGCAATGAGGTGGCCGCGCGTGGCGCCGATCGCCAGACGAGTGGCGATCTCGCGGCGCCGAGCGGTCGCACGCGCCATCAGCATGCCAGCCACGTTGCTGCACGCGATCGCAAGCAACCCGGCCGTCAGCACAAACAACAGACCGATGAAGGCCTGGAACGGCAGGCGGACCATCGCGGGCAACCGGCCCGACGATGTGACGACGATGCCGTGACTGTCGGGCACTTGCGGGCTCGTCATCCGGAAATTGACCAGGAGGGTGTTGAGCTCAGTCTGCGCCGCCTCGGCAGACACGCCCGGCTTGAGTCGGCCAATGGCGGTGAGCCACACGGCTCGCGGGCTCTCCATCACGGTGGCGGCGTCAAACCCGCGAATCGGTCCGGCCATGGACATCGGGATCCACAGGTCGGTGCCAAACAGGGTGGCGCCTTCAAAATCAGGGCCCGCCACGCCGACAACCGTGAACATCGTGTTGTTGATGCGCAGAGGCTGGGACAGCACGCCGGGGTCACTCTGAAAACGCTCACGCCACAGGCGATGGGTCAGCACCACGACGGGCCGGGCGTCAGGCGTGACATCTTCGGCTGCGGCAAAAAACCGGCCGAGCGCCGGCTGCGCCCCCAAGATTGCGAAATAACTCGCCGACACCAGCTGACCGAAGACGCGTTCGCTCGTTTCCCCTGTTGCGAGACTCACAGGCGTCGGATCAAACGTCGTGCCCGACATACCGGCAAGCGTCGTGGTGTGATCCCGAAGATGTCGGAAGACGGGATACGACATGTTGTCGCTGCCGGATCCGTTGGTGGAGCGGCCGATGTCGACCACGGCGGACGGATCGTGCACGCCGGGGCTGGCCTTGAAGAGGAGCGCGTCGGCCAAGCCGAAGATCACAGTGGCGGCGGCCAGGCCGAGCGACAGGGATACGACCGATGTGACGGCAAACAGGGGGCTGCGTGCCAGCAATCGGAACGCATACCGGATGTCGGAGAGCAGCGTCAGTCGGAAGCGCGGAGATGAGGGCGGGGTGGACACGGGAGCTCCTGATGCATGACGTTCGGCGCTGCCAAACCACACGGCCTGAACAATGGTGACGATCCAGAAGGGAATGACGGCGAGCCACCCGCGGTGGCGCACCCGGGACAGATCGCGAAGAAACGTGTCGCGCATGTCGGCGGCAAAACGGGCGCGATACGACGACGGGTAGGCGCGGAGCAACACGTCGTAACACGCGCCGGCCAGGCGTGGTGTACGGGCGCCTGGCCTCATCCCTGCCTCCGCGGTGAGGGCTTGAGGTGTTTGAGGGCGGCCATCACACTCGCGAGATGGTCCCGTTCGAGTTCCAGGGCCTGGCGTCCACGAGGCGTCAGCCGGTAGTGGGTTCCGCGGCGCGAGTCCTCGACCTGCTTCGGCGCAGGTGCCTCGGCCACCAGTGCCTGAGCCATCAATGTCGACAGATGGCGATAAAACGAGCCGGTCTGCAGCGGGACACGTCCGCCGGATTGCTCACGGACCGCCTGCATGATGGCGTACCCGTGACTGTCGCCCTCGGCGAGCGCCAGCAGGATGTGAAAGACGGCGGGTTTGAGCGTCTGGGTCATGGTCATTTGGACATATCCACAATGGATATATACCCAAGACGCAGACGCCCCCCGTTCGGTTCACAGGGCCGCGTCACATATGATGCGCGCATGTTGGTGACACGCCCACTGCTGATGGTCGTTGCCCTCGCCCTGTCCCTCGGAGTGAGTCAGGTGGAGGGCCTCCGCGTCGTGAGTTACAACATCAAACACGGGCGCGGCAACGACAACGTCGTTGACCTGGAACGGACGGCCCGGGTCCTTCGTGCTCTCTCCCCGGACATCGTCGGTCTGCAGGAGGTGGATGATCTTGCCACGCGCAGTGGCGGAGTGCCACAGGCCGATCGCCTCGGCCAACTCCTCGGTCTGCACCACGCGTTCGGACGATTCATGGACTTCCAGGGGGGCGCCTACGGCATGGCGATCCTGTCGCGCCATCCGATTGTGCGCACCGAGTCGGTGCGACTGCCCGACGGCAATGAACCACGCGTCGCGCTCGCCGTGGACGTGTTACTCCCGGGCGACCGCCGGATCACCATCGTCAACGTCCACTTTGACTGGGTGGGCGACGATGGGTTCCGGTTTGCGCAGGCGATGGCGCTGACAACGTACCTCGACGCGCTGAAGACGCCCTACGTGCTCCTCGGCGACTTCAACGACGAACCGGAGTCGCGCACGCTGGCGCTGTTCAAGCGTCGGGCGACCGAGGCGCGCAAACCCGAAGGGGATCGGCTCACGTTTTCATCGACCGAGCCGACCAAAGAAATTGACTTCATCTTCACGGCACCTGCGGCCGCGTGGCGTGCGCGCGAGGTGCGCGTGATTACGGAGCCGGTCGCATCCGATCACCGGCCCTTGCTGGCGGTGCTCGAACTTGCCCCGGGCCGATAACGAAGCACGGCCTGGCGGTCGACCTCCCGCGGCGTGAAGGCCACACGTTTCGTTTCGCCACGCGCAAACATCGCGGCCTGATCGGCGTGCCACGGTGAGTCCGGCTTCGCGCTCTGCCCGTACGCCAGCACCGAATACGCGCGCGGTTGCTCACCAAACTCGACGGCGAGGACCCATCCGTCGCCGGTATTGGCGACAAATTTTCCATCGTCGGCCCGACTGAAGCCGAGCACGCGGAAACACCCGAGGGCGCCTGGGCAACCGCCGACAGGCACGTCCACTGCGCCGCGCCGCACACGGTAGACGTCACCCCACGCCACATCAAGCGATCCATGACGACGCTGCGTTTCGTCTGCGGCCCAGGCCAACGCCTCAACGGCGCGTGGCAGGTCACCAAGGCCGTGGGGCGTGCGCACCGGATCGGTCTCCTGCCATCCCGTCGCGAACCGCTGCGCGTCCGTGCGCCCCTCTGAATAACGCGCCCACCACGTCTCAAACAGGACGGCGCCCCGGCTCTCCGGGGCCACGGTGTTGTTCCAATGGCGCAGCACCTGCACGGCGTCGGCCACGACGCCGGTCGGCGACGATGCCGTGACGGCGCGCAGCAGATCCGGCTTGACGCGATCGGCGAGCAACATGCGGTAGTCATGTTTGAGGCGCACGACGTCCTCAAGACTGAACCTGCGGTTGTTGTCGATCAACTGAATCGCGCGTTGACTCCGCAGCCGAAGCGATGGCGGTTCGATGTTCTCATAGGCGTTGACGAGATTCACCGGTGGGCGCGCGTTGGCGAAGTGTGGGGAGTCGTTTTCATTGTGTACGTAGCCGCCGTTGGGGTTCTGCGTCAACGGGAGCGACTCGAACGGAATCAACTGCGTCCAGATGTCGCGGAGGTGCCGCGCTGCAATCGCCGTGTTGCCTCCCATGGGATGCGGCAGGAGCGGCAAGGACGCGTTCCACAACGTCAGGATATTGCCGGCGCGGTCGGCGTACGTGTAGTTCTGCGAGACGAGTGCGCGCATGCGCATCACGTCCATCCACTGATGAAGTGACGTTGACCGCATCAGCCGCAGGAACTGCTCCCCGGCACGGAACTCACCGTCACCGGCTGTGCGGGCAATGTACGCAGTCTCGGCGGTGCGATGCACGACCGGCCCCAGCGGGGTGGACCACATCTGCCGGGTCTCCGACAACATGGCCTCGCCGTCGAGGAACTCGACCGTGCGTGTCACCTGCGTGATCGGGAGCGAGGCACCATCAATCACGTAGTGATCGGCGCGGGCGGGATCGATCGGCACGGCGTAGATCTCCGTGCGGTCACCGGTGTTGCTGTTGGTGGTGGACCATCCCAGATACCGGTTGAAACCGCCGACGACGCCGAGGGGGCCACCGATGCGGAAGTCGCCGTAAAAATCGACAACACCCGGCACCGTGAGATGGGCCTCGTAGTACCCGGCGCTCCAGGCCAGATGCGGATTGCGCAGGAGAATGGCCTTGCCGGACTTGGTTCGACTCGGCGCAAACGCCCACGCGTTCGAGCCTTCTTCTGGGTCCACGGGTCCAGGGTCCGACACAGGGCTTGCCCTCCGTAGCCTTGGCGCAGGCGGGTCCAGGGTTCGATCGGAGGTGCTCAGTGCTTGAAGCACGCGACGGATGCGGGCGGCGGGAGGGCCGTCGCCGATATGCAGTGTCGCGACGTCGTAGCCGGTGAAGTCGGATGGGATATGCGGCGGAAATTCGTCGCGGTGGAGTGCCACGTACCGGTTCACGCCGGCCGCAAAGCCGTCATACAAATCCCGCGTCTCCTGCTGCAGCAGGTGAAACGTCTCGATCGCGCGAGCGCGTTCACGCAGGGTGCTGAAGTCGGCCTCGATTGACGATCGGCCGTTGACGCGTGCGGTCTGCCCTCGTGTCGCCCACAGCCGCGTCGGCGTGACGCCGCCGTAGTCTTCGGCCTGGAGCCACCCGAGTGCGTACCCGCCTGCCCGGAGATTGTCCGCGCGGATGTGCGGCACGCCGTGCGTCGTCCGAATGATTTCGACCTCGCGCCACAGTTCCGATGGCTGGGAGGCCGTGGTCGCCGACGCCACGACCAGCACGCTCGCCACCAACACACATCCGGTGACCCGAAATCCCTGCGTCATGTCGTGCTCCTGTCCCCGACGGTCGAGACCGTTCGATACAACACGTACGGCCGACCGCCGTGCACAATGTCCCGCTCATACGCGAGCCCGGCCTTCTCCAGCACGTGGCGCGATGCGGTGTTGGTCGGCAGCGTCAGCGCCACCATGCTCGAGAAGCCATAGGTCTCGCGCCCCACGGAGAGACACGCCACCGCAATTTCCGTCGCGTAGCCGCACCCCCAGTGTTCCGGGTGGAAGCTGTACCCGATCTCGACTTCGGGCACACCCTCGACGTCCAGGTGCCTCAGGAGGCCCCGGCCGATGACCGGCCCACCGAAGTGGCGCAACATCCACAAGCCAAAACCGTGGGTCTCCCAATGCGCCAGATTTCGCTCCAAATACGCCATCGTCCACACGTAATCACGTACGCCACCGAGCGTGGCCATCTGTCTCGCGTCTTCGTGCATGGCGAGCAGGTCCGGAAGGTGCAAGGGTTGAAGCCGATCCGCGCGGAGACGTGTGGTCTGAAACCCGTCCATACGGCGACTAGAATAGCCGCGATGCCTCAACAATTTCGCACGCTCGTGATCACGGTGGCGGCGCTGGTGCTGGCTGGTTGCGCGACGACGACGACGACGCCGCCGCCGCCGCTTGGGGCCGGCGAACGGGTCACGTCGCCCACGGCACAGGTCGCGGAATCCCCTCGTGGCGTGGTCGCCAGCGCGACGATTGAGGCCACCGACGTCGGGGCCCGTGTGCTCGCCCAGGGCGGCAATGCCGTTGATGCCGCGGTCGCGACGGCGTTTGCGTTGGCCGTGACCGAGCCGAGCATGTCCGGCCTCGGGGGACGTGCCAGCATTCTCCTGCGACAGCCCGACGGGACGATCGTCGGCATCGACGGGCTGAATCAGGTGCCGTCGATTTACCAGGAGAAGTCCGGCATTCCCGCACCGTATGAACGCGCGGCGATTCCCGGCGTGCCTGCGGCCCTCGCGCAGGTACTGGCCACACATGGGACGTGGTCGCTGGCACGCGTGCTCCAACCGGCGGTCGATCTGGCCGCACACGGTTTCATTCTTGGTGAGGCGGAAGCCGCGCGGTGGGCCGCCGCACGCGAAGAGTTGTCGACATTTGGCGCAGGCCGAGGCACGTATCTGCGCGAGGACGGGTCGCTGTGGAAGGCCGGCGAGCGCGTCGCCAACCCGCTGCTGGCCGCGACGATGCGACGGCTTGCCACAGACGGCGTCGATGCATTTTATCGCGGGGTCATTGCCGAAGCGATCGACGCGGACATGCGGGCCAACAAAGGCTTCCTGCTGCGCGACGAGCTGGCCGGCTACCGCGCGATTCCCGCCCTGGTGGTGCGCGGCACGTATCGAGGTCATGCCGTCGCCTCCAATTTTCGTCCGGCGGCGGGCCACGCGGTGATTCAAGCCCTCAACACGCTTGAACACCTCCCCGTCCCCGCGCGAGGCGATGACGCACGGTGGGCAGCGGTCATTGGGCAGGCGATGCATTGGGCACTCACCGATCGCGCGACCCGTCGCGGCACTGAGGCCGAGAGTGCCGATTTTCTTACCTCCAGTACACACGCGAAGGACCGGGCGGGTCGCGTCATGATCCCGGTGGCCACCGCGGTGGATGCGCGCACCGTTGAACCCTACCAGGGTGCGGGGCTGTTGTTTCCCCCAGGCACACTGGTGACCGCGCCAAGTGATCGTGAGGCCACCACGCATCTGTCGGTGGCCGATCGCGAGGGGCGGGTGGTCGCGCTCACGCAGTCGCTGGGGCCGAGCATGGGTACGCGTCTGGTCGCCCCCGGCCTCGGGTTTCTGTTTGCCACGCGCCTCGGCACCGTGCCAGGGTCACGTCCGGCCTCCACGGTGGCCCCGACGATCGTCGTGCGCCCCGACAATCAGGGAGTGGTCGCGCTTGGTGGTGCCGGGGACTCGCGCATCATCTCGGCGGTCATCCAGGTCGTGAGCCGTTTGGTGGACCACAAGATGACATTGGCCGAGTCGGTCCTGGCACCCCGAGTGCACCCCGATGCCGAGCGCACCCTCAGGGTCGAGGAGGGTCCCGTGTCGTCGTGGTCAGCGGCGGACCGCCAGTTGCTCAGCACCTGGGGTTTCACACTCGTCCCCTCACCGTCGGGTTTTTTCGGACGCGTGCACGCCGTCCAGCGTGGCGGTCCCGGGACCGCCGCGTTGGCCGTCGCAGAACCCCGGTGGACGGGCGGCGCTGCCGGGGCAAAATGACTTACACTGCGCTTGCCTCAGGAGGTAGTTGTTCATCATGACCCGTCAAGTTGTACAGACACTGGTGGCCGGCTCGATGCTCGCGCTCATCGTCGGTCTCCCCCCCGCCCTTTCCGCCACCACCCAGCAGTTGCCCGGCGACCCGCGGCCGCGCCCGGAACTGGTCCGTCAGCCGTACAGCAAGGCCGATGTCGAGTTCATGCAGGGCATGATTCCCCATCACGCGCAGGCCCTGATCATGTGCGAGATGGCCAAACCGAACGGCGCGAGCGCGCAGGTGCAGCTGCTGTGTGAGCGCATGACCATCAGTCAGCGTGATGAAATTTCGATGATGCGCACCTGGCTGCGCGACCGTGCGCAGGCCGTTCCGGCGCCCAACGCCACACACATGACGATGGACCATGACGGCATGAAACACGACATGCTCATGCCCGGCATGTTGACGGAAGCCGAACTGGCGACGTTGAAGAAGGCTCGCGGCAAGGACTGGGATCGCCTCTTCCTCACCGGGATGATCAAACACCACCAGGGCGCGATCGACATGGTCGATGTGCTCTTCAAGTCGCACGGCGCGGCGCAGGACGACGATATTTATCTGTATGCGTCTGACGTATTTGCCGACCAGACTGCCGAAATTGATCGCATGGAACAGATGCTCGCGGCCCTTGGAGGGGGACAGTAACCACATGAGACAGACACGCTTCACGACACGATTCGCAGCGACCGTAGCGGCCGGCATTGTTGCCCTTGCGGGGGTGACGATGACGACCTCGTCGGTCACGGCGGCGCAGCAGGCGCCACCGCCACAGGCGGCCCAGCCGCCGGCCGGAGGACGCGGCCAGGCCGCGCCACCGCCACCCGTGCCGGCGCTGCCGGCCACAATGCCCGCGCCGGTGGAGCCGACGATTTCGGCCACGGCGCCGTCACCCGATCCACGTGTCGGCCTTCGCGCCGGCTACTGGGATGCCGCGCAGGCCGCCTGGAACATGCGGCTGGTGTCCAACACCCCGCCGCCGTCGGCGTACCGTGGCATCACCAGCTCGGATCTGGCGTTCAGCGGTCGCTACGTGATCCAGGGCAACTACCACGGCATCCTCTTCTGGGATGTGTCCAACCCGGCCAAGCCGGTGCTCGTGCGTGACTATGTGTGCCCGGCGTCGCAGAACGACGTGTCGGTGTACAAACACCTGCTGTTTGTGTCGTCGGAAGGCACCGGCGCCCGCCTCGACTGCGGTACGCAGGGTGTGCCGGAACCGATCAGCAAGGAACGGATCCGCGGCATCCGCATCTTCGACATCTCGGACATCGTCAATCCGAAGTACGTCGGCAACGTGCAGACGTGCCGTGGGTCACACACCCACACGGTCGCCGAAGATTCGCGCGACAAGGACGCGGTGTTTGTGTACATCTCCGGTTCGGCCGGCGTCCGGTCGGCGGAAGAACTGCCTGGTTGCACGACCGGTCAGATGGGTGAGAACCCGGATACCGCGCAGTTCCGTGTTGAAGTGATCCGGGTGCCGCTCGCCGATCCGTCAAAAGCGGCGGTCGTCAACTACGCGCGCATCTTCAACGACCTCGCCCCACCACCCCGTCGCGTTGAACCCGGTCGCGCAGGTGGCGGTGGTGCGGCTGGTGCGGCTGGTGCGGCGACGCCTCCGCCCGCGGGCGCAACGCCGCCTCCGACAGGTGCCACACCGCCGCCCGCAGGGGCGACGCCCCCCGCCGGTGGCCGTGGTGGTCGTGCCGGTGGCCCACCCACAGGTCCCAGCCAGTGCCATGACATCACGACGTATCCCGAAGCCGGCCTCGCCGGCGGTGCGTGTGGTGGCTACGGCCTGCTGCTCGACATCCGTGAAGTGGCGCACCCGGTCCGTATGGACTTTGCCGGCGACATGAACATGTCGTTCTGGCACTCGGCCACGTTCAACAACGACGGCACCAAGGTGCTCTTCTCCGACGAGTGGGGCGGCGGTCGCGGTGCGCGGTGTCGCGCGGAAGACCGTCAGGAATGGGGCGCCAACGCCCTCTTCACGGTCGAACGCGGCAAACTGGTGTTCCACAGCTACTACAAGATGCCTGCGGCGCAGACCGAGTGGGAAAACTGCGTGGCCCACAACGGCTCGCTGATTCCAATCCCGGGCCGTGACGTCATGGTGCAGGGCTTTTATCAGGGTGGAATCACGGTGTTCGACTGGACCGACCCCAAGAAGCCCTTCGAGATCGGTTTCTTCGACCGTGGTCCGCTTGAAGACGGTCGACTGACGTCCGCGGGTTCGTGGTCGGTCTACTGGTACAACGGGCTGATCTACAGCTCGGAGATTGCCCGCGGTCTGGACATCTACGAACTGGTCCCCACACCGCTCATCTCGCAGAACGAGATCGATGCGGCCCGGACCGTGATCTTCGCCGAGGCGAACGCGCAGGAGCAGAAGAAGATCACCTGGCCGCCGAGCTTCGCGATGGCCCGCGCCTTCCTCGACCAACTCGAACGGTCGAAGGGCATGACGACCGCGAACCTCGCGTCGGCACGCGCCGACCTCGCGACAGCGGAAGTCGGCACGAGTGCCGTCCGCCAGGCGGCACTGAACACGCTGGCCACACGCGTGAATGGTCAGGTGGCGGGGTCGTCTGATCAGGCGAAGGTGCGGATGCTCGTGACCGCGCTCAACGACCTGGCGGCCGCGCAGCGCTAAAAACGACGTTCCGACGTCCCGGAGTCCCCCGTTGGGGCTCCGGGACTTTTTTTATGGGGATAGGGTTAGCGAACGGCCGCGACGTCGGGCACCTTGGCGGCCGAGTCCACAATCTGGCGCGCCAGGTAGTTCACGATCGTCGCTTCGTCACGCAGACGCGCAATGTAGGCACCCTGCAGCAACTGCACGCGACGTTCCTGGAGCGCCGTCTTGATGCCGTCCTTCACTTCCGGATCGCTCAGCTCGCGCTGACCTGGCTCCAGGCGACGCACGAGCGCCAGCAATGTGGTGGTCGGACCGTTCGTCACGGTGTTGAGCTCGCCCGGCTTCATGCCCATGACGGCGTTTTTCAGCGCGGGGGCGGCACTGTCCACCTGCGACTGGCCCACAAGTCCGAGGTCGCCACCGTTTTGCGCCGACGCCGGATCCTCCGAGAAGTTGGCCGCAAGGGCCGCGAAGCTGTCTCCCGCCTTCAGGCGTTCGGCCAGCATCGCCAGCTTGCGCTGCGCTTCGCCCGGCGACCTCGCATCATCGTTCTGCTGGTTGTTCACCTGCGTCGGCACGGCCGACACGACGATCTGGGCGAGGTGATACTGACGCTCGGGCACGTTGAACTGTGCGCGGTTTTTCTCGTAATACGCGGTCACTTCATCGTCGGTCACCGCCACCTTGGCGGTGACGTCCTGCTCGATGACCTTGGCCTTGGTGACCTCCCGGGTGACTTCCGCGCGGAATTCATCAAGCGTCGTCTTGCGCGCTTCAAGCTGCGTCTTGAAATCCGCATCACTGAGCGAACCGCGACGTTCGGTGATGGCCTTGTCGACCTCTTCGGTGGTCGGCACAATTTTCAGCGCCGTGGCGCGGGCTATCACCAGTTCATCGGTAATCAATTCGTCGATCAGGCCGAGTTTGGCCCCCACCGCTTCTTCGTCAGAGGGTGAGGCCTGGCTGGACGCCACCATGCTCCGGTAATACCGCTCCACGCGGTCACGCTTGATTTCGGTCCCGTTGACCACCGCCCAGACGTCGGGTCCGGGCGCGGGTGGTGTGGACCCGCAGGCAGCAACAAGAAGGGCAAGGGCACAGGCGGAAATAAATCGGATCGACATCGGGCCAGTCTACAACGGCCGTGCCCGGGCCGTCGGACGGATGTAGTATTCCGGCATGATGCCAGCCTCCCGTGTTCGCCTGCTGATCCTCGCCGTGGTCCTTGTGGGCGCAAGTGCCCTGCCCCTGGCCCAGGCCAAAAAAATCCTGTCGGTCGATGACTATCCGAAGTGGCGCAGCATCAGCGGCCAGTCCCTGTCGGCCGACGGCGCATGGGTCGCCTACACCCTGCAGTTGACCAACACCCCGGAGAGTGAGACCAAACCCGTGCTCCACCTGCGCAACCTGACGTCCGGGCAGGATGTGACGGTGCCGCACGGGACCGGCGCGCAGTTTTCGCCCGACGCCAAGTGGCTCGCGTACACGGTGGATCCCACCGGTGGCGGACGTGGCGGACGTGGAGCCCGCGCAGGCGGCGCGCCGGCCGATGCGCCTCCGGCGGCGACCCCGCCCGCCCGTGGGGGCGCGGCGACACCGCCTGCGGAACCACGCCGGGTGGAACTCCGCAACCTGGCGACCGGAGTCATCCGCGCGTGGCAGGACGTGGCGTCATTCGAATTTGCCAACACCTCGACACACTTGCTGCTGCGGCGTCGCCCTGCCGCCGCAGCCGCCGGGGCCGGTCGAGGCGGTGATGCCGCCGCCTCTGCGGGTGCCGCTGCAGCACCCGCAGAGGCAGCCGCCCCGCCACCCCGCGGCATCGACATCGTCATTCACGATCTGACCAGCGGGAAGGACCTCCCACTCGGCAGCGTCGGCGACAGCGCATTCAACCGCGCCGGCGACCTGCTCGCCTACTCCATTGACGCCGTCGTGAAGGACAGCAACGGTCTGTTTGTGTTCGATCTGAAAGATGGCCGCATCACCAGCCTCGATAATGATGCGAAGCGGTATACACGACTGGTGTGGAACGATCGTGGTACAGGTCTGGCGGTACTCAAGGGCGCCGACGTCGAGAAGGTGCGCGAGCGTCCGAACCAGTTGCTCGTGTATCCCGATGTGCACGCCGGCCACGTCGTCGTGTTGGATGCGACCAGCGCGCAAGGCTTCCCGGCCGACTGGGTCATCAGCGACCGTGCGGCCGTGTCGTGGAGTGACGATGGCGCGCGCGTATTTATGGGGATCAAGCCGCAGATCCCGATTCAGACGCCCCCCAAACGCGATCCGGACACCGACGCAGACGTGGACGTCTGGCACACGCAGGACGAACGCATCCAGTCGATGCAGATGATTCGCGCGGCCACCGATCAGAACATCACGTATCGCCAGGCCTTTGACGTGGTTAGGCAGGCGTTTGTGAAGCTGACCGACGAGACCATGCGCGAGATCGAGATTGCGGCGACGGGGAAATGGGCCGTGGGTCGCGAGAGTCTCACGCGCGACTACGCACCGCCGTCAGCGGATTTTTACCGCGTGGACGTGACGACCGGCGCGCGAACGTTGATGTTCAAGGGACAACTCGCCGGCAGCCACGTGTTCGGCATCTCACCGGATGGACGCCGCTTCCTCTATTGGAAAGACGAGAAGATTCAGTCGTACAACCTCGACACGGCGACCACGCTCACGCTCGGTGGCCCCAAAGCCGTGAGCTTCACCGACATGGAGTTTGATCGCCCCGGACCCAAGCCCGCCTACGGGATCGCGGGTTTCACGCCGGATGGATCGACGACGATTGTGCACCACCGGTATGACCTGTGGGCGCTGCCGCTGGATGGCACGGTGGGCCGCAGCCTGACCAATGGGGAAGGCTCCGCCAAGGAGATCAGATTCCGTGTCATTCGTCCTGACCCACTCGATCCCCTCGCCGACTACGGCCCGGGCGGGCAGGCCGCCGAACGGGAAAAGATCGATCTCTCAAAGCCGGTCACCCTGGCGGCGTACGGGGAATACACCAAGCTGGCCGGCTTTTACACGCTGACCAACGGCACATTGACTCCGATCGTGTATGAAGCCGCGTCGTTCAGCACTCCGACGCGTGCGGCAAAAGCCGACACCTTCCTCTTCACGCGACAGACGTTCATCGAGTTCCCGGACCTGCGCGTGTCAGGTGCCAACTTTGCTGAGTCGACAAAGATCTCCGACGCCAACCCGCAGCAGGCCGAATACATGTGGGGCCGCCGGGTGTTGTTCGACTACAAAAACAAGGACGGCGTGCGCCTGCAGGGCATCCTCGCGTTGCCCGATGACTACACGGTCGGTGAAAAGCGCCCGATGATCGTCACGTTCTACGAGAAAAATTCGCAGAACATGCATCGGTACTCTGCGCCGTCGTATCTGACCGGCATGGGGGCCTCGCCGACCGAAGCGGTCAGCCGCGGCTACATTACGATGCTGCCGGACATCCACTTCCGGACGGGGTCGTCACACAGCGACATGCTCGAGTGTGTGGAGGCGGCCACGCGCAAGGTGATTGAGCTCGGCTACGCCGACCCGAAACGGATTGGCGTGAGCGGACACAGTTACGGCGGTGAGGGCGCGGCCTTCATCTCGACCCGCTCGAAGATGTTTGCCGCCGTCGGCATGGGCGCCGGCGTGACCGACCTCTACTCCGACTTCAACCAGAGCTGGGGCTGGTCGTATCAGGTGAACAGCGGCAGCGGCGCCAACGGGCATGACTACTACCTCTTCGGCCAGGGCCGCTGGGGCTTCACGCCGTGGGATCGCCCCGAGGTCTATCGTTACGAGTCGGCGATCTCCCACGTGAAGGACGTCGTCAGCCCCGTGCTCATCATGCACGGCACGGCGGACCCGACGGTGTCGTTTACCGAAGGCATGAACTTCTACAACGCGCTCCGCTTCCATGACAAAAACGCGATGTTGCTCGCTTATCCGGGCGAAGGTCATGGACTCCGGGGCCTCGCCAACCGGAAAGACCTGACGGTGCGGTACTTCCAGTTCTTCGATCACTTCCTCAAGGGCGCCGAGGCGCCGGCGTGGATCAAGGAAGGCGTACCCTTCCTCAAGAAGCACATCAAATGATCAGTTACACGACGCGCGTCGCTCTGCGGCGACGATGGGCGCGGGCGGGGTCTGGCCGTCGAGCAGAATGTTGATCAGACCGCGCAGAGGCTGTGCGAGCGGGACGAAATACCCACCCGGACGTTGTTCGACCGTGACGCCATGTGCGGCGAGGCGGTCACCGGCCGATGTCCAGAGCGCCTCGGGTAATTTGCCGCTGTCGGTCAGCTTCGCGGAATACTGCGCCTCGGTCAGGAAGTAGCCACACGGCGGCGGCGTCACCATCTGCTCGGCTGTCGGCGCTGCTCCCGGCGGCGGCGTGTCGCCCGGATGTGGCGCGGGGAACGCCGGCACATCCCAGTCGCCGTGAAACACGATGGGACCGGTGTTGGATTGCTGGGATGTAATGCCATCGGCAATCGCCTTGGCGATGGCCGGCCGATTCGCGCGATGAAACACCAGCGCCTGTCGAATGGACCAGAGCTGTGAGTACGCCTTGCGGCGGCGATTCTCCGGCACGTTGCCCGCTTCTGCCGGGCGTGTGGGTCCACC
>ENA-ORBV01005867-ORBV01005867.1-microbial-mat-metagenome-genome-assembly--contig:-NODE-5867-length-22113-cov-5.592213_pt1 | contig 22113 bp, 16 predicted proteins | sample MGYA00237777_ERZ505514 | MGnify/ENA primary metagenome ERZ505514 (study PRJEB26160, sample SAMN06269048) | microbial mat metagenome | isolation source: Oligotrophic lake microbial mat | place... | reverse complement strand
CCATTGAGGTGACCTTGCTGGTGCGCACAAAAGCTAGAGTTCATAAGGCGTATCCAGCAGAAGAAAGCGGTCAACTGCGGTTTCTAGGATGATGGCATTGGCCAGCCAAGGAGGCTGGGCGGGCGGCTTCGCTCGTGTCCCCCGGACCGGGCTGCGCCCGCTCCTCCTCCTCTACTTCGCTACGCCGCCCGCCCAGCCTCCTTGGCAGGGAGCCTCGTTAGCGCACCGCAAGCCCGCCATGCTCGCAGGATCAGGCCGGTGGGGCGCCCTGCGCAGTGGCGCACAGGGGAAGGCCGAAGGCCGGAGGACAGCCGCGGAGCAGAGTTCCGCACTGGCCTGATCCCACCCACAAAGTGACGCGAATCTGAATTCTTGAACACAAAATCGCAAGAGACTTTGGTTCGGCGGTTGGCTCAACCAGTGCCAACTCAGGCCCTGGGCAAGGTTACGCCGCGTTGTCCCTGGTACTTGCCACCGCGGTCCTTGTAGCTGGTCTCACAAACCTCGTCGCTCTCGAAAAACAGCACCTGGGCACAACCCTCGCCCGCATAGATCTTGGCGGGCAAGGGTGTGGTGTTGCTGAACTCCAGCGTCACAAAACCCTCCCACTCGGGCTCAAAGGGGGTGACGTTGACGATGATGCCGCAGCGCGCGTAGGTGCTCTTGCCCAGGCAGATCGTCAGCACGTTGCGCGGGATGCGGAAATACTCCAGCGTGCGCGCCAGCGCAAAACTGTTGGGCGGGATGATGCAGACGTCCTCATGGAAGTCGACAAAACTCTTCTCGTCGAAGTTCTTCGGGTCCACCACCGTGCTGTGGATATTGGTGAAGACCTTGAATTCGGGCGCACAGCGTATGTCGTAGCCATAACTGCTGGTGCCATAACTGATGATCTTGTGGCCGTCACGCTCGCGGATCTGACCCGGCTCGAACGGTTCTATCATGCCGGTGGACTCGGCCATACGGCGGATCCATTTGTCGCTCTTGATTGTCATATTGGTGTCGGTGGCGTCCGCGTAACTCCGAAGCGGGGATTGTAGGCAGCGGCCTGCCACTGCCCGCTGCGACGGGGCGAACGCAGCATCAGACCGGTGCTGCAACCAGGGTCCGTTGCACCAGCCGGTCGTCGCCCAGGACGATCATCGCAAACAGCAGCTCGTCCAGGCTGCCCGCCTGCGCCGTGCGGCGCGCCAGCAGCGGCGTGCACTGCGGATCGAGCACCACACAATCGGCCTCGCAGCCGACTGCCAGGTTGCCCACCACACCGTCCAAACCCAGTGCCTGTGCCGCCCCCGCGCTGTGTTGCCACCATAGGTGCTGCGGTGACAGGCTAAGGCCACCCTTGGTCTGCCCTTCGCGGCCGACGTAGTAAGCGGCGAGCATGGTCTGAAACGGGGACAGCGAGGTGCCGCCTCCCACATCACTGGCCAGGCCATAACGCATGCCGACCCGGTCGGCGGCGGCATAGTCGAAGAAGCCGCTGCCCAGGAACAGGTTGCTGGTCGGGCTGACGGCTGCTGCCGCCCCCGTCGCCCGCATCAGGGCGCGGTCCGCATCGTCGAAGTGAATGCAGTGTGCGTAAATGGCACGGTCCCGCATCAAGCCGTGGTCGTCGTACACCGCCAGGTAAGAACGCGACTGCGGAAACAGCGCGCGCGCCCAAGCGATCTCATCCTTGTTCTCGGCCACATGGGACTGGATCCAGACATCCGGGTAACGCGCCGCCAGTTCCCCGGCGCCGCGCAACTGGGCCGGCGTGCAACTCGGCGCAAAACGTGGCGTGATGGCGTAGCCGAGCCGTCCCTGGCCATGCCAGCGCTGGATCAGGGTTTCGGTATCCACCAGGCTTTGCTCGGTCTCATCGCGCACACCGTCCGGCGAATGGCGGTCCTGCAGCACCTTGCCGGTGATCATGCGCATGCCGTGGCGTTGGGCCACGCCAAACAAGGCGTCAACCGAGCCCGGATGCGAGGTGGCGAACGCCAATGCAGTGGTGACGCCATTGCGCAGCAACTCCGGAACAAAAAATTCCGCGACGCGGCTCGCGTGGTCCGGGTCGGAGAACCGGCTCTCGTGCGGAAAGGTGTAGTTTTCCAGCCACGGCAAGAGGCCACTGGCTGGCGATCCGATCACATCCACCTGTGGGTAGTGCACATGCAGGTCGATGAACCCTGGCGCCAGAATACAACCGGGCAAGTGCTTGATCGTGGCATGCGCAAACTCTGCCGCCAGTTCGGCATAGGCACCAACCGCCTGCACCACGGACACACCCGCAGGCCCGGGACCCAGCACCAGCAGGCCGTCGGGTTCGTAGATCGCCTGCTGGTCAGCGCCAAAACGCAGGATGGCGGCCCGGTAACATTTCGTCATGGCCCGAGCTTAACGACAGAGCGGCCTGGGCCCCATACGGCAAACCCGATAACCGCCATAGCGGCATCGCGCCGGGTACCGAACTGCTGTACCGACCTGCCGTAGCGACCTGCCGTACCGACTAACGCCCCGGCAACGTGCCCTGCACGCCCTGCACCAGCCAGTTCATTTGCTGGATCTGCGCATCGGCCATGGTCTGGCCCACTGCGATCACGACGCGGCCGAGGTTGTCCTGCACCGCCTGACGCGCATGGAACGGGTGCAGCCGCCCCGCGGCGATGTCCTTTTGCCGCTCCAGCACTTCCTGCTGCACCAGCACCGGCACCTGTGGGCCGAAGTCCCCAACCCGCACCATGCCCTCGCGCACACCGCCCCAGACAGCACCGCTGGTCCACGTGCCATCGAGCACGGCCCGCGCGCGCCGCGTGTAGTAATCACCCCATTCATGCGTCACCGCAACGATCTGCGCCTGCGGCGCCACTTTGCGCATGTCCGAGTGGTAGGCCACGGCCATGCGACCGCGCTCCTGCGCCGCCACCATCACCGCAGTGGAGCCGGTGTGAAAGGCGATCACGTCGACATTCTGGTTGAACAGGGTCATCGCCGCGTCGCGCTCGCGCGCTGGATCAAACCAGGTATTGAGCCAGATCACCTTGACCTCGGCCTGCGGGTTCACCGAACGCATGCCCAGCGCAAAAGCATTGATGCCCTGCAACACTTCGGGAATCGGAAAGCCGGCCACATAACCGGCAAGACCGGTCCTGGTCATGCGCCCTGCAGTCAGACCCGCAAGGTACCGACCCTCGTAATAACGGGCATTTGCGACCGCCACATTCGGCGCCGTCTTCAGGCCGGTGATGGACTCGAAACGCACCTCCGGAAACTCCTGCGCCACCTTCAGGGTCGGCTCCATGTAACCGAAGCTGGGCGTGAAAATCAGCCGGTTCCCCTGGCGCGCAAGGTCGCGAATGACACGCTCCGCATCTGGCCCCTCGGCCACGTTTTCCACAAAGCTGGTTTGCACACGCTGGGCACCGGGCCGGTTCAGCGCCGACTCCAGCGCCAAACGCCCCTGGTCATGCTGACGCACCCAGCCGGCATCGGTCAAGGGCGCGACATAGACAAAGCCGATCTTCAGCGGCTTGGATTCATCGGACAGAACGGGGGCAATGCAGCAGCAGGCAGCCGCAAGCGCGGCGACGAGGTTTTTATACATGGTAGTCCTCTACATGGCTCCGGTGGGGCAAAACAAAGCCCGCCGGAGCAGCGGACTTGGGCGAAATTCTAGAGCAGCAAAGGCGGGTTAACGAGAAACAACTTTCATGATGCAGGGTGAAGAGTGGACTTCATGAAAGTTGGACCGGATGCCGAACCGGAGCATCAGGAAGTCTGAATCCAGCGACTCTGCCCCGATGCGTTACTCGAACGCCTCGAATACCGCGTTCACACGCTGCTGGTAGCTGCGCCGCAGCGGCTCGTCGAGGAAACTCGCCGCAAAACTGTTGTGCGCCAGTTGCCAGGCCTGCTGCGCCGACATGCCCAGGGCAGCGAAGGTCTGGGTGAAGTTCTCGTTGATGTAACCACCAAAATACGCCGGATCGTCGGAGTTGACGGTGGCCACCAAGCCGGCATCGAGCATGCGCGCCAGGTTGTGCTGCGCCAGGGCAGGAAACACACACAGCTTGAGGTTGGACAGCGGACACACGGTAAGCGGTATGCGGTCTTTCGCCAGGCGTTGCATCAGCAATGGGTCCTGCATGGACTGCACACCGTGGTCAATCCGCTCCACCCGCAGCACATCGAGCGCGCTCCAGATATAGGCCGGCGGGCCCTCCTCTCCCGCATGCGCAACCAGGCGGAAACCGAGTTCGCGGCAGCGCGCAAACACGCGGGCAAACTTCTCCGGCGGATGGCCCAGCTCGCTGGAGGCCAGGCCGACCCCGATCATCTTGTCGCGGTACGGCAGCACCTGCTCCAGAGCCTCGAACGCCGCCTGCTCGCTGAGGTGGCGCAGGAAGCAGAAGATCAGCGACGCGGTGATGCCCAGTTCTGCCAGCGCCGCCACACAGGCGCGGTGCAGGCCATTGACGACCACCGCGGCGTCGAGTCCATGCCCGGTATGCGTCTGGGTATCGAAAAATATCTCGGCGTGCAACACGTTGTCGGCATGTGCACGCACCAGGTAGGCGTAAGCCATGTCGAAGAAATCCTGCTCGGTGCGCAGCACTTTGGTGCCTTCGTGGTACACGTCGAGAAAACTCTGCAGGTTGTTGAACACGTAGGCACGGCGCAGCGCGTCGACGTCGGCGTACGGCAGCTCGACCCGGTTGCGCTGAGCCAGCGCGAAGATCAGTTCGGGCTCGAGCGAACCCTCGATGTGCATGTGCAACTCGGCCTTGGGCATGGCCCGCAGCAGGTCCGGCAATCGCCCGGCAGCAACCGGTTTGGCTTTGAACATGAATCCTCCACAAAGCACAAAGCTGCCCGCAGGCAGCCTTGTGCAACACCGTCACCCGACGCAGCGTTTATTTGCCGCCCGGCACCTTGCCTTCAACACCCTTGATGTAGAAGTTGACACCGCTCAGGAACTTGTCGTCGGCGACGGCATCCTTGGCCACAATCACCTTGCCGTCCTGCCCCATGATCGGTCCCTTCCAGATATTGTAGGTACCGGCCTTCAGACCGGCCTTGATTTCGTCGATCCTGGCCTTGGTCTCTGCGGGCACGTCGTCGGCGATCGACACCATGTCGATAGCACCTTCCTTGTGGCCCCACCACACGCCGCCGCCGCCCTTCCAGCTGCCGTCAAGCGCCTCCTTGGTGGTCTTGATGTAGTACGGCGCCCAGTTGATGATGGCCGAGCCAAGGTGCGCCTTGGGGCCGTAAGCGCTCATGTCCGAGTCCCAGCCAAAAGCCCGCTTGCCCTTGTCCTGCGCGGTCTTGAGCACGGCCGCCGAGTCGGTGTTCTGGAACAACACGTCCGCGCCGCCGTTGATAAGCGACGTCGCTGCTTCGGTTTCCTTGGGCGGGTTGAACCATTCGTTGACCCACACCACCTTGGTCTTGATCTTGGGGTTGCTCGACTGTGCACCCATGGTGAAACTGTTGATGTTGCGGATCACTTCGGGAATCGGAATCGACGCCACCACACCAATCGTATTGGTCTTGGTCATCTTGCCGGCAATCACGCCCGCCATGTAGGCGCCTTCATAGGTGCGGCTGTCATAGGTGCGCATGTTTTCGCCCTGCTTGTAGCCGGTCGCGTGTTCGAACTTCACACCCTTGTTGTCGGCAGCCACCTTGAGCATGGGCTCCATATAACCGAAGGTCGTGCCAAACACCAGCTTGTTGCCCTGGCTCGCCATGTCACGCAGCACGCGCTCGGCGTCGGCCGACTCGGGAACATTCTCCACAAAGGAGGTGACGATCTTGTCGCCAAACTCTTTCTCCAGCGCCTTGCGTGCGGTGTCGTGGGCAAAAGTCCAGCCACCGTCGCCAACCGGTCCGACATAGGCAAACGCGATCTTCAGAGGCTCTGCCTTGGGCGGTGCGGGCGGTGCCGCCGCTGCCGATGCAGCCGGTGCCGCAGCAGCCGCCGCCGGTTTGGCTTCTTCCTTCTTGCCACAACCCACCAGGGCGGCGGCGGCGATGGCCGTCAATGCGGCCACCTTGATGAGAGATCGTTTGTTCAAGTCTGTCATGGTTTTCCTCAAGTGGGAGGGGTTGCAAAAAACGCTCATTATGAGCCGGGATAGAACGGTTTTCCGATGGAGGCCGGCATATTGATCCGTATCCATTGGGGATTCCTGGAAATCAGCGCCAGCACAATGATGGTCGCTACATACGGCAGCATGCTCAGAAACTGGCTGGCGACCTCGACACCAACCGCCTGCAAATGGAACTGCAACATCGTGACACCACCGAACAGATAGGCACCCAGCAGTACCCGTGCCGGACGCCAGGTTGCAAAGGTGGTGAGGGCCAGCGCGATCCAGCCCTTGCCCGCGACCATGCCCTCGACCCACAGCGGGGTGTAAATCACCGACAGGTAGGCACCCGCCAGGCCACACAAGGCGCCACCGACCACCACCGCCAGCAGCCTGATACGCCGCACCGGGTAACCCAGTGCATGCGCCGACTCCGGGCTTTCACCGACACTGCGCATCACCAGCCCGCTTCGGGTGCGGTACATGAACCAGATCAGTGCCAGCGCAATCAATACCGTCAGGTACACCATCGGATGGTGACGGAACAGGGCCGGCCCGATCAGGGGAATATCGCCTAACAGCGGAATGCTGAAAACCGGCCGCTCGGGAATCCGGGCCTGCACATAGGTGGTGCCGACAAACGCCGAAAAGCCGGTCCCGAACAGGGTCAACGCCAATCCGGTGGCGTACTGGTTGGTGTTGAGCCAGATCACCAACAGGCCGAACAACGCTGCCAGAGAGGCGCCTGCAGCGATGCCCGCGGCAAAACCGAGCCAGTCGTTGCCGGTGTGCACCACGGTGGCGAACCCGGCAATCGCGGCGCACAACATCATGCCCTCGGCACCGAGATTGACAACGCCCACTTTCTCATTGATGAGCAGGCCCAGCGATGCCAGCGCCAGCACGGTACCGGCGTTGAGTGTGGCGGCGATCAGCAGTGAATAGGATTCCATTATTTGCCTCCCGCGCGACCAAACTTGAGCCGGTAGTTGACCAGCGTGTCGCAGGCCAGCAGGCTGAACAACAGCAGGCCCTGGAACACCCCGGTGAGTGATTTGGTCAGGCCCAGACGCGACTGCGCCATTTCGCCACCGATGTAGAACATGCTCATCAGGATCGCCGAAAACACCATGCCCACCGGGTGCAGCCGCCCGACATAGGCCACGATGATGGCGGCGAAGCCGTACCCGGCCGGCACGTAGGTTGTCAGTTGGCCAATCGGCCCTGCCACCTCGAGCGCGCCAGCCAGTCCGGCCGCGCCACCCGAGATCATCAGGGCCGTCCATAAGGCCTGGCGCGACGAGAAGCCGGCATAACGTGCCGCCGCCGGCGCCAGCCCACCGACCTGTTGCGCAAAACCAGCGCGGGTGCGAAACAGGAACACCCACATCGCCAGCACGCCAACCAGCGCCAGCAACAGGCCGATACTGACGCGCGAGCCCTCGAACAGGCGCGGAATGCGGGTTGCCGCCTCGAAGGTCTTGGTCTGCGGAAAATTGAACCCGGCCGGGTCTTTCCACGGCCCGCCGACCAGGTAACTCAAAACCTGCACCGCCACATACACCAGCATCAGGGAGACCAGAATTTCATTGGCGTTGAAACGGTCACGCAGCAGTGCCGTTAGCGCCGCCCACACCATACCCCCCAGGACGCCGGCGATCAGCACCGGCAACACGATCCAACCGCCGACGCTCTTGTCCGCCAGCAGCGCCACACCGCCCGCAAAAATGGCGCCGATGATGTACTGGCCCTCGGCGCCGATGTTCCAGACGTTGGAGCGGAAACAGACGGCGAGGCCCAGCGCAATGATCAACAGCGGCGTGGCCTTGACCATCAGTTCGCCCAGCGCATAACCGCTGCGGATGGGGAGCCAGAAAAACATCTCCAGACCGCGGACCGGATCCTTGCCCAGCGCCGTGAACAGGATCACCCCGATCACGACTGTCATCAACAAGGCCAGCAACGGCGACCCGTAACTCCAGAAGCTCGAAGGCTGCGGACGGGCTTCGAGCTTAAGCATGCTCGGTCTCCCACAGGCCGCTCATCCATTCGCCAATCTTCTCGATGGTGGCGTCGGCAATCGGCACCGATGGCGACAACCGTCCCTTGGCGATCACATGCAGGCGGTCGCTGAGTTCGAACAACTCGTCGAGTTCTTCGCTGACCACCAGTACCGCGCAGCCCTGCTCGCGCAGCGCCAGGATCTCGCCGCGGATCTGGGCCGAGGCGCCCACGTCCACGCCCCAGGTTGGTTGTGACACGATCAGCAGCTTCGGTTTGGCATCGATCTCGCGCCCGACAATGAACTTCTGCAAATTGCCACCGGACAGGGAGCGCGCCGCCGAATCTGGCCCACCCGCCTTGACGTTGAAACGCCGGATGATCTCGGCCGCCTGCGCCTGCAGCGTCTTGACGCTGATCCAGCCGGTGGCCGGCGACAGCGCCTCGTTGCGGGTCAGCAGCAGGTTGTGCGCCAGGCCCAACGTGGGCACTGCGCCGCGTCCCAGGCGCTCCTCCGGCACAAAGTGCAGACCCAGCGCGCGCCGTTCGCCAGGATGCAGGCGCGACATATCCACCGCGCCCATGCGAATACTGCCGGCTGCGGCGCGGCAATCCTCGCCCGAAAGGGCAACCAGCAACTCCTTCTGGCCGTTGCCGGAGACTCCGGCGATACCGACGATTTCACCGGCCCGCACTTCGAGCGAGATCCCGTCGAGATCCACTCCGAACTGATCGTCCTTGGGCAATGACAGCGCCTGCACGCGCAACACCGCGGCGCCCGGCTGCTGCGGGCGGTGCGTCAATTGCGGCGGCTCGGCACCAATCATCAGGCGCGACAACGAGGCGTTCGACTCTTGTGCCGGGTTGCACACACCCGTCACCTTACCGCCGCGCAACACCGTGCAGGCCTTGCACAACTCCCGGATCTCGTGCAACTTGTGACTGATGTACAGGATGCTGCAGCCTTCGGAAGCAAGTTTCTTGAGCACTACAAACAACTTCTCCACCGCCTGCGGCGTCAGAACCGAAGTGGGTTCGTCCAGGATCAGCAGCTTGGGATTCGTCAACAGGGCCCGGATGATCTCCACCCGCTGCATCTCGCCCACACTGAGCGTGTGCACCGGCCGCGCCGGATCGATGTCCAGGCCGTACTCCTGGGCCTTGCCAATGATGCTGTGCGTGACCTCGTTGAGCGTGAGCGACCTGGACAGGCCGAGCCAGACGTTCTCTGCCACAGTGATGGTGTCGAACAGGCTGAAATGCTGGAACACCATGCTGATGCCGATGGCACGGGCTTCCTGCGGGTTGCGGATGTGCACCGGCCGCCCGTCAAACATCACGCTGCCTTCATCGGGCTTGACCGATCCGTAGATGATCTTCATGAGGGTCGATTTGCCGGCACCGTTTTCTCCGAGGACCGCATGGGTTTCGCCCGGCATGACCGTCAACGACACGTCGCTGTTGGCAACCACGGACGGGTAGCGCTTGGTGATGCCCGATAGATGAAGTCTTGGAGTGGTCATGCGGGCTGTTTTCTCTGGTTCTGGTTCAAGTCGACTGGGGCACGGAGACTCAGCGTGCACGGCGCTGGGGCACCCGCACCACCTCACCGTCAAGCAACTTTGATGCCACATGCTTGACGCGGTCACGCAGCCAGCGCGCCGACAGCGAGGCATGGGTGCGCTCATGCCATAGCTGGTAATACCGCAAGCGGGGCAGCAGCACCGGGCAGGGCAGAACCGTCACCGGCAGCCGGTCCACAAAGCGCTGGCAATAGGCGTTGCCGGTACTCAAAACCAGCAGGGTGGAGGCAACGATGCTTGGAATCAGGCCAAAGTGCGCCACCCGGGTCGTGATATTGCGCTGCAGTCCCTGGCTGTCCAGGTACTCCTCGAGCACCCCCCTGGCTCCGGGATGGGTCGCGCCGGGCGCCACATGGTCCGCCGCCAACCACGCTGCGGTATCCCAGCCCCGGCGCACGGCTGGGTGGCGATTGGACACCATGGACACGATGTCATCGTCGAACAACACACCCAGATGCAGGTCGCCTGGCGGCGTGGACCAGTTGCCGATGACGATGTCCACATCGCCCTGCGCCAGATGCGTGCGGTAGTCGGAGTCGGCGGACAAGGGCTGGATTTCGATATGGCACAGCGGTGCCAGCTCCTTGATGCTGGCCACCAGGCGCGGCAGGAACAGGCTGTCGAGGTAATCACTGGCCGCGATGCGAAAGGTGTTGCGCGCGCTATGTGGTTCGAAACCGCGCGCATCGGCAAACAGCATTTCGGCACCGCGCAGGATGCTGGCACTGGGCTCCACCATGCGCAGGCCGGCCTCGGTGGGCACCATGCCACTGCCCGAGCGCACCAGCAGCGGATCGCCGGCGAACTCGCGCAGGCGCTTCAGCGACGCACTCACCGCTGGCTGGTGCATGCCGAGGCGGAGGGCGGCGCGGGAAACACTGCGTTCTGTCAGCACGGTGTGGAGGACCCTGATCAAGTGAAGGTCGATCTTGTCGAAGATTGCGTGCGCTCTCATACTGGCATGGACATTGCCTCCATATGCTAGCGTGTATGGACGCCCGTCACCTCCTGTTTTACCCTAGCGCCAGAGCACGCACCACCGCGCACCATTGCCCAAGGACCCAATCGCATGAAGAGCCAGCCCATCCGCTTTGTCCGGCGCGGACAGATCGTCACACTCGACGGCGTCGATGCCAATCGCACCGTGCTGGACCTGCTGCGCGAGGACCTGGCCTGCACCGGCACCAAGGAGGGATGTGGCGAGGGCGATTGTGGCGCCTGCACCGTCGTGCTGGCTGAGCTGCAGGGACAGCAGTTGCGCTACCGCGCAGTCAACAGTTGCATCCGCCTCGCGCATTCCATCAACGGCATGGCGCTGTGGACGGTCGAAGACCTGGCTGGTGCAGACGGCAGCCTGCATCCGGCCCAGCAAGCCATGGTCGAGTGCCACGGTTCTCAATGCGGCTTTTGCACACCGGGTTTCGTGATGAGCCTGTTTGGCATGTACCAGAACCACACCGCCAGGGGCAAGGCGATCAGCCGAGAACTGGCGCAGGAAGAATTGTCTGGCAACCTGTGCCGCTGCACCGGTTACAAGCCGATTCTGCAAGCCGCACAAAACATGGACCAGCTGCCCATGCAGCGTGTCGACGAAGCCACCGTGGTGGCGCGCCTGCAGCAGCTGGCGCTGCCGGCCACAACGCCGGCGCCGGACTCCGCTTACCTCGCCCCGCGCACGCTGGCAGACCTGCTGCGCGCACGGGCGCAGTACCCGGACGCACAACTGGTGGCCGGATGCACCGACGTGGGCCTGTGGGTGAACAAGCTGCACATGCAGTTTGGCCGGGTGCTGGATACCACCCGGGTGGCAGAACTGCGCCGCATCGAACGGTATCCGAACCATCTGGCCATTGGCGCCGCCGTGCCGCTGGTCGATGCGTTCGCGGCCCTGCTCGAGTCGCGCCCGCAGCTCAAGGCATTTGCCCAGCGTTTTGCCGGGCTGCCGGTGCGCAACTCCGGCACGCTGGGCGGCAATGTTGCCAATGGGTCCCCGATTGGCGACTCGATGCCGCTGCTGATTGCGCTGGACGCCAACGTGGTGCTGATGGGTGTGCGCGCAACCCGCGGGTTGCCATTGGAAGATCTGTACACCGGCTACCGGAAGAACGTCATCGCAAAGGACGAGGTGCTGGCCTGGATCAATGTGCCGCAGCCCGTTGCGGGTGAGTTCCTGCGCGTGTACAAGATTTCGAAGCGCTACGACGACGACATCTCTGCGGTCTGCCTCGCCGCAGCCGTGCGCCTGGACGATGGCAAGGTCACCTCCGTTTCCATCGGCGCGGGTGGCGTGGCGGCCACGCCAGTGCGTGCGCGCAAAACCGAAGCCCTGCTGCGCGGCGCCACCTGGTCACTGGCAACGGTGCGCCGTGCGATGGACTGCCTGCGCAGTGAGTTCTCTCCGATCACCGACATGCGGGCCAGCGCCGCCTACCGCAGCGAAGTGCTGGGCAATTTGTTGCACCGCTTCTGGCTGGAACAGCAGGGCATGCAGGCCATCAACCTGGAAACATTCAACCTGCCGCAGGAGGTCGCATGAATGCACCGGAAAGACTCTTTGCCAGCGGCCTGGCTGCGGGTGTGTCGCATGCGCACGAAAGCGCCCGCGCGCAAGTCGCGGGAGCCGCCACCTATGTCGATGACATACCGGAGATCAGGGGCACCTTGTTCGCCGCACCCATCCTGTCGACCGTGGCACATGGACAACTGCGCGCGGTGGACTACAGCGAAGCACTGACCATGCCGGGCGTGCGCGATGTAATCCTGGCGCGCGACATTCCCGGCGACACCATGCTCGCCTCGTTCATCGGGGACGAGCCGATCTTCGCCACTGCGACGGTGCAGCATGTGGGGCAGGTGGTTGGCCTGGTGGTGGCGCGGTCGGTCATGCAGGCACGGCGTGCCGCGCGCAAGGTGCAGTTGCGCATCGACCCCTTGCCCGCCATCCTGACAGCCAGGGATGCGCTGGCGGCCGGGAGTTACGTATTGCCCACGGTTGTGGTGCGCCGTGGGGACGCCGAACTGGCCTTGCAGAACGCGCCGCAGCGGCTCAGTGGCACACTCGAGGTCGGCGGGCAGGAGCACTTCTACCTTGAGGGCCAGGTGGCGTACGTGGTGCCACAGGAGCAGCGCCAATGGCTGATCTACTCCAGCACGCAGCACCCGGGCGAAGTACAGCATTGGGTGGCACACGCCCTGGGCCTGGACAACAACGCGGTGCGCGTCGAGTGTCGGCGCATGGGCGGCGGCTTTGGCGGCAAGGAAACCCAGGCCGGGCACCTCGCGGTATGGGCCGCAATTGCCGCCCACAAACTGGGCTGCCCGGTCAAGTTGCGGCTGGACCGCGATGACGATTTTCTGGTGACCGGCAAACGCCATCCGTTTTCCTACGAATACACCGTCGGCTTCGACGACAGCGGCTTGCTGCACGGGCTGCAACTGATGCTGGCGGCCAATTGCGGCTTCAGTGCCGACCTGAGCGGGCCGGTCGCCGACCGCGCCGTGTTCCACACTGACAACGCCTATTTCCTGGCCGACGTCGCAATCACGTCCCACCGCTGCAAGACGAACACCCAGAGCCACACCGCGTTTCGCGGCTTCGGCGGCCCGCAGGGTGTGATCCTGATCGAGACGATCCTGGGCAACGTGGCGCGCAGCCTGGGGCTCGATCCGCTGGATGTGCGCAAACGCAACCTCTACGGTGTGGACACGCGCAACGTGACGCATTACCAGATGAAGGTCGAGGACAATATTCTCGAGCCGTTGCTGGCACAACTCGAACGCAGCTCCAACTACCGCAATCGGCGCGCTGCCATCGCCCGCTGGAACGCGCAGAGCCCGATCATCAAACGCGGCATTGCGCTTACGCCTGTCAAGTTCGGCATCTCGTTCACCGCCACCCTGTTCAACCAGGCCGGTGCCCTGGTCCATGTGTACACCGATGGCAGCGTGCAGGTCAACCATGGCGGCACCGAAATGGGCCAGGGACTCAACACCAAGGTGGCGCAGGTGGTCGCCGACGAATTGGGCGTGCCGTTCGAGCGCGTCCTGTCCAGCGCCAGTGACACCAGCAAGATTCCCAATGCCTCTGCCACCGCCGCCTCGGCGGGCACCGATCTGAACGGCCGCGCGGCGCAGTTCGCGGCGCGCCACGTGCGCGACAACCTGGCGCAGTTTGTCGCCGGTCTGGACAACTGCGGTGCCGGAGCCGTGGCTTTTGCCCAGGGGCAGGTTACTTCACCGAGCCGCAGCCGCAGCTTCGACGATGTGGTGAAGCTGGCCTACGCGAATCGCATCCAGTTGTGGAGCGATGGCTTTTACCGCACACCGAAGATCCATTACGACAAGACCACCCTGACCGGGCGGCCTTTCTACTACTTTGCCTACGGTGCGGCGTGCAGCGAAGTTGCCATCGACACCCTGACTGGCGAGAGCCGTCTGCTCAAGGTGGATATCCTGCACGATGTCGGACGCTCCATCAACCCGGCGATCGACATCGGCCAGATCGAAGGCGGTTTTGTCCAGGGTATGGGCTGGCTCACAACCGAACAACTGGTCTGGAACGACAACGGCCACTTATCGACGCACGCGCCGAGCACCTACAAGATTCCCGCCACCGGCGACATTCCTGGGCACTTTGTGGTCGACCTGTGGCCGGAGCCGAATCGGGAGGACAACGTGTTCGGCAGCAAAGCCGTCGGCGAGCCGCCGTTCATGCTGGCGATCAGTGTGTTCGAAGCCCTGCGCGACGCGGTTGCGCAAACCCGCCCGCAGGAGCGCGGCTGCGTGTCGATGACGGCACCAGCCACCGCAGAAAACGTACTGCGCGCACTCAAGTGGCAATGACAGGCGTGTCCTGGGCAGGTACGGCGTACGTCACAACGCAGTTGCGACCGGCGCGTTTGGCCGCGTAACAGGCACTGTCGGCCGCGTGCAATACGGCGGCAACGGTGGGCATCTCAGATGTCACTTCGACCAGCCCGATGCTGGTGCCGACCGCAAACGTCTGTCCATCCCGCTCCAGCCGGTAAGCCTGCACCGCCAGCCGTGCCTGTTCGGCTATGCCCTGGGCCCGTCCCAGCGCACAACCCGGCAACAGGATGGCGAACTCGTCACCACCCAGGCGCGCCACCGTGTCGCTCTGGCGCACCACAGACTTGAAAAGTGCGGCCACGTTGCGCAGCACCTCGTCACCGGCAGCATGGCCCGCGCTGTCGTTGACAGCCTTGAACTTGTCCAGATCAATGAACATGGCGCAGACTTGCTGGCGCTTGAACTGCGTCATCGCCTGCTCGAGCCGGAACTCAAACTCGCGCCGGTTCACCAACCCGGTCAGACTGTCGTGGGTTGCGGTCCAGGACAGATTGTCGCGCGCCTCCCTGGCCAGCGAGATGTCCTCCAGAATCCAGATCGTGCCCCCGCCGTGATCGCCCGGAATGACTGCCCGCCCCAGCAGGTGCACCCAGAACTCCTCGCCATTCTTGCGCCGCATCAGCAACTCGCCGTCAAACCGCCCGTGCGCCGTCAAGTCGGCGCGCATGCGCGGGCCCAGCTCGACGTAGGCCTCGCGGGAGCGGTAAATCGTCGACGTCAACTGGCCCAGCAGCTCGCGCTCGGCATAGCCGAACATCTGGCACAGATGCTGTCCCACCAGTTCGAAGCGGCCATTGCGCGAGATCATGATTCCAACCGAGGCGTTCGCCAGAATCGCCTGCAAATGCTGCTGCGCCAGGCTTTGCGGCATGGTGCCCGCAAGCACAGGCTCAGCCAAGGATGGTGCCGACGGTTCAATTGCCATGCCAAGTCGCTCCCGGTAACGGCTCTGGGGCGATTGCGACCCCGTGCAAGGCTGCAAAGGTTAACAGAGTTGGCTGGCTGCTGTATGGCGGCCTCAGACCCCGGCCAGCGAGCGCAGTCCACCGGGGTCTACCAGGTGGACCACGCGCCCCGAACCGCTGATCAGGCTGCGCTCGCGCAGGTGGCGCAACACGCGCGACAGGGTCTCGGGCGCAATTCCCAGTTGCGCCGCGATCAGCCGCTTGTGTTGTTGCAACATCACTGCCAGCGCACCGTGGGCGCTGGTCTGGGCATGGCGCAACAACCACTCGGCGCAACGTGCCTCGGCGTCCTTCACCAGACGACTGACGGCGAGCTCGGACTGCTGGCGGTGCGCCCTCGCCAGATCGAGTAGCAACTTGCGCACCTCCACGGGCACGGTGTTGTACCAATGTCGAAACGCGGTCCGGCTGATCTTGCGAAACACGGCCGGTGTCTCGGCCACCACATCCACCAGCGCGGGCAGCTCGAGCAACGCAGACGAGGCCTCCAGCCAGAACGGGCCGTCCACCGTTCCCATTCGGTGCGTCAGCACGTCGCCGTCGAGCAGGCCGAGTGCAACCTGCCCGGACTCCAGGTAGACCACCACAGGGGCGATCACCGCACGTCGCAACAGCTGCTGGCCCGGCAGCGCCGAGCAGCGCTCGGCGAGCGCACCCTCGGGAAAAACGGCCGAAAACATTGCCCGACTGTGCCAAGCTTACGGCCGCCGCACATTGCGCAACATCAAACTTGCGCCACCTGAGCCATCCAAGCCATCTGCGCCATCTAAGCCTTCTAAGCCTTTTAAGCCACCTGCGCCATCTGACATCTGAGACATCTGCGCCACCTGCGCCATCCAAGCCGTCTGAGCCATCCAAGCCATCTGCGCCATCTGCGCCGTCTGCGCCCTCTGCGCTGTCTGCGCTGTCTGCGCCACCTGAGCCATCTGACATCTGAGCCACCTGAGCCATCTAAGCCGTCTGAGCCGTGTCTGCCGTCCGCAGCATGGCAGCACCGCGTCAGGCCACGGCGTGGCGCCCTACCACACCAGAATCGCCCTGAAGTCGTTCACATTGGTGTAGCTTGGCCCGGTCACAATCAGGTCGCCCAGGCCCGCAAAGTAACCATACGCGTCGTTACGTTCCAGGAAATCGGCCACCGCCATATGCAGCCGCGCAGCACGCTGCAAGCTGTCGGGCGCCACGTAGGCGCCGGCGTTGTCCTCGACCCCGTCGATGCCATCGGTATCCGCAGCCAATGCGTACACGCCAGGCTCGCCTTGCAGGGACTGCGCCAGACCCAGGCAGAACTCACCCGCGCGCCCGCCGCGACCGCGCGCCGCGTCGGCTGCGCGCGGTCGCAGCGTCACTGTTGTTTCGCCGCCACTCAAGATGACGCAGGGGCGACCAAATGGTTCGCCACGGCGTGCCACAGAGCGCGCCAAGGCCGCGTGCACCTTCGCCACCTCACGCGACTCGCCTTCCATGTCGTCGCCCAGCACATGCGCCTGCACGCCGGCCGCCAGCGCCGCTGCGGCGGCGGCGTGCAGGCTTTGCAAGGGGGTGGCGACCATGCACACGCCGTGCCCGGCAAACACCGGGTCGCCCGGTTTGGGAGTCTCTAACGTTCCCCGCTCAAGTTGCTCCCGCAGCGCTGCGGGAATGCCTATGTGGTATCGGCGCAGCACCGCCAGCGCCTCGGCGCAGGTGCTGGCGTCGGGTACTGTGGGACCGCTGGCGATAGTGCTCGGGTCGTCGCCCGGCACATCGCTGATCAGCAACGTCACCACGCGCGCCGGCGCACACGCGGCTGCCAGGCGCCCGCCCTTGATGCGCGAGAGATGTTTGCGTACGCAGTTCATTTCGGAAATGCTGGCGCCGCTTGCCAACAACTCCTGGTTCACCTGCTGTTTCTGCGCCAGCGTCAAGCCGTCTGCCGGCAGCGCGAGCAGCGCGGAGCCGCCGCCGGAAATCAGGCACAACACCAGGTCGTCCGGGCCCAGACCCTGCGCCAGCTGCAACATGCGTTGCGCGGCCTGCTGCCCGGCGGCGTCGGGCACCGGGTGCGACGCCTCCACCACCTCGATGCGCTGGGGCACACCCGCCGGGCGCGGTGGGATGTGGCCGTAACGCGTGACGACCAACCCGCGCAGCGGCGCATCCGCCGGCCACAGGGCTTCGAGCGCCTGGGCCATCGAAGCGCCGGCCTTGCCCGCGCCCAGCACCAGCGTGCGCCCACCTGCGGCTGGTGGAGGCGGCAGATGCTGCGCCATGGTGTGCAAAGGCATAGCGCGCATCACGGCGGCCTTATAGAGGTATTCCAAAAAGGCGCGTGGCTCGCGCGCGGGATGGGGGATAACATTTCTGTTGGTCATGCCAAAGTCTCCTGCCACGATTGTGCCGCCGCTGGCTTGGCGGGATGGGCCTTAACCGGAATACCGCCACTATGCAAACACTGCTCATCCGCAATGCGCGCTGCATCGCCACCATGGACCACGCCGATCCGCTGCAGGCACGTGAGCTGCGCGACGCCTCCATCTTTGTGCGCGGCAACCGCATCGAGGCCATAGGCCCGGCTGGCCAACTGCCGCAGCAAGCCGACACCGTGATAGATGCCCGGAATCACCTGGTGACGCCCGGGCTGGTAAATACGCACCACCACATGTTCCAGTCGCTCACGCGCGCCCTACCCGCCGTGCAAAACGCCGAGCTGTTTGGATGGCTGCGCGGCCTGTACCCGATCTGGGCCGGACTCACCCCCGAGATGGTGCGTGTATCGACCCAAGTGGCGATGGCCGAGCTGTTGATGAGCGGCTGCACCACCAGCAGCGACCATCTCTATATCTACCCGAACGGCGTGCGGCTGGACGACAGCATCGACGCTGCCCGCGAGACGGGCATGCGCTTCGTCGCCTGCCGCGGCAGCATGAGCGTGGGCCAGAGCAAAGGCGGGCTGCCGCCCGACAACCTGGTGGAGGACGAGGCTTTTATCCTGAAAGACTCGCAGCGCCTGATCGAGCAATACCACGACGCCTCTTTTGGGGCCATGCTGCAGATCGCGCTGGCGCCCTGCTCGCCGTTTAGCGTGAGCCGCGACCTGATGCGCGAATCGGCAACATTGGCGCGCCACTACAAGGTGCGCCTGCACACGCACTTGGCCGAGAACGACCACGACATCGCCTACAGCCGCGAAAAATTCAACTGCACGCCGGCCCAGTACGCACAGGAGTTGGGCTGGCTCGGCGAGGACGTATGGCACGCGCACTGCGTGAAACTCGACATTGAGGGCATCGGTCTGTTTGCAGCCACCCGCACCGGCGTAGCCCATTGCCCGTGCAGCAACATGCGCCTGGCCAGCGGCATCGCGCCGATCCGCAAGATGCTCGACGCCGGTGTGCCGGTAGGCCTCGGCGTGGACGGCTGTGCCAGCAACGACGCGGCGCACATGGTAAATGAGGCCCGCCAGGCGCTGTTGTTGGCGCGGGTGGGGCGTTCATTGGAACCGTTCGGCTGCGACCAGGGGCCGTCCGACATGAGTGCGCGGGATGCACTGGCGCTGGCGACCCGCGGCGGCGCCCAGGTGCTCGGGCGCAGCGACATCGGGCACCTCGCGGTGGGCATGTGCGCGGATATGGCGTTGTTTGATCTGGATACGCCGGGATTTGCTGGAGGTGCGGTGCATGACCCGGTGGGGGCGCTGGTGCTGTGTGCGAGTGCGCACGCGGCGCATACGGTGGTCGACGGCAAAGTTGTTGTGCGCGGCGGCCAGCTTGCTCCGCTTGAACTTGGTTCCGTCGTCGCAAGGCACAACGCAATTGCGATTGGGCTGTTGCAATAGTTCAGTGGGCGTGGGCCGCAAACGCAGCGGGCACAGCACTTGTGTCGAGCCGACATCCGGTCGAGCACGTCTTGCGGTGTTGGGAGGTTGCGGTTAGGATTCTTCCGCATGCGTTGATCCCAAAATAACAGTACTCGATCTCCAAGTGGCCGGCCTCGATCTCCACCAGCGCCTCGCTGCGGTAATGGCCGCGGACGTGGCTGGCTATTCGCGTTTGATGTCTCTCGATGAGCGCGCCACCGTCGCCGCGCTTGACGACGCCCGCAGCTTGTTCAGATCAGGGATTGAGGCCAATCGCGGAAGAGTCATAGACATGACTGGCGACTCCGTGCTTGCGGTGTTTGAGACTGGTGCCAGTGCTGTTTCGGCGGGCTTGGCCATTCAAAAAGGGTTGCAGGCCAGCAACGCGTCAACGCCCGAAAGCCGTCGCATGCGCTTCCGGATTGGCGTGCACATGGGTGCCGTGATCGAGAAAACGGATGGCACGGTGTATGGCGACGTCGTCAATGTCGCCGCCCGGTTGCAGACCTATGCCCCGCCCGGCGGCATCGCGGTGTCCAAAGCAGTCTCCGATACGCTGGCCGATGTCCCCGACGCGGTCTCGGTCGATCTGGGTGAACTCTACCTGCACAACATGGCTCGCCCGGTGCGGATGCATTGCCTGCGCCTTGCCGATACATCGACCCTTCTGCCAGGCGAGGTGCCGCCTGGCGACGATGCGCGGCCGTCGATTGCGGTACTGCCGTTTCGCAGAAATATGGCCGACGGCGAGGACGCCTATTTTGCCGATGGCATCGTGGACGACATCATCCATTTGCTGGCGGGTTTCAAGGAGTTGTTTGTCATCGCGCGCGGCTCGACGCTGGGCCTGGGCGGCGACGGGGTGGACCAGCGACGCGTTGGCCGGGAGCTTGGCGTGCGCTATGTGCTGCATGGGAGCGTGCAGCGCGCCGGTGGCCGTTTGCGCGTATTGGCAGAGTTGTCCGAGCCAGAGACCGGAACCATTATCCGGTCCTACCGGCACGACGGAAAGCTGGCCGACCTGTTTGAGCTGCAAGACCGGATCGCGTTGGATGTCGTACGCACGATCGCGCCGCACGTGCAGGCCCGCGAATTGATGCGCGCCAAACGCAAGCACCCGCAGAACATGACGGCGTACGACCTGATGCTGCAAGGCATAGACCACATGTTCCGCGTAAACACCGAGGCGGCCGCGCATGCCCGAGGGCTGTTGCAGCAGGCTATGGTACTGGACCCTTTTTACGCCACTGCCTACTCTTACGCGGCCTACTGGCATGTTTTCCGGGTAGGTGAAGGCTGGTCCACCGATCCCATTGCCGATGCGAAAGAAGCTGCCCGTCTGGCCGAGACGGCGATCAAGCTCAACCCCGATGACCCGCAGGCGCTGGCCTTTTACGGGCATGTGCAATCGTTTTTGCTGCACGATTTCGACAAGGCGATGATCTACCTGGACCGCGCGCTGGAGGCCGGGCCCAGTTCAGCTTTGGCTCATACGATGAGCTGCGCCACTTGCGGCTACCTGGGCCTGGGCGAGCTGGCGGTTGCCCGCGGTCAGCAGGGGCTGCGCCTTTCACCGGTCGACGCGCAGCGATTCTGGCCAGAAGGTGTGCTGGGGCAAGCGCACTACATCAATGGTGACTTTGCCGAAGCAGTGGCTTTCGCCCGCCTGGCGGCTGGCCGAAACGCTGGGGTCGCTTTTAATCTGCGCTGCCTGACCGCCAGTCTGGTGGCGCTGAACCGGCTGGACGAGGCGCGCGGCGCCGCGCAGCAGTTGCTGCGCGTGCAGCCGGCGTTTCGTCTGTCCACTTACGCCCCGCGATGCCCGTTCAAGGGTGCGACTCTGGATACCTGGATCAACCGGCTACGTCTGGCAGGGCTGCCAGACTGAAGCAATTCCATCACAACGAAGGAGAGAGCTATATGGGTGCCAATACTGCAAACACGGCCAACACCGCCAATACAGCGAATACCGCGAACGCCGGCAATGCGGGAGGCGGCGGTGGTGGCCTGTTCATTGCTGATCGCGTGGATCTGCCGTTCGTGAAGGACGGCGAAGTGGATCATGGGCGGGTCGGGTGGCGCCAGACTTCGACCACGCCGCCCGTGCCACTACCGCCCATATGCCCTCCGATAGGACCCCTGCTATTTTTCCAGGATCGCAAGGTTGATCCATTCTTTGCCGGATGGCAGGTGCTGGAGGAATTCTCGGCAACGCAATGGCGGCAGCACACACCTTTTCGAGCTGCCGACACGCTCGCCCCGATAGGCTCGGGCAATATTTTCCACAGTGCCGTCAATCCGACAAAGCACCGTGTGAATGTCACTCTTTCAGCCAACAACAACGCAGCCACATTCGTTACGTCCTGCAAAAATGACACTGGAACGTACGAACCCTGTGACTGGGAGTTTGATCGCCTGCTGCGTGCAAGTGTCGACGAGCGGCCCGATGCCCTGGGGGAAATCATCGCCCAAGACAAGGAGTTCCTCAGCTATTTTTTCAATCTGCTCTCGTTCAACCCGGCTTCACACCCCTCCACGACGAAAGTGATGCACGTGGCCAGCCTGATCGGGCTGTTTTGCTGTCAGTACTGGAAAAACCGCTACAAGCGGGTCCGGCCAGTGCAACTGTTCCCCGGCCTGATGCCGCCGATCGCTACACCCGGACATGCTGCTTTTCCAAGCGGGCATGCGACGCAGGCCCAATTGGTGTCCAAGTGTCTATTGCAACTGCTGCCAATTGCGCTGATCGGCGGAACGACGCAGTCACTCCAGTCGATCGC
>ENA-ORBV01005863-ORBV01005863.1-microbial-mat-metagenome-genome-assembly--contig:-NODE-5863-length-22134-cov-17.432516_pt1 | contig 22134 bp, 18 predicted proteins | sample MGYA00237777_ERZ505514 | MGnify/ENA primary metagenome ERZ505514 (study PRJEB26160, sample SAMN06269048) | microbial mat metagenome | isolation source: Oligotrophic lake microbial mat | place... | reverse complement strand
TTCAAGCAGAAGACGGCATACGAGATTCGCCTTAGTCTCGTGGGCTCGGAGATGTGTATAAGAGACAGGCACTGCTCTCCAGAGCAGTGCTTGCATCGCCCACCGGTCTGGAGACCGGTCCCACCAAGTTCAAGCTGGCACACCGCTCATCACTTCAGCCGGAGGAGCTTTCCCTTACGCTTGACGATGTTCTTGTAGTCCCACTGGATGTCGACCGACTTCTTTAGCCAGCGTTTGAAGTCCTTGGCGTTGATCTCCGCGGCGGATGTGTAGCGGATGCCGGCGGACTTGAACTTGGTGTCGGGCGGGTCGGCGGGCAGGCCCCCCGGCCCGACTTCGTCGAACGACTGGCCGCTCCAGAAGAGGAAACGGACCGAGTCAAAACTCTTCGCTCTGCTTTCATCAAGCCGCGACGAAGCCGCTCATACGACAGGTCATTAGAAAGATATGGCTGTTCATTTATTGTTGGGCTCTCCATCAACGTCTCTCTTCGGCGTCGCATTCGCAAACTCAATCATCATTTGCCAGAGCTGCCCGTCAGTGACCCCCATCAGCCCCGAGGTGACGGGTTCGTCCGTGTTAAGTAACAGCACCTGTTCCGGTGCCAGCCCGACGGACATCGTCAACTCGATGTGAGGGTCCGCGACCGCGAGAGCCAGCCGCTGAGTCACAAATTCCTGAAAGGCGGGTGTCATTGTACCATAAATGTCCACAAGGTTGCCCCAAGTGAATACGCTAGGTGAAATGATGACGGAACGAACAATCTGCTCCACAGTTGATGCACCAACGCGACCCTCCAAGGCTGCACGCCTCCCGAAGCGATCGGCGCTCTCGGCTAGTAAGGACTTGGCTTCAGCATTCATCGGTTCGATTGACAGAACGATGCCCGCGTGGAACGATGCCGATTGGAAGTCGTCTGATTGAAACGCAAGTCTGGCAGATGCGATGCGCCCGGATATGTATACAGAGCGATCAATCCAAACATAAGTGATTCGGCCCAACAGGTACAATCCAGGCTCCAACACCTTCGCCGGAACCATCCTGATCATCTCCGGTTGATCTTTGACGGGCTTGGTTCGCAGCTCGATTGCGATTGCGTCCCCTGGGATGCCCGAACGAGCCTCTGCCCACTGCTTGGGTGCGTCCACTTGCGACTTCTGAAAAAAGTCGTCCCAACCCTTGAACGAGCCATCGTCAGTCTGGTTGGCGGGCGGAGGTTTGAGCGAAAGCCTGTGCAGCGTCGGTAGGTTGACGAGACCGGTTGCAACGGCCTTGTCAAAGGCAAGGAATTCCACGTTCGCGGTAAACTCGGGGGCTTCTGTTGGCGACGCCTTGATCTCGGTTGTCTTGCCGTCAGCGATCGCGTAGAACCCGTAGTACTCCGGCAGGGCGAGCTGTGTCTCGGGCACGGCCTGCTTGGGTGGAGGTGGCGGTGAAAGCTTCGGGGGATTCTCCGGCGCGTTCTGTTTGGCCGAGGCCGGTTGTTGGATCGGTTCCTCGGAGCACCCGAGAACCCCAATCAAGGCGGAGGCGAGCGCAACCCTCACCAGCGTCAGGGGATTTCTTTGTGCGATCATGGTGAGTCTTTCCGCATGCGTTGGCGTGCCCCCCCAGAAGAGTATATCGCATTGTTTCGAATGCACGCATTCGCGGGCGTCCGAACGTTCCGAGGTGGAGTCCGCGCGACCGGACGGGAGAATCGGGCTTCGCTCCCGAGTAGCCGGGACGAGGCATGGGTGCGGCGGGTAGTGAAGTGCCGGACAACCATCGTGCACTCTTCGGGCGGAGAGGCTGAGGCGTTGAAGGTGCGAAAGCGAGCTCGCCCCTTGCCCCTGCCTCACGGAGAGGTTGAAGCAGAGGCAGGATGCCGATGCCGCGGGATGCGGCGTGGGTGACGCGGGGCGGAAAACGAAACCCCCGGCTGCGGGGCCGGGGGAGGGGCTGCGCCGCTCCGGGGCTTCATCGCACACACAGGCTGCGCGACACGCCCGGGCTGACCGAAACCCACGGACTTCAGTCCGTGGGTTCTGCGTCGTCGGCCCTCCGGGCCGCGCGGAGATAGGGGGCACACCACGGGTTGCGTCCGTCGCCTGCGGCGACTCGCTGACCCGTGGCAACGTGTATGCGCCCTTTGGGCGAGGAAGGGAACGTTAAACCCCGGCCGCGGGGCCGGGGTGCGTGGGAACAGGTGCGATGGCTGGCAACGGACGCTAGGCGGCCTGCGAGTTCGTCGAGCCGAGCACCCGACGGATCGTGACCGTACCCCGGGCGACGGCGTTGCAGGCGCGGAGCACATGAAGCTCCCGGAGCATCAGGTCGTCGGGGTAGTCGGTCTCGAAGATGCCGATGAGGGTGCGAAGCTCGGCGTCGGCGATCCCGGCTTCGCGCGCAGCGCGGGTGTAGTCGAAGTACTCGGGCGTTGCGGGCGTGGGGATGGAGGGTTGCGAGGACATCGGAGACTCCTCAAAGTTCCGGTGGCGCAAGTATAGCGATCGTGGGTAGACCGTTCGCGATGATGATCGAAGTGTCGAGGTAGATGCGAAGCTTCATAGTCTGGTCATGCGTCCCGTTCAGAGAGTTGGGCCGCTCAACTTACCCCATGTGCTTGATGATCGCCTCGCCGAACTCTGAGCACTTGAGCTTCGTCGCGCCCTCCATCATCCGGTGGAAGTCGTACGTCACGGTCTTCGCGCTGATCGCGCCGTCCATGCCCTTGATGATCAGGTCCGCGGCCTCGGTCCACCCCATGTACCGGAGCATCATCTCGCCCGAGAGGATCACCGAGCCCGGGTTCACCTGGTCGAGGTTGGCGTACTTGGGCGCGGTGCCGTGCGTTGCCTCGAAGATCGCGTGCCCGGTGATGTAGTTGATGTTCGCGCCGGGGGCGATGCCGATGCCGCCAATCTGTGCCGCGAGGGCATCGGAGAGGTAGTCGCCGTTGAGGTTCAGGGTGGCGATGACGTCAAAGTCCTTGGGGCGTGTGAGGACCTGCTGGAGGGTAATGTCCGCGATGGAGTCCTTGATCATGAGCATGGACTTCCACTTGCCGCCGCCATGAGTCGGCCAGAGTTTGAGGACGGTGTTGACCTCATCGACAATCTTCTTCTGCTTGTCGGGCGTCATCATCTCGTAGCCGGGGTCGATCATCTTGGCATTCGCCTCGGCGGAGAGGTCAGGGTTGTCGCCCTTGTTTCCGAGAATCCAAGACTCGCGCTCGGTGACGCACTTGTCGCGGAAGCCGCCCTCGGTGGTGGGGGATGAGGCCAGCTCGTAGCCCCAGTCCTTGAATGCACCCTCGGTAAACTTCATGATGTTGCCCTTGTGGACAAAGGTCACGCTCTTGCGCTTCTCTCGAAGCGCAAACTCGATGGCCGCGTAGATGAGGCGCTGCGAGCCGAGCCTGCTGACGGGCTTGATGCCGACGCCCACCATGACCTTGTGGTCATCGGGGGTGTCGTGCCCTTCCATCGCGGCCTTGGCAAACTCGGCCGTGCGGGCCTGGCTACCGAAGCGGATCTTGGTGAACTCCTTGGGGAACTCCTTTTCCATAAAGGCGAGAAACTTCGCGGCCTCGGGCGTGCCCGCCGCCCACTCGATGCCGGCGTAGATGTCCTCGGTGTTCTCGCGGAAGATGACCATGTCCACATCGCCCGGTTTCTTGACGGGCGACGGGACGCCTTGGAACCAGCGCACGGGGCGCAGGCAGACGTAGAGGTCAAGAAGTTGTCGAAGCGCGACGTTGAGCGAGCGGATGCCGCCACCGATCGGCGTGGTGAGGGGGCCCTTGATGCCGACGAGGTACTTCTTGAAGTCGGTGATGGTCTCGTCGGGGAGCCAGTTGCCGGTCTTGTTGAAGGCCTTCTCGCCGGCGAGAACCTCGTGCCAGGTGATCTTGCGCTTGCCCCCATAAGCCTTCGAGACCGCCGCGTCGAAGACGCCGACCGAAGACTTCCAGATGTCCGGGCCGGTGCCGTCGCCCTCGATGAAAGGGATGATCGGGTCGTTGGGGACCGACAACTTGCCAGCGGACATGGTGATGACTGAGGGCATTGAGGCCTCCAAAGAAGAATGGCACAAGGCAACGGGCCAAATGGCACATGCGGCGGAGGATAGCGGGGGAGGCGTAAAGTGGAAGGTGTCCGCGACACCGTCCCCAGGGGTCGCTTTGACTACCGGCCGGGACTGACACGCGACAAGGGAGTCACGGATGCATCGTCGAACCTCGCAGACAGCACTCTTCGCGTCGGCTCTGGCCTGCACCTCCGCGACGCTGAGCGCTCAAACTTTCGGCCCCGGGTCCGGCGGGGTGATCCCCGATGGCCAGGGCGACGACGAGAGTTTTACTTCAACAATCCTCGTTTCCGGCGTCGCGCCGGGCTTGTCGCTCGACCGCGTCTCCCTCTCGATCGAGCACCTCTGGGTCGGCGACATTGTCGCCATCCTCACCGCGCCGAGCGGCGACGATGTGCATCTGTTTGCGCGTCTGGGCGCAACGCCCGCGTTCATCCTCGGTGATTCGTCCAACCTCTCGCTCGCCGCGGGTCCGTATGTGTTTCGGAACACAGGCGCGAGTTTTCTCGGCGCGGCCGTCGCGGCGGGCGGCACCCTTGCAACTGTTCCGGGCGGCACGTTCGCCATCTCGACAACGCCCGCGGGATACGACCGGCCTCTGCCGGACTTGGACGGCTTCGGGGTGTTCGCCGGCGACGACCTCAACGGGCTGTGGACCTTGACGCTCCAGGACTGGATCCTGCCGGACCCGGGCATGCTTGCCAACTGGTCTCTGACGATTGTGCCCGCGCCCGGGACCGGGATATTGCTTGGCTTGGCAGTCGCGATCGGCGGGCGTGGCGACCCCGACGCGCAGGCGATCTGCCGGTGCGATGAGTTTCGGATGAAAGAAACATGATTCTGTTCGCGAGTGCGACAAATGACCGCGCGCCATCGCTGCGCTCGCCGGTGAACATTCGACGTATGATGCCTCGAACGGGCAGGGGAGTCGGATGCGGCCACAACACACGGTGCATCAGCGCGCATCCGGCGGCGATGACGGCGGCGGGAAGTTGCGCCGCACACTCGGCCTGCCCCTGCTGCTGTTCTACGGCATCGGGGTCATCGTCGGTGCGGGCATCTATTCGGTGCTCGGTGCGGTCGCGGGGGTTGCCGGACGGGCCGCGTGGGCCAGCCTCGCCGCCGCGTCCGTCCCGGCCATCCTCACCGCGCTGTGCTACGCGGAACTCTGCACACGCTTCCCGCGCGCCGGCGGCGGATTCGCGTATGTGCGCGAGGCCGTGCCCCGCTGGCCCTCGCTCTCCTTCATCGTCGGCATCCTCACGCTCGCGACGGCGGCGGGCACCGCCGCGACCGTGGCCGCGGCGTTCGGGGGCTACCTCGCTCTGTTCGCGGGCGACTGGTGGCCGGCGTGGGCGAGCGCGGCAGGGCTGCTCGCTCTGTGCACGCTCATCAACATCGCCGGCATCCGCGAATCCACATGGGCCACCGTGACCTGCACGATCGTGGAGGTCGGCGGTCTGGTGGTCATCATCCTCGTGGGTGTCCGCAGCGAAAACTTCGGCGCGGGCGTGATGGATATGCAGGCGGGCGTGGTGCTGGCCGGGGCGGCGCTGGCATTCTTCGTGTTCACCGGCTTTGAGGGCCTGGTCAACCTGGCGGAGGAGGCCCGCAAGCCCAAGCGCGATCTGCCCATCGCGCTCATGGTGAGCGTTGGCGTGACGCTCGTCCTCTATGTCCTTACCGCGCTCGCCGCGGTCGCGCTCGCCGACCCCGAGGAACTGGCAGCGAGCGATTCGCCGCTTGCGACCGCCGCCGGGGCGGTCCACCCGCGTCTTGCCACGGCCATGGCCTGGGTAGCCTTGCTCTCGACCGCGAATACCGCGCTCATCACGCTCGTCGTCGGCAGCCGCCTGGTGTACGGGATGGCCGAGGAAGGAAGCCTGCCGCGAGTCTTGGGGGCCACGCTCTCTGCGCGAAAATCTCCGTGGGTCGCGGCTCTCGTGCTCGGCGGCGCGGCGGCAGCGCTCCTCCCGCTCGGGGGTGTCGCGCTCCTCGGGAGCGTCTCGTCGCTCACCACGCTCGCCGTGTTCTTTGCGGTCTGTGCTTCTCTCATTCTGATTCGCCGGCGCGAGAGTGGCAATCGCCGTGCGGACGCTCCCGGATCGGCTGCCTTTCGCATTCCTGGTGCGATCGCCGGCGTCCCCATCATCGCCGTTCTCGCGCTCGTGTCAATCGTCGCACTGGCGACCCGGTTTGCACCTCTGGTCTATGCGATCGGCGCGGGCACGCTTTTGCTCGCCGCGGGGGGCTATGCGATTCGCAGCCGCATCGGTGGCAGCACTGACCTGAAAGTCAATGGCGCCGCGGCGGTTCCATCAGCCAACAAAGAGGAAAAGACATGACGATCGCCGTCGCGGTTCGCAAAGACAGTCGCACAGTCCTCGCCGCGGACTCGCTCGTGCATTTCGGCGGCCAGCGCTTCCCGCCGGAGAACTGCCGGTTCAACAAGATCTTCCGCATGGACGAAACCTCGATCGTCTGGGCGGGGTGGTCGCTTTACGCCGAACTACTCACGGCCCACTTGGCGCGCAATGCGCCGCCGACGCTCGCCACCGAGGCGGACGTATTCTCGTTCTTTGTCCGGTTCTGGCGGTCGATTCGGGAGGAGTACACGTTCATTTCCAAGAGCACGCAGCCCGCCGACCATCCCTTCGCCGACCTTGAGTCGGTCTTTCTTCTGGTCAACAGCGCCGGCATGTTCCGCATCGCCGGCGACATGGACGTCACGGCATTCAAGCAGTACAGCGCGGTTGGCTCCGGGTCCAACTACGCCCTCGGCGCTCTGCGCGTGCTCTTTGACCAGGACCTGTCTGCCCTCGAAATCGCGCGCCGGGCGGTGCAGGTCGGGATCGACTTCGACGTCCACTGCGGCGGGCTGATCGACGTGATCGAGATCGAGTGAAGCGGAGGCGCGGGCGGGATTAGGGTGGCGAGCCGCGGCCGGATTGCGCAGATTGCTCTGACCGGGTATCGTGAACAAACCGAGTGGGGTGCCGGGGGGCTTTGCAAGGATTCTGGAAGATGGCCGCGAAACGCAAGACCGCCGTGTCGTCCGCTACCAAGCGATCCCTGAAGCCGACGAACCTGAAGCAGGTTTCGGGCGGCGCGAAGAAAGCGAAGAAGAAGACCACGAAGAAGACGTCGAGTTACTGATCGCGCGGTTGCGTGCCGCGGGCCGGTGAGAGCCGACCCGCGGCGTTGGTGCAAAGCGCGGGATGCGCGGTGGAGAACGGCCTGAGCGGGTAGGCTCAGCTCTTCATGTTCACATATTGCAGCGGCTGCGCCAGGCCCGCGCCGTCGAGCATCGTCATGACGGTGCGGAGGTCGTCGATCTGCTTGCCCGTCAGGCGGACTTCCTCGCCCTGGATCGACGCCTGCACCTTGATCTTCGATTCCTTCACCATCTTGGTGATCTGCTTGGCGAGTTCGGGCGTCAGACCCTCCTTGAGTTTGACATCGCGCTTCATCGCGCCCGTTGCGCTGTGGCGTGCCGGCTCGGACTCCTGGAACTCGAAACTCTTCATGTGCAGGCCGCGACGGATGATCGCGGACTCGAACATGTCCTTGACGGCGTCGAGTTTGCCACCGTCCGCGGCGTGCATGTGGATCTGCTTCTCCTTCTTGTCGACGGTGATCTCCACCGGCGAGTTCCGGAAGTCGAAGCGGGCGGCGATCGCCTTCTTGGTGTTGTTGATCGCGTTGTCGAGTTCCGCGAAATCAATCTTGCTGACGACGTCGAGTGATGGCATAGGGCGGATGGTATCGGCCGCTGGGTCCCTCGGGCCACAGGCGGGAGCGGGCGGAGCGTTGAAGGGCCCGGGCCTTTCCAGTATACTTTGCCCAACGTGGGTGAACAGCCGACCCAGATCGGGCCGTATGCAATCGAGAGGGAACTCGGCCGTGGCGGCATGGGCGTGGTGTATCTGGCGCGGGATGGGCGGCTGGACCGGCAGGTGGCCATCAAGGCACTGATGGATGAGGGAGGCGGATCGGGGGAGCGGATCGCGCGATTTGAACGCGAAGCCAGGACGCTTGCAGGGCTGAATCATCCGAATATCGCGGCGATTTACGGTGTCGAGCGGGATGCGCAGGGGATCGCGTACCTGGTGCTTGAGTACGTGGACGGGGAGACGCTGGTGGAGCGGCTGCGGCGAGGGGCGATGGAGGTTGAAGAGGCGATCGAGGTGTGCGCGCAGATCGCGGCGGGGGTGGAGGCGGCGCACGATGCGGGGGTGGTGCATCGGGACCTGAAGCCTGGGAATGTGAAGATCAGCGCTGCGGGGAAGGTGAAGGTGCTGGACTTCGGGCTGGCGAAGAGTGAGCCGGTGAAGGGGAGGGACGCGAGCAAGCCGGACCTGTCGGCTTCGCCGACTGTGACATCGCCTGCGCAGGCGAGCGGACCGGTGACGCAGCCGGGGATGGTGATGGGGACGGCTCCTTACATGAGTCCTGAGCAGGCACGTGGGAAGCACGTTGATCGCCGGACCGACATCTGGGCGTTCGGGTGCGTGCTGCATGAGTGCCTGACAGCGCGGAGTCTGTTCGCAGGCGAAACCGTGACCGATACGCTCGCGGCGATCCTCGAGCGCGAAATCGATCTGAGCGGGTTGCCGGCACGGACGCCCGTGCGTGTGCGGGAGTTGCTGCGGCACTGCCTTGAGCGGGATTCGCGGCGGCGATTGAAGGACATGGGGGATGCACGGCTGACTCTGGAGAGCGCGCTTGCCGGGCGGGAGTGGTCGACGACGGGCGCGATGAAGGCAGTAGGTGAGACGGACAGCCGCCGCGTGCGGCGGCGCGTGATGGCGGTCGTGCCGTGGGTAGTAGCGATTGCGGCCGTGGTCGGCGCGGGCTGGGTATGGTCGAACTCGAAGAATGCCGGCGAGGGCTTGAAGCCGCGGGACACGGCGGCGGTGCGATTCGATGTGCCGATACCACCGGTCACGTCGAGCTACAGCACCGACAGTGTTCTGATGCAGCGGCTCGCGGTATCGCCTGACGGGCACCGGATCGTTGTCGCGGGTTGCGAGGGCGGCGTGGAGCGACTGTATGTGCGGGGGATTGGCAGCGGTGAAGTTATGCCGCTGGAAGGGAGCGAGGGCGCGGTATCGCCGTGCTTCTCGCCGGACGGGGGACGAATTGCGTTCGTGACTGTGAACGGTGGGTTGTGTGTGATGCCGTCAAGCGGCGGCTCGGCCACCAAGCTCTGCGAAATCGGTACGAGTCGCGGCATCGCATGGTCCGAAGACGGTCGAGTGTATTTCTGCGATTCGTACGGTGAGAAGGTGGTGATGGCGATCATGCCGGAGGCCGGCGCAAAGGCGGAGGCGGTCACGGCACTTGATGGCACCCAAGTGGACTTCGTCCATCGATATCCGTGCCCGCTGCCGGGAGGCGGCGGAGTGCTTTACGTCCGGCCAACTGGCGGGGCATACCCCGAGTCGTCCATCGTCGGCGTTCGGTTCGATGACAGCGTGGCAAGGGTGGTGCTGCCGCGGGCATATTTCCCGCAGTTGACGGCGGATGGCTCGCTGGTGTTTGCGAGGGACGAGAGCCTGTACATTGTGGAGTTCGACTCGTCCACACTCACGGTGAGGGGTGAACCGCGGCCGGTGATGAGTGAGGCGGCGATCGACATCGGACCGCTCGGAGTTGCTCACGCGGCGGTCGGACGCGACGGCACGATTGCGTTCATTCCGGGCCCTTTCCGGCTCGGGGACAACCAGATTGTCTGGGTTGATCAGTTCGGCAAGACTGAGAAGGTCCTGGACACCATCTACGCGGCGAACCCGACAATCTCGGGTGATGGACGATACCTCGGCTTCGATCAGACCAAGCCGATCAAAAGCGTGTGGCTGTATGAGCCGGAAAGGGATCTGCTTCGAACGATTCCGACACCGTTTGCCCGCTCATGGATTGGGAAGTTCTCTCGCGGGAGTGATCGTGTGTACTACTACGAGACCGGGTTGCGTGGCGCACGCATTCTGGAGACATGGATTGACCAGCGGAGCGAGCCGCGTCAGGTTGCAACGTTGCAGGGGCTGGGCGCGATGTGCGACCTCTCGCCCGATGGCAAGTCCATCCTGGCGGAAGGTTCGACTTTGTCACAGAGCGGCACCATGCTCGCCATCGATACCACCACGGGGGCGGTTCGGCCCTTGATCGCCTCTGCGGGCACTGTCGCATCGGCGGTGTACTCGCCGGATGGGCGATGGGTGGCGTACGCCGGCGACGAGACGGGGAGGCTTGAAATCTCTGTGCGTTCGGCGGACGGATCCGGCGGTCGCGAGCGGGTATCCGTCGATGGCGGGTGGTACCCGCGTTGGTCTGCAGATGGGAAGAAGCTGTACTTCTGGACAATGCGACGTGGGGTCGATGACGGGACCCTGGCATGTTGCGAAGTCACGGGAGACGCGGACCGGATCCGCATCGGTCGACCGCGGGAAGTCTTCAAGTCGACGCCGGAGAACAACCTGAGCATCTCGAACTTTGATGTCTCGAGTGACGGGGAGAAGTTCCTGATGTGCACGCGGATGCAGCGACCCGATTCGCCCAAGCTCATGACGGTGATTACGAACTGGGTTGCGTCGGTCAAGGATCGTGAGAAGGCAACGCCGACTCAATAGGCCGCGGGAGCGTTGGGTGTGCTCGGTGCGGCTCGATGTGTATGAGGACATCGGCGACTCGCGGCAGCTTCTCGCGGATGGTCGACCGTACGCGCCCGCCGACGACGTGTGCTTCGAGCACGGGCATGTCGGGGTCGACCTCGACGTGCATCTCGAGGAAGGAGCGCGAGCCTGACCTGCGTGCGCGGACTTTTTCGATGCCGCGAACGCCGTCGGTGGCGAAGGCGATGGCCCTGGCGGTTTCGACGATCCATTGGTCTTCGCCGGTTGGGTCGGCGTCCATGAGGTCATGCAGCGGGATGCGAAGCAGGAGCCAGCCGTTGTAGCAGATGAGGCCCGCGGCGAGAAGGGCGGCGTAGTCGTCCGCGCTGGCCCAGCGGCTGGTGGCGTTGGTGGCCACGGCGGCGGGGTCGAAGATGCGCTGGCCGAAGAGCGCGACCGAGATGCCGATGAAGGCGGCGGCGGAGGTGATGGCATCGGCGCGGTGATGCCAGGCATCGACGGTGACTGCGCCGCTGTTCTCTTCCTTTGCGATGGAGAGCACGCGGCGGAAGAGGACTTCCTTCACGATGATGACAACGATGAGCACGATCAGCGTGAAGGGAGCGGGAGCGTGGTGGGGCGTGACGATCTCGTGGATCGATTTGACGCCGATGCCGATGCCCGCGGCGATAACCATCGCGGAGACGACGAGCGCGGCGAGGGATTCGGCCTTGCCGTGGCCCCAGGGGTGGTCTTCATCGGGGGCAGGGAGCCGATGCGAAGGCCGCTCCAGATGACGACGGACCCGAGGATGTCGGTCATGGACTCGACGGCATCGGCGACGAGGGCGTAGGAGTGGCCAAGCAGACAGGCGATGAGCTTGATCGCGGCGAGCGCAATGTTGACGAGCAGGCCGACAACGGCGATGCGCTGGGCGCGGAGGTTGGCGGCCTGCTGTGGCACGAGCGAGAGCGTACCGCGCGGAGAGAGACGATGCGTTTGAGGTGGAGCGAGATTGCGGCTAGGCGTAGGCCGCGACGCAGACGATGTGGTGATCGGTGGCGGGCTGCGGGTCTGGTGTGGCGGCGGTCGTGCTGTCAGATGCGAGGCTGCTGATGATGCGCGTGCTGACGAAGCCAGCTTCGAGCATCGCGTCGCGCAACTCGGGGACGGACCAGAGCCGCCAGTGATAGACAAACGCATCGAAGTGCTCCGCGACGATCTGGCCGCCACGCTCCACGCGGAAGTGCAGGGCGTTGGTCACGCGCGCGGTGAACGGGTCGATACAACGCTGCTCCCATGTGTAGAGGACCCGCTCGCCGGGCACCCGCCCCGTGTGCGCGCGGTGGACAAGGCCGGCGCGGAATGCCGCGGCCCCGCCGTAGGTGTCGCACACCAGGATGCCGCCGGGGGCGAGGCGTCCGTGCGCCGTACGCAGGTAGGCCATGAGTTCCGCGCGAGTCCGAAGTTCGCCGATCGAGAAGTTCCCGACGAAGATCGCATCGGCTCGGGTTTGCGGCTCGATGTCGTTGGGTTCTGCAACATCGGCCTCTCGCCACCGAATGCGAGACCGCTCGATCCCCTCCGCCGCGGCCTGCTCTCGACCGAATCTCAACGGTGCCCCATCCATATCCGTCGCAACCGCGGTCGCGGCCGGGTCTGACTTTACCCACGCCCGCGAGACCGCGCCCGTTCCGGCAAAGTCCTCGTGAAGAACACTCGCGGGGGACCCCGGCTCGGTCGCCCCTTCCCCGTGCGCCGCGCGGATCAACCGCACCACGGCCTCGGGTTTCTGCACGCACAGTTCATAAAGGGAGTGGAGTTCATCGCGATCTTGCGCCATGGCAGGCAGGTTATCTGTCGATTCTGCTGGGCGGCGCCCCGCGCCTGATACCACCCCAAGTTCTTATCAGACCATGCCGCAGGTTGCGCGGTCCCCTTGTCCCGTGATGAACAGGGCCTCATTTCCCGTTGAGGGCGAGTCCCGCGCCGATACCACGCGGTCAACCACGTCGTCCGGGCCGGAGGCCTGGGCCGGAATCACCTTTGGGTCTACGCGGCCGGACGCCGCGGACGGCCGCACGACCCAACCAAAGAACGGGACACACCATGCATCACGAGGCACTGATCGAGAGACTCTTCGAGACCCTGATCTCCGGCAACCGGCCGGCGACACGGACGTTCGTTCACGAGGCCGAGGGCATCCTCCGCTCGGCGGAGTCGGTCCTGAGCGACCTTTTCTGGCCGACGCACGAGATGATCCAGAAACTCTATCGAGGCGACCAGTTGCCCTGCCTCAACCACCACATGGCCATCCGCCTGCTCCGCGTCATGTCCGACCAGCAGGCCATGAAACTCAAGTTTCAGCCCAGCCGGAACAGGTCGATCTTTGCGCTCTGCGGGCCCAGCGAATCCGAGGAACTCGGCGCACAGATCGCGGTAGACCTGATCGAAGCCTCCGGCTTCAACATCGCCTTCGGCGGCGGCGGCATCGCCAATGACGAGGTGATGGCACGCGTCCACGAGGAGCAGCCCGATGTGCTGCTGATGTTCTCCTCGGCAGCCCAGGACCTCCCCAACATTCGAGCGATCATTGATTCGCTTCACGAGATCGGTGCCTGCCCGACGCTCCAGATCGCGGTGGGCGGGGGCGTGTTCAATCGGGCCGAGGGGCTCGCGGACGAGATTGGCGCGGACATCTACGCGACCACCCCCCTTGAAATGGTGGAGTCCCTCGTTCACGATTCGGAGCAGCGCTCCGGGCTGGCCCAGCGGACTGTCGGCCGCAACCGCAACAAGGTTCGGCGAGCCGCCTGATCGGTATGTGTGCGGTATTCGCACCAGTTCTGCAAACGCAAACCGGCCCGGGGCAGCGAACCCCGGGCCTTTTCATGCGTCCAACTCAGTAGGGATCATTTTCGCATCTAGACGGGAGCCTTTCACCGTCGCGTCCGGATGGACATTGAGATTCAACGCTTGGAGTGTCGGCCGAAGGGATTATGGGTCGATCAGCGCGACGGATCGCGCAAAGAACACCCCGAGAGTTCGCTTGTATTGTTCGAGAGGGATCAGATGGCACGCATCGGCGAAACCGCGCCCCATACGGAAGGTAAACTCGGGTCGATGACCCGGGCCGAAGAGCGCGACATGATCGAACGTGCGATCGCTGGTGACCGCCAGGCGGCGGAGCGGTGCATCCGCGTCCACCAGGCGTCTCTGTACGCCTACATGCTTCGTATGTCCGGCCGGCCCGATGTGGCTGAGGATGTGGTGCAGGACGCGTTTGTGCGGGCTCTCACAAACCTCCACCGCTTCGACTTCAGGTTCCGCTTTTCCACATGGCTGTTCACGATCGCCAAGCGCCTGTACGTCAACGCCTGCCAGAAGCACAAACCCGCCTACGACAGCGACACCGTGGGGATGGCCCCCGGCAAGTGGCGCGGCCCAGAAGAGCCGGCCATCTCGGCCGAGGTGACGGGAAATGCGAAGGTGGCGATCGACTTCGCTCTCGCGACGCTTTCCGAGGACCAGCGAGAGATCGTCGTCCTCTTTCACCAACTCGATTGGTCGATCGCCCACATCGCCGAGTACATGGACATGCCCGAGGGCACGGTCAAGAGTCATCTCCACCGGGGCCGGATGCGTATGCGTTCGGCGCTGCAGGCCCACGAGAAGTTCAGCGAGCACATCGAGGAGGTCTGGGTTTGAACGACCGAGCCCGACGTGTCCGGCTGGACGAGATCCAGAAGATCGCCGAGGTGTTCCGGGAGCCCGTCGCGGCACCCGACTTCTCCTCGGCCATTCTTTCTCGCGTTGATGACCAACGTGGATTCTTGTCGTCGCGTTCCCGCGCTCTTGTGTGGGCCGGGCGCGGGGCTATCGCCTGCACCGTCGCGCTGATCGTGCTCGGCTTCACGCTCGTGAGCCGCGTTTCGTCCTCAACGCTCCAGGTAACCACCGAGCCCATGCCGATCACGGAGATGATCGCGACGGTATCCCACCAGGCCAGCGAGCAGATTGATGCTCTGCGTTCCTCGCTTCAGCCGGATGCGCCAGCCCGGCTCGGGCTCACCACCGTGATCGCGAGCGTGGGCCCCTTAAATGCATTCGCGAAGCCCATCGGTGATGCGATGAACGCGGTGTCCTTCGTCGGCCCGCCGGATGCCGGCGCATCGGCTCGTTACCAAGGGTCATCGAATAGCCTCGGCGGTGCCCGGCTCACGACATTCGGCACGCCGGGGCAGTCTGTCTGGCCACCTGTCGGTCTGCGTGAATCCATGGGGGACCGACAGTGGTTCGATGAGGATTCGCCCCTCCTGCTGGGCAGCGACTTTGGTGCGGCCGCGGGTCCCAAATAATCGATCCACAGGCTTCGCAACAGCGAGTCCGGCACACGGGTCGGTATCATCGCGCACACACAGGCATCCTCTCGCCCTCCGCACATGAAGACCCGCACGTTTATTTTGTTCTTCGTACTCATTCCTTGTGGGTGGCTTGCTTCAACCGCGCACATCCAACGGCCTCCCGCCGCTGGCGAGGTGAGTGCGCTCGAAGCCGCGGGGTTCGTTCCCACCGATGCTGATCTGGTGCTGGTTGTTGAGAACGCGACCGATCTGAGCCGCTCGGCCATTGCTGCTTCGTTCGGCGCACTGCTCGCGGCGGATGCGCCCCTTGCCGAGTCGCGGGCGGCGTGGCGTGCTCTCGCCGAGCGGCTCGGATGGACGGAGGCGGAGGCACTGGATCACCTGCTAGGCGGGCGGATGGTCCTGATCGCTCGCGGCATCGACAACCCGGAGACCGCGCGCTGGGTGCTGGTGAGTCAGGTGTCAAAGGAGACGGACGGCCGCTTGAAGAAGCGCCTTCAGGCCTCGCCGCGAAAGATTGATAAGGGCCACCAGATTCTTTCGATCGAGCAGGGCCGGTACGAGTTGACCAGTCACGTTCGTCGGGCTGATGCGCACGCGCCGGGGCGCGAGGTCACGGTGCTGCTGGCGCCGACTGGCCGTTCTGAACTGCTCGACTCCATGCTCGAACTGCTTGCAGGCAAAGATGCAGTTCAGACGGAACAGGCCCACATTCCGCTCCTTCGGGCCGCCCACGTTCTTGATGTGGCGCGCGGGCTGGGTACGCCCGAAGTGCTGCTGATGGCGCGGCTGGGGAACCGGGAGGCAAAGCCGAACGACGAGCCCTGGCCGGACTTTCTGGTCCTCTCGGCCCGGCGCGCCGGCCCCGACTCGCACGAGTGGATCGCGAGCGTTGTCCTGCGAGATCGCGCCCGCCAGGCAGCGCTACTTACGGCTGAGCCTTGCTCATCCGCGCCGTTCGATTTGCTCAGCCGCGCCTCGCTCCTCACCGTCATGCAGATGGCTCCGCTCGCCACGATCTTCGATCGCTCGCTGCCGTTCGACAATCCACTCTCACAGTTGCCCTGGCCGTCCGTCGCGCGGGGCTACTTCACCGGCAAGCAGATGATCCGCGTGCATCAGCCCACGCCGATGGCCGATGTCGGCGCGGCAAGGCCGGGCCTGATCTGCACGCTTGGAATGGAGACCAACGACGCTCCCGCGTTGGCCGCGGCCGTCGATGGCCCAATCGCGAGGTTCTTTGCCGAGGTGGAACGCGCTGCCGGGCAGCGTGATGAGCAGACGCAGCCTGTCCCGGACTTCTCGGGCGTTGCTCCTCGGGCGGTCCGCATTCTTGATGTGGAACTGGGATCGACGGGGCCGCTCTCGGGTATCACGGGTCCCGGCATGGTGGCCTGCTGGGCGTTTCCTTCGGGCCTTCCGCATGAAGGGGGCTGGTGGACCCTGGCCATGGGTGGGCGGCGTGCGGGCGGTGACGGTGAGCGATCACACGCATCCGCTGCTCTGGCCGAGGCTGCGAAAAGCCTTCGTCAGGAGGGGCACGAGCGAAGCCGTTGGGTCTGGCTCATGTCCTCGCGCCCGAGCGAACTGGAAGCGATGCTTGCGCCTGGCGTGCCGGACTTTCGCGGGGTCCGGACAATCATGCGACGTATTTCCAGCGCCAACTGCCGCCTGTCGATCACGGATCGGGGCGACATTCAGGGCGAGGTCCGCATACTGCTGGCCGAGCCCAAAGTCCCGTGAAGCCGCGGGACCGCGACGAATACCCCTGTCTGATGCGCTACGATGTGGAGACAGGCATTCCGGCGCGGCAGGCGTCGGCATGAATATCAAACGAACCCCGCACAGAACTGACGGCGCCGGGCCATCCGTGCCGATCTTGTCCCCGACGCACTTGTTCCTCAGAGCCACGACGCCATGCCCACCGCCGCCGAAGCACGAACCCTCACCACCCGCATCCGGAACGTAGCGATCATCGCGCACGTTGACCATGGCAAGACCACGCTGGTCGACCAACTGCTCATGCAGTCGGGCAACTTCCGCGCGGGCGAACTCGAAAAACTGGCCGGTGGTCAGCACGACCTGATCATGGACTCGAACCCCCTGGAGCGTGAGCGCGGGATCACCATCCTGTCCAAGAACTGCGCTGTGCAGTATCACCGGCTCTCGGGCAACGAGCGCGCCCCCGCGGGCGACTACCACGTCAACATCATCGACACACCGGGCCACGCCGATTTCGGTGGCGAGGTCGAGCGCGTCCTGCGGATGGCCGACGGCTGCCTCCTGCTTGTGGATGCCTTCGAGGGGCCCATGCCCCAGACGCGTTTTGTCCTGAGCAAGGCGATCGAGGCGGGGCTCAAGCCCATCGTCATCGTCAACAAGTGCGACCGCCCGGATGCCCGCGCACATGAGGTTGTCAACGAGGTCTTCGACCTGCTCATCGAACTCGGCGCGGACGACCACGCGCTGGACTTCCCGATCGTCTACGCCTCCGGGCGCGCCGGCTGGAGCACCGACAGCCAGGACGATGCGCGTGCCGCGGCCGGCAAAACGGGCACCATCCCCACCGGTGATGACGGCCAGCGTGCGAACCTTCGCCCCGTCTTTGACGCCATTGTCGAGCACGTCCCCGCACCCGAGGACGTCCTCGATGCCCCGCTCCAGATGCTCATCACCACGCTTGATTACTCCGAGTACGTCGGGCGCATCGGCATCGGGCGCGTCTTTGCCGGAACGATCCGCACAGGCCAGAGCGTGGTCGTGCTCAAGGCCGACGGGAAGGTTCTTCCGGACAAGATCACCAAACTGCTTCGGTTCGAGGCTCTCGGACGCATCGAGACCGACAGTGTACACGCAGGCGACATCTGCGCCATCGTCGGACTCGCGAGCGTGGACATCGGCGACACCATCGCCGACCCGGAGAACCCGGTGGCGCTGCCGCCCGTCACGGTCGATGAGCCGACGCTGAAGATGGTGTTCAAGGTCAACAACTCGCCCTTCGCCGGGCAGGACGGCGACTACGTCACCAGCCGCCAGATCCGCGACCGCCTGGAGCGAGAACTCCAGCACAACGTCGCGCTCAAGGTCAACTTCGACACCGGCGCATCGGACGAGTTTCAGGTCTCGGGTCGCGGCCTGCTGCACCTGGGCATCCTGCTCGAGACCATGCGCCGCGAGGGCTTCGAACTAGGCGTCGGAAAGCCGCAGGTCGTCATCAAGGAGATCGACGGCGTCCTGCACGAGCCTATCGAGTGGCTCGTCATAGATGTCCCCAACCGGCACGTCGGCTCCGCCATGGAACTCACCGGCGGACGCAAGGGCGAGGTCAAGAGCATGGAGCCCCGCGGCGATGCGGTGACCCACCTTGAGTTCGAGATCCCGGCGCGCGGGCTGATCGGCCTCCGCTCGCGGATGCTCACCGCCACCGAGGGCGAGGGCATCATGCACCACACCTTTGAGCGCTTCGCCCCCGCCGGGCCGCCGCCGCCGCGACGCAACCAGGGTGTGCTCGTCGCCAACGACACCGGGGCGGTGACGACCCACGCCTGCGAACTGCTCTCGGATCGCGGCGTGTTGTTTGTCGCCCCCGGCGAGAAGGTGTACGTCGGGCAGATCGTCGGCGAGCACTGCCGCGATAACGACCTGGTGGTGAACATCACCCGCATGAAGGCCCTGGACAACATGCGGGCGGCGAGCAAGGACAAGACCATCGTCCTCAAGACCCCGCGCAAGGTGGGGCTGGAGGCCGCGCTTGAGTACATCGAGGACGACGAGATCGTTGAGATCACGCCCACCGGTGTGCGGATGCGCAAGAAGATTCTCGATGAGGGCCTGCGCCGCCGTTCCGAGCGGCAGTCCAGGGACAAGGACGAGGCGGGCACATAACGCCTACCATCCGTCCCCGCAACGAACCGGGCTTCAAGCCGGGTAGACGGCGCTCCGAGCGGAGCGCAGAGTCGGCCCCCCCGTCAAGTGCGGCAGACCCAGAGAGGGTGTCCCCATGTACGCGATCATTGAAGCATCAGGCGGGCAACTCAAAGTCGTCGAGGGCATGCAACTCGACATCGACCTCATCGACGGCGGCGGGGCCGCGGCGGGCACGGCTGTCACCTTTGACAAGGTGCTGCTTGTTGGCGGTGCCGACGGCAAGGCCACCCGCGTCGGTAACCCGTATGTCGCGGGTGCTCGCGTCACCGCCGAGGTCGTCGAGGGCCTTGTCAAGGGTGAGAAACTCCGCATCCAGTACTTCCAGGCCAAGAAGGGCTCGCGCACGCGCGTTGGCCACCGCCAGAAGTACACCGCTGTCAAGATCACCGGCATCGCGGGGTGATCGCCCCCCCCACGCCCACGATGAGGTCGCCGCGGCAACCGAATCGTGGCGCTGGCGGATTGCCAGAACAAACTTTGAGCAGGCCCGGCCCTCTGTCGGGTCTGTCTTTGTTTCAGCCTGACTTTGCCGCTCCGCCAGTGCCCGTCAGCACAAGAACACCGACCAGGATCAGCGCCACACCAAGCGCCTTCTGCACGGTCATCCCTTCCTTCAGCACCAGCCACCCGAGCACCACGGCCGTGGCGGGCGCGAGCGCGAACGCGATGGGCTTGACGCGCGACACCTCGCCCAGTGAGAGCGCGGCGTAGAAGCAGATCATCGCCGCGGCCCCCGCGACCAGCCCCGACCCGCACACCAACTTGACGATCGTCGCGGCGTCCGCGCCCCCGGCCGCCGTGCCGCGGAACCACGCCGCGTTCTCTCGCGGCGACTTGAACGCATAGATTGCCAGGAAGTACGCGAGCCACAGCACCGGCAAAGCGACGGTGGACCGGATCGTGATCGCGGTGATCGGGCCGACCTTGCCGGTGTGAAGCACGCTCTTGGTGAAGAGTTCACCGACTCCCCAGCAGAGTCCGGCGGTGATGGCGAGCAGAATCGCGGGCATGAAGAGCTCCCTGTGCCCCTTGGCCTGTGAAACGGGCCACCGATATTTGTCAGTCAATCATCGCGGGCGAGTTTGAATCCCGCGTCACACGCCCTGCATAAACGTCCCCCGCTCGCGGTCCTTGGCCACGCCGGGAAACTTCAGCGCCCGCCCGTGCGCGACGCAGTACACGCCCGGCGGCAGGACTCCCGCGGCGAAGATGGACTCGGTCAGGTTCTGCAGCGCATCGGAGCGTGTCATCTCAAAGGGGCGCATCGCGCCCGTGAGTATGACGGGCACACGCAGCGCGGTCCCAAGTTCCTTGAGGATCAACTCGCCGGTGGTGGTGAGCGTATCCGTGCCGTGCAGGATCACCACGCCGCTCCCGGAGAGGGGGGGGTGACCGTCTGCCATCGCGCCCGCCGCCCGCAGAGCCTCGATGATGCGAGACCGGTCCGCATCCGTCAGGTGCAGGCTGTCCTTGCTCATCAGTTCGAGCGTCGAGACCTTCGTGTCCTCCAGCCGCAGGCGGCGCACCATCCGCCCGACGATCGACCGGCGGTTGGTTAACTCACCGGACCGCTCATCGTAGGTTTTCTCGATGGTCCCGCCGGTGGTGATGAGGGTGATGTGACGCATTTCGAAGTCGGAAGTCGGAAGGGAGATGAGGGAAGTCGGAAGTCGGAAGTGGGAAGTGGGAACTTTCACTCACCCTCTCACCTCACGCTCCCACAACTTCCGTTTCCTTCGCCGCGTTCAGCCGGCGGGGGTCGGTACGCGCGATGATGTCGCTCACGCCGTGCTGGTTGAAGCCCTTGAACCCGTCGTTCCGCTCCAGGTTCTCAAGGTGCGAGCCGATCGCGCCGTCCGCGCGGAACGTCTCGGCCTGCGCGGGCGTGATGAACCTGCCCGCCAGCAACGCCGCGACACGCTTCTCGCTGATCTTCCACCGCTCGCCGACGGTGAACGCCTGCTTGAGGAACGGGAAGTTGGTGAAGGGGTCCATGGTTTTTACCGCCGCGGCCTCGAGTTGCACCTTCAACTCGGCGTGGTCGAACACGCACTCGAGGTGGTGCATGCCCGCCTGCAGGATCGCCTCGCCGTGCAGGCCGCACCACAGGCCGACCGTGCCGAGTTCGCTCCGCGGCGAGAATCCGGCGTGGGAGAAGTCGCCCATGATCTCCTCGGGCGTCATGTCCACATCGGCGAAGATCGTGATCCCCGCGGTCGGCTGCTCGAGCACCTGCGCGCCCCAGCCCGCCTCCGCGCCCGCGTAGAACCGCTCGCGGCAGTGAAAGCCCATCAACTCAAAGATCGCGATCAACTGCTTGAACGCGCTGCGCCCGGAGCGGTAGGTGTGGTGGTCGTGGTTGGCCCAGCCCAGGCCCAACTTGTCCTGCCGGCGCTTCTGGATCTGCGCGGCGCGGTTGCGGCGCTCCCAGTACTCGCGCTCGGCGGCGAAGAAGAGGTCGCAGGCGCGGTCGCGCCCCAGGTCCGCGATCGCCGCCTGCACCAGCCCCTGCGCGTGGTCGAGGGCGACACCCTCATCCGCCCAGTCGCGCTGGCGGCGACGGAATGCCTCAGCGTGCCGCAGCACCTTGGGCGCTGTGGGTGGGTCGATCTCCGGAGCGGTGAACGCACGCGAGCCGTGCCGCTCGATCACCCACAACTCGGCACTGCCCGCGCCGAACGCCTTGGCCTTGCGCACAGCGCACAGCGGCCCGCCTTGGATCGAGCCTTCGCCGGTGGCGGGTTCCTCTGCGATGTGCCATGCCGTCAGGAAGTCCGGCACCGATTCCACTTTGATCGCGATGCGGGTCGTCTGGCCCGCGCCGAGCACGATTGCGGGGAAGATGCCTTTGTCGTTGACATAGCACTCAGGTGCGCCGGGGAGGGACTTCCGCGTGTAGCCCACCGAGGTCAGCCGCGCGATCGTCGTATCGGTGCGCGGCAGCACGAGGTGGTCCACCCAGTCCACGAAGCGTGTGGCGGTCTCGCGCATCATCGCATCGGCGACGTTCGTCGCGGGCGGGCACGTGCCGAGAAACTGGGTGACGAGGTCGTTCACGAGTTTCCACGCCGCGGGCTGCGGGTCCCAGTGGAACTGAGTGAGGGCGTCGATCCCCAGAACAGTCGGCGTGCTTGGCGTGGGCATGGCTCGGTGCAACTCCT
>ENA-ORBV01005858-ORBV01005858.1-microbial-mat-metagenome-genome-assembly--contig:-NODE-5858-length-22148-cov-8.179874_pt1 | contig 22148 bp, 18 predicted proteins | sample MGYA00237777_ERZ505514 | MGnify/ENA primary metagenome ERZ505514 (study PRJEB26160, sample SAMN06269048) | microbial mat metagenome | isolation source: Oligotrophic lake microbial mat | place... | reverse complement strand
GCCCATAGCGACCTTCGGCCACGAGTCATCCCTACGCACGACCAGTGGAGCGAATTCTTTGCCGACTTTCTCGCCACGGTTTCCAGTCGGTTCGCTGCATTTGACAATCTACTCGCCCAGCGGAAGCCGCCATTTCTTGCGGGGGCTGTTCCGATGGCCTCAGACTACTTCCTCTTCGAGGCGGTCGACGCTTGGCTTGAGCTCTTGGGTAACCCGCTTGCTGACGAGTAGGCCAAGTGCAGGTATCTCAGCGTCCACCGCGCGGCGTTGCTGACGCGACCAAGGCTACGAGCTTACCTTGCCTCGGGCGAGCGTCCCCTCACCCTCACTGCCAGCCCGTACGAGTCCGCGATTCGCGATCGCCTAGGTCGCGGACGCTAGCGGTCGAGTCCTTGAGGCAACACCAACCCACAGGCGCCGCCCAACAAAGGCTCGCAACAGTGCCTGCCCTCAGCCGCGCTGCGTCGTCGTGACTCGCTTGACGTGAGGCGCACGATACGCAGGCCACTGGCCCACTCAGATGTCCAACTTCGATGGCCCGCCGCGTTCGATGGCTCGCCGATAGGCGGGTCGCGCGTGCATGCGCTCCACGTAGGCAGTGAGATTCGGGTGCGCCCCGAGCCGTCCGAGAAGCTTTGCCATCTCCCCGACGAACGTGATCTGGATATCGGCGCCGGTGAGATCGTTCCCGACGATGAATTGTCGGCCGGCGAGCGCCCGTTCGATGTAGTCGAGGTGATTCGCGAGCTCCTCGTCGATGCGCTGCTTGAGCGCCGCAGCGATGTTGCCGCCCATCCGGGTCGTGTAGAGCAGCAGCAGCAGTGGAACGGTCGCGGATCCCTCGGCGTAGTGGAGCCAGTGCATGTACTCGTCGTAGAGCGGCGATCCAGGGTCGGGCTGCAGCCGGCCCTTCGCGTAGTGGCGGATCACGTAGTCGACGATTGCGCCGGATTCCGCGACGGTGACGTTGCCATCAGTGATCACCGGTGACTTGCCGAGCGGGTGTACGGCTTTGAGCTCCGGCGGTGCGAACTTGGTGGAGGCGTCGCGCGTATAGGTCTTGATGTCGTAGGGGAGGCCGAGCTCCTCGAGCAGCCAGAGGATGCGATCCGAGCGGGAATCGTTCAGATGGTGGACGACGATCATGCGCTCACCGACTAGCCAATGCGGGGCCGGCAGGGCAAACTTTCAGCCATTCCAAGCGAGAGCACTGTCATTTTCTCGGCCACGTCATCAAGCTCTCAAGCTCATGGGTCAACAAACGGCACGTTGCGTCGTAGGGTAACGCCTTAGGCGGAGCAAAGTTCGATCACTCAACGCTTGTCGCTACATAGGCCGAGCGCGAGGGCGACTGATCGGGCGTTGTAAGGGGCGTCGCACATGACGGTTGTCGCTTGGTTCGAAGTAAAGGGGCGTGCTGCCGTGGCTCTGCGCGGCTGCGTGGGCTAAAACCTCCGCATGTTGCAGGCCTACTTTCAGCGCATCGGATATAGGGGCCCGCGCTTGCCGGAGCTGGCAACGCTTAACGGGATCATTGCGGCACACGTCCAAACCATACCTTTCGAGAATCTGGACGTGCTGTTGGGGCGGCCCATGTCGCTTGAGCCACAGGCGCTCCTGCAGAAGCTCGTGCACCATAGGCGAGGCGGATACTGTTTCGAGCAAAACGGATTGCTGCTGGAGGTTCTGCGCATGCTCGATTTTGATGTTGTGCCGTTGAGCGCTCGCGTGCGCCTACAGCGCCCCCGCGATTTTACGCCGCCCCGCACGCACATGTTCTTGCAAGTGACGATTGACGGCGAGCCTTGGTTGGCTGACGTGGGCGTGGGTGGTTTATCTCCAACAGCGGCATTGGCTATGAACAGCCCGCTGCCGCAGGCCACGCCGCATGAACCCCGTCGTTTGTTGCGCGAGGGCCAACTGACTTTTCATCAAGTGGAATTGGGCGGCGATTGGCAAGACGTGTATGAGTTCACGCATGAACAAATGCCGCGAATTGATCGCGAAGTGGCTCACTGGTTTACGGCCACGAGCCCCGCCTCACATTTTCGCAACCGCTTGCTGGTGGCGCGCGCAGGCCCCAATGGCACACGACACACTATCTTGAACCGTGAGTACAGCGAGCGCGCTGCGAGTGGGCACGCCACCAAACAAATGATCGCGTCGCCCGATGAGCTGCTGCGTGTGCTCGACGAAAAGTTTGGCTTGATGTTTCCCCCCGGCACACAGTTTCCCTGCGAGGGACTTGCATGGCCTTGACCTTCGATCACCCCTGCGCTGACAGAAATTCGAGCAGCTCGTCAATGATTCGTTGAGGTTCTTCTTCTTGAAGAAAGTGTTTCGCGTCGGGCAACTCAACCACTTTGGCGCGTGGGAAATCGCGCTCCCAGAGGCGGAGTTCGGCTTCACCCATCACGACGTCTTGTTTGGCCCAGATGATCAATGCAGGGCGTGTTGAGAGCTTCGCGAGATCGGTATGGAGTTTTTCCTCGAGCTCCGCGACGGCTCCGTCAGGTCCATTGGGAAACTCGCGGGCGAACTTGAGCGCCGCGGTGCGTGAGGCGCGGGTGGGGTGCGGAGCCAAATACGCTGCGCGATCAACCGCGCTCAACGGCTGGCTGACCCCGGCTTTGAAGAGAAAAATTTCCACCAAGCCGTGAAGCATTTTGACGAAGAATTCCCCCAACCACGGTGCGCGAAACATTCGCAGTGGCAGTGGCATCGACACCGGCCCCGTCGGGCGATGAATGAAGGTGTTGAGAATCACCATATTAGCGATGCGCTCGTGGTGACGGGTAGCCCAATACAAACCGATCGGCCCGCCCCAGTCGTGAGGTACCAGCGTCGCATTGTGGAGCTGCAACGATTCAAGGAGCGCCTCAAGTCGCCGTGCGTGGCGTTCAACGGTGCACACTTCTGGGCGGCTGGGTTTATCTGAACGGCCGAAACCCAAATGATCAGGCACCACCACGCGATGTCCGGCGGCGATCAACGGTGGAATGATTTTGCGCCACAGGTACCCCCAGGTGGGGTTGCCGTGCAGCAACACCACGGGTCGCCCAATTCGCGGCCCCGCATCGATGAAGTGCATGCGGCCCTCTTCGGTGTCGAACCACTGCGGTGCGTACGGCCACTGTCCACCAAACGTCCAGTCGATTGTTTGCATCTGACGATGGTAGATAGCTGCGCGACGCGAAACACTTCCCTCGGAGGGAAGATCGACGCGACTGAGGTGTTGTGCACCTACACCAACTTAACCCTTGGTCCGAATTTTGGGCTCCACTTCAGACAGCTTGCGCGCTGTCGCTTGGTCTGCAGGAAAGAGTGCTTCTATCACTAGCTCAGAAACGGTGACGTCGAATGGCGTGCCAAAGGTCGAGAGGGTGGTGAAAAATGCGAGCTCGCCTGAGCCACGCTTGAGTCGCAAGGTGAGCGCGACGGGCTCGATGGTTTCATCTCCGCTAGCGACGTTGGGGTACTGCTCGACTTCGGTGAGCAACGCAAGGAGCTCAGGCGAACCCGACGTCTGCGCATCGCGTGAAAGCCGGGTCACCAGATGCCGGCTGTACGCGGCGAACCCAACGATTTGCGACGCGAGCCCATCGGGGTGAAGCAACAGTCGGTAGATGTTCTGCGCAATCTGCGGTGAGATTCCTTTCACTAGCTTGCGCGCCGCGCAGTTGGCCATCACCACGTTGCATTGGCGATCGAGCGCGACGGCGGGGAACGGCAGATGCTGCTCGAGCACGTGTGCGGCGTCGGCTTTGACGGCGCTCAGTTCGGGCGTGTCGAGCTCGCGGTGCGCAAATGCAGGAGCAAACCCGGCCGCGAGCAAAAACGCATTTTGCTCCCTCAGGGGAACGCGAAGCTGCGCCGCTAACCGCAACACTATTTCGCGGCTCGGCTTGGAACGGCCGGTCTCGATGAAGCTCAAATGGCGAGGCGACACCTCAGCATCGACGGCGAGCTGGAGCTGGCTCAGGTGTCGGCTTTGCCGCCACGTCTTGAGTTTTTCACCTAACGCATTCATTCGCTTCACCCTAGCGCTGGTGCAGGGGCGTTTCGATGACCTGTGAGGTAAGCGCGGCTTCAAGCCCACGCTGGGCTGCGGAGTAGCTCGTAGGCTCGACCCAGATGAAACGAAGTGTGGAACAGCACGTAGTCGCAAGCTTCGCTGGTCGTAGCGACGCTGTAGGCCGTGAACAGGACGGGCGCGGGCAGCGGAGCGTCGAGCCCATGCTTGGCCAGCGTGCGCCGCCCCTCCAGCAAGATGTCTTTCCACCAGTCGCGTACGTTCGGGTAGACGGGCCGATTGCTCTGCCAAGGGTCACCTACGTGCCGACCGTGAAACGTGTCCTCAAAAGCGCACAAGCAACGCGTGGTCCGGTGCGAACGGTCGCAGCAGCGCATAGCTGGCATCGAACGCGGCGTGCCCGAGCTGCCACATCGGATCGCTACCTCGGGCCGAGGCGTTCGGCACCAAGCGCTCGAGTCGGTCCTCGATCGGCGCGAGCAACGAATCGAACACCTTCTGCAGCGAGTCGAGCTGACCAAACATGCACGCACGATAGTCATGTGCTTCGCCGAGCGGCAAGCCGGTCGCGCGGTCGTGCGGCGTGCTCTGACGCATTTTGCTTGCGCACCACGCGTTCATCAATATCCTCCGCAACGAGCGCACTCACGGAGATGGGCCGTGCGCTCTCCATGCCTGTCGAGGCACCGGCGTGAGTGCTCGCCGTCTTGCCCGCGTGGTGTTGCTTCTCCTGTCGACCACGGTGCCGTCCCTCGCCGGCTGTGCGCGCCCGTCAGTGACGCCTACGTCGACGTCTGTGCTCACCTCTGCACGGCCGGCATCCGCCGTGAGCTCGGTCGCAGCGCTGGTTAACAGCGTGTCTCCCGTTGTCGAGCAGCGGGTCGAAGCTCACGGCATTGACTACGTGTTCCGAGCGTCACGCCTGACGAACCTCGCTTGGCAGCTGGATTGCCTCGCCGGCTTTGGTCGCTGCTCACAGCTGGCTTACGAAGCCCTCTGGCGCGATCGGCTGCAACGTGAGCCGGATCTGGGAGCCGCACACGGGCTGGCCCGGATCTGAATTTTGTCACATTCAATAGAATCACGCGCACTTAGGCTCACAGCGCAGGCGGCCATCCACCTTGCGCGCCCCTTCAGCAAGGTGCACAAGGCTTGAACAGAAGGTGACCCGCTAGTACAGAGCTGGGGCCACGGGCCAGCTACCAGATGAGAGATTGTGCAGCGGGATCTAGGAATCGTGTGCGAGAATTGGCGCACGAGCACTGCCGCTTTCTGCTGACGTTGTGGCTCGTGCTTGCGCTCCCGATCATCGGTGCATTGCCGGCCTGTTCTACGCCTGAGCCTTCAGAGTCTCTTTTGTTTGGCGCCACGCCGCGACTCCCAACGGCGCACAGAGCAACGGCCGAGGACCCCTTTGAGCCGATTCCGGAAGACATGGGTCTCGCGCCCGCCAAGGTGGAGCTCGGACGACGATTGTTCGAAGACAAGAAGTTATCCGGTGATGGCACACGTAACTGCGCAGACTGCCACGATCTTCGAAAATCCGGGATCGTTCCCGGACAGGCGCGCTCCGGTCACCCGCTGAACGCGACGGGCCCGTACAACGTGCCTACGGTCTTTAAATGTCGCGTTCAACTTTCGATACAATTGGCAAGGCAAGTTCTCCACGATGGAGGATCACTTAGGCGGCCTCATGATGAAGCGGACGGTGATGAACGCCGGCAACTGGCCGAACCTCATCTCGCGTCTTAAGCCGGACTATCAGAATGACTTTGCCAAGGCGGGCTACCCGAAGGGCCTCACCGAAGAGAGTTTCCGCGACAGTATCGCAGTTTTCCAACGCTCGTTGGTCACCCCCAATTCACGCTTCGACCGGTTCCTGAAAGGCGAGATCCCCTTTACGAAAGATGAGGAGGCTGGGTATGCACTCTTCAAACGCATCGGCTGCGTGACGTGTCACCAAGGCATCAACGTGGGCGGCAACCTCTTTCAGCGCTTTGGGGTGGTGGAAGATGCGTTTCTAGGCCGCACTCCGACCGAGAAGGACTATGGCCGAAAGCTGCTGACGGGGCGGGACGACGATGCCTATGTATTTCGCGTTCCAAGTCTGCGCAATGTCGCGGTGACGGCGCCCTATTTTCACGATGGCTCGGCGGTAACGTTGGAAGACGCCGTGACGCACATGGCTCGGGTCCAGCTGGGCTCTCACTTCCCTGGTCGCCCTCGCAGGAAGTGTTGGATGGGCCTTTACGTCCAAGGTCGACTCGATGGATCACGAGCGCTACGCGCTCGCACTTCGAACCGCAACTGAGCTTACCGCAGCGCTTGATCGTGAGATCGCAGAATGCCGACTGGATCTTGTCACCCATTACGATGGCCTGGTCCGCGTCTCAGATGCGACCTCACAAACGCTCGCAAGCCTGAAGCATCTTCCACGCCACGTCCCGCCTCAGCGCAAAGTGTTTTTGGAACAAGCCGTGAAGCGCTACCAAGGCGTCGCACAAGAGCAGGAGGTGCTCGTACAGCGCTTTAAAACGGACCACGCCGTGTTGCGGAATTCGTTGCGCGCACTTCCTGAAATTTCCGAGCGTCTGATCCCAGCGTTGCGCCAAAAGCGACAACCGGAGCTCCTCTCTGCCCTCCAGTTACTCTTGCAGGATGTGTTGCTGTTGTCGGTGGACCCGAGTGCGGCCCGCGTCAACCAGGCTCGCTGCGCGCTGAACGCTTTTCCCGGGAGGCAGACGGGCGCCGTCGAGAACTGCGCTATTGCTAAGCTTGCCATCGCAGATCTCCCGGCTGAGGACGCGCTGGTTTTGGACGGATTTGTGGTTCACGCCAGATCTGCGATCGCACGGCACGGTGCAGTTAATAGGCTGGTGAGTGATCTCATGCATCTGCCCGTGGCAAAGAGGGCTGATGAAGCCGCCGCCGCCTATCGCAACATCTATGCGGATGCCCTTCGCGAGGCGAGCCAGCGCTGGGAAATTGTTGGCCTGCTTCTGATAATGGCGATCGTTTCTGGCGCCGCTTGCATCATTCTGCGGCTCAAGAGCTCGGCCAAGCTCTTGCATGAAGCAACGGCCCAGTTAAAGGTCGCACTCACGAAGCTCACCCACGAGCGCGACCAAGAAGCAGAGCTTGCCGACCGCATCTTGGTTAACTACGGAAAAGCTATCCAGGCCTACATGCGGCAAGTTGTCAGTGGAAACTCTCCGTTTGATCAGCTCATGGCATGCCAACCGAGCACGATAAGCGATTCTGCCATGCGGGGCGCGCAGCTCTTTGTGGGCAAGGCGAAGTGCAATAGCTGCCATTCAACCTCCCATTTCTCGGACGACGGGTTTCATAATCTGGGAGTGCCAGAAGTCGACGAAGGCATTGTGGGTAGAGTTCATGCGAACGATCTAGGGCGTTTCAAGGACGTCCCGGGTCTTCTGACAAGTCTCTTCAACTCCGCAGGGAGCTTTAGCGACGACGCTGTCGCCGGGGCTGCTCGCCTCGCCGGGCTCACCAATCCGGCGTCTGATTCAACCAAAGCGGCGTTCCGAACTCCGAATCTACGCGGTGTCGCCAGCACCGCTCCGTACATGCATGCGGGTCAGTTCGCGACGCTGGAAGCCGTGGTCAATTTCTATGATGCCGCTGGTGGCACGCCGCAAGCGAGCACCACTAAGAACGCAGGGCTGACGGTCTTGAATCTCACGTCCCAAGAGAAGACTGACTTGGTGGAGTTCTTGAAGTCGCTTTCAGGCGACGCCGTGACTCCAGCGCTGTTGGTGGATACGTCGGCGACGCCGTGAGTAGTGGGGGGGGCCTGCTCGATGTGGGTTGAGGTCAATCGATGATGAATGATGGTGCGTTGGTAGCGAGCGCGGCGGCCCAGCGATCCGTGGCGGATGCAGCAAGAGTTTGGGAATTGCGGTCGGATCGTCACTGCGCTCGATATTCGTACCGCTGGCGAGGTACTTTACGACGCAGCGCATCCTGGCGCTCCCGGCGGTGCCAACCTCAGGGACAAGCCGAATGGCATCATGCTGAGCCTGGATGAGAAGTTCCTGGTTGTGGGCGGTGCTGAGGGCGTCTACCGCTTCAAGCTCTCGGAGGATGGCGAACTCAGCGACGGACAACGCCTTTACCCGCAGACCAATGAACAAGCCCAGGCAATTCAGGGTCCGACCGACGGTATGGCTCGTGACTGCGCCGGCAACGTCTGCGTCACAGTAGGTGGCGGGCCTGAGGGCAACCGAATCCTAGTTTTCAGCCCCCGATACGAACTGCTGGGTGCGATTCCCGCTCCCGCGGGCATCGATTGGAACACCAACCTGACTTTCGGTGGTGCCGACGGCAAAACGCTGTACGTCTCGGCGCCGAACTGGGGCGGACCCGTACCGGCCGGGCTGTTCGAGATCCACATGAACATTGCGGGTTATCCGCAGTAACTTAGTAAGTTCTACTTAGCAATCAACGGAAGGCGCCCTGGGGAAGCAATTCCTCGGGGCGCCGCCCTTAATCACTGGCTTCGAGCAACCTCGACCGGGCAAGGCGTGAGGCTCCTTCCTTATACGCCTTCCGGCACGATATCAGCGGCCAGATCGATGGCGTCTTCGATGGTGACGCCCGCAACCACACGCCTGCCGCGTCTTGGTGTGACGAGGCTGCGCGACAGGATATTGCCAGCGCCTGCGAGGCGCTCAAGCTCAACGAACGCCTTCACGTTCATCTCAGGGGTTTCGGACCACTTGCATTCGTAGAGCCGCAGCTTCTCACCCTGCGGAATCACGAAATCGACTTCCGTGCCCCAATGATCTCGGTAGAAGTACACGTTGAGGGGTTCGCAACGGTTGGCGTAGCGACGCACCAATTGCCCGAGCACAGCCGTCTCCCAGATGGGGCCAAGAAGCGCACTTCCGCGAAGGGCCTCGGCGCTGTCCAGTCCGCACAAGAAGCACGCAAGGCCCACGTCGTCGAAGTAGAGCTTCGGAGTTTTCACCAGACGTTTGCCTAGGTTGCGGATGAAGGGCTGCACCAGCCGCACGACGTTGGAGGCTTCCAGCACGGCCAACCACGCGCGAATCGTGTTGGGGCTCTTCCCAACATCGGAGGCGAGGCTGTTCATCGACAAGAGTTGGCCCGTTCGGAGTGCGCACAAGCGCAGGAAGCGATCGAAGTCGCGTAGATCGCGCACGTTGATGATCTGACGCACATCCCGCTCGAGATAAGTGGCCACGTAGTCAGCGTAGTAGCGACGTGGGGACAGGTCGCGAGCGACGAGTTCAGGATAACCACCTCGCCATAGCCACGGCACGACGTCGGCACCTGAAATAGGCTTCCCCAGGTGGCGTTCGATCTCGGCCAGCGAGAGCGAGTGCAATTCGACGATGGCAATGCGCCCCGACAGGCTCTCGCTCACTCCCCCCATCAACTCGAACTTCTGTGAACCGGTGAGGAGATAGAGTCCATCACGATCGCGATGTTTGGCCAGCTCCACCTTTAGGTATCGGAATAGTCCCGGTGCGTGCTGAACCTCGTCGATAATGAGTGGTGGCGGATGCCGCGCCAGGAACTGCTGACCGTTGTGTTCGGCCTCATCCGCCAGCGCCGGCAGGTCGAGGCTGACGTACTGATGGTTCGAAAACGTTCGTTCGAGGAGCGAAGTCTTACCAGTCTGGCGGCTCCCGGTGAGCAACAAGGCTGGCCGTTGGGCATGCAGGTGTCGGAGTGGACCGTGAATTTCTCTTTCAAACCACACAGTTGGGCAATATGCAATTAGGTTGATGAAATTTCAAGAAGTATTTTGCGTGACATAATTGGCCGGGGCTCGAGCGCTTCGCCTGGGTCCTTACCTGGTATTATTCCTCAGCGAACAAGCGAGCCAGTGCCACTCGGACAGCTTCGCGCAGTTTCGCATTGTCCTTGAGCAGAGCGGGCTTATCTACCAGATTGTTGCCATCGCGAGTAGCAGCGACCTCGATACCACCAGCGCTATCGAACAGCACCTTGCCCTGGCGGTCCGTGATACGCACGTGCAATGAAAGCGCCGGTAGCGTGCCGGAATAGGTCCCGGACCAAAAACGCTCACCGAAGGAAGCGACGTCTTCCTCGACGCCGTGCCATCGAACGACATCTGATTCCATCGGAGCATGAACCAAGAGCACCTCCGTCTCGAGCACAGCATCGACATTCAGCTCGGAGACAACTTGCTGGTGACACCTCCAACGTAGCTTAGCTTCCTTGGCTTCGTCGAGGCGTCCGTTATCGGCACGGTACAAGCCTCCCATGCTCGCAACGCCAGATTTCCAGCAGGTTTGCCAGGCAGCATCAGACATTAACCTGAGACCGCGTGGCGCCAGCGCGGCTGCTGTAAAAGAACCCACCTTGTTCGCGAATTCACGAGATCCCGGCGAGTCGCTACTCAGAACGGGAGCATACGCCACCGTTCGCACCTGGCTAAAGAAAGCCTCGCGTGAGACTGAACGCGATGGATACTGGAGCGTCGCAGGTGTGCACGCTGCGGCGGATAGGAGGAACACCAACAGAGGAAGGGCAAGCTTCATGGAAGCTCGGGACTAGCCGGGCTCACGCGCCCGCGCAAGATGGCAAAGATGCGCTCTTGCCTGGCATTTGGCCATGACTATCAGGGACGGTGCGGAACCCTCGCCGAGCGAGCCGACTTCAGGCCATACTGAAAACCCTGCTGGGGTGGCTCCGCTCCGCTTAATCTATGAAGCTCAACGACACCGAACACGAAGGCCCCTTTCTTGCCATCGACGGCCCCTACTGCCCCTGGATCCATCTTGCCGATAACTACGCGCGGGGTAGCTGGCGGTTGGAACAACGGATCCTGCCGTATTACCTGTTGGTGGTGAGTTACGACGGCAGCGAAGAAGTCGTGATTGGCAAAAAGAGGTGGGTGATCGCGAAAAACGAGGGCTATCTCATCCAACCGGGTATTTTGGTAGATAGTCTCGGATCCGCGAAGGGTAGCCGACCTTGCTGGTTGCATTTCGATGTGAGCTACAGCCCACGCAGAATCGAGCAACGAGACATCTATCCTTTCGATTCCACCCTCGTAGGGCGCGCCCACCTGTTGCAGCCGAGCAGCCAAGCGGTTTGGGGGGTTGAGCTTCCGTTGAAGATCCCCAAGGCGTTGCAGGCCATGTTCGCCCGACGCCTCGATCCCTTGGTCAATCTATGGCGGGGCCAGGACCCACACGACCAATTTCAGGCTAACAGCGAGCTTGCCAGCTTGCTTGCTATCTGGGTGCGAAACCAGACCCTTGAGTCCAATCTCAGCCGCGGCTCGAAGCCTCATCTGGCCCCGGAGACTCGCATTCGTCGCGCCGAAGACATTGCGCACACCAGGCTGAGTCACGGATTTTCAGTCGATGAATTCGCCGCGGCCGCTGGCTTACACCGAGCGCAGTTTACGCGCGTGTACCAGAAGCTACGCGGTAAAAGCCCGGGGCAAGCCCTGGGAGATATGCGGTTGAGCGAAGCGGAACGACTGCTGGGCAATACGAACCTCAGCGTTCTTGAGATCGCCAAGCTCGTGGGCTACCCATCCACCACGGTCTTCGGACGCTTCTTTGCCAACCGTCACGGTGTGAGCCCAACGAAATGGCGCCAGCGCTAACGTCACTTAGACAAACAGCTCGGGCATTCGCCCTGAAATCTCGCCCAAAGTATCGGTTTGCAAGCCGACGGCCTGCATGGCGCTGATCGTCACGTTGAGTGGGTGCTTCTTATTGGCAGGTACGTGGTGGCCGCGTTTGAGTCCACCAGCACCGCCCGCCATTAGCATCCACATGTTATCACCCGTGTGCGGCTCGCCGTTGTCGTCGCCGCCCTCAAACAGCAGAACCATGGCGGTATTGTCGAGGACCGAGCCCGTGCCTTCGGGTGTATTTTTGAGCAGCGTGACCAGCTCGGCAAACACTTCCACATGCCAGCCCGTCGCATCGGAGGTCTGTTCGGGAGTGCCACCGCCGTGGCCAAGCTCGTGCAGATCCACCACTTTCTCCATCTTGAGCAGAGGCTGCGCGTCCATGCAGCACTGCGCGTAGGTCATGAGTAGCGTTGAGGTGCGAGTGAGGTCGCAGGTGAACGCCATGTGGATCAAGGAATTGAGCAGCTTGGCTCTTTCGCGCTCGTTCGAGTAGCCCACGACGCGATCTCCGTAGTACGCCTCGGAGGTGGTGGGATCGGCGCCCGGGCGCGGTAACGCACTGCAGCTTAAGGTGGCACCCTGGAATGTGCTGGAAATTCGCAGCTCCAGCGCGCGGATCTCGTCGTAATGGCGTTGCATCCTTTTTCGATCGGCATCGCCCAAACGATTGAGCAATAGGAGGCTGCGTTGGGAAACTTTGTCGAGCACGCTCTCGTCTCGCAACAGGCGAGCTTGTTCGGCTGGGTCCCGCATCATGCCTGGCATCGCGGTCGGTGGCGTGAAGCCTGTGAAGAGGCTGTCATAGGCAAGCATCGGGCTCGGCTGGGGTGGGTTCGGCTGCAGGCTGCCCTGCGCGGTCTTTCGCATCGACATGGTGCCGGCCTTGGCATTCTCGCGATAATTGCGCAGCTGAACGCGATACTCGAGGGAGCGAAAGCGAGAATTGGCGGCGGTTAAGTCCGCAACCACCTGATCGGAGGTGACACCTTTCGGCGTCGGGTTGCCATCATTCGGATTGGAAATCCCCGCAAGCAACGGACTATTCGTGCAATTGTGGAAAGAACCCGAGCCTCCGCCGTAGCTGCCCGGGCCGTTGGGCGGGAGTCGAAGATCGGTGATGATGGTGACGTCGTCTTTCGTGGCCCCAAGCGGCAGGAGGGTTCGCTTGAGGTCGTAGTTAGGACCGATCACGGTGGGTGTCGAGAATTCTCCGCGGGCACAGGTAACGCCTCCCCAGCCCACAAAGAAGCGTTTTGGAACCACGGCGGCTTGTGCGCCAGCGCCCTTGCCGACCATCGCCTCAAGCCAAGGTAAGGCAATCACCGCACCCGCAGAACCGAGCAGCACCGAACGACGAGAAAGCGCTTTGGTCTTCATGGCATCACCTGCATTGTGTAGGGTTCAATTGTTCTGTAGCGGAACGAGCCACTGCCGAGCCATGCGAGAAGCGCTTCGCGCAACGAGAATTGCGTGCTGTCGAGATTCTTTCTTAGCGCGGCGAGGGCAGGAGCATCTTCGGCGCTCTTCGGGCGCTGCACGGCGAACTGCATGATGTGGTCAGTGAGGCACTGGCCCAGCTGGTCAGACTTCACGAGCAGCTGGCCCAACTCGGCGGGCCCCTTGAAAGTGCCAAGGCTTGGGAGTTGTCCGGTGCCAGCGATCGTACATTCGGGCTTGCCCGGGTCAGTGGTGCGGAAACTGCCTTGGGTATCGTAATTCTCAAGGCCAAAACCAATCGGATCCATTTGGCTATGGCAGCCGGCACACGTGCCGGTAGCGTGGGCCATGTAGCGATCTGATTTGCAGGTGGTGCCGCCCATCCCGACGGCGGGTACCTCCGTGCTCACGCCTGGCGGAGGTGGAGCGACGTGAGTGCATAGGAGACGCTCAAGAATGAATTTTCCGCGCAGCGTCGGACTGCTGTCCCCGTTTTTGGCGCCGCTCGAGAGCAGAGCACCTTGGGAGAGAATGCCGGCTCGCGTCGCGTCGGGATAGGTGACCCACGAGAACCCGGGAGCTGCAGGTGCGGGCAGGCCGTAGATGGGCGCCAGTTCCTGATCCACGTAGGTTTCAGGGGAGGTGAACAAATCGAACCAGGGTGCTCCCTTCTCGAACACGACGCGCGTCACCAACGCATCTGTTTCGGTGCGGTACGCAGTATTCAGCGCTGGGAGATGGGGCAGCTCTTCGTAGCCTAGCCAGAGCGAGTGGAAGCGGTTGATGCGAGCTACCCCGCGTGGATCGGCAAGCAAACGGGTCGCTTCTGTGAGAAAGCCACCGGCCGTACCGAGCGCGCCTGTTTCGACGTTGGTGAGCAGTGTATCATCCGGTGTTTCGCCCCAAAGCAGGTAGGAAAGACGGGCTCCGAGCTCCCAATCCGTGAGCGATACCGCTTCGGGCATGCCTGCTACCGGGCTGCCGATCTCGGTTCGGTATACAAATTCGAGATCCTGCAACATGGCTTGGATCAGCATGCTGATGCCCACGAAAAAATCGTTAGCCTGCTGAGCTGTGGGAAGAAAGCTCACGAAGTCGGTGACTTCAGCCGCCGACAGCGGCCGATGCAGCGCTCGCCGCCCGAACTTTTCTACAAAGCTTCGAAAGCACGCTTCGTCGGCTGGGCCCACGGGCGTGCAGCCGACGAGTGCAAGCCTCTGCGCTGGCGTGGCCAGAGCCTTGTCGGCTGCCTGCCTAGCCACGAGGCCTAGGCCCTGAATCAAGGCGCTCGAAGGCGCTTGAAACGAAGGCTCGTTGTCGAACGGCACGAACGCATCCCGCGGTAGGGCTTCAACTTCCGCTGTCATGTCAACGCCCAAGAGCGACTGAACGCTCGCCACGTATTCCGCGCGGGATTGGCGCGCAATGCTGGTGGGGCCCAGCGGGACTACACCCACCGGTAAAGGAATTGCGGGCTGTCCCGGGCCCTGGGTGGGAGCGACAGTGCCCGGAGTTGTGGGAGAAACGCCAGGCGTGGTCGGAACATCTGGCACTTGGCTCCTGTGCTTCGCGTTGTCTTGCGTGCTGGCGCAGCCCGCGCCTAAGAGACTGGCGGCAATCAGTACGCCGCCAATCGAACAGCCGAAACGTTGGCGAGATGGAGCGAGGGCACGCCATTCCGAGCGTGCGGCAAATCTTCGAATGGGCATGACACTTCTCCCGTGCGCAGGGCCTATGTCCGATTAAGGTACGTCTGAGTCTCTATTCGGGCAACTCGTATTTTCTGCCACGGGATTCAGATAATGCGTCACCGAGTCATGAATGAGCGCGGTGATAAGCACGATTCGTTCACAAGAGCACCATTGTGTCAAAACCAGCGTCTAGTTGGGTGGTGCGCGGAGCCGCGGTTTGAGCTGAGATAGTGTCATTTATGCACTTTTGAGTCTCAGGTGAACGCCGTGCAGTGCGCGTTATTAGCGTGGTCAAACAGATCGCAAACTCAGAATAACTACTGTGTTTCATGTTGAATCTGAGTGAATGGCGACGTGGTGAGGCCTCCGCACACGCACAGTTCAACGCTCGTTCGGCAGAGCAATGTGGTGGGGTCCTGTGTCCGATTTCATCAGGCCGCAAACGCTCAATTTTCTGAGCGTTTTCCAGTTTGCGGCGGGGCGGTCTCTGATGGCTCGGAGGCAGATTCTTGCTGGCCCTTTTCGTCTCAATCGAAGAACGCTTTGGCGGGAGGCTGTTTGTGTTCTCTTTCCGCCGCCTTGGCGTGCTACCCTGCTACTGTATTCGGGACGTTCGGAGTTGTTGTGTATGCAAACCCCACCGTTTTCAGCGTTTTACGCAGTTGGCCAATACGGAAATGCCGCGGGGGACCAGAATGGCTGAGCCGCTTGCTTCGCTAAAGTCCTTTCCGCTGGACACCTTCCCAGTCGTGGATCACGTGCCGATGGCCGTACATGGCCACGGGAACTATTGGGAGCTCGTGGTGGTCACCGGCGGATCCGGGAAGCATCTTTTGGAGCACGACTCCTTCGAGATCTCCCTGGGGGATGTGTTTGTGATCCCAGCGGGGACGCTGCACGGTTACGCGGAATGCAAGCAGCTCGGGCTGATCAACGTGCTGTTTGACCCACGCCGGCTGTGGCTGCCTGAGCAACACCTGCGCCAGATACCGGGGTATTCGGCATTCTTCATGTTTGAGCCGGAGCTCCGCGTTCGCCATGGGTTTGAAAGTCGGCTTCATCTAGAAGGAGGGAAATTGGCCAGGCTGTGCGAGGCACTCGAACGGCTGCGGGTCGAAATTGGGTCGAAGTCGCCTGGCTTCGAAGTCGCGAGCACCGCTATTTTTTGTGAAATGTTGGTGGACTTGGCCCGGCTCTACACCGGCATGCCCGCTGTTACCTCGCAAGCGTTGGTACGTCTGGCAGGAGTCCTCGAGTGGTTGGAAGCGCATTTTGCGGGAGTCATCAACGTCGAGCAGTTAGCCGAAGAAGCGCACATGTCCCGAAAGACGCTCGAACGCTGTTTTCGAGAGTGTTTCGATATGGCTCCGATGCAGTATGTGAATACGCTGAGAATTCGCAAAGCCGAACAGTTTTTGCGTGACACCGATCTTAAAATCTCAGAAATCGCCCCCCGTGTCGGTGTCGAAGGCGCGAACTATTTCGCACGGCTCTTCCGAAAGCACACCGGCGTGGAGCCACGCACGTATCGGGCCCAATATCAGGCGTTTACTGCGGCTTGAGCAAAGGTTATCATTCTGAGCTGCTGGCGGAGCAGGCTCAAGGCCTAGGCGAGCCGAACGTTTTCAGGCTTCGACGGCATCTGTGCCCTTTGCTTTGTTGAAAAAACGGGCAACGAACGTGTCAAAAATTATTTGGGCTGGGTGGAAGATAAGCGGTGGAATGATGGCCAAGGGGTACTTGCTGGCCATCACGCCCGACCAGACGGCAATCGCCACAGGCAGGCTCTTTTGGGATGTTACAAACGCGGTTGCGAGTGTGACCTTCTCACTCATGCGCCACACACTACGCCCCAGGTAATAGGCAGCTCCGAGCAGCAGGCCGTGCACGAGCAGTGCGGGCCAGAGCAGCCCGAGTACACGCATGAAAGAGAGCGCACGGATCGATACGGAGAAGGGCGACAGCGAGGCGAACACCGTGAGCCCGAGCAGCAGCACGGGCCCGTGCTTCCGAAGCTCGACCGAGCGCTCACCCAGGCCAGGAAACCGCGCGCGGAGGAAGACTCCTACGAGCACCGGCAAGAGGATAAAAAACAGCAATTTTTTGGCTAACGCCAGCTGATCGAGGGGGTAAATCGCGCCGAGCGTCCAACCCAAATTCAAGGGCAGGCTGAGGATCCCAAGTGCACTGACGAGTACCGTCAAGAGCAGCGCCGTCGCAGCATCACCACCCGCTCGAGTCGCCACCACAATGCCACTCACGATGGTGGGGGTGGAGCAGCAGATCAGAATGAAGCCAACTCGATCCGCGTCGTCCCAGTGCATGCTGCGAATCAACACGTAACCGAAGAGTGGCCCGAGTCCGTAGGCCACCAGCGTTCCCCAGACGGCAGCGCGACCGAGCTCAGCTCTGTTCTTGAAGGAGTGCACCTCTAGCCCGAGGCCTTGAAGGACAAAGATAACAATGACGAAGAGCTTGGAGATGCCGAATGATTCCAGGAAGAGCCCGAGAGCAGGGGCCACCGCCGCAAGCAGCGTCGCTAGCGTGACCGCGAACATCAACAGGTTCTTTTTGATGAAATCTCGCACGAAATCCTTGCCTGTGTTGGACCGACACCTTTCCAGTCCGACCTCGCCCTTCAGAACGCGACATCTAGGGAAGCGAGGTAGGTTCGGCCATTTTGGCGCAGTGCGCGTTGCGTGAACTCAGGACCTACTGGGAGGCTATAGCGCCAGTCAAACGCGTTGTAGACGCCAAAGGCGTAGCGCAGGCCGTAGCGTTCTTCCTCACCGCTCAGCACCACGTCCCAGATTGCCGCTGCTGCGCTTTCTTTCTGGGGATCAGCGTCAACATCTTCATTGCCGTCGTAACGCGAGCCCTCGAGTGTGAGCCTTGAACCGAGCGTCAATGCGCGAGCCATGATGGGCACGGCGCCCCTCACGCTGGCTGAGTGTTGCGGAGCATTCTCCACGCGACGCTTGCTCGGATCGTCCCTGAGCTTCAGCAAATCCGAGAGTTTCTCTGACGCAACATAGCGTGAGTTGGCGTACCCATAGCTGGCGCCGAACATCCAGCCCTGGCGCCAGTCGCGCCGAAATCCGAACTCGCCGCCTAGGACAACGAGGGGCGTAGCCGAGTTGTCGTAGTACAGTGGCTCGGTGGTGTCGCCCGCTCCGCGGGTCACCACCAAGTTCGTAATATTGTTGGCGTAAGCCGAGAAAAACCCCGTGACGGTTGGCGAGAATTCATGTGAATGTTCGACCTCCAACGAATAGATGGATTCGGGTCGGAGCGGCCTCTTAGGCAAGACCTGAGTCAGGCCGCCGTCGTTGTAATAGAGCTCGTAGATGCTGGGCGCGCGAAAGGCTTTTCCGGCGATAAATTTAAGATTGCCGCCCACATAAGGCGTTAGGATCAACGCGGCGCGTGGATTCAAGGACGCTCCGAAAGTGGAGTAGGCGTCGAGTCGTGCGCCGAGCGACAAGCGCACGGTCTCAGAGGCGACGGCATCGGCCACAAAATAACCACCGCCGAGCTGGTAGTTGCAAGACTTCTTCTCCACAGGATCGATGCCGCAGCCGTTTAGGAAGTAAGCGCCGCTGTTTTCCGCTTTCTGATCGACCTGGAAGTGAAGCTGGCCTTCGCCGCCCACGATCAGCCGCAAATTCGGCGATGGGCTCCAGCTGAGCCGTTCTTCAAGCCCGGCCCAACTCCCTCGGAACGTGTCTGTTTCTACGCCCCCGTCGGCAGCACTGCGCGCGTAGTAGCCAGTAAAACGATAGTGGTTGGCGTGGATGCGCGTCATGAGGCGGAAGCCTGGCGCGATTTGTGGCTCAGCCTTGGCTTCGATGAAAAGGCGCGAGTCCAATTGACGAGTGCGGGTATCGCCGGGCGTCGTTTCGTACTCACCCGTCGGCAGGTGCTTTTCGTGGCTGTGGGCAAACCACTGCACCGTCCAGTCCTTGTTGTAATACCGGCCTTGCAGCATGCCTCCCTGGAAGCCGTCTGCATCGCGCACATTGCCGTTGAATCCTGGATCATCGGGCGGATTTGCGGGGCGCTCCAGTTCGGGAAAGTAGAAATCACGTCCGTTGCTGCGAGCTGTCGACACGCTCGTCCAGATCCCTGAATCCTTGCCTAGTTTGGCGTCACCCCGGACGTGTGCGTGTGCGACACCGTCCAGCGCGGTCCCTACCCCGGCGCTGATGCCAGGAGGAGTATCGCGGTAGCGTGTGACAACATTGATCACGCCGGAAAATGCGCCCGTTCCGTACAGCACCGACCCTGGGCCGCGAACAAATTCAATGCGCTCCACGTTCTTGAGGTCGGTGAGCGCGTCGTAACCGATGTAGGAGGAGCCGATCCAATTGTCGTTAGCTGGGTGCCCGTCGTAAACCACGAGCGTTCGATTGCCGTAGCTGCTCAGTCGCCCCAAGCCGCGCACCCCTAACGTCGCGTACGAGCGATCGTCCCACGTGTAGAAACCCCGCACACCGCGCGTCGTTTCGGCGATGGTTGGGTAGGCGAGGTGTTGGAGCTCTTGAGCCGGCACGAGCGTTACCGAGCTGGGGGCATCCTGCACGCGTTCGGAAACGCGGGAAGCCGCGACAACTTCTTCAGACTGGGCCAGCACTTCAGTGATCCGGGCCTCGCGATCTTCGGCGATCAGCACGCGGCGCTCGATCGTGCGAAAGCCCTTGAGTAGAAGGCGTACGCGGTGTTCCCCAACGCTGAGCGCTAGGATGGCTGGAGTGAAGCCGCGTGGGCGGCCATCCACTTCGATCAGGGCGCCTGACTCATCAGTGCTCACGACCAGCGTGCCGTTCACTGGCTCAAGTTGTAGGGCCACAGAAGTGGATTGATGCACGACGACATCAACCGATGACTGGGCGCTCCGAAACCCTGGCTTCTTCGCGAAGAGCAAGTGGCGGCCGGGTGCAAGATTGAGTGAGCATGGGGTGCGGCACGCTATAGGCCCTTCGGGATCGTCGATACTGACCGTCGCTCCGGTACCGAGGATCTGTACGCTGCCCAAAATCGGCCTTAACCTGAGTTTGAGCGGTGTCTCGGTTCCGATGCGAGCCTCGGGCACTTCGGCGCTCGCGGATTCATAACCAGGAAGATCGGCCATAATCGTATAACGCCCAGCGCTCAATCCGAGGGTGCGCGGACTGCTACCACGAGCGCCAAGATCTCGACGATCGACGAACAGCGTGGCGCCCGGCGGATCGGTCACAACTTTTACGATAGCGACATTTGAACGCAAGAACTCGAGCGCCGCTCTGATCTTCGCGCGCGAGCTCGGATCTTTTTCCCCTTCGAGAGCCTGAGTGTAATAGCGATAGGCTTCAGGGAAAGCGCTCAGCTTCTCGTAGCTACGCGCAATGTTGAACAGCACATTCTTATTTGCTACCAGGCGATTCGATGCCAGGAAGTGCACGAGCGCCGTGCGGTAATCACTGCGCTGATAAGCCTCGGCGCCGAGCTGAAACTGCAGATCGGCTTCATCCGCGGTGTCATCAGCCTGTGCCTGCCGGGAAATGAGCACAGCTAGGCCGAGCAGCGCCACGCAGCAGAATAAGCGCACTTCAGCGCTCCATCCGAATATCGGTGGCGGCGTTCTCCGTTCGTACGCTGGGCTTCGAGCTGGCATGCGGTCGGGTGATTCGTGGCCGCGAATGGGTTGACTCGGGTACAATTTTAGTCGCCTCGGGGCCGAGCATAGCTAACACGCGCACATCTTCAGCTGAATTTCTCTGCACCAGGGAGTACGGCTGGAAGCCCGCGCGCCGCAGCGTGAAGGTGCGCGGCGTTGTCGTCAGCGTCTGGTTTTCGATGGTGAGCTTGAGCGGTGTCTGGCCAAGCTTCAGTGCTCCTTCGTAGACGTCAGCTGAAGGGGGGTCAGAGTCTACGAACAGCGAGAACGACGCAGGTTGACCGGCAGGCTTCGGGACAGTCGCGCTGGCACGCGCTGGCGCAGGCATTCCCGCGGGTAGGGTCGTGCTGGCCCCGAAACGCCAGACTGCCAGGGCAGATGCCACAAGACCCAACATGCCCCAGAAGTAGAGTCTGCTTTTCGCTTGCGGGGGCGACGGTGCCGGAACGCCCGCTTTAGCGCTCCCACCCGCTGACAACACGGTGCGCTCGGAGCCCGGATCTTGCGGTTCTTTCGTCGATGGTATCTTGTGGCTGTCACTGGGCGCTGGCCCAGGTTCCGCCTGAGCCGCGGCGGTAGCCAGCGTGGGCGCGCTATAAATCGCCGAATGCGCCCGAGTCGGGGGAGGGGTATCTCTCAGCGGAAGCGGAACACCCACTGGAAACCCGGAGCGTCCTCGCAGCGAAGCCAGCGCGGCTAGGAGATCCCGCGCGTTCTGGAAACGTCGACCTGGGTCTTTTTCCAGGCAGCGCAAGATCACTCGCTCAAGCTCGGGAGGTGCATCCGGACGTCGCTCGCGAAGCGGTGTCGGGGCATCCGCCGCGATGGCTGCACAAATCCCAGTCAGCGTTTCAGCATTGAATACCGGTTCACCCGTCAGCAGCTCCTGTAAGATCACGCCGAGTGACCAAATATCGGTGCGCGTATCAACTTTCTTCGCATCGCGGACTTGCTCGGGCGACATGTAAAATGGAGAACCGAGGACGCTGCGTGTGGCTGTCAGGTTTCCCTGCAACTGAGTGTCGGTTGCCATCGACTTAGAAATGCCGAAATCAAGAACCTTGATCGAGTTGCTGCCGTCGCTCTGCTGGGTAGCGAACAGATTGGAGGGCTTGAGATCGCGGTGCACGATTCCGTTGTCGTGAGCCTCAGCGATCGCACTGGTGGCCTGGGTGATGTATTCGACGGCCTGTTCTACCGATAACGGACCTTGAATTTCCAATAGCTCCGCGAGATCGACGCCGTGCAGGAACTCCATCACGATAAAAGGCAAGCCGTCGTCCAGAGTGCCGACATCGTAGATACGAACGACGTGGTCACCCTTGAGTGAGGCCGCGGCCCGGCCTTCGCGCAGGAAACGCACAGTTGCCTCGGCGCGGGTAGCTTCGTCGACGTTGAGCAGTTTGATCGCCACGGACTGACCGAGTTGGAGGTGTGTCGCCTGTAGGACGACGCCCATGCCGCCGGCTCCGATGATGCGCTGAACCTGATACTTGGCCGCAATCACATCGCCAGCCTGGAAACGCACGGGAAGCGCACCAAGCTCGTTCATTTCATTAGCGGCACCCAACGGCGATGTCCTCACTCTAGCCCAAATCGCGACCGTGAAGGCTACCGCCCCCGCCCGGCAGTCGTCTAGTCCCCTCCTTTCTTGCTGTGCCCGGC
>ENA-ORBV01005857-ORBV01005857.1-microbial-mat-metagenome-genome-assembly--contig:-NODE-5857-length-22155-cov-4.346318_pt1 | contig 22155 bp, 22 predicted proteins | sample MGYA00237777_ERZ505514 | MGnify/ENA primary metagenome ERZ505514 (study PRJEB26160, sample SAMN06269048) | microbial mat metagenome | isolation source: Oligotrophic lake microbial mat | place... | reverse complement strand
CCCGCCTAGCGGGGAGATTTTGGGGTAACTAAGAAAGCAAAGCCCGCCGTATAGGGGTATACGGCGGGCACTTTTTTGGGTGGGAAAACGCCGTAAACGGAGGCTGATCAAAGCCCTTCATCCGATCGGGTGGAACATTGGTCTGCGGGCCGGGACGAGTGCAACGTGAAGCGCTGGTGGGAAATCCTCCTCTGCACGGCCCGTAACTGGTCATCCGATAACGTTTTCAAGCACGCGGCGGCCGTGAGCTTTTACACGCTGTTTTCCATGGCGCCGGTCATCATCATTGCGGTTTCCGTGGCCGGAGTGATTTTCGGAGATGCCGCCGCTCAAGGCCGACTGGGGCAGGAAATCGTTGGAATCGTTGGCGAGGAGGCGGCTGTTGTGGTGGAGAAAGCCGTGGAGGACAGCCGACAGGAAAAACGCGGCTGGTTTCCCACGGTGATCGGCGCCGTCACGCTTCTGGTGGGGGCCACGGCGGTCTTTGCGCAGCTTCAGGAATCGCTGAATTCCATCTGGCGCGTCGCAGCGAAGCCGTCGCGAAGCGGAATCGCGGTTCTCTTGATCCGGCGCCTGATGTCACTGGCCCTCGTATTAACCGTGGGCTTTTTGCTGTTGGTCTCTCTGGTCCTTAGCACCGGGTTGACGGCACTGATCCAGTTTGCCGAGTACCTGATCGACGTTCCGCCGCTGGCGCTTCGTCTGGCCGATATCGGGATCAATCTCGGTGTGATCACGGTGTTGTTTGCGATGATCTTCAAAGTGCTGCCGGATGTCGTGCTCCGCTGGCGCGATGTCTGGAAGGGGGCGTTTCTTACCGCCCTATTGTTTAGTGTAGGACGGTTTCTGATTTCGTTTTATCTTGGACGCTCGACGGTGACGTCGACGTACGGGGCCGCTGGATCCTTGGTTGTCGTCCTCATGTGGGTTTATTACTCGTGCCTGCTGTTGTTCTTCGGTGCGGAATTTATTCGTGCGTATCTCCAAGTGACGGGCCGCACACCGCGGCCGAAGAGCACCGCGGTCCGCGTCCGGCGGATCTTTGTCGAGGAGCCCGAGACCACGGGCTGAAGAGCGTTCGCGAGCGATGGCCGGGGCGATTTGAGGTGGTCCCCCGCTCGGGATTGGTTATCACGTCGTCGCATGCGACACCTCCTTGCCGTCCTCGGTTTCGTGGTCAGCGCGCTTGCCGCTCCCGGGGAAACCCCGGTCGCGTCGGCTGCCGTCGTCCCGCCTGTCCGCTTTAACACGGCCTTCGAAGGCGGATCGTTGGGCAGAATTGAAAAGCTCGGTGAAACCGAGTTTCGCCTCCATCTCAAAGGCCAGCAGGACGCGCGAGGGCGGAACCGGCAGGCGACCTGGTTCCTGTTTCGGATGGATGAGGTGGGCGGACGCGAACTCACGCTGCGGCTCGCGTCATGGAAAGGCGAATACAACGACCGGCCGGCCCGGTCGCCCACCGGTGAGTGGTTTCGCCCGGTCTACAGTGAGGACGGCGCCACGTGGCGGCATGCCTCCGAGGCCACATGGGACGAAGGTAACGACGAGATCACGCTGAAGCTGCGGCCCGAAGGCAACACGGTGTGGGTCGCGCATGTGCCGCCCTATTCGTACCACCGGCTCGAATCCCTGCTCACCGACATTGCGCGCTCGTCCCACGCCCGCGTTGAGGTGATGGGGAAATCGGTGCTGGGTCGGGAACTTCACCAGGTTACCGTCACGAACCTGGCCCGCCCGGATGGCGGCAAGAAAGTAATCTGGATGCAGGCGCGGCAACATGCCTGGGAGGCGGGAACCTCGTTTCTCCTCGAAGGCGCGCTTCGATTCGTGACTTCGGGCGAACCGGCGGCGCAAAAGCTGCGCGATGAAAATGTTTTTATTTTTGTGCCGATGATCAACCCGGACGCGGTGGTGCTGGGTGAGGTGCGTTTCAACGTGAATGGCTTTGATCCAAACCGGCAGTGGGATGAGGTCGACCTGCGCGATCCGCGCTGGCTCAAGCGGAATCCGGAGATCTGGTATGTTAAGAAAGCGATCCTGGCGCAGCATGCGCGGCAGCCGATCGCGATCGCGTTGAACCTTCATAACACGGAGATGAACGAGTATTTGGATACGATGGTGGATGCCGAGCCGCCGCAGTCGATGTTACATCGGTTCTTCGACCTCGCGGTTCAAAGGACTTCGTTCGATCCGTCGCGGCCGAAGCTCACCCTGAGCATCGCCGGCTCGGGCCCCGGTAATACCACGAACGTAATCTGGCGCGAGGCGGGCGTCCCGATGATGCTGCTCGAACAGCGGATCGGTCCGAGCCGGAAGCTCAATCGCATTGCGACCACCGCAGACCGAATGACGCTGGGACGCGAGCTGATCGCACTGATGGCCGAGGTGGTCCGATGAGTTCGATTGGGTGGAAGGCGGAATCGCGATCAGCTCCGGGCCGTCGTTCAAGGTCGCTTGGCTTTGAGCATCTGCTCGATGCGCGTGTTCTCCTTCGCCAAGGCGGCTTCCGGAATCGGCATGGGCTGGAACGCCGAGCGTGTCATGACCTCTTGGTCAGGGATGGTCCGCCATCGCAGATTGCGGAACGAAACATCCTGGCCGTGATCTTGAAGCCAGAGGAACGCCCCACGTGCTGAAAGATCCGCTCCGCGGATCCGCAGGATCCCGACTTCACGGGCCCAGCGCGGATCGGTGTAGTCAAAATCAATCACCTTTTCACCATTGAGCCAGTGCTGGATCACGGTGCCTTTGCAGACAATACGGGCCTCGTTCCACTGGCCGTGGGGGCGGGTGGCATCGTGCGACGGAGCCATGCAGAAGAAAAGCGAGGCGGCACTCTGACGGGGGTTTTCACCGAACGGGCTATGGGCGTTGTCGAGCACCTGATACTCGTATTGGCCGGGTCGGTAATATACACCGCTGTTGCAGCCCTTGGACACATTCCATTCGAAGCGTAATTCGAAGTCATCGGGAACCGTGCTCACGGTATAGGTGATCGGGCCTCCGGGGTTCCTTCGCGTGAGCGCACCGTCTTCAATTACCCAGTTTCCCTTTTGCTCCCAGCCGTTGAAGCTCTTTCCATCGAACAGCAGGATAAAACCCAGTCGCGCTTCTTCGGCACTGAGGCGGTTAACGTCGGCCGCGCGTACATTCAGGGTCGCGCCGAGGATCGCGCACGCGCCCGCCAGAAGGGGTAAGAGATTCATGCGGAAACCGTGTTTTCTCTTCGGCTCGAGGGCAAGTGGCAGATTCCAGGTGCGATTGTCGGCCCGGATTCAGCCCCGCGCTTCAAAATCCCTCGTGTTTGGGCCGGAGGCTGATTGAGTGATACGCCATGCCCAACGATCCCCACGCGGCTTTCGATCAGAACGTGCTCGACCTCATCGAGCAAAGTCCAGTGGGAGCGGTGCCAGTGACTCCGTCCTATCAAGACTCACTTAATCGACTGAAAGCTTCGCACCAGGTCTATGCCAACGCGGATCACAAAGATGGATACGCGACGGCACGGTCACTGGCCACGCGGCCGTGTTTTTATGCCAGCAACCTTGAGGCCCTGGTCGCCGGCAAGATTGAGGGCACCGCGCTCGAGTCCAACGCGAATATCTTCGACCGTTACGTGGCGTCGCTGCCGGTAACCGTGCGACCCAAAGCCGAGGCCCTTCGCACGTTGGTGGCTGGACGCCCGGCGCATCATCGGAAACATGGCGGAGTGATCACGCACGACCCCGTCCACACGCTTTTTCTCGTGCCTGGTACTGGACCCAATCCTGGTATTCCAGGCAATTATCTCCACGGTTCGTTGCTGCAACTTAACGCTGACCCGGTGGCAGGCGGATGGGCGGTGCACTTGCACGACAGTGATGATGGCGCAGCGATGGCCGATTCACCCACGCTCGCGGAGGCGTTCGAGAAACTTCAGGAAACGGTCGCATCGGCGCCGTTCCATTTGAAGGAGCTGGCAGCGCTGGACTTTCGATTGAACTGAGTGATTGCTGCGCCTGGTACCCGACACGCGGTGGCAGCTGAGCGCAGGACGCTGCCTCGCCCGCCAGTGGGAGTAGGCTTGCTTCCCGCCATTATCTTCGAAGATAAGGAGGAACACTCTCGGGGAAACGAACATTCCGAAGGTGAGATAACTCAACCGAAAGAAAATACCTCCATGGGCGATAGATCTCCGAAATCCGTACAGAAACAGGCTTCGCAAAAGCAGTCGAAGACCAACGACTCCGATAAGAAGAAGCAGGCACTGGTCACGACCCAGCAGGCGACGAAGGCCAAGGCTGCCACCGCCAAGAAGAAGTAAGTGGTTAGTGAGGGTGACCGTTTTCTCGGCCGCGAGGGCTGGCGGTCACCTTTGTATTCGAGTGGCCATTACAGTTGGTACTCCTCCCTCTTTTTGGGATTAAAGATGGGGCCTGCGAGTTGCGGTAAAGGGCCTTCAGGTGAGTCGAAGCCACGATTGGTGGTTGTTCATCGGAGCGCGGGCAATATAGTCCCTTCCGGAACGGCAGAGGATGAAACTTCGTCACCGCCAACTGCGCGGCTTGCTGAGCGACTTCAGAATTTGGATTCGACGCTTACGTGGGCAGCCCACGCTCGGGTTGGATTGCGCCCGTCGTCCCGGACGCGAATCGCAACTTTACCCGCGCACCGCTTACCCACGGTGCGCGGGCGCCGACACTACTTGTCCCAGCCGGCAATAGTTGCGATGAGCTGCTCGTTAAAGTAGTCACTCGCTGCCCAGAGCTTGGTTTCGTTACCCGAGGGCGCAAGAATTCGAGCCTGACATTTTCGAAAGGAATTGGATGCGGTCGCTGGACGTTGTCGTCCAAGGAAGCGGGCGCCTTTATATATATATATAGGGCACACGCAACGGGGGCGAATTCCGTCGCGGTGGGCATTTCCCTGGAATGCGTTGGAATATTGCCAAGTTTCTGTCGGAGAGTAATTTCCACCGGGCGGAGCCGCACCCGGGAGGAGACGATCCGCCCTTCCCGCGGCGGGGGATCTCCGCTCGTTGCCCGGATGGGTCGCTGAAGCAACGGCGGTCCATTAAATCGGGAGCAGTGTCATTCCGCCCGGGGCTGTAAAGTGCGGCTCTCCAGAGGCAGGGCGTGCAGCCTCGGGAGACGTTAGACAGTACCCTACGCCGTGCTGCGTCAGGATCATTTTGGGTCCGCCTTCGAGTTCGATTTTCTGTCGAAGTCGGGTCACATGGATGTTGATGGCATTGCCGAGCGCGGACGTATACATGGGTTCGCGCCACACGTGACGCGCGAGCATCTCGCGAGTCACGGTCTGGTCGCGCCGCCGAATAAGGTATTCGAGTAGATCCAGTTCGCGCGGTGTCAGCGGAATCTCTTCGCGGCCGCGTCGTGCGATCCGACCATGCGTATCCAGTTCCAGTTCGCCACAACGCAGCGGGCCGACCGAGTCGCGGCCGCGCCGACGCAACAGCGCACGACAACGCGCGACGATTTCGGCGAAAGCGAATGGCTTTACGAGATAGTCATCCGCTCCCTGGTCGAAACCCTTGAGCCGATCGGCGATTGAGCCGCGTGCGGTGAGCATCAGAACGGGCGCAGTGATCCCGCATCCGCGCAGCATTGGTAACCATGCAACGCCTTCTTCATCGGGCAGCATCCAGTCGAGCAGGATGACATCAAACGACTCGCGCATGCACCACTGGAGGGCCTCGGCCGCTGTCGCCGCGGTGGTCGCCTGCCAGCCTTCCAGTTCCAGACCTTCCGCTAGCGATTGTCGAAGTTTGGGTTCATCATCGACGATCAGGATTCGAGCCGGATCGTCAGCCGCTGGGCGAAGGGGAGCATTCACGGAAGGACGTGGGGAAGGGGCGGAGGTGACTCCGTGACGTCATGGGTTAACGTCGCAGACCGGACACCTGAAGCAGCGACCGTACCCTAAACGTCTTCGCCGACAGTTCGGCTTCAAGCGGGTATACCTGAATTTTTTGTCAGGTGACACCTTGGGCGTTACCACATCTCGAGCGTGGCCGCCTAACTCAAGCTCACGCCGCGCCGCGATGCGCTTTGGGGAAATGCCCGGTACGGTTGCATACCCGCATCCGGAAAAGCAGATCTTGAAGCCGATCCCAAGGAACGGAGTCTCCGTAAACGTGGAGATTGGCGTATCCACGGATGATCGCCGCCGCCGAACACATATCATGGCATCCATCGTGAGCGGTCGCGAGCCGATTGGCCTCATCGACCCATTCGGTGAGGACTCCGTCGCCCTCGGTGTGCTCCCGGCCAATGGCAGGGTCCTCGTAAGGCGTTGAGATTAAGTGGATGGCATTCATCGTTCCAGTCTCCTTTTATTCGACGAGAATGGCGCCAGATGTAGCAAAGTTTTCACGAATCGAACAAATGCCACCACGTGTCGACCTGGTTTCGAAGGGAGCCGCTCCGCCATCCGTCCCAGTTACTTCCCGCTTTCATTCAGCACCTTTGCCGCGCCCGATACATCTCCCATCAAACCGACCTGTTGATGGATGACCTCGCCCTCACCATTGAGTAGAGTGATCAGATTGGAGTGCGCGAATTGGCCCCGGGCGTCCTGCTTGTATTTAACACCCACAAGCATCGCCAGTTCTTGGACGTCGGCCGGGGTGCTGGTGAGGAGCTTCCAACTTGAGTCGAGCTCCATCCGCTCGCGAAATGCCCGCAGCGCAGCAGGCGTATCGCGGGTCGTATCGAAGGTGACTAGCACCCGTTGGATAGTGGGCCGGACGTCATCGGAGAGAGCCGCCAGGAGCCGTTTCATGTCGTGTACCAGGACCGGGCAGGCGTATTCACAACTCGCAAAAAATAGAGCCAGAATGACCGGACGGCCGCGAAGCGAGGTGAGCACTGTCGGTTGGCCAGCGTCGTTGATCCACTCGCCTTCGAGTTGATAAAGCGACTTGTCCGAAAGCGGCGCGGAGGGTTTCTCCCCGGCGCAACACGCGGGCTTGGCGGCTGGAACCGGCGCGCAGCACGCGGGCTTTTCTGTCGGCAGGACGGCGCAACAGGCGGCAGGCGTTTCTCCGGCTGTGGCCGTCAAGGCGCCGAGCACGGAGGCGATGATCAAGTGGAATGACGGTTTCATAATGAAGAATCGGTTGTGAGGTTGAGGTCGCGCGCACCGCGGAAGCCGAGATTGGGCACCGCGTAATTCGCGCGAATGGAGCTGCGGAGTCCGGCCCGCATGAAGCCGGGATAATCATTGAGGTTGCGGGCCCCGGCGGCGCCGGCCCCGCAGAAGAGGTTGCGTTCAAGTCCCGTATCGGCGCGCGATTCTCCGGTGGTCATCGCGGTGTTGAAATCATCCACCCATTCCCAGACCAGTCCGTGCAGATCATACGCGCCGAAGAGGTTGGGCCGTCCTTGGCCGACGTTGGGCAACGGAGCGGGCGTGGGGCGCGCAAGCCAGTTGAGAATGGCGGCGGAGAAGCCTGGCTCCGTCGCCCCGATGGCCTGTGAGAAACCCGCCGCTGCCGCACGTTCCCATTCAGCCGTGGTTGGCAGGCGCTTGCCATGCGCTTTGGCGAAGGCCCGCGCCGCAAACCACGACACGCGCACCACCGGCGCGTCGGGTGGAATGCGGTCGCCCAGCTCAAGATCGGCCGCCCAATCGGCGAGATAGGCCCGGTCCGCAAACAACGGGCTCACGCGTGAACGCCGCCATTGCGGATGCGTCCGGACAAACTCGAGAAACTCCGCATTCGTCACGGGCCGCGCATCGAGCCAGAAGGCGCCGACTGCGACTTGCTCTGGCTCATCCTTGTTCCGCAGTTGCGGCTCATACGTGCCGGCTGGAATCAACGCCATGCCGACATGGCCCGCATCCTCGCCCCGGGCCAAGGTTGCCCCCATCATGCCGCTGCCCAGCAACACGACTCCGAATAAATGCCGGAGCGGGTTGGGGACGCGCGTTATGATGAGGGCATTCATGATGTTTAGATTGATTCAGCCTACCGGTTTTCGGCCCGAACCCGCCGCACCTCCGTGGCGTCGACGGTGCCGTAATCATTACCCCAGCTGTTCATGACATAGGTCAGAACGTCGGCCGCGTGATCGTCGGAGACTTCCTGGGCCGGCATCATATTGTTATAGTTTTTCCCATTAACCGTGACGGGTCCGGTCATGCCCTTCAGCACCACCTTGATGGCCCGATCTTTGTCGGCCTTGAGATAGTCCGAGTTCGCGAGGGGCGGGAACACGTTCGGCAGGCCCTCTCCCGTTGCCATATGGCAGGCGAAGCAGGAACTCAAATATACCTTTTTACCGCGCTCCATCCGGATTTCCTGGGTGAGATTGGCAATCTCGGGATTCGCCGCGATCGCCTTGTCCTTGGAGATCATCAGCTCCGCCTCGCGGCGACCGGCGACCGATGCTGCTTCCGACGCGCCGCCCAGATAGACGGCATCAACTTCCTTGCCCGAGTAGATCAGGGCGTTCTCTGCGCCGGACACTTTGAGCATGCCCAACGCGCCTTTATTGAAGGCCCGCGACAGCGCGTGATCGACCAGCACATACGTGCCAGGGACGTCGACTTTGAAATCGACAATGGTCGCTCCGCCGGCCGGCACCAGGGTCGTCTGCACGTGGCGTTGGGAGGGAAGAACGCCGCCTTCGAGGTAAACCGTATCAAAGATTTCCCCGATCACGTGAAACGAGGAGATCAGATTGGGACCGCCGACGCCGAAATAGATCCGTACGCGTTCGTCGACGTTCGCTTGAAGTGCCTTGTCACCCACCAAGGCGCCGACCGAGCCGTTGAACACAATATAGGGAGGCCGTTCATCTTCGGCTTTGGACGGATCAAAGGGTTGTAGACCCGGTTCACCATGACGGCCGGCTGTATAAAATTCACCCTGCATGACATAGAATTCTTTATCGACGGCGGGATAACCGTCTTTCGGCTCGACGAGGATCATGCCATACATGCCGTTCGCCACGTGCATTGGCACCGGAGCGGTGGCGCAGTGATAAACGTAGAGACCGGGATTGAGCGCGGTGAAAGAGAATTGCGACGAATAGCCGGGAGCCGTGAACGATGAGGCCGCACCGCCGCCTGGACCCGTGACCGCATGAAGGTCGATATTGTGGGGAACTTTCGAGCTCGGATGGTTGTTGAGGTGAAATTCGACGAAGTCGCCTTCGCGCACCCGTATGAAGCTTCCGGGTACGTTGCCGCCAAAGGTCCAGAAGGTGTACTCCACCCCGTCGGCCAGACGGCGAACGACCTCGCGCACTTCCATCTGGACAATGACTTTGGCGGGATGACGACGTGTGATCGGCGGCGGCACAAACGGCGCCTCCGTCAGGATGGCGTGTTCCACCGGTAGATTGGCTGCGAGGGCGGTGGCGCCGGGCTTGGCGATGACCGTGCTTTCGGCAGCGTTTAGCACCGGAGTGGTGGCCGCGACCGTCAGCAAAAGACCAACGGCGGGGATTAGGGCAGTGAGCGGAGATTTCATGGGAGTTGACGTTCTCCACTAAGATAGCAGGCCCGCACGGAGCCCGCCTTGACCCATATCAACCTCCCGACGTTTTCATCGCTCTCGGATTCCAGCCGGCGATTCACGGCTGCGCGCAAGGCGTCGCCGGCGGGTCGCAATCCCCGCGGGCGATCTTGACGTGAAATTCGGCGGGACCGTCGACGGGATGCTCGCAGCTAAATGCGCCACGGAAGAGCGCATCGAACTGATAATACAGCGGCACGGGATCGTGGTCGTTGATTAATACAAAGTACGCGCCGACAGGCAGGTCGGCCCAACGTTGAAAGATCTGCGCGTGTTTCGTGCGGCACGGGATGTCACGCCCATCGAAGTGCGTGAGGTCGATCGTCTCGGGGTTCGGATTTATGAGGAAGGGCTGTCAGTGACTTGCTCGGCACCGAGGGTGAGCAGCAGGGTGAAGGGACTTTCTCCGGCCCGCACGGCATGCGGATGGTTGGGGGGTAAATGCAGGAATGTACCGGCCGTGAGGGTGTGCCACGCCCCGTTGAAGAAGAACGCGCAGCTGCCGGTCAGGACCTGAGCCAGGGCCCGGCGCCGGCTGGTATGCGACGTGAGTTCCTGTCCGGCATCGAAGGCAAACAACACCACGCGCAGCTCCGGGGTTTGCAACAAGGTACGGCTCACGATGCTTGACGGGGAAACGTCGACACTCGTCGTGAGGTCCAACGGCTGGGCGGCGTCGGCAGGAATGAGGGCGGGTTGAGACATGCGCCCAGCTTAGCGTATCCTGAGCGGTGATGCTTTGATGTGAATCAAGCTCTCCTGTGCTTCCGCTGATCCGCGCGGAATCGAACCGCGGAATTGAGCTCTCAAAGGATGACGATGCGGGCAGGCGGGAAGGCCGCAGCGCTCAGACAAGGCGTCTATCCGCGCGTCCATCCGATTTCTGCCCTTCACTCCCTCTCTTATATTTCCGCGTCAGTGTACGCGCGGAGCCCGGGGACGTTAAGGAAGTGCATGCGTGCGCCTTCGACGCGGATAAGGTGTTCGTCACGAAACCGGGCCAGCGTGCGCGAGAGCGTCTCACTCGTGACGCCAAGTTGGCCGGCCAGATTTTTTTTCGTCACCGGCAGGTCAAAATAAGGCGTGCCGGCTGCGACCTGACGCAACAGCCAGCTGGCGAGCCGGCCTTCGATCTGGCGGCCTTTATAGTCCTGCAGCGTTTGAACGAGGTGCTTCAGATGCAGACTCATCGATGCCAGCATGTGCAGCGACAGCTCCGGCTTGCGGCAGATCAGATCTCGAAATCCGGCGCGCTGCACCAGAATGACTTGAGATGTTTCCAGCGCGACTCCGTTTGCTGGATACGCCTCGACCGTGGCGAGCGTCACCTCGGCAAAACTCTCCGGCGGACGAAAAACGCAGATGATCTGTTCGCGTCCGTCGGGCGTGAGTTTGAAGACGCTGATCGCACCCGTCTGCAACACGTAGAAACCCTCCGCCTTGTCGCCTTCACGAAAGAGGAGCTCACCCTTCTCAATTGATTTGAGCACGCAGACTTCCGCCACGGCCTGAAGGTTCTCGGCGGACAAATCGGCAAACATTCGACTCTGGCGCAGCGTCGCGATGAGCGCGGTCCGGCGAAAGGCGCGAATCTGGTCGGGTGCGGACATGGGGCGACTGTGTTTGGGCGTGTTGCCGTTGATCAAGGCAATTGACGCGGCGGTCGTCAGCCATTGGCGCCGGCCGAACTCGGGGGGAGGGAATTGTGTTCGGTGGGAGGGTCGTCCGGTGAACGCGGGGGTGATGAGACCTTCGAGGTTCCAATGAATCCGGCGGAGAGCATCAGCACGCCTGCCCACATGGTGAGCGCTGAGGCGGCGAGCACTTCGGGTTGGTGCAGCCACGGGCCGAGGAGAGTATTTAAAGGCGCCAAGGGTTGGGCGAACAGGACGAACTCCGCCACGAATGTGCCCGCGAGCAAGAGACTTAATCCGCCCGCCGCGAGTCCGCGGATCCGCAGCCATCCGAGTTCCGCGGCCCAGGCAATGAGGAGCGGAGTAGTGACGCCGAGGAACACGAGATGCAGAAAGCCGATGACCGAGGGGCGAGACATCGCAAGATCGGCAAGAGCGGGCCACGCTGCGCCGAGCTGGAGCGCGAGCTTGAGGGCGAACATCGCCAGGGCCAGCAGGGCCAGCGCCGAGGCGACGCGGACGTGCAACAGCGGAGGTTGCGGCCGGGCCCGGACGAAAAGAATGAAACCGATCAACTGGGCGATTCCGCCTGCGGCAGCAACCAGATGCATCCATCCGGTGGGTCCCATCCACCACGCCGAAAGAATCACCGTGAGCAAGCACCCGGCCGCCAGCCAGTGGATGGCGGGAATAACGCGGGACGCAGTGATGCCGGCGCCCGCGCTCACGTATTGTATAAATACGGCGAGCAGGAAGAATACGAACCAGCCGTTATATTGAAAATGGAGATAGAAGTAGATTGAGAAGTGATACCATGGATTGCCCTTGAGCCCGGCGGCCGCGAGCGGTCCGAGTGCGAGTGGGCCCGCGGCCGAGAGCAGGAGAAAGACAAAAGCCCAGCCGAGCGCGGTTCGCGCCCCGGCCACGGCGACGTTGTCCCGCAGTAGTTTCCACGCGAAGACAGCGCCACTCGCGAGGTGAAGGGTGGAGAAGCTGATGCTGGCTGCGGCGTAGCCTTGAAACGGAAAGGTGAAGAGCATGCCAACGGCGGCGAGCTGCATGACGAAGAACACCGTCCAATAATTTCCGTGATTTTCCGGTCGCACGAAAAAACGCAGGGCTAGGCCGAAAAACGCGTTGAAAACCCACCCCAGGAAGGCGGCATGCGAATGGGTGTGAAGAAGGTGGGCGTATTCGAGTGGCACCACCGGATGAAAGACTTGCAGCCGAAGCAGGAAGCCAAACCCCGCCGCGAGAATGAAAAAGGCCCACGCGATCGCAAACGCCAGGCGCGGCAGCGAAGGTAGTGAGCGGCGCGATTCGGTCATGCCTCACGCGAACTGCGCGTGGCGTTCACGGCAAGTCTCCACTGCGGTCAGGTCGGGGAGACTGGCGCGTTCAATTGTGCCGGTCGCTTGCTGGGTGTCCTTGCCGAATCACATCGCTCGGGTACATTCGGGACGTGGTTATGGCGGATGAGTTGATGAAGAAGATCGTGAACCCGTTGCGGCTCGAAGCTCTGCGCCAGCTGGGGTTGCTCGATACGCCTGCGGAGAAAGTCTTTGATCGGTTAAGCGCCCTGGCTGCCCTGATCTTGAAGACTCCCATCTCCCTGGTCTCGCTGGTCGATTGCCATCGCATTTTCGTCAAGAGCAGCAGCGGACTCGCGGAGCCGCGGGCGTCCATTCGCGAGGCACCTTTGTCGTTCTCGTATTGTCAGCATGTCGTCGGCTCAACCGCACCGCTTGTCGTGGAAGATTCGCCCCGGGCGGATGTAGTCGGCGGCTGCGCCCCGTGGCACCGGCCTTTCGCAGTTTTGCCCGAATTTCCGCCGTAGTACCAAAGCGAATACAGGCAGGAATGCCGGTATTCCTGCCGCGCCTTACTCAATACCCGGAGTCGGTCAGTTGCCGGCGAAGTTCGGTCAGCGCGCCCGGCAGTTGTTTGGGCAAGTCGGTCCAGATCGGTTCGAGCGCGAGGCGGTCATTGTAGCCGGCCCGTTTCAAGGCGCGGAGGTAAGGCCGGAAGTTTTCGCCGTTGGTTCCGGGAGCCGCCCGGTCCTGGTTTTCCGCGACATGGGCATGCCGAATCAGGGAGCCGACCTTGACGATATCATCGGGCGACTCGTCATTGCGCAGCATGTGGAAGATATCCACGAGGAGCTTCACGGCGGGAGAGTTGGCGCGGCGGACGGCTTCGGCGCCCTCGAGGACAGTGTTGACGAGATTGCATTCGCCGCGGTTGAGCGGTTCGACGACGATCGTCACGCCGTGTTCCTGGGCGAGTGGGGCGAACTGCCGGAGGATATCAACGTATTGCTCAAAACCTTGGGAGAGGGAGAAACCGGGCGGAACCATGCGGGCGCCGGCGCTGCCGAACACGATCAGGTTCATCCCCACCTCTTTCGCGCGCCGGAAAACGGTGTGGGCGTAGCGATCGAGCCGGGCGTAATCAATGTCCGGGCCGCTGCACTTTAGCGCCGCCGGGAGCAGGACATTGGCAGCCGGCATGGGAAAACCGCAGGAGCTCAGAGCGGCCGCGTGCGGCGCAAAATCAGCGTCGGGAGCCTCCGGGAGCAGGAAGTTGACGACATGGCCCTCGATGAAATCGCAGTCCGGACGGGCGGGCAGCGTGGCGAGTGTGGCAGGATCCGTGCAGAAGCCGATTTGCATGCCCCGTCTTTCAAACACGGAATCCGTGGATGGCACGGCAAAAACGCCGGCTGCGTCGGCGGAGTACGGGTTGCGTGATGCTTGTCGAGTCAGCTTAGGGGGCCGGCGAAGCCCTTTCGACGTCCGTCCCAGCGGATCGTGGACCTGGGTCGAAACCGCCCGTAATGCGGCGAATCGCCCTCGGAAAGCGAGGTCCGGAAGAATCCCGGAAAAAGGAACCATGCGGATCCGGCAAAAAACCTCTTGCATCACGCAAGGCGGTTGGTCTTTGTGACCCTCCCTTGTTCGGGCTGTAGCGTAGCCTGGTAGCGCGCTTGCATGGGGTGCAAGAGGTCGTGAGTTCGAATCTCACCAGCCCGACCATTTTCAGAAAGTATCCGAACCAAGTTTGTGTCGACGGAACCATGATTTGGACCCGTCGGCCAGCTCATGCTTCGTTTTTTGGGTTATGACAACTCATGCTTCCTATTTCCGAATGCCTGAAGGGCACCAGCAGCCGAAGTAATATAAATTGCGGCTATTTCCCGCCCTCGCAGAGCCTCGACAACGACTTCTCGACGATAATTTTTCCCGGTATCGACTAGCCGCATCCGACACGCCCGCCGGCCGCCCTTAAACTGTTGGCGATTGATGGGTACAGCTTCCATTGCGCAGCGCTTTTGTCGTTGCGGGCTACAGCGCCCCGTCGGCAGCAACAATAGAAAGCAGTTACTTGCGCGGGCTTCGCTTTCGCCCCGACGGGATTTTCCTCTTTGGCCCCGCGACGCGGTGAGCGTCCTCGCGCAGCAATTTCGTTTGCCCCATCATTTCTTTTTCCCAAATGACCGCGATTCTCTCCGGGACTCCGGCATAGGCCGCCTCGGTACGCCAACTGCCGAGCGTCGCCGCTTCGACTTCTTCATAGATCAACTTCGCCGAACGTGCATTGATGCCGCCGATCTCCGCCAGTTTGGTCAATGCCTCGAAACGGACGGGAATTTCGGCGCTGCCCAGCCACGTCAGCGCAATCAGGACATTGGCGACGTTTGGATTGAGATCGTAGGCCGGCGAAAGCGTCCAAGTCCGATCAGCTTCATGATAAAGGAAGGCGTGATTGCGTCCGTGGTCGTCGCGATTGGTTGCGAGCAAATTGAAAACGGCGCGCCGGAAGCATTCGCGCGCCTCTTCCGCGCCGCCCAAGGTTCGGGCCGAACGGATAAATTCTTCGTAGTCGATGTGACCATCGGAGGCGCGCCGGTGAAGGAAGCCACTGAGGGTGTGGACGTGCCTTCGCCCCCAGACACTCTCTAATCGGGGATAGCGGTCGAAGCGGGCGCTGGCGAAATGCCGTCGCTCACCGTCGTGCACGAGGCAGGCATGCGGGACACGGATGCCTGCATTCCTGGCGATGCGCCAGAACGCAAACTCAACCGCGCCTCCACCCTCGTCGTCGAGCGGGGACAATTTTACGACGCAGGGAACCTGGCCGGGCGGCGTTGCGCCACCGATCACGATGTTCTGCAACTGTTGGAAATCGCCGGACGCGGGGAGGTGGGCGGCGACTTTCGGCCTGACTCCGCCGAGGCTGCCGCCACCTTTGGCGAGCGCAGCATTGACGTCGCTTGGCGTGAGGATCGTGGCGGTCTGCGCGAGTTGCGCGGCGTCGCGGGCCAAACCGGCCAGACTGGTGGATACCGATTCGTCGTCGTCACCCTTGCCCAGAACTGGCTCAAACGTGATGGCCCCCGGGCCGCGTTCGCCGATCGCGGCGAGCTTGCCCAGGATCGTTTGCAGGCCCGGAACCTCAACCTTCAGCATCCGCTCACCCCAAGCGTCGGGCAACGAGTCGGCAATGAGTCCGGGCAGTCCGCCCTCAAACGGTGAATCCCCTGGACGAAAGATCCGTGGCCCACGGGAAAAACTATCCAAGGGAAGATGGAGTGGTGAGAGTTCGTGCCCACTGGCCAGAAACTCGCGCTCCATTTCTAACGCGTAGAACGGACCGTCCGGGCGATACGCCAGCGTGCCCATCGGCCTACCGAGAAATCGTAGACGAAGTAGATTGGGCTCAAGCATCGGTTAAGTTCCTTTGTCCCGTCGAGGGGCGCGCTGGCGGACGGGTGCGGGACCCGCCGCGAGGAATTCGTCGATGTCTTTTGGCGCGCGCGCCGGTTCTTTCAGCGAGGCCAAGAATCGATCCGCGAGCCCCAAGGTCGCCAACAGCCTGGCTAGTCCGACAAATCCGATCCGTCCGGTGCTTTCAAAACGACGAATCGTGGCAATCCCAACCCCGCTTCGTTTGGCCAGATCGTCCTGACGCCACGACAAAGCCATGCGATGGGCGCGGATCAACTCACGTGCCTCACGAACGATGTCCGTCTCGTTTTTAAGCGATAACATGTGATTACTTATGCAAATAAAATTATATTAAGCAATCATAAATGATAGCCACTTGAGTCAACGTTCTGGGTCGCGGAGGGGCGCCAGTTCTGACGGACAAGACCACTCTCAGTGCAACGTCCCCGTGGTGCAAAGGGTGTCAATCGCTTGCGCGTTCGCCCGATTCGTTCCTTCCGCCCAAATCGATCAGCACCACGCGCCGCTTCGGGATCCTGACTGAAAAAGGATTTTCCCAGGAAAACGTCGGCGTATGGAGGATCGGCACCAGTAAAGTCCGGCGTTTAATCCTGTCACCCCGACCATTTTCCCCGGCGCGCATCGTCGCGTCTCGATGCGCATTACTGCGACTAACTGCTGCAGATCACGGCGATTGCAGACCATTTTTCCGGTGCGCTCGGGACTGATTGTTGGTTGCACGCCTGACCCAAAGTGATAGGAGCCTTCGCGCCGGTGACATCAGCGGGCGGAATCGAGCGCGTTCGAAAATTCCTCTGGTTCCGGCGGTGACACCACGATCGTGCGGTCGTGGTAGCGGAGAATCACCGTGTGACGAAAGTCCGTTACGGAGGCACGATAAGGTCCCAAGAGCGTGTTGCGGTATAAGCCGGAGAACGAAAAGAAACCTCCGTTCCCAAATGTCCGAATGCTCCCGCGCATGGCGTTCGGTTCCACCAGTGCACCGCCCAGCCACACGGAATCGCCACCGTTCCGAATGGCGAAGAATGCGATCGTCAGACACAGTGCAGTGACGACAGATGACAGGACGACGAGCGAGGTGCCCCAATGCGCCTTGTAATGTTTTGTGCTCATGGTCTGGGAATTAATATATTGGGAGCGCGTACCCTCTCACGGGAGTTCAACTCATCGGAGAATGCCCGCAAACTGACAGGGGAAAGAGCGAGGAGGCGATGCTCGTCGGCCCTAGAGGAAATACGGAATTCCTCTACGACACTTCCCCGTGGGTTCGCTTACCATGAGGACGTCACGGGAGGAAATCGTGATCATCGCGGCGGGCGGGCCTTCAGGGTAAAATCCGGCCGGCCAGCGACGCCACTGTATAACCTATAAATTCTATGAAAACTCGACGAATCAAACTGACAACGACCGCCCTTACCTTGGCGGCCTTCACGCTCGTTCCGGTAGGTCTGATGGGAGCCCAACGGGACGCAACGCGCCCCGGCATGCGCACGGATGTACATGCCAATGCCACCATGTCCCAGGGAAAACTGCAACTCGCGCCGGATGATATTGGGGATCGTTCCGTGCAAAAGATCGAGGGTCATAAAGTGCGCGGCGTTGGCGGCGAAGACCTCGGAAACGTTAAGGACCTGCTGATCGAGCCGCAATCGGGCAAAGTCGCCTTTGCGGTGGTAGCCACGGGCGGGCTCCTGGGGATGGGTGAAACGCTGCGGCTGGTGCCGTTCGCTTCCTTGCAGCGCACCGCCGATGCCAAGGGCTTTACGATGTCGGTGACTCAAGATCAGTGGAAGGAGATGCCGGTCATCGATCGGGGCGACTATGATAAAGGAAATTTCTCCGTCAGTGCGGCGGATCAACGGCAGGTAAGGCAGCAGCGGTCCACCGGTGAAGCGGTGAGCACGCCGCGTGGGACCGAAGTGCGACCCGCCCCTATCTACACTGATGGTTCAAAGCAACCTGACCAGGCCGTGACCCGTCGCGACCGCGCTGATCGTACGACCGACCGCGTGGGCTCGGCCTCAACCGTTCAAGCCGGCAATCTCGAAAATGTCATTCGTGCCAGTACCCTGCGTGGTAAAGATATCCAGGCCGGCGATCGCGAAGTAGGTAAAATTGAAGCGATTGTGCTCGATTGGCAAACCGGCGTCGCCACTGCGGTGCTTGAACTCGACCGTGAGTTCACGGGCACCACTCGCAAGTTCATGGTCCCCGTCAGCCAACTTACGGTGCGCGGTGAAAACCAGGACGTGATCGTAAGCAACCTCACCCGCGCGGATTTTCAGCCGTTTGCGCAGCGCGAGAGCGACGCCCGACTGACCCCGACGGGCCGGACGGAAGATGAACGGTCAGTGCGCCGCTCGGTGGACACAAACCGTTCCGACTCACGGCGTACCGATGTCACGACCGCGGACCCGCGCTTCACGCCGGTGCCACAGACGAACGTGAGCCCCACGCTGGAATCCGCGGTTCGTTCCGCGCGGCAGAACATCGCCAATCACCCTTCGCTGAAAAACGCCGAAGTCGAAGTGATGGCCTATAACGACACAGTATTACTGCGTGGTTTTGCCGATTCCGAGGAGATGAAGGAACGGATTAAGGACGTCGCTGAAGAAGGGGCTCCCGGCGTAAAGATGGTGAGCCACATTCTGGTTCGCCAGCCGGAAGCGCGGCGTTAACCCTACGTGAGGGTTTAAACACGACCTGACGCCCGACCTTCATTAGAAGGTCGGGCTTTCTGTCGCAGCGCGAGAACATGCGGCAGTGCGAACCAACCTACACCTGATCCAAGCGAAGTAAGTCCCCACTGAGGGCCGACGCGTTCCGGGCGGTCCCGTGCGAACGCAGGCGTCGCGCTGGCCGGCAAGACGATAGTGACCCCAAGCTTCCGGGTTCCGAACCATGAACGCGGGCTCGACGCTCGCGATTCCGTCGCAACACTGCGAGGCCATGTCTCCCGCCGAGGCCCAGCAACGTATCAGTGAACTGCGCACAATAGTCGCCCATCACGACGAGCTTTATCACCGTAAGGCTTCGCCGGAGATCACCGACTTCGACTACGACAAACTCAAGCAGGAGCTCGCCGGGTTGGAGAAACTGTACCCGGAGGCCGCGGCTGCGCTTGGGTTGGAGACGCCCTTGCAACGGGTGGGCGACGATCGCACGGAGGGTTTCGCGCGGGTGAAGCATCGTCAGGCGATGACCACCCTCGATAACACGTATGATGAAGCCGAGCTGCGCGAGTTTCACGCCCGGCTCGTTCGCGTGTTGGGCAGCGATGACCTGGCGTATACGGTCGAACCGAAGATCGATGGCGTGGCGGTGAGCCTTACGTTCGAACGCGGCCGGTTGACGCGTGCCGTGACGCGTGGCAACGGCGAAGAGGGTGATGATGTGACGAATAATGTTCGGACGATCCGCGGTCTGCCGCCTGCCTTGAAAGGTTCGTCGGTGCCCGATGTGATCGAGATTCGCGGGGAGATTTTTCTGCGCGAGGAGGAGTTTCGCCGCATTAACCAGTGGCAGGAAGAGGCGGGCGACCCGCCGTATGCGAATCCGCGTAATCTCGCCGCGGGTACGCTCAAGCAGTTGGATTCGAAATTTGTCGCGACCCGGAAGCTCGAGATCGCGCTCTATGGGCTCGGCCATTGTGAGCCGGAAATTGTCGCCTCCCAAACCGCCTATCATCAGCAGTTGAAAAGCTGGGGTCTGCCCGTGGCGGATACGTTTTGGAGCGTGCGGGGAATTGATGCGGTTTGGGCTGCCATTCAGGAACTGGATCGCGAACGCCGCGGACTGCCCTTTGGCACGGACGGCGCAGTGGTGAAGCTCGATGATTTCGCGCAGCAACGGCATAAGGCGGTTGGATACCGCGGCATGGGATCGGATGGTCGCGCGGAGGCGGCCCGCAAGCTCTCCCCGCGTTGGGCGTGCGCGTACAAGTTTGCGCCGGATCGGGGTGAGACGCGCATTCGGGACATTACGATTCAGGTCGGCCGCACGGGTGCGTTAACGCCCGTGGCGGAGCTCGAGCCTTTGCTCCTCGCCGGCACCACGGTGAAGCGGGCGACGTTGCACAACGCCGATGAAATTGCGCGCAAAGACATCCGGGTCGGCGATGCCGTGCTGGTCGAGAAGGCGGGCGAAATCATTCCTGCCGTAGTGGCGGTGCTGCTCGAGCAGCGACCGGCCCACAGCGTTCCGTACAAGTTTCCGCGGGCCTGTCCGGTCTGCCACACCGAGGCGAAACGGGGCGAAGGTGAAGTGGTGTGGCGTTGCCCCAATCCCTCGTGTCCGGAAAAGGTCCGCCGTCGCATCGAGCATTTCGCGTCCAAAGGGAGTCTCGACATTGAGGGCTTGGGCGAGGAGATGGTCGCGTTGTTACTGGAGGAGGGATTGATTCATGACGTCGCCGACATCTTCCGGCTGCGCAAGGAGCAGATCCTGCCGCTGAAAAAATCGGGTGAGGTGTGGGCGGGAAACCTGATTGCTGGAATCGAGGCGCGCCGGACGGCGGACTTGTGGCGCGTCATCAACGGACTCGGAATTCCGCAGGTCGGATCGGCGTCGGCGAAGGAACTGGCGCGCACCTTTCGCTCGCTGGAGGCATTGCTGGATGCGACCGAGGACGAGTTGTTGCGGGTCGAGGGCTTTGGCGAAAAAACTGCACTGGCCGTGCGGGCATGGTTGGCGGAGCCGCCCCATCGCGCCCGGGTTAACGATTTGATCGCGACGGGGCTCACGCCGACACCGCCGATTGCCGCGAGCAGTGCGCTGGCCGGGAAAACGTTTGTCCTTACGGGCACGTTACCGACGCTGACGCGCGAGGAAGCAGGAGCGCGGATCGAGGCAGTTGGCGGGAAAGTGAGCAGCAGCGTGAGCAAGAAAACCCATTACGTGATCGCCGGCGAAGATGCCGGTTCGAAACTCGAAAAGGCGAAGGCCTTCGGTGTCGCCGTGTTGGATGAGGCCGCGTTGTTGCAGCTGCTGGGCGAAAACTGAATGAGGCGACGTCGCGGTCTGTCTCCGCGGCGCGCCCGGCGATCACGCTTTCGAGCCCGCCATCCACGCGGCAAACGCCGCGTCATCCTGAATCGGCGTGCCTTGTTGGTACTCGGTGGCGAGCAGGCTCGCGTACGACGTATCAAGAAAACGGCGACAGTGTAACACGACGCGGGCGCGGTGCCCCGGGGCGCGGACCAGGCGGCCGAGTGCCTGGTTCACCTTGGTCATGCCGGGAATCTGATAAACCCGGCGGAAGGCAGCGTCGCGTCCCAAGCCGGCCCGCGCGGCTTCAGCGAGGCGCGCGCGTTGCACGGCGTTCACTTCTGGAAGCGCGGGTCCAACCACGATGGCATGGCTGACGCGCCCACCGAGGACGTCGATGCTCTCGGCAAAACTCGATCCGAGCACGAGTAAAAGGGCGTCGCAGTTGAGCAGCGAATCGTCGACCCAGGCCGATTGTGCGGCGAGGTCCCGGATCTTGGGCTGCAACGCCGCGCGCAGCGAAGGCGCGATTTGGGCGAGCTCCCGCGCGATCGCATCCGCGTACGCATAGCTCGGGAAGAAAACCGCCACGGTCGCAGTGGGTGAGTTGAGCGTGGCGGGTTGGTTGTTCAAGGCGCGGGCCGCGGCCTCGTGGACCGCGGCGATCGTCGCCGCCGTGGTGGCGTAATGGTGCGAGCGCTGTTGGAAGGTCGTGTCCACGCGCGCATCAAACACGATGTCGTAGCTGCCATCCCGCCATGGCGTGTGTGCGCGCAACAAGGCGGGCGTGGCGGCGTCGCGGGCTTCCTCGACCCGCAGCAGCTCGGCCGCGCTGGTGAGCTGGCGATAGAGTTTCTTGGTGACGCGTTTGTTGAGCACGCCGAGCCGTTCGGGTGCGGGCGGTGGCGCGAGCGGGCCGACATCGGGAGGCGCGTCGAGTCCGCAGGCCATCGCAAAACCATCAATGGGGGTCAGGGTGGCACTGGCGAGGACCACGCCGCCAAACTCGCGCAAGGTCGCACCAATCGCGGGCGCCGCGTCGAGGCAAGTGAGGAGCAGCTCACCGGGTCGCGGGCACCACCACAACCGGGGCAGCGTGGACGTGGCCAAGTCATCGACGAGCGAAGGAACGGCCCAGAGCGCCTCGGCCGCATGCGGCCCGAGTGCGGCCAGATCGAGCGGAATGGTGGGGATGAGTCTGTCTCTTATACACATCTCCGAGCCCACGAGACTAAGGCGAATCTCGTATGCCGTCTTCTGC